>Ga0209077_1000057_pt1 | contig 26057 bp, 24 predicted proteins | sample PPLLak1March2015_FD_187247 | JGI IMG/M metagenome (GOLD analysis project Ga0209077, IMG submission 187247) | Freshwater sediment microbial communities from Prairie Pothole Lake near Jamestown, North Dakota, USA - PPLs Lake P7 Core (1) Depth... | ecosystem: Environmental > Aquatic > Freshwater >... | reverse complement strand
TAGGTCTGATCCTAGAGGCTGCAAATGGAGGAGGAGCAACCAAGACAAAAATAATGTACAAAGCATTCCTATCATTCGCTCAACTACGTGAATACCTTACAATGTTGCAAGACAATGGACTTATCGAATATGAAGGTGGGAAGCAGACATATAGAACAACAGAAAAAGGAATGCGTTTACTACACATCTACAACAAGATGTATGAATTAGTACCGCCACTTACAACAATAACTGTAACTGAGAAGGATATTAAAATGGAACATAATAACAGTAGTAATAATAATGGCAATGATAGTGACATGAACTTTGTAGTCAATGATAAAAATCATAATTAATTAATCATAATTAGGAAAGGGGTAAGCATAGATTCGCTCGTCCTCGGGCTATTTCCAAACACTTTTTGGCAATGTAATCCAAAAGTCCATAATTTTATGCCTTAATAAGGCAACTTAACTTAAAAAATTAAAAAGTTTATTTACAATATTATAATATTTACGATATTTACAATCAAATAAGATTGCAAAAACAGTATTGTATTATATTGTATCTCCCCAAGGGGATGACATGTTCTTATATATTGCGAAATCATTTACCTATTCTAAACATTTTGGTTCCGCAAGTAGTACAAATGCCCTGGGTAGCTGGTTTACCATTTTTCATTGTGACCTTTTTTTCATCTTTCATTAGTCTTTTTGACTTACACTTAACGCAATATGCTTCCATACTCATGCAGTAAAGAGCCTAAATAAAAGAAGTAGTGTATAAAATGATTGTCAGAAAGCCTAGCGAGACTTATCCTTTTTTAGATTATCGTTATGATACTATGATCCTAGATCTAATCCTAAGTATGATTATTCTTGAAAGTATTTGTAAAGCTGATGATTATTTATATATTTAGTGCATAATACGTCAGATAATTTGTAAATATAATTCACTTGCCGCCGTCGTTGAAAACCTTTCCAAATCATAAGTATGTCATGCTATTTGATATGACATGTACTATATACATCGGCATTAGTAAAGGTTCAAATTGATATTATCTGGTAAAGAAAATGTTTCCAGATCTTATACTAACACATATGGATGGGGAGGCTATAGACCAAGATGGGTTTCCAGTATAGGTCAAAAATGGCGTCCTACTTGTGGCTGTAGATGGAAATTCAACACCATACTCAACCAAAGCAGCAGCAATTGCTATTTCCAATGTATCAATATATTCTAATCAGAACTAATAGATTGAAGTAACAGAAATTAATTCCACCTATAAACGTAAAGGAAAACTACTAATTGAATTGCTATCTATAAAAACAACAATACAAGAAATCCTTGCTGTATCATCGATTAACAAAGTCTTCAAATTAATGGATAAAAACTTGCGGGTTTCAATATAACATCTAAGATACTGATATTGGAAGTGATTCTCGTAAAGCATTATAGATTTGATTAATTTCTAGAATTTCAAAAATATAAGATTCGATCAAATTATTTGTGTGTTTATTATGCAATGTTTTAAATTAGGACAGAAAACGAAACTAGTAAATATATGAGTGCGAATGAGTTATTTGATAGAGTATTAAGTTTATTAAGAAAACATCATGAATGGTTCAACAACTCTATCCCATTAATTGCTAGTGAGAATATACCGAGTCCAGCAGTAAGAGAGGCAATTATATCTGATTTCGGAAATAGATATGCAGAAGGATGGCCTGGCGAGAGAGTCTATGCAGGTTGTACGTATATTGATCAAGTAGAGATAATATGTAACGATTTAGCGAAGAGAGTCTTTGGTGCAGAATTTGCGGACTGTAGGGCAACATCTGGAGTAGTAGCAAATCTTGCAATATATTCTGCATTTTCAGATCCAGGTGACTATATGATTGCTGCATCTATACCCACTGGCGGTCATATTTCACATGGCAAGAAAGAACATTCTGGTACTGCTGGTTTGGTACATGGATTGAATATAGAACATTATCCTTTCTCAAAAGAAGAAATGACCATCGATGTAGATGCAACAAAGAAAAAGATCGAAGAAATGGCTAGATCGGGTAAGACACCAAAGTTAGGAATGTTTGGAGGCAGCCTATTTCTTTTCCCTCATCCTATAAAGGAATTGGCTGACTTTATGCATAATTACAATATTCATATTAATTACGATGGAGCTCATGTGGCTGGTCTAATCGCAGGAGGTAGATTTCAAGATCCATTGAGAGAAGGAGTGGATACAATGACGATGAGTTCACACAAAACTTTATGGGGTCCCCAAGGAGGGATTATAGTTTCGTATGAGAAACACGCAGAATCTATAAAAAAGGCAATCTTCCCTGGTAATACTAGTAGTCACCATCTTCACCATGTCGCAGGGAAGGCAATTGCATTGGCTGAATCACTAGAGTTTGGAAAAGAGTATGCTATACAGGTAATCGCGAATGCTCAAAAACTTGGAGAACAGCTTGCAGGTTTAGGTTTTGGAGTATTAGGAGAAAAGAGAGGATACACTGAATCACATCAAATTGCTGTTGATGTTTCAAAGTTTGGTGATGGAGGAACTGTTGAAAAAGATTTGGAGAATGCAAATATAATTCTGAATAGACAACTATTACCGGGAGACATTAAAGCGGGAAGACATTATATGCATCCAAGCGGGATAAGGATCGGGGTTCCGGAGGTTACTAGGCTAGGAATGAAAGAAGATCAAATGATAGATATCGCTCATTTTATAAAACGAGTAGTGATTGAAAAGGAGGATCCGACTATTGTTGCAAATGACGTATCCAATTTTAGAAAAGAGTTTCAGAAAGTGCACTATACATTCGACAATATAATAGGTGCATATGAATATATTAGTCTAGTTAATAGATCTAAATAATAACAAAATATTATCAAAATAATCAATTGTCTTCTAATTATTTTTATTATTTATTCATGAATTCAATCAGTGTAGATTGTTCCTTCTTTTGCTCTCGAAAGATCAATTTCAATTCGGTTGTTAGAGATTCTACTCTATTACGCAGATAATCATTAATCTTAAATTCGCTACACATATAGTGTGCAATATTAAGATATTTCTCAACAGAACCTCTTGTTACTGTTTGTAATAATTCATTTTCGCATCTAAGGCAATTACCACGCAATGGAATTCTACGATATTTTTCTGCACATTTACTACATCTAAATATCTGAGAGGAATAGGCTCTCATGTTGCCCATTATATCAGGTAGGATATGTGTAGTTAGTACCATTGATACTACTTCATCTTCATCGACTGCATTAATTAATCTTGCAGTAGATATTTGCATCTGCAACTTTTCATCCATAGTACTTAATCTAGAATATGCACTATGTTGAACATTTGTTGTTAATGATTCAGTGAAATGTGTAAACATATAGTTGAAAAATTGATCCTCTTTTCCAATTCTATTCTTTATGATCTCTATTTTGGAAGTAATATCTGCTGCTTTAGCTCTATTCCATGTAGCCTCGTAAAATTCTAGAGGATAGATAGAAGATATATCTACGTTGTGTGCTTGTCGCTGCACTTCATATGGTAATACAGTAGGCTGAATCAACAATGGAGCATCCATAAGTCCACCAATTTTATCAGGCAAAAAATCAAAAGAAAAATTTAGAAACGCATCAAGCAGAAGCATTATGGAGTCAGCATCACCATCGCAATCTCTTCGCTTTGCTGAATGCCATATGGGAGATGCCAGACATACTTGAGATTTTGTGAATCCGATAATTCTACCTATAATACCAACTGATGTGTGAGGAGCAAGGCCAACAATCAAATGACCTATCAAATCTTCAACAGTAGAAATGCCATAGTAAGGTTCTAGATGATATACTTTTACTAATTCCTCATCTACAAATTTGGCTACTTTAACTAAATGTTCTGCGCAATCCAGAGGTAGGACTATATCTTGTAGCAATAGTTCTATAAGCTGATCGGACGAAGTTAGATCTCTGTCAATATAATCCTTATTATATCCTAATTTCTTAATTTTTTCAATATTGGTCATTATCCAAACTGGTTTAAAATGTGTGAGTGGTTCATTGGTTGCATCGAATCTTATCGTTCCATCTTTAAAGGCATACAACTTATGCTTTTGTCGCAGCAATCCCTTCTCTAATAATTCTGCCGATTTATTTTTGCTCATCAGAGCCTTGACTCCTTTAAATGGTTCTGCAGCCTTTAAACCGAGTTTATGTTGAGCTTGCTCAATTACTTTACTCAAAGGAAAGCTAACAGGTGAATAGGGTTTGCCTTCCCTGCCACATCTACTACAACGATTGTTCTTTCCATTATACAAGATCTCTTCTCTACATACTATACATAAATTACGAATAGGAGTGGATGATCCACATTTAGTACATTTTGTTCCTAATGAAGGAAATTTACAACTGTTACAAAATCTATTTGCGATTTCTGTAAAAAAGGATGATTTGATCTTTGAGGCCTTTAGAATATCTCTAGTGGAGCCACCTTTTGAACCTATAGGGAATAATACATGAACTGGAGGTTTCATTTTGCGTTCTGCAGCCTTTTCAGGGCGGCCGACCCTTACTGCAATTGAAGAAGCAAATTTTGGCATCAATCGAATTCCAGAAATATATGAGACAAATTCTATTGTATTCAATGATTTGATATTATCATTAGCACAGAACTGTAAACCATATCTTTCTGTAAGGATACTAGAATCCGAAAATAGGAGTCTCTGCAAAGAGTATACCTGATTAGGATTATCTATCTTGATATGATCTTCATCTACTATTGAATGGTATACTCCAAGTCGCTCCAAAATATCTTTTAATTGAAGATTATTTTTAATCAAGAAATAGGAACATGATGATTGATTATTATCATCCTGAATATAGGAGCAAATTAGGTTTTCCTTTAGGAATAATACCTCATCTATACTAATATGTTCCCAGAAAAAAGAATATCGTGGACATAATGGTATGCCTAATATCAGACTCATTCTAAATGCCTCTTTTACATTTGGTATGTCTTTGAATGATCTGCTCATTAGTTTAATCAATTGGGGATTAATTTCTGATCTTTGCAGGTTTGAAATACTTAAATTTGATAGATAGGAGTGTAATTCTTGAAGCCATGCCTCCTCTACGTAAGACGCAGGAAGCAGCTCAGCATTATTTTCAAGAAAATCACCATAGCTTATAAGTATGTCACCAAGATAAAGGATTTTTTCAACTCTTTGTCGTACAACTGAGGCATGTTCAGCAGTTCTTACTTGCAAAACAGTACCATCATTGAGTCGTACTATGGGTGGCTCTATATCATCTACCAGCGCTATGGTTGATGCTTTGCCTGGTACGTCCATTTTTATCTGCGTTCCTACAACTATCGCGTGATCTAAAAGAACTGGGACTGCAGGATGAATTCCAATTGTTGCAAAGCCAGTATTGTAACATCTGCCATATCTTAATCTAAATCCACCCAACCGCTTTGGCATAGAAAGTACAGGTCTTCCGGTAATAACTTCTGACATTCTGTGATTGGCCGCATCGTCACCATCACCAGTTTGTACTGCCCCTTTTAGATCTTTAAGCCATTCCCAGCCATCAAGGTCGAGAGCTTCGACGAGTTTAAGTAATTTTCTACTTCTGCCAATAATACCATCATTCATTACTCTTAATGCACCCCCACGTACCCTATCGGTAGAGATGCGCTTCATGTTTCTGTGGCCTGCAACCTCTATCTGGTCGGTATCAACACCGTCAAGTTCTACGGGTAAACTTTTGATGCATTTAATGACATCTTCGTCTAAAACTTTGAATTGGAAATTACCTACTTCGCGTTCATAAGTACGAAGCTCTTCTACAAATCGACCAGTTTCATCATCGTATGAGTTTGCGATGTATTTACTTATACCAACTACCTTTCGAGCGTGATCTGCTATTAACATAGTGAGCGCCGCTTCGGTTCCTCCAGCAGACCGTATTGGGCCAGCAAATGAGATAGAAAGGTAGGTACTACCATCAGAATTATTTTTAAGTTGAACATTGGAGATACCCTGTAACGGTGCCACAGTAACACCTTCTGTGACTACAGCTAAGCTCACCCGAACAGCATTATCAAGTCGAGTTCTAAGATCTCCCGCATCATATTCTCCCAGAGCAATTTCTTCAGCAATCTTGAGTGCAGCTTTTTCTTTAGTGGTTCGTTCTAATAAGGTCCTTAGCCTACTTGCAATATCAATATCATGCATTTTTGCCACCCTATCAGCCAGATCATACGCAACTTTAGACTCAATTGTGTTTGAAGCATCTAGACCAATTTTTCTTGCTTTCAATGCTAATTCATAAATTTGCTCGACTTTTCTAAGAATATCTTGTTGATAATTCATGTAATAAAGTGGCATATGAGTATTCCTCAAACGAGTTATACCATCGCTAGTTATCGTCATTATTGCGAAATTATCATCTCCTTATTGAGCATATAATGGAAGATAGTTTATTCTCCCAATCATCATCTTTCTCTATCATTGTTCCAACAACTATTATATCTGCACCTGCCTTAGCGATTTCCTTAGCTTTCTCAGGAGTACGAACGCCGCCACCTACGATCAAAACACCAGTAAATTGCTTTCGCACTGCTGCTATCATATCTGGAGGAATACTGTTGGCCGCGCCCGATCCGGCTTCTAGGTATAGAAATCTCATCCCTAAGTACTGCGCTGCCAACGCATACATTACTGCAATTCCTCTCTTATCAAAAGGGATAGACCTAGCTTGACCAACAAACCATGCCGTTGTATGTTCACCGATGACAAGATATCCCGTAGGTAATGACTCGATGTTATATTTTTTAACTGACAAAGCTCCCAAAGCCTGCGCCCCAGTAATAAAGTAAGGATTCTCTGAATTAAGTAGAGAGCTGAAAAGGATTGCATCAGCTTTAGGTACAACTCCAGTTACATTACCCGGAAATAGTATTACAGGTATATTGATTTTAGACTTAATAGTAAAGACCATTTCTGCTAGTTCAATCTGATCTGTCGCTGATGAGCCACCGATAAGTATTGCAGATGCACCTAGACTCTGAGCCTTATTTCCTATAAGTGCTGCATTGGTAGAGTTTTCTGAATCAATGAGTGGAAAGCACAGTGTGCCATACTTCTTTAATTCGTCTAATATGTAATTCTCGACCCTGTGTTCCACATTCTAACCATTCCTGGGCACTATATATCATTGCTTTGATGTCAGGTCAAATCCATAAAGAATAAAGAATATTATTTAGCTATACCAATTTGTATAGTACATTGGCTTCTAATGAAATACAATATAATGATATAATCAAACACATTATTACAAATTCTCTATTTACTGAACGCCAAATTTATATACTTTATAATAAATCCTCTAGAAGGAGCCCGCCTGACAGAATAAGTAAAGGTGCATATTATAGACAGCTCAAGCAATCTGAACAAAAAGTCGCTGGGGTTCTTTATAGTCTAATTATCCTAAGATACCTAAACATGATTGATAAAGGAACGTTTCAGACATTAGAAGTAATATTAGATAACACATCACATCTTATTGAAAGCATTAAACGTGATATGATATCTCAGAATGATAGTCGTAATGTGATATCACTTGTCGATGAAATAATACGGAAATTAATTCATCAAAAATAAGAGTTATATCAATGATATATCACATGTAGATGTGATGTTTGAAGGCTATGACATGTATACCCTGCTGTTGGTAGTAGTTTCTTTTTTTTCTGGAGTTGCAATAATCCTATCCTACAAGGCTCTAAAGTTCTTTAAGCATAATAATAATTCCCTAAAAAATGCAATTATTGATAACAGAATAAAACAATATGCCGACAAACTGCACGTATATGATAAAGCGATTGCAGATCTCAAAGTTAAGGTTGACATGTTAGAAATGTCAGGAAGATCTCACTTAATATCACGTGATATTAAAAGTAAAAAGGAAGATTCAGGACGTGATATTGGTATGATATCACAAAATGGTGTGATTATCGAAGAGTCAACGGAGAATCCTACACAAACACAAACACAAACACATACTTACTTAGATACTTTAGAGGAAATATTACTATTATTAAAAGAGAAACCAATGACGACGAGGCATATTCAAGAGCGGATCGGAAAGTCACGCGAACATACATCGCGTATAATGAATGGATTATATCATTCAGGTTTTGTGATGAGGGATACAAGTTCTAAGCCATTTAAGTACAGCATTACTGACACCGGATTACTGCATTTACGTGATATGCGTAGTGATAGTGATAGTGATTTGAATGTCACAACTAGGACTAGGACTGAACAGAATCTAGAATCGGTATAGATCTTGTTCTGCGTATTTTGATTTATTATTTCAATTGATGTTAACATTATCTTAAATCATTATTAACACACCTTACCAATTGCAACCTGTTAATGAAAAATTATGAGAAGCTGGGATTAAATCGTTTTCTCGCTGTTTGTTAATAACAAATCACGAAATGCAGTTCAGATTAACTCTCCAGTGGAAATAAAGGGGTCTATTTTGGGACGTTAACAATGTTAAAAACGTTATTAACTCTCCAGTGGAAATAAAGGGGTCTATTTTGGGACGTTTTATGCTAGCGAGTTATGGTTGTGAACCAGCGTTAACACCCAATTGAATATTGTATCAACCCTCACCCCTTGATTTCTTTTGCAGATCATATCTCATTATCCATTATTTTTATTGATATATAGTTAAGTTAAAAATTAATAATAATTGATTCTCTTGTTTAAAACCGTTTGTTAACTTGTTGTTAACACCTATTAGTTTAGTATCCTTCTTATGTTGGAAAGGAAAAACAGGGGTGAGGGTATATTTACATGATAGTGAGAATGATAAATAAATTTGAATGATGATAGCCTTGATAGTATATTTGATAAAGCTGCTTCAGGGACGTCGCTAGTCGTCAAAGATAGAAGAACATTAACTATAGACTATGTGCCTGACCGACTTCCATTTAGAGATGAAGAAAGTAAGACTATCGCACATACTTTATCTATTATTTTGAAAGGATCCAGGCCATCTAATTTATTACTTTTTGGGAAACCGGGAACAGGAAAAACTGCCGTGGTTAAGAATGTCTTACATCGACTTTCTATTAAGGGCGAGGAATTAGGAATAGAATTAACAGTGCCATTTGTAAACGCAAAGAGTGCTAATACAGCATATAAGGTCTTACATGAAATTGCTGAAAAAATGGGCATTAATAAAGGAGAAAAAAAATTACAGGTCCATTTTACAGGCTTATCAATGGGTGAGGCGACCGATAGAATATTGGAATTTATTCAAAGAAGGAAAAAACTTTATGTGATTCTTGTCATAGATGAAATTGATTCACTGGTAGAAAAGAATGGAGATGATATACTTTATAATTTTACTAGGGCTAACGAGAGAATATCGACTGAATCATTTATTAGCCTAATAGGAATATCTAATAGTCTAACATTCAAGGATAAACTTGATCCTAGAGTTAGGAGTAGTCTCAGCGAAGAAGAGTTGGTGTTCAATCCGTATACTGTAGAACAACTGCAAAGAATACTTGCAGAAAGAACAATGTTAGCATTTAATGAAGACGTAGTTTCAAGTGCGGCTATTAATCTTTGTGCAGCTATGGCCGGTAGAGAGCATGGAGATGCCAGAAAGGCGATCGACCTTTTAAGAGTAGCTGCTGAAATTGCAGAAATAGAAAGAGTAAATAAAGTTGAAGAAAAACATATTAGGTTAGCACAAGAAAAAATTGAAAAGGATACAAATTATGAAGTTTTGAGAAATTCAACAACACATACTAAAATGATAATGTTAGCAGTATTGAAATCAAGAAACGGTAACACTGGGGAAGTATATGAAATATACTCAGATATATGTAGACGTATTGAGCAAGAACCATTAACCCAACGTCGAATAACCCAAATAATGAGTGAGTTAGATCAATTAGGACTAATAACTAGTGATGTAATAAGTCAAGGAAGATATGGTAGATCACAAAAAATTAGGATCACCGTACCACATTCAACTGTGAAGGAAGCCTTGAAAGAGGATTCTATTCTCACAGGGTTACTTTCTACTGATTAAAGTCCATTATAAACGGTTGAAGTGTAGACAGATCAACTATAACTGCAACTCCAGGATTAGGTATAATGCCCATCGTTCTTTGAAAGTTTGTCTGTCCCTGCCAAGCTCCAGAATTTACTATTAATGTTCCACGGTAATTTTGAGCATCTAGAACATGTATATGCCCTGAATGAAATATGTCTGGAACTTCAGTAATTACCATATGGTCTTCTTGTTCGGGCGCAATAGGAGTACGTTCTCCATAAATAGGAGAAAGATGCCTTGCCTTCAATAATACTTTCATTGCTTCCGCAGGCTTAGCATAACTTAGATCAGGGATCGTACCTATGATGTCATCTAGACTCTGTCCGTGGTACATTAGTATCTTTACACCATTCAGTTCGATCAAACTGGGATTTCCAAGCATCTTGAAATTTTGAAATGTGTAGAGTTTTTCAGAGTTTTGTCTAGGAATGGAAGGTTGTGGCAATGCTCTTCGACCCGGATCATGATTTCCAGGAATAACAAAAACATTAATGTGCTTAGGTATAAGTGAGAGTAAGTCCATTACATGTGACATCTGACTATTAATATTTAATTCAAGTAATTCTTTGTCTTGATTAGGGAATATTCCTATGCCATCGATTAAATCACCACCAATACATAGAAATTTGATCTTCCTTACAATTTCATCGTCGGCTGATGACAACCAATTCAAGAATTTCATAAATGCCGTTTCCATGAAATACTTACTTCCTACATGTAAGTCTGAGATTAATACCACGTATGATTCAGATTTGGCTCTGTTTGGTAAATGATCTGGAATATCAGGCGATATTATATTTTTTATAACGAGACTTTGGCTTTTCCCACCGTTCTCTAATTCTAACATAACCATTTGATCTGTGGTAATCAACGATCCCTGTTTTTTTATATCTTCAGTCGTACCTATCGCATGTAAATCTCCACTAAAATCATCTATCACTATTTCTAATCCATGACGCTTGAACTGTCTTGACATAACCAAGCCAGCTACAACCATTGTTGAGGATAATCCCGAAATTTGCTCATATCGCATGTATGGTTTCTGATTTCCAGTATCTGTATTTTTTTTCTTTAGAGTTTTTACTCTTGTGATTCGTCTACTATCAGGACGTAAGGACAAGATGTGCATAGATTTTTCATATCTGCTTCTAAATAGCGAAGTATACCCTTCAACTCCTTCTCCACTATTAATTGTGGGAGTTGGATCCAAGAGTACTCTGTATGATACTGGTTCTGATGTATCACTATTGTGTAGATGTAATAGATCTAATGAAGAAGAAGACTTACCGCAAGAACTATTTTGATTTTGAGATTCTCCATTTTTAGAATGTTTATTAACGACCATTTTTATATCTTCTACCAGAATTATAGAATTATCTTTGCTAGTTACCTTGGCTTTAATAATGTCTTGAATGATCCTTAAGATATCTATATCAAGCCCTTTGAGCATCTCAAAAGCGTCAGGATGTATCTGATATCCTTTACTAATTGCAAAACATAGGGCATTGGATATTTCTGTTCCAAAATCCAAATTGTCCACCTTGACTATGAAAGCGCCATATTTAATTACATTTCTGTAACAAATGAATGAATAATAACTACAAATAATTATAGGAGCAAATACCCATACACTGAATTGCATCTCACCATCAAGAGACGTTTACTGTATCTTGCATTTGGTATAATCACTTTTCTTATCTCGTATTATTGGGGTTCATCAATATATATGAGCAGCTCAGAAGTAACTGAGCTAAAGAACCGGTTCATGGATCAAATTAAAGATATTGATCAGATAGGGATATTCATTAATAATGCAAAGATTGCATTGGGCATGTTTGTTCCATTACTAGGTGTAGGCCTAGGAATTTTTTCTGGTTTTTCAACAGGTATGGTATTTAATGCAATAGCAGCAACATCTGCTAATCTTAATGATATCTCACCTTTACTGATTCTTATTACTCCTTTCGGATTAATGGAAATTGTAGCTTATGGTCTTGCAATATCCAGAAGCGGTATGCTCTTCTATTCCTTATTGAAGAGAAAGTATTGGAGGGAATATCTTCTGTCTACTTTAGTAGAGATAGGAATTGTAGTAATCTTACTCTTAAGCGGAGCAATAATAGAATGGGAAATGATCACTAGATTGAATGGATTATCTGATACTAGAATTAGCATTTAACTTGTTTGGCATTAATCTGTTAAACAAAAATAATAGGTAAATTTAAATTTAAATTTTAAATCTGACTTTCTCCACAAGCAAGGCAAATCTGCAACTTTTTGGACATTTTCGCTCCACATTCTACACAATATTTTATTGCTTCATCTGTTTCAGAATGGATGTCAACAGATTTATTTTCCACTGACATGTATGTGATAAAACTTCAAGTTTAAATTATATTTAAATCCATCTTGTAACAATTTTTATTCCGGAAAATAATTCTACTATCAGTAGAATATGCTTAATTTAAAGATTCACAAGATTCCCACTTTTGTCTCACAACCAACTATGATTGCCGCTTTACCTGATATGGGTAATGTTGCAGGTATGGGAATGACTCTTTTGACTACGAATCTCGCAGCAGACCTCTTCGCCGAAATTTATGCATTTTGGCCTCCCTTTGTAACGTATAATCAAGGTATCATTAGATATGTTCAGTCAAGTTATAAATTTTATTGGGTTTCTAAATATGATCTTGTAATATTTACAGGAGATTTTAACCCTTCTGATCCACGAAGACTGTACGAAATATGCTATGAAGTTCTGAAAATGGCTGAAAGAGTTGATGCAAAAATATTGTACTCGATAGGTGCAGCCTTGAGACAAAATACTTCTACCACTACCTCAGGTGGAGTGTATGGCGCAGTAAATAATGAACAGATTGCTGATAAGATAAGTAAATTCAATATGAACGTCCTAGAGGGAGAAGGGCAGATTATAGGATTTAATGGTCTAATATTAGGACTTGCGAAGGAAAGAGGATTGAATGCGATGTGCATTCTGGGCGAAATCGATAATCCTAACGTTATCCAACCTATGACTGCTAAGGCTATTCTACATACATTAACAAAGATTCTAGGAATCCCTGCTTTGAATATGAAAGAGTTAGAAGAGGAAGAAAAGCGCAAAAAGTTTATGGAACAGCAAATGAATTACCTAGAAAATGTGATGGAACATGGGGGCAAACCCCCTGGGATAGCGTAGACTGATATTATAGAAGTTACGTTAGCCCGCAAAAGTTTCGAATTAGATTACGATGAAATCTTTTGCCAAATAATTCAACAATTTTGACAACATTGCCATTATATCAGCTTAATAAAGCGTTTGCATGAGTGAAGTAAAGTTAGAGTTTATTGGTAAACAGGTTAAGGATATGTACGGAACCTATATGGGAAAAGTTATTGGTATGGTAACAGATATTGATGGGTCTATAGAATCCGTTAGTGTAGATTGCGGTTATGCAGGATTAAAGCAATTAGTGTACGAGCAATTATTAGTACAGGGTGATAATGTAATCTTTATTCCAAAATGGAGATTGGATGTACAAAAGTTACTTCGGCAGAAAAACCTTGCATTACAAAGGATCAAAGCATTACAGGAGATGGTTACAGCTAATGATTTGATGAGGGAGGACGTTGAATTGGTCTATATAAAGTACCAGAAGAGATTGCAAGACCTTGAGGATAAAGGAAAAATAGTTCTGGAACAACTGCAAGAAAGACTGAACCAGATAGATGCCGAAAGCCAGAATATAAAATCGGTACTATTTGACGCTAAGTTACAGTATAGAAGCAATGAGATCACCGAAGAAACATATCAACAAATTAGCCTGTCTACAAACGACCTAATAGAACATGTTAACTTAGAAAAAGGAGAGATCAATAACGTCATATCTAGGTTAAGTCAACAGGCATTTGAGAGGATAGATTTGAATTCAGTACAAAATCCTTCTATATCGGATCAACCAAAATCCAACTCGAGCCTTGAATCAAATTCGCAATCCCCTGAAGATGACATTCCTGTTACAGGGCCTCAAGCAGTTAATGCTGCAGCAGCAGACAATGACTATAATAATAATAATCATCCTAAGACTATTAACAAGGAAACTGATGATGAAGCTGAAACTAGTTGGCTTAACCAGGTTTTACAACATGATTAATTTAATTTATTAACAAATACAAAATAATTTGAATAATACTTTTAGAAAAAAAAGGGAAGACTTGTAAAAAATTTATTTTTAGGCTCCGCCTTGTTTTGCAGATGTTTGTAAAAGCTCGCCTATTTCATTATGCATTCTTAGAAAATTCAGACCCTTCTCAGTTGTCTTGTATGTTTGAGAACCCTCAAGATACTCTAATAAGTTGTTCTCAATGAGTACCGAAAGATATTCTCTTAGCTGTGCGTAGCTAAGGAAAGCCTTATACATTATTTTTGTCTTGGTTGCTCCTCCATTTGCAGCCTCTAGGATCATTGCCACTATTTCTGTTCTGCTTCTGTATTTCACAATTTAGATACACTGAATTTCTTTATTTTAATATATTGACACATTCTACAGTAAGAAACTTCTATATCGATATTATATCTTATAGTATAATTTTGGCATCTTAATGTATTCAAATACAACTAACTTCCCCATAAGGTTTTAAAATTATTCGGATCTTCTAACATAATGTAATGTCTGACCTCAAATCTGATGAGGAGGTATCAAATATATACGAAGATATCGCGCGGGCTAAAATATCTCTTCAAGGTAAGAGATACGATATACTAAGAAAGAATGCGTTGGAAGATCCAGAACAGTTCTGGGAGCAACAAGCAAAAAATTTGATATGGTTCAAGTACTGGGATAGAACATTAACTTGGGATCCCCCTTTTGCAAAATGGTTTGCCGGAGGTTCATTGAATGCTTCCGTAAATTGTATTGATAGACATGTGGACTCACAATTCAAGAATAAGGCAGCAATTATTTGGCAAGGAGAAAATGAGAAGGAAACGAGGACGATTACTTATTACCAATTATTCAAAGATGTCAATATCTTTGCTAATGCCCTAAAAAGTCTTGGAGTAAAAAAAGGTGATCGTGTTATTATTTACCTTCCGATGGTTCCAGAAGTCACAATTGCAATGCTGGCATGTGCAAGAATTGGCGCGACACATATAGTTGTTTTTTCTGGTTTCAGTGCCAAGGCTTTAGCTGATAGGGCTAATGATTCTGAATCCAAAATTATAATAACTGCTGATGGAGGCTATCGCAGAGGTAAGATCATAGAACTAAAAAAGATCGTCGATGAGGCTGCCTTATCGATCCCTTCGCTAGAAAAGGTCATTGTCTTAAAAAGAGCCTCCAATGATATTAAAATGACCAATAATAGGGATGTATGGTGGCATGAGATTATTCAGAATGAACAACAATATTGTAAACCCGAGATTCTAGATAGTACTCATCCATTGTTTATTTTATACACATCAGGGACTACTGGGAAACCAAAAGGCGTCTTGCACAGTACTGGTGGTTACCTTACACATTTATATGCTACCGCGAAATTGGCCTTTGATTTCAGATCAACAGACATATTCTTTTGTACTGCTGACGTTGGATGGGTTACAGGGCATAGCTATATCGTATATGGTACGCTTATGCATGGTATAACTGAAATAATGTATGAAGGAACACCTGATTATCCTACATCAGATAGATATTGGGCAATAGTTGAAAAGCATGGAGCAACAATATTGTATACTACTCCCACTGCTTTACGTATGTACATAAAGTATGGGGATAATATACCCAAGTCATTTGATTTGTCATCTCTTCGTCTATTGGGAACTGTAGGCGAATCTATCAATCCTGATGTGTGGCAATGGTATTTTAAGACTATCGGAAAAGGAAATTGTCCTATAATTGATACATGGTGGCAGACTGAGACAGGTGGCATTATGCTAAGTGCATGTACCGGAATAAATGATACAATTCCAATGAAACCTGGTTCTGCAACGTTCCCCGTACCTGGAGTAGATATGGTTATTGTAGATGAACATGGAGAAGTTGTTGATGCTAACAAGAAGGGATATTTGATGATCAAGAAACCATGGCCTGGAATGCTGATGACTCTGTGGAAGAACGATAAAAAATATCAGGATGTGTACTGGAATAAGTTTAAGGGCATGTACTATACAGGCGATTATGCATTAATGGATGATGATGGTTATTTTTGGCTTTTAGGCAGATCGGATGATGTGCTTAAAGTTGCAGGTCACAGACTAAGCACAATGGAGCTAGAAAGTACGTTTGTTTCACATAAAGCTGTTGCTGAAGCTGCAGTAACAGGAAGGTTAGACCAAAAGAAAGGCGAATCCGTAATTGCATTTTTAGTATTACGTAGTGAATATCCACCTACAGAGGAACTACGAAAAGTACTTACTGATCATGTAAGAAAAACCATAGGACCTATTGCAGCACCAGAAGGAATCTATTTTGTAAGTAAACTTCCTAAAACGAGGAGCGGAAAGATAATGCGAAGACTACTTAAATCGATAGCAAATAGAGAAGATTCGATAGGTGATCTAACAACACTAGAGGATAATACATCAGTTGAAGAAGTCAAGCAAGTCTTCAATAAATTAAAAAGTGAAATAGTAGAGTAGCCTATAACTTATAGCTTATTCAAGCAAAGAGGATAATAGTTGATAGAAATTATCCCATGCAATTAGAAAATAACATGGAAATTCTATTTTAAATATGATTAATCGCAAATTCGGCTGGACTGATGTACAAGTTCCTGTGATCGGGCAAGGCACATGGATGATTGAAGGAAGTCAAGACAGTGAGCGTCTCGCAATTGAGGGACTGAGATTAGGTCTTGACTTAGGGTTGACCCACATCGATACCGCTGAAATGTATGGCAACGGCAAGGTAGAGGAAATGGTGGCTGAAGCCATCGCTGACAGACGGGACGAAATATTTTTAGTTAGCAAGGTCTTACCTTCTAACGCTTCCTACGAAGGTACTCTGAAGGCTTGCAAGCGAAGCCTGAAAAGACTAAAGACTGACTGGCTTGACCTGTACTTATTGCACTGGCCCGGGCCGTATCCTATAGAAGAGACCATGCGTGCAATGGAGAAGCTCATAGCAGAAGGTCTGGTGAAGTTCATAGGAGTCAGTAATTTCGATGTGGAAGAACTTAGTGCAGCCGAGCGGTCACTTAAGAATGAACGAATGGCCTGTGATCAGGTGTTACACCATCTGGGCTATCGTGGGATCGAACGACATTTGCTGTCGTACTGCACTGAGCATGGAATAGCTGTGGTAGGTTATGCTCCATTTGGACACGGCAATTTTCCATCTCCACAGAGTGCTGGTGGGCGAGTACTCAAAGAGATAGGTGAGCGATATGGCCGTACTCCGCGACAGGTCGCCCTCAACTTTCTCTCTCACCATCATAACATTTTCACTATTGCAAAGACCAGTCGACCTGAACGTGCGATAGAGAATAGTAATGGGGTAGGCTGGGAGCTGACTGTGGAAGACTTCGAAACTATCGACCGTACGTTTCCTGTACCAGACCAGGATACACCTCTAGAGATGATTTAAGTGCGCATCATATGCCAATAGACAGTAGTTTTGTTGATTCTTGTCGCTTATGGCACCGTCTAGAGCATGTATTGTTTGGGCAATAATATATCCATTCAATAGTACGGAATATTCTTTCATCTTAGTCAGCCAACGAATATTAGAAAAGCAGTAAATGTTTAGACCGATTAGATTCAAACTCATAGCAAAATGACTAGAAATAGTAACGGATTATAAACATATTCATACTTGTTTAATATGACCAGTATTCGAGTCTACTTTATATCTAGATAAACTCTTTTTCGTGCCCTTCCTTAATAGCATATTTCTTGTACGCGAGAATTAACCAATCTATATCTGAATCTGTTTCTTCGTGCTTTGCCATCTTGCCGATCTTTAGGACGTCTCGTATATCCTTGCTATTCAGCTCATTCCATACCTTATCTGCAACTTTTGAAGCTGTTCTAGCTTCAATTTTATATCTTTCATTCAGTAACTTTGTCGAGATCTCGACAAACTCTTCATACTTGTATTCTGGGAGATAAAATATTAAGAATCTTGATTTTAATGGTTTTGAAAGATTATCTAAACTATTAGAGGTTGCAAATATATGTAGGCACATCTGTAGTTGTCTGGTTTTCCTAACCTTTGTAGAACTAAGAATGCCAGTTTCCATTATGTTTAGTAAGGCGACCTGATCACTTTTCTTCATCTTATCTATTTCATCTATCAGCAAATACTTTATTGATGGATGCTCAAACAAGTAATCAACCATACCTACTCCGCTAGTTCCTGTTCCATCTGTAAAATAACTATTGTCTAATCCTTTCATCATTTGTAGGAGAAATATCGTCTTGCTTGAGGCAGGTGGGCCAGTTAGCAGAATGTGTGAAGATTCCTTACTAATTATTGATCTCATGAATAGCTTTTTAAGATCAGAGTATCCTATAATACCAGAGAAGAATTTCTCTTCTGGGGGTAGAATATCTACTTCATGCTCGATGCCTAGCCTTTTGAATAGAGTCTTGAACACTTCTCTATGTTTATGTGTAGAAATGGTTTGTAATAAATTAGATCCCGATTATAAATTGTCTATTATGATTTTATAGTCATATAGATATGTGTATTGAACTAGTAATAATTTATTAGAATAACGAATCTGTATAAACGTATGACTTGTTATCAAATCTGATCTATTAATAGTCAGATGACAGATGATAGATAGTTCTTATCGACTGACCACTCCTCCATAAACTAGTAATGTATGACCTAGAACAAAAGATGCCCTGTCAGACAACAATCAAACTACTGCCTCAGCAATTTCTTGCGGATCTACTATGCGTTCTATGGATGTATCACATCCAAATAGTTAGTAATATGCAATATCTTCTTACCACAAGCATGAAAGATTACAACAGATGAGCGCGTCTATGCAACAACAGCAACAAGAAACTCATATTTGATATATACAGCATAAAATGTTATGTCCAAAGATGATCTTTACCAGAGACTTGATAGTGTATACGAGATAAGACTCGGTGTTAAAGGTAGAAAATCAGGCAGAGATATTCCTAGACCAGTCTGGTTTGTGCATGAAAACAACACTTTGAATTTGATACCAGTTCAGGGTTCTGATACCAGCTGGGTACAAGAACCTGCTAGTCGATCCAATGTTGAAGATTTCTGCAAATGGCGTAGAAATATCCACAAAAGGTAAACCTATAACAGACAATAATAGGGTTGACGATATTGCAAAGAAATTCAGGTCTAAATATGGCGAAGGGGATGTGAAAAAGTATTATACAAAATTTGATGTAGCCGTTGAAGTCCCGCTCTAATAGATCTCCTAGGAACTAAAGTTGGCTAGGAATCGATTTATTCAATCGCGCACTTGGGGTCTAGAAATGTCATTTCATGAATCGGTAGTCTCAAGGGAGATTCGGTCTAATTGTCATTGTTACCATTTTCGTTGTTACTATCATGCCAAGAAAATATATACAGTACTAAATAAACAGATAGTACGCAGACCCCAGATTTAGTAAACTTACACCAGCCATTAGAACTGCTACAAGCGCACCACAAGATAACGACTATGCTAAAGACAAGACTTTATAAAACGATGTCCTAGATTGCTTCCTACAATTATCGCTAGTACTACAGAATAAGTGATGGTAATAAATATGTAAGTTAGACAGTAACGAAGTATAAATACTAGCCTGCGTATCTATCGAATACATATGCCACACTATATCTTACTTATAAATTGGACAGAACAAGGGATTAGCAAGATCAAAGAATCCGCTGACCGCTATAATTCCTTTAAGGACTCACTAGAAAGAGCAGGCGGAAAATTGATTGGAGGTTACTATACTTTTGGAAAATATGATGTGGTAATAATCATAGAAGCCCCAGATGATGAAACAATAATGTCCTTGATGCTCAAAGTTGGATCAGCTGGAAATGTGAGAACAAGAACCGTAAAAGCATTTCCCGCTGACCAAGGGATAAAGATTATCAAGGATCTCTAATAACCACTCTCCATTGCACAAGGAGGTTTGTATCCTTAGGCGATAAAGCATTAAGTAATCCGAAAGCTATGTCTGGCTTCTAGTAAAGTAAGAATTCTGAAATGATTTCCTTGCGTCTTTTTCCCCTTTTTCCATTAATGATTTTATAGTCAGGGTGGAAAAGTCAGAATGTTTTCCTGAAATAGTATTTTTATCATCTTCTCTATCTATCCTATATACCTTAACATCGAATCGGCCTTTGAGAAGTTTTCTATATGTTCTCTTCTCAGCATTACGGGAAAGAGTCTTAGCAGGCATTTCTAGAACTTCATCAATATCCAATAAATTCTCTAGCTCAACTAACAGATTATTCTTTATTTGATTAGTCTTTTTCTGTTCCATAATTTTATTTCTTGCGGTGTTCATTATACCTAGTAATTCTCTAGCCATATCGATATAGTCTGAAGTCATATGTGCTACTTTTTCATCATATTTTGTCTTGTCATGAAATCTTATGTCATTCATTCGATCATTTATCAAATCGTCATCTAAGGGTGGACCACCTTCCTTTTCAATGGCAGGATACAAATTTACTATATAAACCTCTAGAGAGGAACCTGTTTTAATCTTTCCAGTTTGGTATTTGGAGGTGGTAATGGTAGTATTTATCTATGCCCTTCTCTATGCCACGGGTATCATATTTTATGCCTTTCTCATCAAAGTAGCTTAGCCAGAAATCTTTGTGATGTTGTATTAGTTCTCTGAGTGGAGTATTACTAAGAAAGGCTCCATCCCAGTATGTTCTGAGAGTTTTTGATATTTCATCTTTCATTGTTGTGTGTCCTAATGCAAAGGGGAAGAGGCAACTGGCCAACAACTGATCAAGATCAATTCCATTATGGAAAACTATGTGCTTGTTATTCTCGTCACCATATTCTGAAAACCACTGCCCATCTTCATCTGCTTCGTTAGTATCTTTTCTTACTTCTTTATCTTTTACTATTGGCGATTTAAATTTCTGATAGCTGTCAAAAGTCACTGCGGTCGTACAATCTTTTACATCAACACTGACTAGTAATAGTCGTGGCTCTCCATTATCAAAACTTGTCTGGATTGGAAAGTTGTCTACGTATTTTTTCAGAATATCTTTCAAGGGTGAAAAGTCATAACGAAGATTCGGACTTTTTCCTAGTATCTACTTCTGAATGAAAGTTCGAAGAACTTTCTGAGTAAGTCATAGAATTCTTCTGAGTTAAGAAACAATTTGTCTACCTTTGTTTCATCAATGATTGCAATTGTTTCATGAAGAATTTCGAATGTCTGAAAAAGTCTCTTTTGTTGAATCTGTTGTGAAAGCGTAATGGCTACAGAATCGATTGCAAGACCTAGAATTGGTATTGAGAAATTGCAATCCGTATACCTTGATTACTGATATAAGGTTCGGTGCCCTGTTCTATTGCTTTTTCAATAAGCCTTAATGCAATCTCAAAGCGCTTAATTCTGCTTCTAAATTTAGGAGGGACCAGCGCGGTCCAACCTAAATTTAACCATTGCCTACCGTGTGCGTGAGGAATACATGACCCTCGAAGTTATGAGTGTAGTAATAATATGATAAAGGTAACATTTGAATATATTAGTCGATTATCCACTTGTGGAACACTATTCCAATGCATCAAATATTTATTTTATCTCAAATCCGTGTCTACATTTGCTTCTCATTCTATGCATACAAATTCTAAAATACCTTTATTAATGAGCTTTTGTACAACAGTCGAATATACAATTTGACACTATCAAAGGAAAGACCATTCGGTGTTACAATAATTGCAGTTCTTGCTATTATAGACGGTGTTTTACTGATATTCGGTGGGCTTTCCTTTCTAGCATTTGGAGCATTTTTTGCAACCGTCCCTATAGAAAATATAGTAATAAATCAACAACAAGAATTGCAGAATGCAGCAGAATTACAAGCCCTAACTCAATTCTTTGGCAGCATCGGTCTCATAATAGGGGGCATAGTACTTGCAGTTGGTATTGGATATTTGGTCGTATCATATGGTCTGTTGAAAGGAAAAGGATGGGCTTGGATTGTTACATTGGTATTATCAATCATAGCAATTATAGTCCAAATAATTTCTGCAATTACAACAGCTAATGCACTTTTCTCATATGATATTAATACTTCTTGGGCTGGAATTATTTCTCATATTATAGGCATAGCGATCAATGCTGTGATCATATACTATCTCTTCCGTCCACACGTAAAGGCCTTCTTTGGCAAAATGAGACCTTCAACAACTATTCAGAAGTAAATATTGAAGACCGTTGGCCATTGTTTTACGGCCTTATGACTTTATTTTTGTCTAAACTTCTATGCTGGTATTGAATGAATTGACCAAATGACGTGTTTTGTATACATGCCTTCCAACAAATCTTTATTATTAAACTTGACTTTGTCATGTCATAGGATTTTACAATATGGAGAAGGATGAAGGTGGTAGAAGGCATAATAGGGAATTTATCAGGATAAAGTAAGAAGTGTTTACCTAATGACCTACGTTACTAGTGATGATGTTTTAACACTTTTCATGCTCAGGACTTCACTCTATGGTCGTCTGCCTTGGTTTAGTTTAAAATCTTTAAAATAGTTTTTGTAATGGTATAGTCGGTTGTATAAAGACCAACATGCGATTTGAGAGTCACGGCTGGTCATCATCATGTCATTAGTAATTCTCATTTTGTGTTATCATAATAAGATTTTATAATCTAGAATTTGTTTTATACGAAAACCCTGTGCGGACAATCAGGTAGTGGCGGCCAATTCCTCTTTGCACAAGATTCACTCTTTGGTCGTCCTACCTCTGTTAAATAGTTGTACACAATCCAATTTTGTGTATGTGATGAAGATTAGGCAAGACAATTCTCTAGTGCGAAAAAAGACATGACAGATAAATATTCTCTTTAAACACTTCACCTTCATATGGTTAAGAATGATGAAGAAATAAACTCACTAGGCCAATTAGTTGTTAGTCTAACTAAAGAAATCCTAGATACAAATCGTAAGGTCCTCGATTTAGAGAAACGAGTCTCAGAACAAGAGAAACGAATATCCGAAGTAGAGACAAATCGTAACATCCAGGAACTGGAGAAGCGAATTACAGAACTTGAAAAGAAACAACCTGAGCCAGCAGAGGGCAAGACCTAGAACAAAAGCCTAGTTCTGGGTCTTGGGTATTCCTCAACGGCAAGCCTCTCCTTATCCATGCTCTGTTTACACGAGTCTGAAATATATTATCATATATATTACCTCTTCCTCCCCCTCTCAAATCTCTAGAATCGTCTATCCCATTCAAATATCCCAATCGTATATGACTGTGCAAGGCTGTTGCTCATACAGTTGGGAGGAGGGTCTTGGTGTTCTACACAAACAGACGCCCCTTCTAATCTAATTACAATCCAAAATGCATGATCTGATCACATGCTAGGTCAACTCATTATATCGCTAGTAGATGGAGATCAATCTATTGATGATGATGATGATGACACTCTACGAAACCTAGAATCATCTTATCTATTCAAATAGTCCTATGGAGTACTAATAGCTACACCAAGAATTAAACAAGTGATCTACAGAGAGGGGCTTTGAGATCTAAATTCTCTGACAACCATCCAGAGCCCCTTCCAATTATGTTGCTACAAATTGAAAAATAATACTTTTCGCATTATGATAGATTACTTTCCATTCAGGATGTGACAAGCTCTCAATTAAGGAACTGACGTGCTAAATGATCTTGAGCTCAGTCTTTCCTGTTATCTTCTTATAGAGATCTTAGCTTCAGCCCAGTCTTTCACAAAATTGATTGCGCTCTCTGAAATCGAAACATTCGTACCAATTGGTCATTATCAGTAATTTCATTGGGGTTGGATTGGGGGAAGAAGTCAATAGCAGCTTATAGACTGTAGCACATATTCTTCGGACAATTTTACCTTATTAAATAAAATATGTGTGTGCCAGAAGTCCCACACACATATTTGCATATGACATTACCAAAGTGCATTTGACAACCTGATGAACTATTCTTCTGGACGATGCCCTTCTGTTTATTAGATTGGGCTTTAGGACTTATATCAATAGCTACGATTCCTATTTTAGAGAACGAGAATAGCTCGAATCGATTTAGTTTATAGGTCTATTTCAAATTTTTTTCTAGCCATTTCTTCTTATAGTTTAAGAAGAATATCTAACTGTGTGTGCCAGAAGTCCCACACACTGTGCAAGATTAAACCATTCTAGCATCTTATGGTAGGTGATTCTACAATTCTCCTGGAAGATGCTAGCTTGTAAAAGTAAGTATGTCTTGACTTATATCAATAGCTACGTTTTTCTATGTGAGAGAATGATGAGTCCAAATTAAATGCTCGTTTGTATATCTGTTTTTCATTACCCCCTATTTAGGAGATGTTAACCAAAAAATGTGTGTGCCAGGGATTCCACGCACTTTGTTCTGTACAACCAACCGATCGGTCGTACCTTCGGCAGATCAATGAGATTATCACCGTGCATATGTCCAATAGACTTTCTTTTTACTCTAATATCCACACCACCAAATGGATGGGGGAGCAGCTCCACTAGATCCCAGTTAGTTATCTCTTCTATAATCATTTGATTTATCAGTCCCATCTCTCCTCTCTTCAGAGAATAATGTTATCACTTTGGAGACTTTACCATTTAGCCGACTATAATACAATAGTCGTGAAAAGTCATTGATCCCGCTAGTAAAGAAAGTGTAACTGAAGCAATAATTTCTGGAGCACAATTTACTGATAGAGTAGATTTATCCAAATTGAATTGTAAGAGCAAGAAATAAAGATAATGCGAAATATATTTTACATATAATGGCCTTTATATTTAAGATAAACTGAGTGGCACTAGAATATAACAAGGCGAATCATCAACTCGATATGGCTCAAAATTAAATCATTGAAAGAAACAAAAGAGAAATCAGATGGCCTTAGAATATTAATTGCACGTTATAGACCAAGAGCTCTTCCAAAATCTAAAGAGAATTGGAATGAATGGTGCTTATCTGATCTGCTTGATTTCTGATACTGTACTTTTATTACCTTCTCTGCACATTTATCGCACATGTGTCACAGTATTTTTCTATGAGGATAGCTCCATCGCCTACAGCGAATAATGCTTCCTGAGTAGCCTTGTTACCACAGGCTACACAGAACTTTGTCTTTTCACTATCGTCAACAAACGACCTTAACATTGAAAATATTCTTTCCATTCTATTCTTTCACCCTTACGAAGGTTTCGTTGATTGTATTTCTTGGCAATACTGCAATCGTCGTCGCATCGGCAGCAACTATGAATTTCGGATTGTTTCTCATCGTTATATGTAGTTATCATACATATAAGAACTTGCGCTCTAATGTTAGCTAAAACTTAGAATAGAATATCAGAGGAATGTTCGTTCAATTATGATAATACATCTTGATGTACATCACTAGTGATAGTGGGGTTATATTCTAGCTATGATAACCCACATAAACTAAACATAAACTAATATTCAAGTCCAAGAAAACTAGTACAAATTTTCAAAATAGATGGTGTTAATTCAAAGATATACCTTTTATGGGAGTTTTTATTAGAATAAGGAATCTATGCGAACGTATAACTTGTTATCAAATCTGATCTATTAATAGTCAGATGATAGATAGTTCTTATCGACTGACCACTCCTCCATAAACTAGTAATGTATGACCCAGGACAAAAGATGCCATGTCAGACAACAACCAAACTACTGAAACTTATATTTGATATATGCAGCAT
>Ga0209077_1000056_pt1 | contig 26847 bp, 24 predicted proteins | sample PPLLak1March2015_FD_187247 | JGI IMG/M metagenome (GOLD analysis project Ga0209077, IMG submission 187247) | Freshwater sediment microbial communities from Prairie Pothole Lake near Jamestown, North Dakota, USA - PPLs Lake P7 Core (1) Depth... | ecosystem: Environmental > Aquatic > Freshwater >... | reverse complement strand
ATTAAATACGAATACTTGTAATCCATATCATGCTCGATAATTATCTTACATTTGTTTCCGTTGATTTCATATCTGTAAGGCATTTTCGAAATCCGTAACCAGGTCTCGGTTATACTGAATACTGAAGCAATTGAAAATCCTCCTTTCAGAAACAGGCTAATGTCCACTAGATCATTTTTTGCTGTATCACGAGCTAAATCGCGTAATTGATCTTCTTTGAGTTGGTTGATTATTCTTATCAAGAATGACTTTGGCAAGTAATATAGCTTGGCATGAGCAGCCAAGCTATGCCAATCTAAATGTTCTTTAATTATTTGATTAACTAATGTATTAAGACTAATATTCTTGGCTTCAGATTCTTCGTGCAAATGGGTTAATCTCTCACTAGTAATCCTATATGTCACGCAGTTAGTCTTGGATCTGGGTGAGATATCCGGCCCCATTATAAGAGGTATAGGAAACTATTATACTTAAACTTGGATCTAACTCGTGTCGGAGAATACGGTTTGGAGGCGAATTATACAGAACTGGCCTATCTGATGCACATCCTAAAAATAGAGACTCTTCATAAGGTGCTATGCCTCATAAGATCGATAGATTCAGAATCTAACGAAGTTAGTATATTTTGGAATATCACTAAGATGCTCTCTAGGTGTGTATTCTATTTACTGTTGAACTTAGCTTGAATTAGCATATTTATCTTGCTTAGCAGTGTTTCTCCGCCCACTGGCTTTATTACAAAGTCGTCTGCTCCATACTCTAAGATTATATTTTTTGGACTATCATTAAGGATTTTTATATCTTTGTTGAGCTGTTTTATTCTGGATACAACCATTGCTCCCCTGTCTTCAGCTATTTTTCCATCCATCAAGACTGCATCGATATTGCTAGGGTCAAATTGCTCTAAAAATCTTAGACATTCACTGGCGCTAAATGCCATATTGACTTCATAACCTGACAATTTAAAGAGGGCGTATAGGTAGTTTACTACTATCTTATCTTCGTCTACTATTAGTACTAAAGGCATGCTAACTCTAGCAATCATATGTAACAGTTTCCTGCTATATTAAGGAGATAGCTATCTATCTTGAATAAAAGTATTATTTTAACCCATTTTTTAGCTATTTGGTCAGCCCATCACAAATAGATTTAATCCACTTAACTAAATAAAATAGTCTGATAATAGTATCACGGCGTCTGAAATTTTGGATGGTATCCTGATGTTCTGTTTACAAACACGGAGTAGAAATAGATTTATTATTATAAGAAGCTTTATCGTACGGATTGGGATCCACTTTTATCTTATATCGTCTAAAATGTAACTTGAGTAAATATTCCATTTGATCAGGTTGCTTAAGAATATCGAAATCCCGAATAGGATAAAGACACAATATCTTAACATTAAGATTAACATTAGCCGGTAGGGACTCCTCGTATTCCATTAGTAAGTCTATTCCTCTACGACTGCTAATTCGATGAGGATAATAATGAAAACCTACATCCAAAAGGACCAATATCCCCCGTTTGTTTCTTCTGGATGCATTTGTACTCATAAGTTTCAAATAAAATAAGAAATCTTTTGCAGTTCCAAAATAATCTTTGGCAGAACCAACTATTAGTAGAGACCTTTCTTTTTTCTCATAATTGTATACGTCTACACCCAATTCTCTTAGAGATGTTAAAACATTATCTCTAGTTTCATAATGTAAAAGCATAATGACTGCTTCATTATTTTCAAGAGCCATTTTACAAGCTCGAGAGTATACCTCTCGAAGAGCATATCGATCCGGATAAATCAATATATCATGCTCTCCAAAATTTGACTGCTTCTTGAATTTATCTAATACCTCCAAAACGGAGCCTTCTTCTATACTTAACATTCCATTCCCATTATGTATGGGATTCATGAGAGCAGCAATTTTTATGCAATATTGCTTTTAAGATTTATACATTCCATTTCTGCTTTCATTCAGCCTTTGAAAGCTAGTCTTATAGACATATTTGAAATAATTATTGGTATTCATTCGTTTACTAATACACTTATTCTTATCTGTTGCTCTACGTTACAAGCCTTTATTTATTGGACGGTTAAAGAATCATGGTACATCTTAGAGGATTTACTCTAACCTTCGAAGATATTACAGCAAGCTAATGATCTGCTCAATAGTATTGATATTTATAGTTAGTGTATTTTAAACAGTTTTGTTGGCCGACCCATATCTAACATCACTATAATACTTTTATTCAATATTGCATATTGTCACGTGACGTTATCCGATCCCAACCGATGAACGATCAAGATGGTGGGCCGCCCAACAGTTCCACCAACTATGATCTGTTTAATTCACGGATTTCATCAATTAGTAGCATTACTATATTGCGTTTTTCATCTTATTAAAAACGGATGTTGCGCCATTCTTTACATCATGTATGCCTGCCTCGTGCTCAGCTAATTCAGTATTTTCTTTAATTCCATGTCCAATTAACTCTGCACCTTTCTTTATCTCACACCCAACAAATTCAGCAACTTTCGTTAACCCAGCCATTTCTTTCTTAATGACCTTGCTCAACTAATTATAAGTATCTTGTACATTCAAAAAAATACGTAGTAAATTAGATAAATTTCACTGACTGCTGTGAATTAGATTGATAGTGCCAGTGGAGCTAATATCGTTTACACATTTAGATAAAGACACGTTGACACAATACTGCCTGTAATAGTTTTATCCAATATCGCGCAGTTATAGTCGATTGATTCTTACTTAATAGAAGTCTTAAGTTTGATTTATGTTTTAGGAATGCATTAAACCCCTCTTTTCTTATTTCTTCAAGTCCCACGTGCTCATGTCTATCTCTGCGCGAAAAGAACTTGTCTCTCGAGTCATTCAAATGTATAAGTTTGAGATGCCCTAATCCAACTTGTGAGTCGAATTTATCCATTGTGTCATTTCCTATACGAATTCTAACAGATTCGATTGAGTCCAGTGAGCATATTCTGCGAGCTATTTGATCTATGTTGCCATTTTTAATATAAATGTGTATCAAACCCTTTCTTAAATCCCATTATCTCCAAATTGACTTCAGTTTTTACAGTGACAATCCCTTTTTGAAATAATTTTATAAATCTTCTCTGAATCGTGCTTAAAGGAACTTTTAATCTGGTTGCAATCTGTTTGTTTGCGGATCCAGAGGGCCTAAAGTATTCTCATTTAGTAAAGAAAATCTCGATGTATCTCCTTGAAGTAGCATTTGGAGCAAAATCGTCCTGTGACATTACAGTGAATATCGGTGTTATAAGGATCAAACACCAAGTTAACTACAGATAAGGTAAATTGGAGATTGATCTATACTTTCACATATTATGATATTTCTTTTGATGCTCTCCTAATGTGTCAAGGCTGTCGAACCGCTGCTTACATATATCGCATATCAGCGGATCAAGATTGGGTTCGTCATAGTCAACATCCGGTTCTCCTTGCATATATTAACATTTGAATTTATAATATTTAAAGGTAAGAGAAGAGGGTCATTGAATAAATCAATGATATAGATTATAAACTGTCTTATTGTTGAAAGCTATAGCGATTCTAAATGTAGACTCTATGTGAGCTTTAATAAACAATAATGGGACAAGTAAAGTGATCTAATGGGCAGCCAGAATACAACAAAATGTCATGTGTGCAATTTTGATGTCGAAATAACTAAAAATGTTAATGGCGCTAATTTCGATGAGCATTATTTGAGTTGCGGTCATATCCAAAATGTCAGCAAGATCACAGAGCAGGATTATAATTTGTACTATTTGTGGACTAACTGCTCATAATAAAAAAGAACTTGATGAGCATGTAAGTAATGCGCATCCTTAAGGTAGGAAATATAATACACGCATCAGACTCTCAAGATGACAATTTTATGAGTATTGAAAGAAATCATGTTCTCCGTTAATATCCATGCCTCTGAGTTCGTTGTACATGGATAATAAATACTGCTCACTAAAGATATATGATAAACATCTGCCACGGTATGAAGAATATAACCACTAGCCACTGATATATTGGCTTCGGAGTATATTGTGACTTTTTTTCTGACGTACTGCCTTTTGAATATACATTAGGCTATAGGCTAATGCGTTGTACTATCCTTTGATGAGATAAAGTTAGCATTATACTGTTAAATACTATTACAATCATGAAAATTATGAGCCGTATGACAAACACCAAGATAAATCGTGATAATCAGTAAATGCAGATGTGGGATGTTTTAGTCTTGAGAAATTTTATCAATCTTTGCTACACCCTTAATGTTGAGCATTACGCTTATGGTTTTGCCCAGAAGCAACTTATTCATCCCTATCGATATGACTTTAGCTCGGCAATATTGCTCAGCCTCGTAATCTAATGGTCCCTATTAGGCTGATCGTCATCTACATTTACCGATATTTTTTATCTTGTGAATTAGATATGTTAAAGTACTTGCACAATTAGAGTTCATTGATGGATGACTCAATACAAGAAACTTCCATAAAATTTCATGGAGTACGGGTCAAAAATGTGATCATTACTCATTTGAGGCGTACGTCGGGCTCAATTAAGTAGAAAAATTGATATATCTAACGTCCTGCAGAATGTCGCACAAGCAGTTAGGGTACAAGTTAAAACTCTAAAATATTACATATAAGATTTCAGGTCTCACCAGCGGGATCGCCATAATCAATCTAGAGGCTCTTACTAGAAATTAAGTTAGATTTCTAACAGCTTGAGCCAGCTTGACATATATGCGAGAATTGTCTAGCCAACATACTCCGATAATTAAGTCTAAACCTGTGCCTGCTCGTCAATTCATAGCTTGAAATATCTGTATCAACTATAAATGTTAGTTTTCTTAGATATTGGAATAACTCTCTAATGAAATACTACCTCGGGCAGATCGTGGCCTATATCTTATTCAAGGGCTATCAATAATAGACTTAACGAACCTTAGGTTATCTGAATTGCTTCTTCTGGTATCAATTGGAGTTTCCATTATTAGGGGTGTGTTTCTGTGCGACTTATGTTTCAGGAATGCAGTAAACCCTTCCTTACCTATTTCTCCAAGTCCTACATGCTCATGCCTATCTCTGCGAGAAAAGAACTTGTCTCTTGAGTCGTTCAAATGTATAAGTTTGAGATGCCCTAATCCAACTTGTGAGTCGAATTTATCCATCGTGTCATTAACTGCTTCCTTTGAAGTAAGGTCGTAACCTGAAGCAAACGCATGACAAGTATCCAAGCATACGCCGAATCGATCTTTCTTGCTACTTGGATTATAGTCATACAGCTTATCGAGTATTATTCTTAATTCTTTAAAATCACTGGCAACAGTGTTCTTCTGACCAGCACTATTCTCTAAAAGTATAGAAACAGCGTTCTCGGTCGAAGTCGACTCGATAGCATGGGAGCATGCCTGAACCAATTGTTCGACCCCCTTCGTAATCCCTTCCCCCTGGTGACTTCCAAGATGAACTACTAAAAAGCGTATTTCTAAAGCATCACACCGATTGAGTTCATCTATCAAGACATGCACAGATTGATCATAAATTTTTTTATTGGGTGAGGATAAGTTTGGAAGGTAAGGCATATGAATAAAAATAGCATTTCTATCAATTTCTGGTATGCCCTTTCTCAATGTCTTTTTTTTAGTGATACTGGGACTTTTCGCTGGCATACTATCCGTTGATTTGTTACCATCTAAACGTCCTGCAAGTTTATTCTTGAAGAGCGCCACGTCCTGGTTATCCAAAGGTTTAGCTGCCCACCCTCTGGGATTTCTACTGAATATTTGAAATGCAGTACACCCATCCTTTAGAGCATTATCCACAGAGTTTGAAATTCCTCCAGAAATTGATACGTGGAATCCGATTCTTAATGTCAATGCTATTAGTTGAAATGAATTATCGTTTATACATTTTTTGATCATTTAGAACATGTTTCGTAGAATCTTATTGTCCCCTTTCAAATTTGATCTCACTACTTTGGCCTGCAACAGCAATTATTGATTAGCGGCCTATCTTAGGTAATGATCGATTCTGAAGTATTAAATATGATATGTGGGGATAATTATCGGATTTCAAAGAGGCTGTAGAATCGGTTGAAGACTGAATTGCTTAATCCATCTACCTTCAATGTCATGGTAAGCAGGATTGGAGACGTTTTAATAAAAGCACTAGACAAGCCTCTTGGATATGCAGTAAACTGGGGGAGAGTTTGGTCATTGTGGCCGGTTCACCTTGAGACGGCTTGCTGCAGTGTAGAATTTGGTGCTGTTTCTGGACCCAGGTACGATGCAGAGAGATTTGGGATAATCGAGGCATTTGGTTCCCTTAGACAATGTGATTTAATCGTCGTTCAAGGGACAGTAACGAGAAAGATGGCACCGCGGCTCCGTATGGTTTACGATCAAATGCCTGATCCTAAATATGTCGTCGCGATGGGAGCTTGTGCGATCACTGGTGGCCTATATATTGACTCATATAATGTGCTTCCGGGGGTTGACGGAATCATCCCAGTTGACGTATACGTTCCCGGCTGTCCTCCCCGTCCTGAGACCTTGATTCAAGGAGTAATGCTTTTACAGGAAAAAATTAAAAGATCGAAAATAAGATAAAAATATGATTTAGTCACACATTCCTACATTCATTTTTCTCTTGTGTTCCTGTTTACATACTGCCCCTAACTCCCTTGTAGTAAGTTTAATTCTTTGAGTATTATCTATTGGCTTGAATTATTGGAAGTGAATAATGCGGATAGGTGACGATAGCACAAGGAATCCTAGGATCTGATAACCAAATCCTATACTCGAGTTAACTTCTACTGTTCTATGCCCGAACTTTCGATGCTTTCAGCTTGGACATTCGAATCTGTGAGTAAAATACCGCAAATAGGAACCTGATATTAGATTTCTGTATTACACATGAAAAACTTAGAAAAAGCAATTATAACGTGACCCTCAGAACTAGATGTCCGAGATGTCGTAGTTTGTTGCAGCGATGTCAATCTTTCAAGGGCGTAAACAGAATCTTCTACTAGACTGTTATTGAATAATGCAGCACAATGCTGCGCTAACAGTTATTAAAAGATTCAATCGATATCCGACAGATGACCTTTAAAAACTATGTCTGCGTAACATGTGCGCAGGATTTCACTAGGAAGTATAGTGCGGACAGACACAACCGCCTTCTCCACCAGGAACGGGGCAAAATTGTTCGCTCACTCGAATACATAATAGGGAGGGTAACCGGTGAATATGGGTTAGCTGATCCGATAGGGTTCAGGAGGAAAAGGCGCAGCACAGATGGCACTTTTCCCTTCACCAACGTTGCACACAACAGATCTGATTCAGAAAACTCTGAAAACGTGCAACGTAAGGAATTTGTGTCAAACGAAAACCCTCATAACGAACCCGTCAAAGCGTCCCCTGCTGAGCAATTTGAAGATCAAAGTTCGTCAAAGCTCAAAGAAATTAGGTCGCTATGTAGGAGTCTTTTTCCACAAATTGGAGATATTTTGCTAAGAAGGATAGAACTCGATCTAATCGAACACAAAGGAAAGGAGTCACTTTTGGATTCTTATTTGTCACAGTTTCGATTGTTCGAAGCCGTTCTTGTTCAGCCGAGGGCAAAACGATTGGAGAAACCAGTTAGCGAAAAACTCCATTGAGCTTACATCCCCACTTGCGTGATCTACCTCAAGTAGTAAGAAACAAGTTAGCAGAAATTGAACAAGTAATAAGTCCAAACAATCATCCGGACCCCGTCTGGGAAGAGATTGAAAGGTTAGCCAAGGTATATAGGTTTACAGGTGATCTCAATATCCTAAATGCTGCATTAGATTCCTATAAAAAGCGAGTCTAGGAGTGCGCGCCCGTGTCTCGACAACATAACGTAGTTGAACGTCGGGATTATTCATCAGAATGATAGTGAGATTACATAGGAAGTAATGGTAAAACAACTCCAATTTGCATAAGCGCTTAAGTAGGAAGTTGAAGGAAGTCTACAATAAAGATGATCTTCAATTTAATTTACATTGACACGAGGTCTAAGATAATTAATTCAAACAGAATAAGTCCATGTAATAACACAAATCCACAAATAACATACTGTCCAATAATTAAGGTAGCACGTAAAGGCTAGATTTAGTGCATGCTTAAAAAATACAATAGAAAGCGAAACTTTGAGGAGACTCCTGAGCCTGTTGGAACTCCCGCAGATGGACAAAGGAAGGATATCAGAAGACATTTTGTTATTCAGAAGCACAATGCTAGAAGATTGCACTATGACTTTAGACTCGAAGCGGAAAATGGCGTCCTAAAATCATGGGCTGTCCCGAAAGGGATCTCTCTTAATCCCAAAATAAAACGTCTTGCAGTACTTACTGAAGACCACCCATTCGATTATCTTTTATTTGAAGGAACGATCCCCGAGGGAAACTATGGGGCGGGTACAGTTCTTGTATGGGATACTGGTTTCTATATGTTGGAAAAACCTAATGAAAAGTTTTCCGAGCAGTTTGATAAAGGAAAGATAACTTTTAGTTTACATGGGAACAAAGTAAATGGTAAATTTTCATTAATTAGAACAGGCCGGGAAAACCAGTGGCTTTTGATAAAATACAATGATCAATTCGCATCAGAAGAGGACCTGACATTCTCTCAGCCTGATTCTGTGTTGTCTCAAACAAAGAAAAATAATTTTACAAAAAAGGGCAATGCGAGTAATGAATCTTCCAACTCTCCAGTTGATTCTAATGTTGCCCAAAACAATGTAAAAAATGATGAAGTGGATCTTCCATACTCTACCAAAATGAAAATACAACACCTCCCTTCATCTGATTACCCGAGCAGTATAAGACCTATGCTTTCTACACCAGTCGATAAACCCTTTAATGATAACAAATGGGATTTCGAAATCAAATGGGATGGAGTAAGAGCTATCCTGTTTTATAACAAAAGTAAAAACATACTCGAGCTAAAATCGAGAACCAATAAATCCATTCGTCACAGATATCCAGAAATTATCAATTCCATCACGACGTCTTCGAACATAAGATGCAATGATTCAATTGTGCTTGATGGGGAGATAGTAGTTTTAGATGAGCAAGGTCGTCCAAACTTTCAAAGTCATCAGAGAAGAATGAATGTAGAAAACAGTTTAGATATCCAACACCTTTCTAATGAAATACCTTCCACTTTCTACATTTTTGATATATTATATCTAGATGGGAAGAACCTCGAGAATTTAGAATTCTGGAAGCGGCGAGAGTTGCTATCAAGTGTCCTAGATCTGAATAGAAGCGGCGATAAAGTGATAAGGATATCAGAATCATTTGAGGGAAAAGGTATAGTACTTTTCGAGAATATCAGGGCACTCAACCTCGAGGGCATTATTGCAAAGAATAAACAAAGCAAATATCTGCAGGGCGCTAGAAGAACTGATTGGTTAAAAATCAAAAATATCCAGACTCAGGATTGTGTGGTGATTGGTTATACTCCAGGAGAAGGTAATAGAAAAGGCTACTTTGGGTCCTTACTGCTGGCTGCATTCAATAGCGGAGAACTTGTCTTTGTTGGACACTCCGGAAGTGGATTTGACTTCCCACAACTCGTCGAGATTTTCAACAAATTGCAAAAAATAACTACCGCTGAGAGTCCAGTCAGTTACATTCCCTATACCAATAGAGATCCAGTTTGGGTACAGCCGGTTCTAGTAGTTGAGGTTAAGCTTGATGGATGGACAAAGGACAAGATTATGAGAGCTCCAATATTCTTAAGGATTAGAGACGACAAGAAGCCTCAGGAGTGCACTCTTGAAGAGCCTAAAAATATAGACAAGCTAGCAAATGTAAAACCACAAAATTCTAATGAACTTTCGGTAGGATCATACATTTCATCATCATCGTCATCATCACCACCACCTCCACCTTCGCGATCGACATCACAATTACTATATTCTGGTACCCCTTCTAGAGTAGCTGCCAATGATATGAAGAATAGCTATTCTAACTTAGATAAGGTTTTTTGGCCAAAGAGTCGTTACCACCGTGGGATCACAAAGGGAGATTTGATCGAATACTATGACAAAATAAGCGTCTACTTGCTTCCCTTTCTTAAAGACAGACCATTGTCCCTGAGCAGATATCCTGACGGAATTAAGGGTAAACACTTTTATCAAAAAAATTGGAACAAGAAAAAGCCCGAATTTGTAAATTCAGTGAAGCTTTATTCCGAATCTGCAAAGAGGGTAACTAACTATTTGATCTGCAATAATAAGGAAACATTGCTTTGGCTAACGAACCTTGGTTGTATTGAACTGCACCCGTGGTATAGTAGAGTTGTTGACTACGAGGCTTGTTTAAAGGGTTCTACTGCACTAGATGAAGAAAACTGTGGCCTCAATCACCCGGATTTCGTTGTATTTGATTTAGATCCTTATATTTACTCTGGCTTAGAAACCGGCACAGATCAGGAGCCAGAGTACAACCGCATAGCGTTTAAGAAAACAGTTGAAGTAGCTCAGCTCTTAAAATCTGAGATTTTTGACAAATTGAAAATAAAATCGTACATTAAAACTTCGGGTAAAACGGGAATTCATATTTTTGTACCTGTTTCTTCGAATTACACATATCATCAGACAAGAAGCTTTGCCGAAATCATTGGAAGAGCACTGATTAGCAAACGACCAGATATGATTACAATGGATTGGGATACGTCCAAAAGACGAGGAAAAGTTTTCTTCGACCACAACCAAAATGCGAAAGGAAAGACACTTGCATCGGTCTTCTCAGTGAGACCTATTGAAGGTGTCACCATTTCAATGCCGTTTGAGTGGGAGATCATAGATCAGATCTTGCCGACAGATTTTACGCTATTAAATACTACTGAAAAGATCGTTGGCAAGAATGACATCAGGAAACTCTTATTAAGCTGGTTTAGTATCCTCGACAGTCGACAAGATATAGCAAAACTGTTAGATGCTGTTTAAATGAATCAAAAAGCCTAACACCTTAAAAAAAGAAATCCAAGCCATATGAACTCACAATACGTCTTATTTTCTAAAACTAGAGATAATGTGTCTGTGTTTGTTTCAACAAATAGAGGCCGTTCTGTAACATTCCGTGATCATTATTTAGGTATATGGCCTTCTTCTCAGCATTTAAATTTACTACTGAGGTTAATATTTCGTCAAGCTCCATTCGGGAATATATATAGCGATACCATTCCTTATATCCATGTATCCGAAGGTAGAGTGATTTACTTGTTACGTTTAATGTGCGAGGAAGACCCGGTGCATCAACGGAGCAAAAGACTATTCCTATATCTCCTATGCCGTCTATCGCTTCCCACCAGGATTTATCTCGAAATTCGATAACTGCTCTAGTATTAGTGTATTTAGTCAGACCTGATCTTTCAAAAAATACCCTCACGGTTTCCAGGTTAAGCTCTGTATACTTAAAAGTCCTGGGCATTTTGAACAGCCAGAAATCAATCTTATCATAAATTCCCTCCAGCGTTTTTGAAAATCTATTCCACAAATCTAAGGCTCGGTCACCCTTCAGTCTTAGGTAATCTGTAATAGAACGATTTACTTTTATAGAAAATGTAAAGTCTTGAGGAGCGCTTGCTTTCCACGTGTTTACCCATCTCTCCAATGGAAATCTATAATAGCTCGCATTAACCTCGACAGAATTGAACCCTTGTTTGACATACCACTTAAATGGCGAAGGTCGTCTTTCGTTCCAGGAATATGTGTAACCCGATGTTCCTATTCGTACCGAAGAGTTGGACATTATTTCTCATTCAGAATCTCTGTTATTTCATAACTATGTAGATGATAGGACGTTTCTGCATATTTGAATCCTCAAATGAGCCCATAACATGGATGAACATCATAAATTATTTAACGATTCAGTTTGAAATTCAAACAAAAGCTGAGAAATATATCTTTAACGATAGGATTGTATCCATTCATGCTCTACGCTCCATTAGCTTCGAGCCACCCGCCTTTTTAACACTTCAACTGTCTTCATCTCGCCCTCTCTGATTGAGGCTTTTATCGTTTGGGGAGAAAAATCTGCATTCTCATACATATGGGGGAAAGGTTCATCGCGTGTTATGTACAGGATTTCCTTTATCTCGGCTCCACGCTCATGCTTGATCTTTTTGTATTTATTACGAATTTTTTTGAGTTGTTCTTTATCAATTTTTGATAAATCGACATGATCTTCAATCATTTGGTAGAGTTCGTCGATGTACTTTAGGTACATCGTAATTACTTTTGACATTGTTACACTATGCTCAGTTTTATCAGAAAATATAATATCTCTTGCTCTATGATAGACTTCAGGTAAGTTCTTCGGGAGCTGATTAACTTTTTTTGGATAATTTTCAACAATAAATATTCGCTTGTCAATTATGGGAGAGGCATCTATCACCTCCCTTAACGGGGTATTACTCAGCAGACTTCCATCCCAAGTATATATTCCCTCTTTGACTTCCACCCAACGAAAGTTGTACATAGGATAAGCAGAGGTGGCAAGTATATGCTTAGGTGTTATTTGTTCTTTTGAACTGTCAAATGTTAAAGGTTCTGCATTTAGGATATTTACTGCTGTTAATATCAAACGTGAGTTAGGATTTCCTTCGGGTCTTAATTTATCGTAGTCGATATAGTTTGCTAGAGTCTTCACTAAGGGCGTATGATCATACAGATAAGTCCAATTTTGTGGTGTGAAATACTCTGGATCTGATAGAGCAGTTTCCTGCCTCCATCTTGGTCTAAACATTTTCTCATTCCCAAAAATGGCCGAGCTGTAGAAGGATCGAAACTGCCTCATCTTTATGTCATTTTCGCGGTGATGCGTTCTTGATTGAATATCTTTTGTGATGGGGGTTGAGGATGAGACATCGCCATTATACAAATACGCAGACGGACGTAGAAGCAAGTTTTCCACAAATTTCGGGATAGAAACTGAAGGAGGAGGAACTATTTGATCCAAGTCCACAAAGCTCTCCGATAACTCTAACCAGAAGCGCTCCAATGCTTCTTCTGGGTGTTTTTCATCTCTGCTTCCAGCTATAATCGCAGCGTTTATGCCACCAATAGAAGTACCTGCAATAATATCTAGTTTGATATTGTAATTTGCGATAGCTTTTAAAACTCCACACCCAAAGGCCCCCAAAGATCCGCCGCCTTGAAGCACTAGTACGTTTTCAATAGTGTTATAGTTATCCGTGGCTGGACTACCACTGGTATTGCTGAGTTTCTTCCTTTTCATTTCCTTTATTCTCTATTTAGTTCTACTCATTAGTTTATCATCCTTTCTCATTTCTTGCCATCCGACCCAGAAATATTGGGTTCGAAGAGCCTAGCACATACATTCTGACTGTACAACGTACATTAAATCTTCAATACTTTCAATTGCTATGATCTTGCGTTAATGGGATACAAAAACTTTCCAAAGTGCCTATTTACTTTGCAGTACTTTACGTTCGTCCAAGGGGTAAATGTATACATTCAATTTCTCATCCTCAATGTTGGTTGAGTGTAATAAGACGGATCCTTCTATCTCACTACCGTCTAAACCTAGACCCTTTGATCCAGCTACTGTGGTAGGATCTATATACTTGTCCGAAGGAAAGATATCTTCACCAGGAAACGGTTCTAGGGACATTCTCTCTTCACCCAAAAGTCCCTCCCTCCTAACTCCATCTGACATTATACGTCCACCGTCATTTAGCATCAAGTCTATCCCATACCTTCGCCTTAGTACTTGCATTCCCTGATAAAGATCAAAGTTTTCTCCCGTATCAATATAGCTAACCAAACTTGATTCCTCGATTCTTTTTGAAGCGAACTCAAATCCAGATTTATTAGTAACAAAAATTGTGTGTATATTCTTTTCAGGATTCAAAACTGCAATTTTATTTTGCAAATAGTTTTCTACGATTTCTAATTTCTTAAAAGTTGATTCCGATCTCGCGATTATTACGTAGTAATGGGGGCTATCACTTTTCATGTTACCAGTAGAGTCATCGTCACGATTCATAATGGTCTCGAGTTTTACCAGATCGTCATAAAGAGATTCATTGATCTGCTTTAAATGATCCCCAAAAAAATGCCAATTCCAGATGTTATTCTTATTTGTCATTAAATTAACTGCACTGACTAAAATCGCCTTCCTTCCCAAGATTATTCTATGTGTGGAGGCAAAAATATTATCACCAACCCTTCTTTTCCCTCCGCTCAAAAGAATTAGTCCACCCTTGGGCTGTTCAGGAATTTTATATACGTACCATCCATTTAAGTTAGATTTGGTATTTGCAACCAGAAAGCTTGTTGCTTGATATGGAATTTTCATTGTTTTAACAAATTCATATGAGGCGCCTATCACAATTTCTGGCAAAACACGGCCAAGAGATTTTAAACCGAAGTCTTGTAAAGGACGAATGATTTCGATGCCTCTTGACTTGAAATGATTGAAGTGTTCACTTGTAATCTTTTTAGAATCTAATAATTGTTGCAACCGGCTGACATATCTATCATATGATATTGATTCTTGTTGTTTTTCCAATGCAAATCTAAAAACGGTTAGGAGAGTCAACCTTATTACTTTACCGTACTTATTTCATAAATCATATCTTTTAACATTGGCTTAAATAAAGAACCAATGTAGACTTGCTGGCAGATAAGATTCGAATTGAGATTTCTTTGAGTATGAGTATATGAGCATCGTATCTGAGTCGATCACATTAATTCTTTTTGGGCTGATTTTGTACCTCAGTTGGGACCGAATTGATGTGCTTAATTAATAAAAATAGGATAAGAGGAGATTATGGAATCTGTTCCCAAAAAGAATTATCCCCCTATAGTTCTTACAATAGCAAATCCGATGATAATACCCAGAACAGCACCGAATGTTGGGATCCACTTTCGTTCTTTGTGGACTTTTGGTATCATATCATAGTAGAGCATATAGAAAATGCCCTCTGCAGACAAAGCCAGGGTGATTGCGATAATTTCTGCCATACCTTGGAAATAGAACAGCCCCACTAATCCAAGGAATATCGGAATTATAGACACAGTACCTATTGCAGTGAGTGCCTTCCTTGGATTATTGTGGAATGCTGTCTTTCCGGTCCTCATTTCTCGATATGATGCAATTCCTTCCGGAACATTCTGTATTCCGATTAAAATCGCTAATGCCATTGCAGGACCAGCTGCCGCGATGGATGCTCCTATAGCAAGGGATTCTGGAATTGAATCCAGTCCGATACCAAGCCCTGCTCCACCGCCTTTTTTTCCGGAATGACGTCGGCTAGGGTGAAAATAATAGCTCCTCCCAAAAATGCAAATATGGTAATTCCTATACCTAGTTCTGTTTCTGCCTCTATAACCATTTCAAATACTGCTGCCGCCATCAGGATTCCTGCTCCAAATGCCGTGAAAGTTAACACTTGTTGTTCAGAGAAGTTTCTTTTTCGCGCTATCAACGCACCGACAAAGGAAGTACCACCTGCGAATGCGGTTATGGCAAGCACCGTAAGAATTTCTGTTACATCAATAGCCGTTCCGAGTTCACGCTCAGTCTGGAAAACTTTTGGTGGCTCTATATGTATGATGGTAGTTTTCGATCGACCATTTGCAGAATAGTTATCATCTATATGACTCATGCTTACTTGACGTCATCTGAATTCGGAATCAAAAACTGAAAATAAAATGGAGCAGTCAGAGATAATCTTTGTAGACATGACTACGAGAATAATATTGGCCAGTCGCAGGATTTCTTCAATCGGTCGAGTAATATGCTGAGCAGAGTAAGGGTACAAACTGCTGACAGAATTTTTATCCTTATGAAAAATAATATATGTTGTATTCGAATAAAGGACGTTTACGGGATCTGAGGGGAGATCGGACGTCTTTACAGAACAGTTAGTGCAGATTGCATGCTAATCAGGTGATTAAGAATTTAGAGCAGCCGTTACGGTGTTACTCAAAAGCATAGCTATAGTCATTGGACCTACTCCTCCTGGAACTGGTGTAATCCAAGAGGCTTTTTCTTTGACAGATTCAAAGTCTACATCCCCAAGTAATTTACCAGATTGTCTATTTGTTCCCACATCTATTACAACGGCTTTTTCTTTGATCATTTCAGAATTAAGAACAAATTTATTTCTGTCTCCAACAGCTGTAATTATTATATCTGACTGTAACAAGAGACGATTCAAATTTACTGATTTCGAATGACATATTGTAACGGTGGCATCACGCTCAAGCATAAGTAAAGCAAGAGGCTTTCCCACTAGGATGGATCTGTTCACTATTATTACATTCTGAGATCTAATTCCGATGTTATAATAGTCCAACAATTCTATAATCCCGGAGGGAGTACACGGCTTGAGTGAAGCCTCGCCATGCAGCAGTAAACCTGAATTAATGGAGGTCAATCCGTCGACATCTTTTCTTGGCGAGATTTTGTTAATTATATCAAATTCGTTAATATGTTTTGGAAGAGGTAACTGCACTAAAATTCCGTGGATACTAGAGTCGTTGTTCAAAGAGTCGATAAGGATTGCCAATTCGGTCTGTGACAGATCCTCTTTTAACCGATGATCTTGAGTGACTAGTCCGACTTGCTTGGCTGCCTTCTGCTTGTTTTGTACGTAAATGGCAGAAGCAGAGTCATTACCTACGAGAATTGTAGCCAGACATGGTGAGATACCTTTCTCCTTTAATTGGCTAACACGATTTGTAAGCCTAGATTTTATAGTCGCAGAAACGGCATTGCCGTCGATGAGTCTACCAGGCATAATAGTTTAAGGTGACTTGAGATAACACCCATATTAGTTATTTTATCGGCCCTTGAGAGGAAAGAAAAAAAGTTCAGCCGAATCTGATTTAGTTATGTATGGAAGACAATAGCAATTTGAGTCGTAACCAGATTAGGCATAGTTAGGCGCGAACGCCTGCTAAATATCAATGGTACAGCAAATCGCTCCTCGTCGCTAAAAGTTGGTCGGAAGCAGATGATAGCCACTTTGATACCCTTGAAAATCAAAGTTCAGTAATTACTATCTTAGCTCTTAAGATGTGCAAATTACACATCGGTGGCAGTATTATGCTCCAACTTCCGATGTGCTTGCAGTTTTTCTTGATTGTCAAGTCTTTTCGTACACATCTCACATATGAAAGATGAATCTTGAGGCAACCGATCACTCGTGTAAGATGAGGAATTAATAAAGCTAGTATCATTTAGACTATTATGGTTGTTACCATGTTGTGTTTCATCCACAGTGTAACGTATAGTTTCCTTCGAAGTTGGGATAAGTTCCGGCTCGTGAGCAGAGGGAATTGCACCGCCACTACCACCACTAATAATTTCGAACCCATGCTTTAGGCAAGATTGATCGATGTTTAGGGTGATAGAGAGATTATCTTCCGATGAATTGAAATGGGAGACACAACCAACGGGTATCTGAAATTCTTCGTCTGATACTAGTCCCTTTTTTCTTACTAGAATATAATTTGAATTAATAACTCTGGTGACCTGACCAACCTTTTTCCCAATCGAATCATAAACATAGGCACCTTCATACATGAGCGCTGTTCAGCTGGTCCTTGCTGCTCATACTATTTAATGATTTCAACATATAAAAATGGCCACGATATCGTGCTCGCCAATCATCGATGTATCACTTTGAATTATTTTGGAATGTAACATAACAAGTAAAAAAGTACATACCACTCATTTTGAAATACAAGAATAATACCCAAATCTCTCATTAACTTATGCGTAGCTTTATAAGTTATTAGATATTATTATGTAACTTTGTTATCAAAGATCAGACGTAATCATTTTTCCACAATTTTCTCCTCTGAAGGAAGAACCCTACAAATGTACAGCTGAATTTATTAAACTTAAAAATTAAATTAATTTGATCCTATTGGTCTCTACTATATGGACAGGCAGTATATCGTTTGGATTAGTTAATGTACCAGTTAGGCTTTACACTACGATCGATACTTCAAAGGATTTTTCGTTTAATCAGCTTGATAAGGAAGGACATAGAATACAATATAAGAAATGGTGTCCAGTCGAAGAAAGAGAAGTTGCATATTCTGAAATAAAAAAGGGCTACGAAATTGCCAAGGACCAGTATGTAGTAGTTGAAAAACAGGATTTAGAAAAAATTGCTGTGGAAAGTACAAGGACTATAGATATCAAAGAATTTATCGATGAACAAGAGCTTGACCCATTATTTGTAGAGAAGAGCTATTACATAGCACCTGATTCCTCTGATAAGAGAGCGAGAAAGAAGATAAAGGGCAATTCTGCACCAGCCGTTCAAGACAAAGCCTATTCCCTGCTAGTGAAAGTTTTGCATGATACGAAAAAGGCTGCAATCGGCAAAGTAGTTTTAAGGGGGGAAAAAGAGCATTTGGTTGCTATAAGAGCCTATCAAAGAGGACTCGTTCTGCACACACTTCACTACTTGAGTGAAATAAAACCTCTTGAAGCAATCACAGAGATATCAGAAGCTAAAGTTCCTTCGATTGACGAAAAAGAAAGGTCCTTAGGTCATATGTTAGTAGAAAACTTGACGACTAAAGACTTTGATATTTCCAGTTACCATGATGAATATACAGAAGAATTAGAAAAGCTAATAAACGCAAAGGCAAGAGGAAAGGTGAGCATAGTTAGACAAGTAACCAAGGAACCTCAGCAAACACAAGATTTGATAGCAGCTTTGAAGGCAAGTTTGGAACAACCATCATCTTCTTCAAGGAGTAATAGAAGGGATGATTAAACCATGTCATGATGCAATTCAGGATGATCTTGTTAAGCATAAACGCTTCGATCAGAGTGGGTATAGTAAGGGTGTTGCCAAAGGTTGCATATGTGAATTGTTAGACACTTTGCTACGAAATCCTGAATGTATGAGCTTGGGGTAACAAAGGTAATGAATAGACTGAATGTATCTGAATTCTCGGAAATTCGCTCGATTTAAAGAGTTACAGACTCTGTTTTTCATGTACCTTTATGTCTGTTTACATTAAGTGTACATTCAGATATTCAATTGCCGGGGTATCGAATGGATTCGATTCCTCTGAGAGCAAGAAAGGTAAAATGTTAAATGGTTATATTCTATTGTGCTAAAAATATTCTAACCATGTCAAAAATAGGTTTGAACTATGATATTGCTACTAATGGATACGTCAAAAACCCGTTCGTGTCACTTGTTTGTTGTCTAAAGAGTTCTGTTTTTATCGCGCTTTATGTCGTGCTTTTTGTATTGGCAGTCAATCAATCGGGCAACTCAACTCCCGTATTGGCTCAGGCGAACACTACGACGGGCGATCAATCGTTGGAAGGCAGTAACATTAACTTGTCTAGCTCTATGAGCCAAACGAATGAGCCAGGAGACATAGGACAAGGTAACATCTCTGCAAGTAACGAGAATCAGACCAGTTCACCTCGACTACCAATTTTAACAGAGGTGTCGGATAAAGGTACTTACAAAGTAGAACTTCGCTGGAGTTCCCCTGTGGATATTCAGTCACCAGCTATCCTATCAAAAGATGGTTTTGACATAGAATTATTGTTTTTAAATGCTAGTTCACCAGAAGCGACTCCTCAAACGATGCAGGGTAACAACAGTAATTTGACCATGGATTTCGAGCGATCAATCACTAGCGAGGTTTCAAATCTCTCCACTGTAGAGCCCATAGTGCCGATTGATAGCTTTGACATTACGATTTTTGATGATCAAGGAAAGGAATTATGGAGCAAAATGGATCAAACTTTGACTGCCGGCCGAGCCCCTCTAAGGGTCATGTTAGATCCTAATTACAGTGGTGGAATAACTATTACAGTAGCCGATATTAAATCCCCCTTAACTTCTGGTTCTAGTGAAAAAGCTGGTGAATCCGTAAGATTTACGGCAACCGTCCAAGGTGGTCAGAGCTAGGTAACCGTAAACTGGGGCTAAACCGGCTTACGATTACCTATCAACTGAATAGGAAAATTGGAGCGAACAATTCCAGTGTCTTACCAACGTACGCACGTTGAGATGGCATTTGCATACAAAAACAATTATCAGTCTTGTAGGTTAATACATCGTTATTGGCACAAAGTAAAAAAGGTAATAATAATACTCATAATAGTAATCAAAGACCAAAATATGGCCAGCCTGCGATCAGGTCAGCCATGGGCAAGGCACGCGGCGGACCCATAGGTGGCAACTGGCGTACAACAGAAATAAATTCAACAATCTCAGGAAAAGAAGGACCAGTAAAGCTGAATAATCCCCTCCTTATTGCAGGATTTCCAGGTCCTGGCCTAATTGGCTCTATAAGTACAAGTTTCATTATAGAGTCTTTAAGGATGCGACAGATAGCATGCGTCGAATCAGAATTTATTATGCCAGGTGTAATTTATGTCGGAGGAAAGCTAAGGCACCCTTTTAGACTGTACGCTAATCACGAAGGAACTATTTGTGTTCTTGTTTGTGAAACCCCGATATTGGTTCAGGGCATTCATCGTGTTCTCGATGCAGTCATGAAATGGGCGTTAGACAGTAATGTAACCAACGTATTAGTTCTAGAAGGGATGCCAATGCAAGGCATACCACAAGCCAAAAGAAAGCCATTCATACTCTCAAACACCGAAGAGAATCATACTCTAATCAATAAATTGAACGCATTTGATGGGAGTCTAAAGCAATCGAGTGAAACAAGCCAAGATGGAATCGGCAATGAAATCATATCAGAGTACAGTGAACCTTCTAACAATTTAGGACCTACATATATTGGTGGGATATCTGGCGGTTTGTTGTCCTCCTGTATTTCCAACAATATCCCATGCAGTGCAATCCTTGTCCCATCATTAAGTGGCATTCCGGATCCTGAAGGCGCTGCTGTAATACTTGAAACACTTGCAGATATAACAAATTACGACGAATTGAGAATCGATGTCGCTCAGTTAAGACAACAGGGAAATCAGGTCAAGAAGAACCTTGAAAAAATTGCAAGATCCATACGGAATCAGCAGAAATCGATGGACAAAAATGGGGCAGGCCAAAATGAAGAGAATCTAATGTATGGATGACTTATTTCATTGAAGTATTAAATTTGCTCTTACCTGTTTGTTTAATGTAGTGTTAAAAAGGGAATATTACGTTGCATTCACGTATCGAGCTAAATTTCGAGTGGTAATGCAATGCATATCGTTTAAAATCTACCTCCTTTTGACAATGCTTCAAAGATAGACTCAATTAATTTCAAACACGCACCAGGTTAGTGATCTATATTTACTTTAAACTATCTAGCAGCTGACCAACGGGTAGAGCATTTAGGATACTCGGTTTCTCGGCCCACCCTCTTCTTGCCTGGCCAATGCCAAATCTCAAGAAAGCAAAATGCAAAGGATGGTGTGCATCTGAATCGATAACTAGTTTTACATCGTTGTTGACTGCCATCCTTATGTATTCATCTTTGAGATCAAGCCTATTATAGTGTGCGTCTATTTCAAGAACAGTGTTTGTGTCCCTTGCAGTTTCGATTAGCCTGGCAATATCTACGGGATACCCGTCTCGTCTATTGATTATTCTGCCGGTTGGATGAAAAATAATGTCAACACTTGGATTTTTTGCTGCTTCTAACAATCTATTAGTTTGGATATCGACAGGTAAGGAAAAATTAGAATGAATGGCAGCCCCTATAATGTCCAGTCTGTCTAGTACGTTATTGGGAATATCAAGCGATCCATCTTTTTGTATATTTACCTCTGCACCGGAAAGAATGCGAAAGCCTGTCTCCTTATTTTCATCGTTGATTTCTGCAATTTTATTTGACTGTTCTAGTAATTGTTCCCCATCAAGACCATTAGCTAACTTGAGGCTTGCCGTGTGATCCGATAAAGCTATGTATTTCAACCCAAACCTAACCCTTGCATTTTGTGCCATTTCTTCTATTGAGAAAGCTCCGTCAGTATAGTTGCTGTGAACTTGGAGATCTCCTTGCAAATCGTTATAATCAATTAATTGAGGTAGATTTGCTTTTTTTCCTTTATATCCCTTCTTGGATTGATTGCCTTTCTTTTTAGCTGCGAGCTCTATCTCTCCTTTATTTTCTCGAATCTCTGGAGGAATCCATTCCAAGCCTAAGAATTGGTATACTTCTTCTTCCGTTCTACCTGCAACTTTATGATTGTTACTATCAAATACTCCCCACTCATTTAACTTGAAACCTCTTGTAAGGGCTACTTTCCTCAAGGCTACGCCATGCTCTTTGCTTCCTGTGAAATACTGAAGCGCTGCACCGAAACTATCTTCAGGGACTACTAGCAGATCTGCTTGTATCCCATTTCTGAGCCTAACGAATGTTTTGGCAGATCCTTTGCCGATTATTTCTCTAACCTCAGGCATGCTGGTAAAATATTCAATTATCTTGGTTTTCGTAGTACTCTCAGATTTTTCCGCTACCGAAACCAAGAAATCAATGTCTCCAACTGTTTCCTTCATTCTTCTAAAAGAACCAGCTGCAATGGCATCTTTAATTCCTACAATACTTCTAAGTCGTTCCTCGATTTCCTTAACAAGCGGGTATATATCACCAATTAATCGTCTTTCTTTGCCTTTCTTAAAAAACTGGATTCTTTTAAGAATTACTTCTTCTCGTTTTTGAGAAAAGCCAGCAATCTTCCTAATTTTACCTTCATTAGCTGCTCTTTCTAATTCAGAGATATTATGAATTTTTAGCGAGTTGTAAAGCGCTATGATTGTTTTCGGACCTATCCCCTCCAAATTCATGAATTCGCTAACATTTATCGGAATGTACTTCTTTAGATCTTCGTAGTATCTGAGCTTACCTGTGTTAATATATTCTTCAAGTTTCAAGGCGATTGCTTTACCGATAGAAGGTAATTTCAAAAGCCCGTCTAGTTTCTCAGTTTTGTATAATTGATCTATCTCAGGATTGAGATTCTCTATCACGTCTGCCGCCTTTCTATAAGACCTGATTTTAAAAATCAGTCCTAGTTTTGTCTTTTGATCTTCTTTGCCCTTTTCGGTTATGCCCGTTTCCAAAATATATGCTATTTCTCTGAATATTCTCGCAATTTCTAAATTCATAAGTCCCTTATGAAGTAAAATGAATACCTGCTAGTATAAGATGATTGTGACAGTACTGTATCAGATCTTTTTCTTCAAAGTTTGACTATGCAAATAAAAATTGAAAGCATACTCAAGCATGGGGGGTATTAGCAGTGCTTAATGCTTAAGTACAAAAATGGGCTACACCTTGTTCCCGCGGTTCGGGTGTGCTCTACTGTTTATCATCGGATATATTTTTGACTATTTATTTCGAAGAATAATGAAAATACCTTCCATAATGCTCTGGATCTAACTTCGGAATAAAATATCATTTGCATCACTTGTTAATAGTAGGAATTATGAATTTAGGTCTAAAATGACGTAATTGAGGCTTTATCTCCCTTTTTTCTTTCTAATTATAAGAGATAAGGCATATTGACGCCGCTATATTGACTCTTAAAAGTACTTGAGAGAACGGTGATTGAAGCGAGTGGGAAAAAGGATGCTAATCAACAAATAAAATGTCGTCCAATGCTATAATAATAATAATGACTAAGGCATCAGAAGTCAAAAGAAAGATGGGACCTGAGACAAAAAATAGAGCAAACATTGATGAGGAGGAAAAAGTAATTGAGGAGTTAGAAAGCCAAGGAGAGCTAAAGAAAGAGGTCCCTCTTGGAGGAGAGGAATTTGAGGACGAGGAACCTAGGCAAGGAGACTAATTTTAGTCCATTACATATCTTATGAATTTATTATCGACTGGACGACCACTATCCAAGGGAAATAATATAACCACATATTGTGTTGGTTCGACAGAATAAGTCTATGACAAGAATCAGAAATCTCCCTGAGTATAGTGGTCTACAATCGTTCGGAAGTAAACTACTCTTGTTGAATTCTTTTCTTATGCACTTCATAGCTCGATTGTATTGTTGGATGACTATTTACCTATTCATCTTGACTTGAAATTGACTTTAGGATATGAATTGTTATCATACTTTTACATTTAGCGTGTAAGATTGAAAATAGAAAGAAGACTGAAATTTTCAAAAATTTATCCTTCAAAGCTTAGTATCTCCTGCGTCGTTCATCCAATTTTCAGGACAAGATGAAAAAGATCCTAGTGGGCATTTCGTAATCAGGGATAAAATCTGCAAAGGGCCTAGAGCACGTATCAGATGCACGGCAGTTGAAGGTCAAATATACTAGTTTAAGTTAACAAATTTTTCTGGACTGCATTGTAATACAGATTCGATTTCCGGTGACCACACTCAATACGGACTCGATAGGTTGAATTATCCCTAATGTCGAATCATCAGTAAAGTTGTGGCTACTGCTAATGAAATCAAGAAGCGATTAGAAGATAACTGGATTGAGTTTCTTAGTACAAATTCGTCAAAATTGAGTTCAGAGACACTTGCGGGTGCCACGCCTCCTTCTGTTTTTATTGGACGCTACGGCTATCCCAAGGTAAAGGTGGGACCAATGGTGCCACCATTCCATGGCGACACTACTGTACTTGATAAACCAGAGATGTGGCTTGGTAAAAGTCTTGAAGATATTGTTAACTATCGTCTGTCTCTGGTAAGAGGAGTATCAGACGTTAATGCCCATGTTACTTCTGGAAGATATATTGAATCTTTACAGGAATTGGCTATGGCTACAAAATCAGCTGAAAGTGAACTGTTGTTTGAAAAAAAACCAATTACAGACATAGAACAAGAAAAGGACTTAGGTGAATCTGCCCCATTTGGTCCAATAGCGCCTTTAAAGGGTTTCAAAACAGCATCACTTTCAATAGATAGACGGTTGGAGAAGGTCTATTACGATAAGGATTTGCACGCAGCCGAAGCTGTCGTTGAACTCTACAAAAAAGAAGTGGAGGTTAGCAGAATTCATCGAGTTCTTAGCGTAGGAATGCTAGGCATACAAAAAAACAGAAGACTTGTCCCTACACGATGGAGCGTCTCTGCAACAGATGATATAATTTCTGTTTCCTTGATAAGAAGCTTAGTATCAAATGCCCAAATAGATTTTTTTGAAGTTTATAATTATTCGCATCTTGGTAACTACTACTCTGTTATATTGATCCCTGATGACGTTTGGAGCTTTGAAATGAAAGAGGTATGGTTTGACAACAATGGAAACTTGGGGATGGGACTTGATTTCGAAGATGCAAGAGGTTTAGACCATTATCCTTCTATAGCAGGTGCATACTTTGCTGCAAGACTAGGTGTTGCAGAACACCTCTCAAAAAGAGGAAGAAAAGCAGCAGCATTAATCTTAAGAGAAATTCATTCAGAATATGTCATGCCGGTGGGAGTATGGCAGGTGAGAGAGGGAGTCAGGGAAGCGTTGAAAGCGAAAAAAATGCAATTTGAGAGCTTTGAAAAAGCGTTGTCCTTTGCGTGTATGAATTTATCTGTTTCGAAAGGAGAGTGGATTAGAGGTAGTAAAATCTTCGAACATAAGAAGGCACAGTTGAGAATAACGGATTTTCTTGGGAGTAACAGGTAGGTGTGTGGTAGGCAATTTTCATTTAGGCGGCACTAATTCTCCTTAATCCCGTATTAGAAATCTGTAAATTACTGTTATCTAGTAACTCTCGTTGGCGTAATACCAAAACTCAGATTCTAAAATTAATTTACATACGAAGAATCAGCATACACATCAGCCAAGGGACTCTTACCTCAACGCAATATATTCAATACAGCAGAATATTGCCTTCACTTAAATATCGTTACATCTTTCTTTAAATCGTACCTAATTTTGTCCTCGAAAGATCTGAAAAAATGGATGTCTTCAATGGCGATGTCAAATGAGGAGATAGACTCATTTCTTTCTGTTCCAAGAATCGCGAGAATGGCGACCGCTAACAAGGGAAGACCGCACGTCGTGCCAGTTTGGTATTATTATGACGGAACATATATCGTCATAACAGTCACTAAAGATACGAAAAAAGTCAGGAACCTCAAGGAGAATCCGTATGTTTCTATTGTGATAGATATTATTGAAGGAAAACCTGGAAATATTTCATTTCTTAATGGCAAGGCTGTGATAATCGAAGGCAAGGTAGAGATAAAAGATGACATTGATCACACAGTTGCAATAGAGATGTATGAAAGATATGTTGGCAAGGAGGCGCTTAATAATCCGATGGTTCAATTTAGTATAAACTTGCCGAGACACATATTGCTTGTCAAACCAATAAAAATCCTGTCATGGGATATTTCTAAGATTTATGGTATGAAGTGATTGGCACCTTAAAATACAGTAGTTCGGCAGAGCATACCACCGCGCATTACTGCATGATCCAAATATGGTAGTGCAGCATTATGCGTATAAAAAAAGTTAATGCTACAACCGTCTTTTATTAATGTTGAAATTAAAAAAATATTGAATAGATTCTGTGTTTTTTCTAGTTTGTAATTACGGTTTCATTTTCAGGACCCATGGGTGTAAGAGTATTATTCATAGCTTCGGGCGATGATTGAGAACCCGTTGCGTTCTGAGGTACACCTAGTCCCCCACCGGTGCCTTTTTCGGTAGTGTTCTGAGCCACTGCATCTGGCGTTATAGCCGATACACCCATAACAATAACTGCAGCGGCTAGTAGGCATGCGCCTATTCCTAAGAATTTCAAATTTCTAGTCATCAAGTACAGGATATCAACATTTTATATAATACTTTACGATACAACAATTTACATTGATGGAAAAAAGGAAG
>Ga0209077_1000055_pt1 | contig 26856 bp, 23 predicted proteins | sample PPLLak1March2015_FD_187247 | JGI IMG/M metagenome (GOLD analysis project Ga0209077, IMG submission 187247) | Freshwater sediment microbial communities from Prairie Pothole Lake near Jamestown, North Dakota, USA - PPLs Lake P7 Core (1) Depth... | ecosystem: Environmental > Aquatic > Freshwater >... | reverse complement strand
TCGACGCCGGGTCTCGAATCGCCGCCGGGGAAGGCATCCTGGTCGCGAACGCGGTCATCCCCGCCCCGAGACCGGAGCTGTTCCAGGACTACATTTGACCACCGGATGGACGGTTCGCGGTTGGACGGTTCACGGTTGGACGGTTCACGGTTGGACGGTTCACGGTTGGACGGTTCGCGGTTGAAAGTTCAACGCAACCGATGACCCTCAACCGTATAACCGGAAAACCGCATAACCGTATAACCGTATAACCGGAAAACCCTGAACCGATGAACCTTCACGCCAGGATCACCTCCACCCCTCGTGCCCGGAGCATGTCGACCTGCGACTGCTCAACTTCCGAATCGGTAACCACCACGTGGGCCTTTTCCAACGGGGCCAATGGCACCAGCGCGCTTCGTCCGAATTTGGTGTGATCGGCAACGATGATGACGCGGCGCGACGCCTCGATCATCTTCCGTTCCGAGCCGACAATCAACGTGTTGTTGTTGCTGAAACCACTCTCCACGATCCCGCCGGTCCCCATGACCAGGATGTCCGCTGAAACGGTTTCCAGCATCTGCTCGCAAAACGGGCCAAGCAGCACTCCCAATCGAGGATAGACAAAACCGCCTGTCAGGGTGAGTTCCAGGCTGCGCGAGTCCTGCAGGATCTGGGCGATCGGGATCGAGTTCGTGACGACGTGAAGAGGGCGGCCCATCAGATTGCGGGCCACCTCGGCAACCGTCGACCCGCCGTCGAGAATCACGGTTCGTTCGTCTTCGAGCAATGAGGCGGCGAGCTTACCGATGCGGCGCTTCTCGTCCGGGCAGCGCCTGCTCTGCCAGGCAAAATCAAGCAGCTCGTCCTTGACCTGAAGCGACAGGGCGCCGCCATGCACCCGGCGCAGCATCCCGTCCTTCTCGAGCTCGGCCAGATCACGGCGCACCGTCGATTCCGATGCGTCCAGAATCCGGCACAGTGTGTCGACGTCCACGAACTCCTGCCCGCCAAACAGCTCCTGGATCTTCAACTGCCGCTCCGCAGCTTTCATGGAGCCGAGAATAGCACGGCTTTGACGGAATTTGAATCTTTTTGGAGGTTTTTGCTTGACTTTATTCATGAATCGAGCGAGATTCGGCACGTATGGGCGCACGATTGGATCGATCGGCCGTAGAAGCCATCGTTCGCGAGGCCGTTTCCAAACGCTTCGGGCACGCGTGTGCAACCTGCACGAAGGCTGCCCCGTCTTCGCTCGTCGTCAACGTCTCGGCGCGGCACACGCATCTCAGCCAGCCGGATGTCGAAGTTCTGTTCGGACCAGGCTATACCCTGACTCCCATGCGACCGCTTTTCCAGGATGGCCACTTCGCCGCCCAGGAGACGGTCACACTGATCGGCCCGCGCAGCCGGCTGATTTCCAACCTGCGAATTCTTGGGCCGTGCCGCAAGCAGACCCAGATCGAGCTGGCCTTCACGGACGCGGTGACTCTAGGGATTGACGACATTCCGATTCGTCTTTCGGGCGACATAGACGGGACGCCTGGCGCGCTGGTTATGGGACCAAAAGGGGTTCTGCAGTTGAAACAAGGGGTCATCCGCGCGGCCATGCATGTCCACATGAATACGGCAGACGCCGGCTCTTACGGGGTCAAGCATCACGACGTGATGAAATTACGGGTGGGAGGCGACGCTGGAGTGACCTTCACCCGGGTCCACGTCCGGGTGGATCCCTCGTACAAATTGGAAGTCCACATGGACACCGACGAAGCGAACGCTTGCGGCTTGCGTTTCACCCGCGATGTCCAGTTGCTCAAGTAACGCCACACGGCAGGGAGAGAGAAGCATGAACCAGGCTTTAGGAATGATTGAGACCAGGGGGCTTTCGCCTTTGATGGCTGCAGTCGACGCGATGCTGAAGTCGGCCAACGTCACTTTCGCGGGTTGGGAGCCGGTCGGCTCCGGCCTGGTGACGGCTTTTGTGGAAGGCGATGTCGCGGCCGTCAAGGCAGCAGTGGATTCCGGCGCAGAAGCGGCCAGGAGACTGGGTGAAGTTGTGAGCATCCAGGTCATCCCCCGTCCGCATGAGGATCTGGAGGTTTTTCTCAGGCGAAAACCGGCCGTACAGAACGCCGGCAAGAACAAGGTCTAGCAGCACAGAAAGGATTTCGAGGTATGAGTCAAGCCATTGGCTTCATTGAGACCAGAGGACTGGTGGGGATGGTTGAGGCGACCGACGCGATGTGCAAAGCCGCCAATGTGGAACTGGTCAAGACCATCCAGATCGGCGCGGGCCTCGTGACCACGATTGTCCGAGGGGACGTCGGAAGCGTTCGGGCGGCGGTCGATGCGGGCGCAGAAGCGGCAAAGGCGGTTGGTGAGCTGGTTGGGGCCAACGTGATTCCCCGCCCCCATGACGGCCTGATAGAGGCCTTCCTTAAATAGGGACCGAAACGTGAAAGTCCTCGTCGCCAATATTGGGAGCACGTCCTTCAAGTACCGCCTCTACCGGCTGGAAGACAGGGCGTTGCTGGCCCAGGGAAAGGCGGAGCGGATCGGACAGCCCGGCGGCCTCCCCGATCACTCCTCCGCAATCCAGGCCTGCATGACCGACATGATTGGTCCAGGCAAGGCGCTCGAGCGGCTCGAGGATCTGGACGCGGTCGGCTTCAAGGCCGTGCACGCGGGTCCCTCCGGTGGCCTGCAACTGGTTGACGACGAGTTGCTCCACGCGATGGAGCAGTATTCATTTCTAGCCGCGGCTCACAACCCTCCATACATACAGGCCATGCGCGCGTTTCGGGACCTGCTGCCTTGCGTTCCGATGGTGGCCCTTTTTGAGACCGCGTTTTTCGACATGCCGGAGGCGGTGCGAACGTACGCGGTTCCCTATGAGTGGAAGGAAAAACTCGGCGTACAGCGCTACGGGTTTCACGGAGCCAGCCATCGGTACGCCGCAGAGAGGGCAAACAGCCTGCTCGGGCGGTCCGGCGTCCGTCAGATCTCGTGCCACCTTGGTGGGAGCTCCAGCCTGGCGGCGATCAGGGACGGCGTCGGAATTGACTCGAGTTTCGGGATGTCGCCGCAGTCTGGGCTGCCTCACAACAATCGCGTAGGGGACCTGGATGCCTTTTCGCTTCTGTACGTGATGAAGCAGACAGGCGTGGGGATCGACGAGGTGGCCGACACGCTGTGTCGGGAATCGGGGCTCAGAGGGATCAGCGGGATCAGCGGAGACGTGCGCGATCTGCTGGCGGCCGATCAGAACCCGAGAGCACGGTTGGCGCTGGACCTCTTTGTCCACGCCATTCGCCATTACCTGGGGGCGTTTCTGGTCAGACTCGGCGGGCTCGACGTCCTGTCATTTTCAGGTGGCATCGGGGAGAACAGCCCAGAGATCCGCTCGGCCGTGTGTCGAGACCTGGACAGTTTTGGGATTGCTTTGGATGAGGAGAAGAACCGAACGGGCGAAGGAGAAAGGGACCTGGCGTCCTCCGCGTCCCGCGTCCGGATTCTGGTCGTTCCGGCGGATGAAGAGTGGATTGTGGCCCGTTCCGCGGGCGAGTTGCTAAAGGCTACTGCCAACTGACAGCGGGCAACGGGCAGCGGGCAGTGCGCAGTAGTCAAGGAGAAACAAATGGCGACGCAAGTTCAGAAGGCAATAGGAATGATCGAGACCAGAGGCCTTGTGGCCCTGGTCCAGGCGACAGACGCGATGCTCAAAGCGGCGAACGTCGAATTCAAAGGCTGGAAAAAGATCGGAAGCGGCTTGTGTACCGCGTTTATCGCGGGTGACGTCGCTGCGGTCAAAGCCGGCGTTGATGCGGGTGCTGCAGCGGCCCGGGCAATCGGCGAGGTGGTCAGCGTCCATGTGATCGCAAGGCCGCACGAAGACGTCAACGCGATCGTGCCCGAATAGAGGCTCTTATGTTTCTGGCAAAAGTCATCGGGACGGTTGTGTCCACGCAGAAGAATCCGAAGTTCCAGGGGATGAAGCTCCTGCTGATTCAGCCGTATATCTCACGGGACGCCGAGCTGATCGTCTCCGGAAGCTCGGTCGTTGCGGTCGACAGCGTCGGTGCGGGGATCGGCGAGCTGGTGATGTTCACCCAGGGGAGCTCCGCCCGGCTGACTGACATCACGCGCGATTCGCCGACCGACACGGTCATCGTCGGGATCGTCGATTCCGTCGAGGTGGGAGGTAAACGCCTTGCAAAACCTTGAAACCTCTTCTCGCTCTCGAGTCCCTCGCGAGGAACTTGTTTCCGCAATTGTGCGGGAGGTCCTCGAACGTCTGCAGTCTCAGGCGGGCAGTCACGCCGGCCCGGCGCCTGCGACACGCGCACCAGGCAGTTCAGGCGATCGCGGCGTTTTCACCACGGTTGATGAAGCGGTCAGTGCCGCCACCCAGGCGCAAACCAAGCTCGCGCGCATGAGCCTGGAAGAAAGGGGAAAGATCATCGAGGTCATCCGGACATTGTGCGAGGAGCGGGCTCAAGAGCTCGCTCAGATGGAGCTCGACGAAACAGGGATCGGCCGGCTCGACCACAAGGTGGACAAGCTGAAGATCATGCGTCGCGTTCTCGGCGTCGAGGCGCTGCGGACCGAGGCCCGGGGAGATTCGACTGGCATGTCGATCCTGGAATACGCCCCGTTCGGCGTCATCGGCATGGTTCTGCCGGCGACGCATTCGGTGCCCACCATGGCGGGCAATGCGATCAACGTGCTGGCCGCCGGGAACTCGGCGGTCTTCAGCCCTCACCCGGCAGCCGCAAAAGTGGCTGCGCACGCCATTCAGCTTTTCAATCGGGCGATCGAGGAGAAGACCGGCCTGTCCAATGCCGTTTGCACCGTCAGGGACCCGACGATCCAAACCGCAGAAGAGATCTTCAACCACCCCGGTATTGCCCTTCTGTGCGTGACCGGAGGTCCGATGGTGGTCAAGGCGGCCATGAAAGCCGGCAAACGGGTGATCGCGGCGGGTCCCGGGAATCCGCCGGTGGTCGTCGACGAAACGGCGAACCTCGAAAAAGCGGCAGCGGACATCATTGCCGGCGCCGCTTTCGACAACAACCTCCTGTGCATCGGCGAGAAAGAAGTTTTCGTCGTCAACGAGGTCGCGGACAAGTTCATCGCAGCTCTCAAGCGGGCGGGGGCCCTCCAGCTCACCGGCGAGCAGATTGAGAAGCTGACCCAGGCGGCTTTCACCTTCCGGGGCGGCAACGGCAAAGGGTGCGGGCGCGCGCACCTCAAACGAGACCTGATCGGGAAGGACCCCCAGGTACTTGGACAGGCAATCGGGCTTGCCGTGCCGTCCAACGTCGAGCTTCTCTTCGGCGAAACCTCGGAAGAACACGCATTTGTTCAGGAAGAGCAGATGATGCCATTCCTGCCGGTGGTTCGTGTCCGGGACATCGACGAAGCAATTGCGGCGGCAGTTCGCGCGGAGCACGGGTATCGCCATACAGCCATCATCCACTCGAATAACACACACAATGTCACGAAGATGGCTCAGGCCCTGAACACCACACTCTTCGTCCAAAACGGGCCCTGTTCGGCCAGCCTGGGTCTGGGCGGTCCCGGATTCCTGAGCTACAGCATAGCAACGCCAACCGGCGAGGGAGTCACAACGCCGCTCACGTTCACGCGGCAACGGCAGATAGCGGTTATCGGATCCTTGCGGATCGTTTGAGAATCAAGATGTTTGTTGCGCGAATCGAAGGATACATCACCTCGACCGTCCGGCATCCGAGCTTCAAGAGCTGCTCAATGCTGCTCTGCCGCCGCCTCGAGCCGGACGGACAGGCGGTCGGGGAGCCACAAATCGTGCTCGATCAGATGGGTGCCGGCTACGGGTCAGAAGTGCTCGTAAGCACCGACGGGGATCTGGCACGGCAAATCCTGAACGACAACACGACGCCAAGCCGGCTGGTCGTGGTCGGACTGATCGATAAGATTTCGAGGGAACAGTAGATGCGACTGGGGGTGGTACGAGGCAAAGTGGTCCTCAGCCTGGCGGATCCCAGACTGGTCGGTACGCGGTTTCTGATCGTTGAGCCAATCACGGCCGCGAGCCTCGATCCCGGAGGCAAACCGGGGGGTGGGAAGCAGTTGATCGTCGCAGATCATCTGAATCCCGGGGAAGGTGAAATCATCGGCTTCGTCGAAGGGCGGGAGGGTGCAAATCCTTACTGGCCGGGGCGGGCTCCGGTCGACGCTTACTGCAGCCTGATCGTGGATCGGGTAAGTTTTCGAAAGCTGGGGATTTCATCCAAGAAGTAGCAGGAAGTCTTAATTCGAGAGTCTTCATATGAGCAAAGTCAGTTTGACGGGCATAAAGGTCCTGACCGCGAGGGACCTGGACAATTTGAAAGCCGCGACCGAAGTTGAGATCTCGGCCGGAACGATCCTGACGCCTTCGGCTAAGGACGTTGTCCAGGCTAAGCAGTTGCGCATCTGCCGGGCCGCCGGCGCATCCAGTTGTCCGGCTGCATCCCCTGCCTCAGCCTCGGTCCCCTCTGCATCGCCTGAAGCGACGAGGGTTTTCAATTCCGCGGAGGCTCACGAGATCAAGAAAGAGATCATCCGGAACGCCCGGAAACTCTGGGACCGTCAATACGTCGACGGAAACGGCGGGAACATCTCGTATCGGATAGCCCCTGGCATGGTCATCTGTACGCCGACGTTGCTCAGCAAGGCGGATGTGACCGAAGACGACCTCTGCATGGTCGACCTCGAGGGCAACCAGATCGAAGGCACGCAGAAACGCACCAGCGAAGTTTTCCTTCATCTGGAGATCTACAAGGCTGTGCCGGAGGCAAAGGCGGTCATTCATGCCCATCCGCCGCACGCAACCGCATATGCGCTGGTGGGCAAAGTTCCCCCAACCTGCGTGATTCCGGAACACGAGGTATTTGTCGGGCAGGTAGCGTACACCGAGTACGACACGCCGGGAACGCAGCAGTTCGCGGAGACGGTGCTGCCCTACGTCAAGACGCACAATACCATTCTCCTCGGGAATCACGGCGTGGTCTGCTGGGCCGATACGGTGACCCACGCGGAGTGGTACCAGGAGATTGTCGACACTTACTGCCGCACGCTGATGCTCGCCGCCCAGCTCGGCGCCCCGATCACCCGTATCCCGGCCGACAAGGCCAAACAGTTGCTGACTGTCAAGAAGAGGCTGGGACTACCCGACGCCCGGTTCGACCTGCAAGAATGCCAATTGTGCGATGCACCGGAGGATCCGGGCGGAATCACCGCATGTCCCGGCTCCTGCGGGTGCTCGGGCGCCAGTGATTCGAGCGCCGAAGTCGATGCCCTGGTCAAAATGGTCACCGACGAAGTCATGAAAGTCTTGAAACTCGCCTGAGTCTGCGTTAACGTTAACACGCTAGTGGCAAGCACCGAACGGAGCCGCTCGCTGCCGTGCGTGTGGCTTCGTTCGATCACGCCCGTATCCGGAGGTCGAATGAAGAACTTCCTGGCTGTTGATCTTGGAGCCTCGAATGGCCGCGTCCTGCTCGGCGGATGGGACGGCTCCCGCTTCCACCTCAACGAAGTGCACCGCTTCGACAACGGACCGGTAACAGTCATGGGCCACAAGCACTGGGATATTCTTCGCCTCTGGGGAGAGATCAAGACCGGTCTGGCGCGATATGCGGCGGAGTACAAAGCGCCGCCCGCCTCCATCGGGGTCGATACATGGGGGGTCGATTTTGGACTGCTGGACAACGCCGGCCGGCTCCTCGGCAACCCGTACTGCTATCGCGACTCCCAGACCGATGGGATGATGGAGAGACTCTTCCAGAAGATACCCGCCGACCAGGTCTTCGCAGAAACCGGCATCCAGTTCATGCAGTTCAACTCCATCTTTCAGCTGTACGCGATGGTGCTCCGCTGCGATCCGCAGCTGGCCGTCGCGCGAAGGCTTCTGTTCATGCCCGACCTTTTCCACTACTGGCTGACCGGAGTTCAGGCAGGGGAGTACACGATCGCCACCACCAGCCAGATGCTTTGCGCGTCCAAGCGGCAGTGGGCATCGAAAATGCTCGAAGAGATAGGTCTCCCGGGTCCAATCCTGCCTGATCTCATCCGGCCGGGCACCGTGCTTGGCCCCTTGCTCGGATCAGTGGCCGACGACTGTGGCATCACCGGCTCGGTGCCAGTGGTGGCTACGGGCAGCCATGACACCGCCAGCGCGGTCGCCGCCATCCCGGGGCTGGACGAAAAGAGTGTCTACATCAGCAGCGGGACGTGGAGTCTGATGGGCATGGAGGTCAGGGAGCCCGTCATCAACGAGCGCACGCGCGGCTTCAATATCACCAATGAAGGCGGGGTATACGGGACCATAAGGCTGCTTAAAAACATCGCCGGGCTCTGGCTTGTCCAGGAGAGCCGCCACCGTTGGCAGCGGGACGGACAGGACTTCAGCTGGGACGAACTGGCCAGGATGGCTGAAGAGGCACCGCCCTTCGGCAGCCTTGTGGATCCGGACGCCCCTGATTTCCTGAACCCGTCTGACATGCCGGAAGCGATCCGGTCCTTCTGTCGTCGGACCGGGCAAAAGGAACCGGCTACGCCGGGAGAAGTCGTCCGATGCTGCCTCGAGAGTCTCGCGCTCAAGTATCGCCTTGTTCTTCAAACGCTCGCGCAGCTGACCGGCAAACCGATCGACAGTGTTCGGGTGGTCGGAGGGGGGTGCCGCAATCGCCTGCTCTGCCGTTTTACCGCCGAGGCGTGCGGGCGACCGGTCATCACGGGCCCGGTGGAAGCGACCGCGCTCGGCAACCTGATGGTGCAGGCGATCGCTCTGGGCGAACTCCCCGATCTGGAGTCGGGGCGAAAGGCGATCGCCGGGTCTGTTAAACAAGAGTATTTCCAGCCAACCGGGGATCAAGACTGGGATGAAGCTTATCGCCGCTTCACCGCCCTGGTCGGCTAACCAAACATACTTGCTCGAAACACTAGCTGGGAGAAAGCAATGCCTGAGTACGAAATCCCAAAGATTCAGAGTCCGGAACAGGTCGCGTCAAAGGAAATCCTGTTGGTTGCAAGCGGCGACCTGAGAGAGTCTGCCAACAAAGACTGCTGGCCGGCGCAGCAACAGATGGAGGCAAAACTGGGGGCAGCCTTTGAGGCCGAAGGGTACCGGATCAGGCGTGCGCACCCTTGCAACCCGGAACTGGGGCACGGGTTCATTCGCTCCCAGCGGATGGGCATGGACGTCTTCCGCACTATCGATCCCTCGGCGAAACTGATTGTTGCCGAAGCAGTCTGGCAATACAGCCATCATGTCCTGGCGGGACTTCGCAGCCACCGGGGACCGATTCTGACGGCGGCGAACTGGTCCGGTCAGTGGCCCGGTCTGGTCGGAATGTTGAACATCAATGGATGTCTCACCAAGGCGGGAGTCCCCTACAGCACGATCTGGAGCGAGAATTTCGACGACGCGTATTTCAAGGAAGGGATCCGCGCCTGGATTCGCGAGGGAAGCATCCGTCACGATGACAGTCATGTTCGCGATTTGGTCGTCTCTTCCCTTCCCCCCTTGGAGGCCCAACTGGGCGCGGCTCTCGCGCGGCAATTGCGTCACGAGAAGGCAATCCTGGGCATCTTCGACGAGGGATGCATGGGGATGTACAACGGCATCATCGAAGATGAGCTGCTCAACCCGCCCGGTATTTTCAAGGAACGGCTGAGCCAGTCCGCCCTGTTTGCCGAAATGAGGACGGTCACTGACCAGGAAGCGCAGCGCGTTCGCGGCTGGCTGGACGCCAAGGGCATGAGATTCGTGACCGGACCGGATCCCACCATGGACCTGACCGACGAGCAGGTTTTAGGCCAGTGCAAGATGTACATTGCGGCCGTTCGCATCGCCAATGATTTTGGCTGTGACGCGATCGGGATTCAGTACCAGCAGGGGCTCAAGGACCTGGCCCCCGCGTCCGACCTCGCCGAAGGTTTGCTGAATAACCCCGAGCGGCCGCCGGTGTTCGACCGCCAGGGAAACGAGCTGTATGCCGGTCTCGCTCTGCCACACTTCAACGAGGTAGACGAGGGCGCCGGGGTCGATGCTCTAGTGACTAACCGTGTATGGCGCGCGATGGGCCTGGACCCATCGACGACACTCCACGACGTCCGCTGGGGAGAGTGGTACAAGGGTGAAGGAATCGACGCATTCGTCTGGGTGTTCCTGATCTCTGGGGCGGTGCCCGCCTCACATTTCGAGGGCGGATATCGGGGGGCTACCAGCGAACGCCAGCCGGGAATGTACTTCCGCATGGGTGGCGGCACGCTCAAAGGGATCAGCAAACCGGGCGACATTGTCTGGAGCCGCGTCTATGTCGACGCCGGGAAGCTGCATGCGGACATCGGGCGTGGGAAAGCTGTTCGGCTTCCCGATGCAGAAACCCAGCGACGGTGGCAACTCACCACCCCGCAGTGGCCAATCATGCACGCCGTTCTCTATGGTGTGAGCCGCGACCAAATGATGGGCAGGCATAAGGCGAACCACATCAACGTCGCTTACGCCGATTCATACGAATCCGCAAATCGGGCGTTGGCTGCCAAGGCGGCCATGTTCCACGAAATGGGGATCGTCGTTCACCTTTGTGGGAAGTGGTAGCTGCAGGCGGGGAAGAGTCGCCGACCCCACGGACCCCAGGCACAGCAAGGACGGCAAGGACAAAGGAACAGGCAGCTGCCTTTCCCGTCCTTGATGTCCCTGGGGTCGACAGCACTGAGGAGGAAGAAAGCAGGCACCCGGCCGTTCCGAGTGCCTGCTTTTGCCGGACTATTCGGCGCGAGCAGGAGCCTGCGAGGTGACGGCGTCGACGAACGGCTGCAGCGTGCTGCTTGCCTGCACCTGCGACTGTGACGAGTCGCTGCTCAGCAGGTCGCGCGCGCTTACCTGTCGTCCGTACGCGCTCTGGTTGGAGCTCTCATCGATCGCAATGGTTCCCGAGGTAATAGTCGTTCCGGAGTAAGACCCGGCGCTGCGCGAGTATGCATACACGACACCCCGACCGCTCTGGGTCGCGGTTCCGGTCGTGTCCTGAGTTCCGGCGGTCCCGGTACTCCCCATGGAGCCCGTTGTCCCGGTGCTGCCTGTCGTTCCGGTCGACCCGGTGGTTCCGGTGGTATCAGTCGTGCCCATGGTCCCCATCGATCCGGTCGTACCGGTGGATCCAGTGGCACCCATGGAAGCGGACGGTCCTGGCTGAACTGTCACTTCCGTCGCGAGGTCCAGGGATCCGTCCATCAGAGCGTTGATCGAGTTTTCGTCGCTGAAGACGAGAACCAGGTCACCGCCGGATGTTGAGGTCTGCAACTCGGTGCTGCCCCCGGACATCCGAATGAAAGCGGGTGTCCGACTCCAGGTTCCATCGGCGTTTTTCCGGATAATCAACCCCCTGCCCGACTGCGCGGACATTCCCATGCTGCCTTGTTGGGTGCTCGTGCTGCCCTGAGTGCCCATGCTGCCTGTGCTACCGGTGCTGCCTTGGGTGCCCATGCTGCTCTGGCTCCCCGTGCTGCCGGTGGTTCCCATGCTGCTGGACCCGGTGGGGATGATCGCGATCGCCTTTGCATCTCGAACGGTGCTCGATGAGGCGTGCGCCTGGCTAAACTGCCGGAAAGCTTCCGTGGCTGACCAAACAATCTCGGAATGGCCTCCGGACGACTGATCGGCGGACGAACCCGGCTGCCCGACCATTCCGGTCTGACTGCCCTGGCTCTGGGAGCCGGTGCTCGGCTGAGAGGTGGTGTCCTGACCGGTCTGTCCAGTCGTGTCCGACTGGGTCGTTGAGGAGTCAGGAGCGGCGGAATCGCTTCCGGGCTGGGTGCTGGTGGTGTCCTGACCCGGCTGCCCCGTGGTATCCGGCTGTGTCGTCGTGGAGTCCGGAGCCGTTGTCGTATCCGGCGGGGTGGCCGTGGTGTCCGGAGCCGGCGTGGTATCCGGCTGTGTCGTCGTGGAGTCCGGAGCCGTTGTCGTATCCGGCGGGGTGGCCGTGGTGTCCGGGGCCGGCGTCGTGTCCGGAGCAGTCGTGGTGTCAGTGCCGGGCTGGCTGGACGTGCTGTCCTCTGACCTGGTCTGGCCGGTCGACGGGTCTATCGTCCCGGTGTCCGACGTGCTGCTTGACTGGGAACTGGAAGTCTGACTTCCTTCGGTTGACGTTCCAGTGCTGGCCTGGCCGGTAGCCCGCGAGCCGGACAAAGGCCCGTCCCACACGCCAAGGGCGCGCAACGTATCGTTGTTAATGTCCCCAACGACGGTCAAGTTGTTCTGTTTCTGGAACTCCCTGAGCGCTTCTTTGGTCTGTTTCCCCTTTATGCCGTCGACTGGTCCAGGGTCCATGCCGCGGTTTTTCAACGCCTCCTGGACCAAACGGACCTCGTCCTCGCTGTAACGGGCGTCGGTCCAGTCAACGTTGCCCTGCCCGGACATCGAGCTTTGAGACTGGCTGTCCTGCCCGGTTGTCGAGCTCTGAGACTGGCTGCTCCCGACCGTACCCTGTTGGCTGGCGGGATCACTGCTGGTTCCTGACTGCCCGGACTGCGCGAAGGCGACCGGGGTAATGGCCAATAAGATGGCCAACCCTAGTCCGAGCAGAAGCTTACGATCAAACATAAAACAACTCCTTTCGATCGAAGCGTTCTGGAGGAGGCAAACAAAGAGATGGGTTTAGCAGATTGCCTTTTAATCGAGTTTACATCAGCAGATAAGCACAGACAACCGCACCGGGAGCCAAACCAGCAGCACCGACCCCATCCACTACCGTTCCTCGGACCACCGGCCGAAGTTCGCGGTCGTGCGATCCGCGATGTCGCCGACTCCGACTGTCAGGTGTATGATCTGCATTGCGAATACACGATGACAAGGCGTCCGGAGCTGCTGATCGGTCGACTGTTTGCCCTTGCTTTCCCGCTGGTGATCCTGTCGGCGCCGGCAAACGGCCAGGCTGCGGAGTTGCAGGGACAAGTGCTGCAGGCCTCGTTCGAGGGCCCTTTCACTCATGTGCCAGTGCACTACAGCATTTACCTGCCTCCGGGCTATGAGGAAGGGAGCGAGCGGTACCCCGTCGTCTACCACCTCCACGGGCTGAACGGCTCGTACGCCGGGATGGACATACAAAGAGTCCCTGCGGCATACGAAGCCGCAGCCGCCACGGGCAGGGCAGGCCGGTACATCATCGTGTTCCCCGACGGTTACACCAACAGCTGGTGGGCGGACAGCTGGGACGGGACGAAGCCCGCTGAGACGAACCTGGTCTACGAACTGATCCCTTATATTGACGAAACATACCGGACCCGCGCCGGCCGCCCGCACCGGGTAATCCAGGGGATGTCGATGGGAGGCTGGGGGGCGATCAAGTTCATGGCTAAGTTCCCCTACCTCTTCCGGGCCTGTATCACCTATGACGCTGCCATCCACAACTGGTACACCTTCTCTTCGATGCGGTCTGAGGCGGCCGAGATCTTCAACAACGATCAACGATACTTCGATCTTTATTCACCCTGGCCGTACCTCGAACCAAATGCATCGTTCTTGAGACAAAACGGGGCGATTCGCGTCCTGGTGGGGTCAATTAAAGAGGGGAACGAAGCTCTTCGTGACGTGCTGAACTCGTGGGGGATCCGCCACGATTACATCCAGACCACGTGCGCGCATAGCCTGGTCTGCCTGCTCGACGAGGAAGGCTTCTGGTCCGCCGTTTTCATCGAAAGATGCACCCGGCCCGGGCGCCGCCGGCGAAGCGAGCGGTGAAACGGGAAAGACGTTATCCACGAAGAACACGAACGGACACTCAGCCGGTAAGTGTTCGGGCCCGCGCGCTTCGCTTGCGGTTCTGATGTCTTTCAGCGCGTGAGTTTCGCCGTCCCCACCAACGCTCCTTCGGAATCCGCTGTCTTTTGGTTGCGGCTATGCCGCGCTGTGTCCTTCGCGGATAACGTCTTTCCTTTTCCGAAATCCGCAATCTCTAGAACCGGTGCAGGTAGGACACCTTGAAAAAGAACCCGCGGCGGGTTGTCAGATATTCCCCTTCTCCCTGGTACCAGCGGTCATTCCGCCAACTCTGCTTGTGGTACAACGACCCGTAGCCCAGGTAGGCAACCGTGCCCGGCCGCAGTTCATACGCGCCCAGGAAATCACTCAGCAACCGATGCTGGGAGCTGTCGTACTGGACGATTGCGCGGACGTTAAACCGCCTGTCGAACTGGTAAATACTCTTGGTGTTGATCAACTTGACGCTGTAGATCCCCTCTCCAGTTGAAGACCGACGGAAACCGACGTAGTTGACGCCAAGCTCCTGGGTCATTCGCGTCGTGGGCTGAACTGTAAAGTTGACATTGACCTGTTTCTTCTTACCTTGGAAAGGATTCACCGCGTCGTAATACACGCCGTCTCCGAAACGCATGAAACCACCGGCATTCAACCAGCGAAAGAGCTGTACTTGCCCGTGGCCACCGATTCCACCGGTCTTAAAGACCTTTCCGACCCACGGTTCGCGGCCGTCCGAGTAATCTACGCGCAGAAAACCCTGGCGAGTAAACCGAAAATTGAGTCCGGTGAGCGTAAAACGCTCATTCCCGCGCTGTTCCCGGTCTCGACCTTGCACGCTCCAGATCATTGGCGCGATCCGGCGCAGCCAGGAGTGCTTCTTCTTGTCCGGGTAAAAGGCGTATTCGCCGAAGATCCAGCCGTTCGTGAAACCCGTTCGATTGTAGAACGCGGTGTCCATGGCAAAACCAGGGTCGAAGTGCTCGGCCTGGGTAAAGATATTGATACGATCGGTGGTATAGCCGTAGGTAGCCTGGGCAGCCACGCCCTGCTCGGGTCCGTCCATCCCTTCCCGCAGGCTGCTCGACCGGAGGACGGTGGTCGTAATCTCCTGATGCTCGGCGAACCGGTAGGAGAAGTCCGAGCCGATGACGCGGTTGTATTCTCCACCGAGTTCGGTGTCAGCGACGATTCCGCCCAGGTAACGCCCTTTGCCCAGGCTGTACATGGCCCGGCCGACATTAAACAGCTGCCGCTCCCCTAGAAACGGGTTGATTTCGCCGTCGTCCAGCTCCCGCCCGGGAGCTTCGTCTGAAGCGGTCAGGGTGCCGAAGGTCAGCTTTCCCGTCGTTCCGGTCATTTTCAGGCCCCACAGAGGGTCGACAATTCGTCGGGTGTGGACGGTGCTCAGCATGTTGCTGTCGCCAGTTGCTCCGGCCATCGTAAAGATGTTCATACCCTCCATGAAAAACGGCCGCTTCTCCGAAAAGAAGTTCGGGTAGCGCTGGTTGACTGTCACCTGGAACGCGTCGCTCTCCACCTGGCTGAAATCAGGGTTGACCGTCAGGTCTGCGACGATGGATGAGGTCAGACCATACTTGATGGACACACCTGCGTCGGGCTTGGAATTATCCGTTTCCCAGCCTCCGGGGGATGTGAGGTCCTGGTTGAAGGCGTAGGTGAAGCTCGGAATAACCTCGAGGGTCCTCGGCCGTTGGAGCTCCTCAAACTGCATGGCGGCGTGGCATTCAAAGACCGATTTTCCGGCAGGCAAAGCGGGCCAGGAGGCAGAAGAACCAAGCCGGCTCACCCGCCTCCAGAACAGCATGCCCATCTGGACGGCCGAGCCGCTGCTGAACCGGATGCTCTGGAGCGGCAGCCGGACTTCGACGTTGTATCCGTACTCTGTGAGCTGACCGGCGCTGTCCCACACCCAGTCGGGAGACACGTCTTCGCCGGATGAACTGCTCGTCAGGATATCCGCCTGAACCCCGTTCGGATTGACGAACATGTCATAGGACAGCTGCCCGTTGTTCATCGAATCGAGGCTGAAACCCACCCAGTCATCCCGAAACAACTGATCGCGCCGGCTGATTGACGACTTGATCTTGGACGGCTCGGGATCGATGCAGCGAAAGGCGAAGTAAAGGTGCTTCTTGTCATAGGTGAGAAACACCTCTGTCCGTTGATCGAGTCGATCGCCTCTGACGGGATTGTAGGTGAGCCAATCACCCGTCTGGACCCGGGTTCCTTCCCACGCGGCATCATTCAGCACACCGTCGATCACCGGCGCGACGGAAGCCGCGGGTATTGAGAGGTGAATCTTCTCAGAGCCGCCGAAAAGGAATGAGTGCGATGCGACAAGGAGAATCACGCAGGATAGCGCCTTCATGTAAATGCTCCTCCACCAAAAACAAAAAACCGCCGTTCCGGTGATACCCAGTCAGACTCCCCCGTTTAGACTCCGGGGAGCAGCAAAAGGTTGGGGTAATCAGGGTCTGTCAGGGAGGGTCGTCTAGAAGAATAAAGTGCGCCAACCGGGCCGACAAGCGGCGGATTCTGAAACGAATCCGCCCTACGACTAATTGCTTACGCATGTTGGGCGGTCGTAGGGCGGATTCGCTTTTCAGAATCCGCCGCTTGTCGGCCCGGTTGGAGCAGTCTACTTGCGGGCCATGTAGCCCTTCTTGGCGCGGACACGCAGTCCCTTTTCCTTGGCGCCGGCCACTTGCACATCGAGCCGACGCCAACTTCCGTCGCGGTTGGGATTCGATGAGACATAGCCGAGCCGGTACTGGCTGCGCAGGTCATGGGCGATCGAAGTAAACGCGGTCTTCAGGTCATCCATTTTCTCGGGAAAAAGTGCTTTCCCACCGGAGTTTTCGGCTATATCGGTGATCCCTTTGGTGATCTTCTCCCGTTCGGACTTAAAGATCCCGAAAAACCCGCCGTCACTGGAGAGGTCGGAGTCCAGGAAGGCGACGACATGCACCTGCACCTCGCTCTCCTGAACTTTCTGGATGAGCTCTTCGAGCTTGTAATAGCTGTCCTTATCTTCACCGTCCGTGAAGACGAGGACAGCCTTGCGAGGCTCAGTACCTTCGCGTACCTCGTCGAGGGCAAGGAAAATGGCGTCGTAGAGGGCGGTTCCACCCGACACAACCACGTTATCCAGGGCATCCCGAATGTCTTCCGGGTCCTTCGTGAAGGGCTCCTCGAGCTCCGCCTGATCGTTGAACACGACGAGGAAAAGCTCGTTCTCGGCGTTCATCTCGTTGAGGAAAAGCTGCACCGCCTCCGTCACCTGTTCCATCTTGTTCCGCATGCTCCCGCTGCGGTCGATGACGATTCCGATCGACGAGGGAAGATCCTCCAGGCCGAAGTAGCTGATGTTCTGCGGCTTCTTGTCCTCCATGACACTGAAATCATCTTTGGCCAGATCGGTGACCAACTGGCCCGCTTTGTCATAAACGGCTGCATACACGACCACCTGGTCAACGTCCGCGCGGAACTGGGGACCGCGGTTCCGTGACCCGGGCTTGGTCTGCGGTTCCTTCCCGGCCGGTTTATCTTTGGAATCGGGCTCCTGCGCCGGAGGGGCCTGTTCGGAGCTTTGGGGCGGTTTATCTTGCGGCTGCTGGCCGGCCCCCGCATCCTGAAGGCCGAAAAGCGGGCATGGAACGAGCAGAATGACTAAACAGACGAAGAGATATTTCTTCTGCATATGTCTCACTTCGGCAGTCGACCATTCGGGAGGGCTGTCGCCTGCCGCTTTGATCGCGGGCATCCGATTGATAACGGGCGGAGGTTCATCCGAGGCTATCGCTTTGGTGCGAAATATCCTTCCTTGGCCCGAATGCTGAGCTTGGGTAAACCTTCAGGCGGTTCAAGCCGGACCTTGATTTTGCGCCACTTTCCGTCGTTGCTCTTGTCGCTGGAGCTGTAACCGAGTACGTACTGGTTCCGAAGCTCGGTGTGGATCAAATCGCAGTAGTAGTCCAACTGCTTGAAACTGTTCGGGAAAAATGCCCTGCCGCCACTCAGGCGGACAATCTCCGTTATGATTCCACGTCCGTAACCGATGTCTCCCTTTTCGCCGATGACGTAAATCTGCGCATCGGATTCTTTGGCGAACTCTTTTACTTCGCTGAAGGTATAGCGGCTGCTGTTATCCTCGCCGTCGGTAATGATAATCAGCGCTTTCTTGTCGTGCTTGGCGTCCCGCATCTTCTCAAGGCCGAGGTACAAGGCGTCGTAAAGAGCGGTTCGCCCCGAGGCCCCGGTCACGGAGATCTCGTTTTGTATGTTCTCGCTTCGAGCGGTAAAGTCGGCCAACAGCTCGGTCTGGTGATTGAACCCGATCAGGAAATACTCATCCTGGGTATCTCCTTGCTCGAGAAATCGCACCACCGAGTTGCGGGCGCTCAGCATGTTGTCACCCATGGAACCGCTGATATCGAGAATGATCCCGACGCTGAGCGATGATTTGTCGTTCGAGAAATGGGTCAGGGACTGTTCGACCTTATTCTCGAAAAGTTTGAAGTGATCTTTCTCTAACCCGACCACATACCGGTTCAGGGGATCGGTGACCGTCACACGGACAACAACTGTCTCAACAATCGTCTTGAAGCGGGGGGGTATTTTGGGTCGCTGCTGGTCTGCCTGTGAAGCCCAAACCGGGGACAAGAGGAGAAAGGCAAGAGCCGGGAGCCTTTTCATAGGCCTATTTTACCAAGTCTCGTCAGTTTTTGAGAAGAACCAAGCGCTGCGCACACTTCAAAAGAATTAGACGGGGAAAGCGAGGGAACGTTTCAATGCGAGGCAAAAATCGCAGAGGAAGTCATGTGACCTGTTCGGTTCCTCAGACCGATTATGCTTTTTCGTCAACCTCGTCGAAATAATCTGGCGCAACAAGAACCTCGCGCGGCTTGCTGCCATCCGGCGGGCCGACAATCCCCTCGTGCTGCATGATGTCGAGCAGCCGGGCGGCTCGACCGTAACCCACGCGGAAGCGCCGCTGAAGCAAAGACGTGGAAGCCTTGCGCACTTCAACCACATACCGAGCCGCTTCGCCATACAGGTCGTCTTCGAGCTGTTCGATATCGCCAAAATCAGTTTCGTCTTCTTCCAGGTTTTCCAGAATCTCTTCCCGGTACTGCGGCTCCGCCTGCTGCTTCAGGCAGCTCGTGACCTGACCTATTTCCTTCTCGGAGATATAGGCGCCATGGACCCGCACGAGGCGAGAAGTGGCCGGTGATTTATACAGCATGTCCCCCTGCCCCAACAGCTGTTCGGCGCCATTCACGTCCAGGATGGTGCGCGAATCGACCTTTGAAGCGACCCGAAAAGAGATTCTGCAGGGGAAGTTCGCCTTGATCAGCCCGGTCAGAACATCCACAGAGGGCCGCTGGGTGGCAAGGATCAGGTGAATACCGATCGCGCGGGCCATCTGAGCCAGGCGCGCAAGGGACGCCTCGACTTCCTTTCCGGCGGTCATCATCAGGTCGGCCAGCTCATCGACGATAACCACGATATACGGTAATGGGTTCAGCCCCTCGTCCTGGGCCTTCTTGGAGCTCTTCAGCTGCTCGTTGTACTGCTCGATGTTCCGGACTCCAGCTTCCGCCAGCAACTTGTAGCGTTCCTCCATCTCAATGACGGCCCAGTTCAAAGCGTTGGCCGCCTGGCGCGGATCCGTGACGATTGGCGTGAGAAGGTGGGGAATTCCCTCGTAAAGTCCGAGCTCGAGCCGCTTCGGGTCAATCATGATGAAGCGAACCTCTTCCGGAACGGCCTTGTAGAGGATCGAGCAAACGATGCAGTTGAGCCCGACGCTTTTTCCTGATCCCGTTGCCCCCGCAATCAGCAGGTGAGGCATCTTCGTCAGATTGGCCACAAAAGTGTTTCCGTCGATCAGCTTCCCGAGACCGAGAGTCAGAAGCGACGAGGAATCGACGAAGTGGGCGCTGTCCAGGATTTCGCGCAGCAGGATGGTCTGTCGCTTGATGTTCGGAACCTCGACGCCGACCGTGTTCTTTCCCGGGATGCGGTCGATCCGAATCGCTTCGGCCTTTAGGGCCAGGCACAGATCGTCCGACATGCTGATCATCCGGCTGTAACGCACCCCGGGGTCCGGCTTGAACTCGAAAGTGGTCACTACAGGCCCCGGGTTGATCTGGAGAACCCGTCCGGTCACGTCGAACTCCGCATACTTCTCGACGAGCTTGGTCGAGCGTTCCTGCAACTCGGCCTGGTCAACCTGCGCCTGACTCCCGGGAAGCTGGAGGAAATCCAGCGGCGGCAGGCGGAATGCCTCGGGTCCCGGCGCATCAGCGGACTCGGCACGTGATGGCGGCCTGGGCTGCGGTTTCCTGGGTGCCTGGGGTGGTTCGGGTGAAGTTGGAATGATCACCACGCCAGATCCACCGCCCGACTCAGGCAATTCGTCGACATCCTCGAACTCCGCCTCCACGGTGCTGCTGGACTTCGCGGTCGAAGCCGCAATCTCCCTGGGCAGGGACCGGGTTATTACGGGACTCTTTTCGCTGCGGATCCTGGCGGCCGCCCGTCGATCCCCCCGATTTCCCCTCCAGTTCCGGTAAGACTCGGCCAGTGGCGCGAGCGGATTCAATCGGCGTCCGCTGAACCAGGTTACCGTGCGATCGACGGAGAACCTAGTTATGAATACGAGCGACAGGACGATGACTGTCGAAAGCAGAATCAAGGAGCCGGGGCGGTTCAAGTGCATCACCAGGTAGTCGCTGATGACGAGCCCGAGCAGACCCCCGGGCGGGAAATTGAAGCGATCGGGCCAAGGGGGATGAATAACCGAGAGAACGGCGCAGATGGCGGCGATCAGACAAGAGAAAACGAAGAGTTTGAAGAATGGATACTCGACAATTTGCTTTCGGACCTTGCGAAAGCCGATCAGCAGAAACGGCACGGGCAGAAGAAACGCCGAGATACCCACGGCTTGGAAGATCGCATCCCCTGTCCAGGCGCCCACCCTGCCGAAGTAATTCTGGTACGGGCGGTCGGCAGATGACACGCTGATCGAAGGATCTAGAGGGCTATGGCTGAGCAGCGTAACGATCAGAAAAACCGAAACAGCCAGGCAAAGAAGACCTACCGCCTCGCTGGCTTTGTCCCTTGGGTGCGCTGACATCGTCCCTCCCCTCCTCCCACTCCGGCGCCCGCGGAGGCCGGTTGGGAGCCTGGGCTAAATCTCCAACGTGACCGGCAGGATCACCGGTCGCTTGCCGACCGCCTTGCGAAGGAACCGTTTGAGCGCCTTCCGGAGGATCTCGTTAAACAGCTGCTCGTCGCTCTTTTGCTCCAGGCTCGCGTCGTTGATGATTCGGGTCACTTCGTCACGAATGGAAGCCATCAGGACCTCCGAAGTCTCCTCGCGCACAAAGCCACGCGAGATCAACTCAGGCTCCCCGATTAACTCGCCTGCGAGCCGGTCCATCCGCAGGACCACGACGAGCAGACCATCCTCGGAAAGGAACCGCCGGTCACGCAAGACCAGATCGTGAACCTCTTCGAAGATCCCTTCCTCAATGAAACGACGTCCCGCCGTGACCTTACCCGTGATCTCGGCCCGGTCGGCCGTCAGCGACAGGATATCTCCATTTTCGATGATCCGTGTATTGTTAATCGGAATCCCCTGGTCGAGCGCCAGCAGCTGATGGGTCTTCAACTGCTTGTATTCCCCGTGTATCGGGACGAAGAATCGGGGACGGACCAGGTTCATCATCAGCTTCAGATCCTCCCGGTAGCCGTGGCCGGAAGCGTGGATCGGCGAGTGACCGGAATCGAAGACCTGGGCGCCTCGTCGGTAAAAGTGATTGATGAGGTTGGCGATCAATCTCTCGTTTCCCGGTATGTTTCGCGAGGACAAAATCACCAGGTCTCCGTCACCGACTTCGATGTTCTTTACCTCGTTGACCGCCAGCCGGCTGAGCGCAGACATCGGCTCGCCCTGGCTTCCGCTTGCCAGTATAACGACCTCGTTCGGCGGATAGTTCTTCACGTCGTTGATCGAGATCAACAGATCCGGCGGCATCTTGAGATACCCGAGTTCGTACGCCACCCGGACGTTGTTAACCATGCTTCGACCAACTGGGGCGAGGCGTCGGTGGAACTGAGCAGCGAGTTCGGCCACGATTTGTACGCGATGGATGCTACTGGCAAAACAGGAGACGATTACCTTCTTCTCGGCTCGCCTGAACAGATTTCGCATCGGCTCATAAACCGAGAATTCGGCCGGCGACAGGCCTTTGATGTCGCTGTTCGTGCTGTCTGAGAACAAGGCCAGCACGCCCTTCTCGCCGTAATCGGTGAACCGGGACAGGTCACTCAACTTGCGGTCTATCGGTGTCTGATCGAACTTGAAGTCGCCGGTCCAGATGATTGTCCCGACAGGGGTGGTGAGGGCGAAACTAAAGGCGTGTGGGAAGGAATGGGTCACGTGCAGAGGCTCGACCCGAAAATTCCCGAGCTCGAGCATCTGGCGAGCTTCGATAGGCCGAAGCTCGACGACATCCTGTAGATCCCGTTCCTTCAGTCGCTCCAAGACCAGCCCGAGGGTCAGGCTGCTTCCGTAGACCGGGACTCGCAACTCCCCGGCGATGTATGAAACCCCGCCCGCATGATCTTCGTGGCCATGGGTCAACAGGATCGCCCGGACCTGAGTGCGGTTTTCCTTCAAGAACGAGATGTCGGGAATAATGACGTCCACCCCGAGGTCGTTCCCCGGAAAACCGACGCCGCTATCGATCACGATGATGTCTTCACCACATCGGAGCGCGGCGCAGTTCATTCCGAACTCGCCAAATCCTCCAAGTGGAACGATTTCAAGTACCTCAGGCATTTGGTGGATTATAGCACGCGTGCCAGACACGAAAACTGGGAGAGCGACACCTGTTCAGGCCGCGTCGTACGCGGGATCCCGGCCTTCTGAAAGCCTTCGGCCAGGCGATCCGGTTCCACCCAGCCGGCCAGGTTGTTCCAAAGGGTTTTGCGACGCTGGCCGAACGAACGCGCGAGCAGTCGCACAAAGTCGGGGTAGTCGCCCACCTCGTCCCTCGGCCCGCTGCGCGGAACCAGTTTCATGACGTGGGAAGTCACTTTGGGCACGGGCCGAAAAGCACCGGGGGGGACGTCGAACCCGGGCGTGCGGACGAAGTGATACTCGGCCAGCAGACTGAGAAAGCCGTACTCCTTCCCGCCGGGTCCGGCAAGGATGCGCCGTGCGACCTCCTTCTGGACCATGAAACTGAACGACTCGAAGAGCGACGTGAATGAAGTGAGGTCCCGAACTATGCGGGTGGCGATGTTGTAAGGGAGGTTTCCGACGATCTTGAAAGGACTCCAAGGCGACAGGTCCGTCCAGTTGAAGCGCAAGATGTCCGAAACACGGACCGAGAGCCGGTCAGCCGCGTCCGGAACGAGATCCCGGTTCAGATAGTCGACCATCTCCCGGTCCAACTCAATCGCCACGACGGTTGCACCGGCACGGAGCAGCGAACGGGTTAAAGCGCCTGTGCCCGGGCCGATTTCGAGGACATGGTCTCCAGCCTGCACGTTGGCGAACCGGGTGATGCGGTCACAGTAGGAAGAGTCGACCAGGAAGTTCTGACCGAGCGACTTCTTGGCAGCCGGCCGGGTGTCATCTTTTTTCAATCGATGTCAGGGTATGTTAGCATAATCTTCGCACTTCAGCCGATTCGTCAAACTACTGGAATCATGGAGGAATCATGAGTGAAAAAGTGCACCATGTGACCGACAGCACGTTCGAACAGGAAGTTCTGAAGGCAGACAAACCGGTGCTCGTCGATTTTTGGGCCGCCTGGTGCGCGCCATGCCGCATGATAGCGCCGACGGTCGAGCAGATCGCCACGGACTACGATGGGCGCGCTAAAGTCGTGAAGCTTAATGTTGATGAGAATGGTGAGACGTCTGCTCGATATAACATCCGCGGTATTCCCACGCTTCTCCTCTTCAAAGACGGGATGATCAAAGACCAGATCGTGGGGGCCACCTCCAAGGACAACATCACCCGTATGATCGAAGCCAATCTCGGATAATGCGGAATGCGGAATGCGGATTGCGGAATCCGCAGACACAGGATTCTATTCCGTATTCCAGATTCCACATTCGCATTCGGATGTCCCGAAAGACGGTATCCGCTGCAGAGAAATCGGTTTGAATTATGGCAAATGTCGTCATCGTCGGCTCCCAGTGGGGAGATGAGGGAAAGGGCAAGATCGTCGACCTGATCACCGAGCGATTCGACATCGTCGCCCGGTATCAGGGTGGACACAACGCCGGCCACACCGTCGGAATCGAAGGGAAGAAGTATGTCTTGCACCTTATCCCGTCGGGAATCCTGCACGCGGACAAGATTTGCGTGATTGGCAACGGGGTCGTCATAGACCCGGTCGCCCTGATCGAAGAACTGGAAATGTTGAAGGCCGCGGGCATCGAGGTCGAAGGGCGCCTGTTCATCAGCAACCGCGCCCACCTGATCATGCCCTACCACCGTGCTGTCGAGGCGGCAGAAGAGGGCCGTCTCAAGGAAAAGATCGGGACGACGAGCCGAGGCATTGGTCCCTGCTATGAGGACAAGATGGCGCGCCGGGGCGTGCGGGTAGGCGATCTGCTGTACCCGGAGCTCTTTCGGGAAAAAGTCAGGGCGAACACCGAGTTCAAGAATCGGGCGTTGTGCGCTCTTTACGGCGGTGAGCCGCTCGAAGCCGACCAGATGGTCTCGGAGTACCTGGACTTGGCGCCAAGGATCATCCCCTTCGTGACCGACAGCGCCGAGTACCTGAACCAGGCGGTTCGCTCGGGAAAGACGGTGCTTTTCGAGGGAGCGCAGGGAACACTGCTTGACGTGGATCACGGCACCTACCCCTTCGTTACTTCATCGAGCGCCACGGCGGGTGGCGCCTGTACCGGCACTGGAGTCGGACCGAGCTTGATCCACGGCGTGATTGGGATTGCCAAGGCCTATACGACCCGTGTCGGAGGCGGCCCGTTCCCCACCGAGTTGAACGATGAAATCGGAGAGAAGATAAGGCGGATTGGCGCGGAATACGGGGCGTCGACCGGGCGGCCTCGCCGCTGCGGCTGGTTCGACGCCGTGGTTGTTCGCTATGCGTCCCTGATTAATGACCTCCAGACGCTGGTGATCACCAAACTGGACGTGCTGGATCAGCTGGAAGAGATCCAGGTTTGCGTCGGCTACGAATATGAGGGGAAGCCCCTGCACTTCTTTCCCACCGACATCAGCGTGCTCTCACGGGTCAAGCCCATCTACGAAAGCCACCCCGGCTGGCAGGCCGACACATCCCACACGCGGCGCTACGATGACCTGCCCGAGCGGGCGAAAAATTACCTCGACCGGCTGTCGCAATTAATCGAGACGGACATTTCGATCATATCAACCGGCCCCAACCGGTCAGAGACAATCATCCTCGAAGAGAGTCCCCGCCTGCAGAAGCTGTTCGCCTGAGGCGGTGAAAGATCCGGCGACCCCAAGGACGACAAGGACATCAGGGACCTCAAGGACTAAGGCGGGTGCGCGTTTGTCCTCGAGGTCCTTGTCGTCCTTGGGGTCGCTGGGCTCGTCCCGTTACTTCGCCCGGTCGGGCAGGATGTTTCGCCGGTACTCCCGGTAGTGCTGACGCAATTGCTGGATGCCGGCGGCCATCTGCAACTGCAGTTGCGACGTGGCGGCGAAATCCTTCCGGTCAATTGCTTCCCGGATGCTGGTAAAAACGCTCTTCCGGTCGCGCTCATCGCGCAGCAACTGCATCCTGGCCTGCTGGATGACGGTCCAGCGATCCGCGTCCAGACCATCGCCGTCCTGGTGCAGTTGGCCGCACGCCCGCACGAGGTCAGCATTGTCCGGGATGATTCGATTGTAGACCTCCATCGTCCAGCGGGTCAGACAAGCTTTTCGATAGGCCTCGATGATCGCCGGACTGAACACATCGTCGCAACTGAGCACCGCCGTCTTTTCGGTGTAGCGAGTGAGGTTTTCCATCGCCTCCCAAACCGTGGCCGGAGGAACTCCGAAGAGCCTGGCTCTCTCCTCATCGGAGAAGTGTTCGAAGACGTCCTCTTCGCTCCGGTAGGCACGTTCGGCTTCGAGGTAAGGATGCGGCTGACCGGGCGCCTTGCCGAGATCCCGTTCAAGCTCCTTGGCAGTCTTTCCGGATCGTGCGGCGTACTCCATACCGTCGGTCATCGCCTGGTAAAAGGCAGAAAGCGCGAGATAAGTATTGGTGTGGGGGTTAGGCGCACGGACTTCAAAGCGTGTCGCCATCGGGTTCTGCTGGTCCCGGATCAGGCCGACGAGCACCGTGCGATTTCGCGAAGGTTGGGTCACGTCGTGCCCGACCGACGCGACGATGCAAACAGGCGCCTCGAAACCCGGCTTCAGTCGATTGAAGCCGTCGTTGCTCGCGGTCACAAACGAGCCGACCACCTCGTAGTTGCGGAGAAGCCCCATCAGGGCGCCCCAGCCAAGCGGGCTCAGGAAATCGGTGCGTGGATCACGGGCGGCAAAGAGGTTGCGCACTGAACCGTCCTTCATCACCGCAACCACGCTGACGTGCGTGTGCTCCCCACTGCCTGCTATTCCATCGATCGGCTTGGCGAGGAAGGTAACTTCGAGGCCGTACTGGCGGAAGACCTCCTTGATCAAGATCCTGGCCAGCAGTTCGTTATCCGCCGCCTGGAGCGCCGGCGCATATTTCCAGTCGACCTCCAACTGCTCCATGATGTCGCCGAATCGCCCCTGCCCGGCGACGGTTGCCTTCACGCCGCCGACTTCCTTGTGGCCCATTTCCGGCGAAAGGCCATAGCGATCGAGAAGCATCAACGACCGTTCGAGAGCCGACCGCACCGGGCCCTTCGTCCGCTTCCAGTAAGACTCCTGTAATACCTGGGAAACGGCCAGTTTCTCGGTCTCGATATGAATTCCGGGCGTCCTGACCCAGAACTCGAGCTCGGTGGCCGCAAAGAGCCTGATTTCCCGAATGTTATCCGCCGGAGCTTCCAGGTGAGCAGCCAGTTCAGGG
>Ga0209077_1000054_pt1 | contig 26870 bp, 24 predicted proteins | sample PPLLak1March2015_FD_187247 | JGI IMG/M metagenome (GOLD analysis project Ga0209077, IMG submission 187247) | Freshwater sediment microbial communities from Prairie Pothole Lake near Jamestown, North Dakota, USA - PPLs Lake P7 Core (1) Depth... | ecosystem: Environmental > Aquatic > Freshwater >... | reverse complement strand
GGTTGGCCTCTTTGCTATAATTGAAACTCCTCATTGCTGGGGGATGGTGTAACGGCAACACTCGTGGCTCTGGACCACGCTATCGGGGTTCGAATCCCTGTCCCCCAGCCACTTTCGATTGCGCGTGGCGACGTCCGGGCTCTTAGGTCTTATTCCGCAATCCGCAATCCGGAATCCGCAATCCGAAATCGATTAGTCTCCCACTCTGATTTCAGTATGCCGTAGACAACGACGTCCAGAAAATCTCCCCACTTCAGTACGTGCTGCCGCAACTGACCCTCGCACTTCATCCCGAGCTTTGAAAGGACGCGGCCGGAGGCGAGATTGCCGACGAAGTGAGCGGCATGGACGCGGTGCAAGTGCAGCTGTTCGAATGCGAAGCGTAGTGTCTCGCGGGCCGCTTCGGTGCAGTAGCCGCGGTTCCAGTATGGGACACCGATCCAGTAGCCCAGCTCCGCGTGTCTGTCCTCGCGATTGACTGCAAGCCCGATCGCACCGCAAAGCTGCTGATCGGCTTCGATCTCTATCGCAAAAATCGCGCTCTTCCCCTTTTCGAATTCCTCGGCCTGCGGTCGGATCCAATCCTCCGCGAAGCCCTCCGGGTAGGGGTGAGGTATCCGGAGGGTGGTCGCGGCCACCGCCCTATCGCCGGCAAGTTTGTGCACGAGGGGAGCATCGATCATCCGAAAGGGTCGAAGCACGAGCCGGTTGGTCACTACAGTCGGTTGTCTTGTGATCATAGGTCGTCATTCGGTCGGGGGAGTCTTGGTCGCGGTTGCCTCATGGACAATCTTTCCTCCAACCGCGGTCATTGTGACTCTGATATCGCGCAGGTGAGCTGGTGTTGATTTCAACGGGTTCGCGGACAGAATGACGAAGTCGGCGAGCTTGCCGGCCCTGAGGCTACCCAGCCGGTCCTCGGCAAACACCGCGAATGCATTGCTGCTCGTGTAGCATTCAAGCGCCTGCTCGACGGTTATCTTCTGGTCGGGTATCCAGCCGTCGGGATTCTTACCGTCAAGCGTCTGGCGAGTCACCGCGGCCCAGACACCGAGAAGGGGATTCAAAGGAGCGACCGGCCAATCGCTGCCGAAGGTCAGCACGGCACCTTGGCGAAGCAGGTCCGCAAACGCGTAAGTGCCCCTCAGTCTGGCAGCGCCGATCCGCTTCTCCGCCCAGCGTCCGTCGTCCGGCAAATGATAAGGCTGCATCGAGGCGATCACTCCGAGGCGCGCGAACCTTGGTATCGAGGCAGCGGCCAGGTGCTGGGCGTGCTCGATGCGAAAGCGCCGGTCTTTTTCGCCGTTTTCCCGCTGGACCTCTTCGTAGATCTTCAGCAGTTCCGCGTTAGCGCGGTCTCCGATGGCGTGGACGACCACGTGAAGACCAGCCTGGTCAGCGCTCTTGATCAGCTTCTTCATGTTGCCCTCGGGAAAAAACATGCTGGCGGGAAGTCCGCTGGTGTTCGGCGCGTCCGAGTACGGCTCGAAAAACCAGGCGGTGGTACTTCCAAGCGATCCGTCCATGAACCCTTTAACGGCGCCGATGACGAGGTAATCGCCGCCGAACCGCTTTGTCACACCGGCGTCCCGGAGGGCGGCCCACCGTTCGATCGGCGTGGCGGCATAGACGCGAACGGTCAACTTCCCTTCTAAATGGAGCTGCTGGAGGATTCGGACGTCCTCGGCCCCGCACATTGCGTTGACGCTTGTGACGCCCAGTTGTCTGGCCTCCTGCATGGCCGCTTCTGCAGCCCGCAGCCGGTCAGCTTCGCTGGGCGCCGGAATCACCTTGGTGACGAGGGTCATCGCCGCGTCCTTGAGTAGGCCGGTCGGTTCGCCGTTGGCGTCGCGGACGATCTCCCCTCCCGGCACGTCCTTCGTGTTTCGGTCAATCCCGGCCGTTTTCAGAGCCAGCCCATTTGCAAGTGCCATATGCCCGTCCAGACGGTCGACAAAAACCGGATGGTCAGGCGTTTGAGAGTCGATCAACTGCCGAGCGGGGATCCGTTTGGACGGCCATGTTTCGTGATCCCATGAGCCGCCGGTGATCCACGTGCCCTTCGGCAGGCTGCGGGCGTAATCACCAAGTAACCTCGCGAATTCTGCTTCGTCACGAGCGGGACGCAAATTGACGCCCAGCAGGCTGAACCCGCCGTCGACAAAATGAGTGTGGTTGTCGATAAAACCAGGCATCAGAAAACGCTTGCCCGCATCGATCAGTCGGGTGTCCGGGCCTTTCAGGTCGAGCGCCCGCTGGTTCGAACCTACGAAGACAATCCGGTCTCCTTTGACCGCGATTGCCTCGGCCTTGCCTGCCCCCTTTTCCCCGGTCCAGATTTCGGCATTCCAGACAATCAAGTCAGCGGACATTTGTTCCCCCCTGAGAGGTGCGGCGGAAAGCATCAGCGCGCAGACAGCGATCAAAACTGGGGTCCTGCTCATGCAGCTGATATTACACGCAGGAGCCCGCCGACCCCAAGGACAACGAGGACACCAAGGGGTACGGCGGGGTGACGCTCTGAAAGACATCAGAACCGCAAGCGCAGCGCGCGGGCCCAAGCGATCAGCTCTTGACGGGCGGTGGTAGAGAATCCCTGACGGTCGGTAACAGTCCCGGCCCGCGCGCTTCGCTTTGCTCCGCTTGCGGTTCTGATGTCCTCCGGGGCCCCTGCCGTTCCGTCGCTCTCTCGGTCATCTACTCCCGCTTCATTTACCAACCGGGATGCCCTGAGGTCCTGGTGGGCCTTGGGCCGACGACCCGGGTTGACGCGCTTAATGCGCGCCCGGCGCGTCACCTTCTGTTACACTTTCCAGGGTCGCTGTTGCACGGGGGAGCCGCGGCGATCCTGTTGCGAGCGGGAGAATCACTCGGGGCAGCCTTATGACCAACCGTGAAACTGTTGGACTGATAGGCTTTTTCGGCGGTGTTCTTCTCCATTGGTTTCTTTTCGTTACCCTCCTCGAAAAACGCCGGAAACGTCGCTTGGAGATGCTCCTTCTCCTGTTGCTCGGCACCCTGGTGGTCTGGTTTGCGGGCAACTTCCTGTCGCTTCTTCTGAAGCTGATGGATGCGCGCGGCACTGCCATTGCGCTGCGCTTGGTGGACACGGTCACATATTTCGCACTGGCGCTGCTCCCCGCGCTGCTTCTGCAGAGTCACTGGGGGTATTACAGCCGCCGCGTAACGGAAACGGGCAGCCTGGGCAGGTTTGTGAAGCTGGCGATCGCGCTCTCCTGCCTGCCGATTGCGGCGTTGCCTATTCTTTTGGTCAGGATCTGGGAGGCGACACCCGGGCAATGGCTGGCAGCCATGGAGGACTTGAAACTGCCGTTCGTTGTGCTCCTCTCTGGTGTTTACCTTCTGACGGCATACCTGTGCCGTCAAGTGGTTCGTCGCTCCGAGGACGCTGTGGAGCAGAGGTTCTTCTCGATACTCCTTTTCGTCTTCTGTTCGGCGGCGGTCTTCAACGTCTGCGTGTTTCTAGCCCTCCCGCTGTCTTACGCCCCCACGGGCAGTTGGTTCATTCTGATTGCCTGGAACGCGGCGATGATCCCCTCGGCCGTTCTCAATCACCATATCTACCAGTACCAGTTCCTTGGGGTTCGTTCGCCACGTTCATTGGCAAACGGTCTCTTCGTGCTCACGATCCTGGTGGTCTACCTGGTCGGAGTCCGCTTCCTGTCGGCTTACCTCGAACAGGAATATGGCGCCCGAGGGGATTTGCTCGATGCCCTGTTTTTTGCGACCGTGCTCCTCCTTTTTCCGCCCCTGAGCCGCTGGTTTGAAGACCGTGTCGACAAGATGTTCAGCGGCGAGATCCGTAAATATCGCGAGCTGGGCGAGATGATCCATCGTGCGGCCCCACTGCCCGACGCTCAGTTGTTCAGCAGGTTCGTCGAAGAGAGGCTGGAGCGGGAGCTTGGGACCTCCCGGGTGAGAATCCACCTGGGCGAGAGTGACACCAGCCCCAGGGAAGGCTTCTATCCTCTGAGAACAGCGGATCGAACGATTGGTTTCGTCGAGATTTCACAGCCACAGACCAACAAGAAGGCCGAACCGGAGGCGATGCACTTTCTTGCCAACGAGATCGCTGTTGCCATAGACCGGTGCGACTCGCTTGCGGCCCAGTTGACTTTGGAGCGTACACTTGCTCAGCGCTCTCACATGGAGGAGTTGGGTCGCATGGCGGCCACCGTGGCCCACAACGTGAAGAACCCTCTCAGCTCCATCAAAACCTTGATGCAGCTGATGAAGGAAGCCCCGAACCTGACCGCAGATCAGGCCACCGACATGGACATGATGATTCACGAGGTGAACCGGCTGGCCGGAACAGTCTCGCAACTTCTTCGGTTCTCGCGCCTGGAGGGCAAAGAAGGCGGAGCCAAGAAATCGGTTATGGACTTGGCTGATTTCGCCCGGTCGGTACGCACGGTTTTTGCCGGTGACCTTAAGAAGCGTCAGCTGGACATAAAGATTGTTGCTTCTACCGAAAACTTGCGCGTCGAAGCTGACCCGGACATGCTTAGTGACATCCTGACGAATCTGGTGAGTAACGCGATCGAATCGAGCCCGGCAGGATCAACAATCAAGATCAAACTCGTGGCGGCGGGCCAGTCCGGCTACCAGATCCTGGTCGAAGATGAAGGACCTGGGATCCCGGCGCATATCCGGGACACGTTGTTCGAACCGTTTGTGACAGCAAAATCACGGGGCACCGGACTGGGCCTGGCGATAGTCAAAAAGCGCGTGGGGCAATTGAACGGGCAGGTCGAATTCGTTAGCCCCATCGGAACGCGGGGGACTCGTTTTGTCGTCACCCTGCCGGTACTCCCAAGCGGGCAAGATGCCCGCGAACCCAGTGCGGGCGGGACATCCGCGCTCCACAACCGAGAGTCTGGCGGAGAACAGTGAACCATGAAGCTCCTCATTGTTGATGATGAACAGACAGCCCGCTATGGAATGCGTCGTGCGGTGGATTTTAAAGGGCGCATATTCGAGGCCGCCAACCTCGCTGCGGCCACACGAATCTGGCAGGAAGAACAGCCGGAACTTGTCTTACTGGATCTGAACCTGGCAGGTGAAAGCGGATTTGACCTGCTGCAGACCGTCCAGGACTCGGGCGCACCCACCAAAGTCGTGATTATCACCGCTCACGGCAACGAGAAGATTGCGGTCGAAGCGATGAGGCGCGGCGCCTTCGATTACCTCTCCAAGCCTTTCGACATCGACGATCTGCGCCTGACAGTTCGAAACGCCCTCGACCAGATCCAGTTGCGAGAGGAGAACCAGGCCCTCAAGCAGGAAATAGCGGCCCTCGCCGGAAGCGGGGAGATTATCGGTACCAGCGAGTCGATGCAGGCTGTGTATTCCGTTCTCGAAAAAGTGTCCGAGATAGATGTGACCGTCCTCCTATTGGGTGAGAGCGGGAGTGGAAAAGAATTGATCGCGCGGGAGTTGCACCGTCGAAGCCCACGATCGGGTTCTCCGTTTGTAACGGTCAATTGTGCTGCAATTCCCGAGAACCTCGTCGAGAGCGAGTTGTTCGGACATGAGAAGGGAGCCTTCACCGGAGCCGTCAACCGGCGAATCGGAAAGTTCGAGCAGGCGGACAAAGGGACGCTCTTCCTGGACGAAATCGGCGACATGAATCTGGAAACCCAGGCGAAAGTCCTGCGAGCCGTGGAGGACCGGCGGATCGAGCGGCTGGGCGGGACTCAGTCGATCGAAGTCGACGTACGGCTGGTCAGCGCCACGCATCGCAATCTGAAGCAAATGGTGAAGGATGGCCAGTTCAGGGAGGATCTCTACTATCGCCTGGAGGTAGTCAAAATCGAAGTCCCGGCGCTGCGGGAACGGCGCCAGGATATTCCGCTTCTCGAAAGACACTTCCGGGCGATTTTCTCCGATCGTTACAAGAAAGAGTCTCCGGACATTGCGCCTGCGGCGCTCGCCCGATTGGTCGAATTCCCGTTCCCGGGAAATGTTCGCCAGCTGCGCAACCTGGTCGAGCGTTTGGTCGTTCTGAACGGCACCGGGGTGATCGAAGAGCGGGATCTGCCGGACGAAGTGAGGTTCTACAGGCCATCGGACGAGCTTGATCCCTCCGAGCCTTGCCTGGACCTCTTCTACAAGATGGACTACCGGACTGCCCGCGAGGCGTTTGAAATACGATACCTCGTCCGAAAACTGAAGGAGCACGAGAACAACATCAGCAGGACCGCTCAGGCCATCGGCATCCACCGGCAAAGCCTGCAGCAGAAGATTCGAGAACTGAACCTTCGCCCAATTGTCGGGATGCCGGAGGGGGCGGATCCAGAAGGCGAAGGCGATGGACCGGTCCAGCAGGAAGATACTCCGTAATTTTTAGCACTAGTCCTTTTCCTGTGTGACGCATCATAATCTGGTAGAGTCCGGCATGGGTGCCACCGGCAGAGGAGGAGGAGAAATGAAGAAGCAGGTTCTTTGGATCGCAGTTTTCTGTTTTCTGGTGTCGACCACGATTGCTCAGAATTTTGGAGATCAGGCGACGGCGGGTTTCGACAATTCGCGGACGTACGCGAATGATGCGGCGCCTTCCCTGAAGCCGCCGCTGCGGCTTTTTGACACGATCGAGTTATCCGGCGCGGAGGAGGCGAGCTCACTGGCAGTCTTCGATAACCATTATCTCGTCGGGAAGGCCGATGGCCCTATTAGTTATCGTTTATATGATGCCGCCGGAATCCTCTCGTGGACTGCAACCTTCCAGGGGAATTCGACCGGTCTGGACTACATCCCCGCCCACGCCCAGGGAATCGTCATCCTCGGAGGCGACAATACGAGCAGTATAAGAGCCTTGCGGGTAACGGACGGGTCAACTCTCTGGACGGCTAATGTTGGAACGACTGCAGGCAGGTACCCGGTCATCACGGATAACCTGGCAATCTACGCAGGGGCAAGCCAGGTCACTGCGGTGGACGCCACGACGGGCCAGGTTTTCTGGCAGGTCAACGCTACCACCGCAGCCGCTCCTGTCAGTGTTTTCTCAAACCGCGTCTACTTCCTCGAAGGAAATGGCGTTCTTCGCGCTTTGGACCTCCGGACGGGCGCGGTTATCTGGGGTACCCAGGTCCCGACGCCGGGTGCGGTCAGTGTGATCCCTACTGAGAACTACGTCTTTGTCGCCGCACCCGACGGCACCGTCAACTGGTTGAGCACCCAGACAGGACTGCCCATCTTCCCGGCTCAAGTCGAAGTGCCCGGCGATTTTTCCGCGTCGAATGCTTTGGCTTTCAGTCACGGTCGGTTGATCGTCTTCCGTTCCGACAACGACGAGGGAGATGCCGCAGTTTCTGCCTTTGATCCCAAGAGTGGGGCCCTTATCTGGGAGATCAGCGAGCCTGGCGAAGGCCTGCGCTTCGGTTTCATAGCGAACGATGCGGTTTACTACTACCACGAGGAAACGGGGAGAATTCGCGTGAGAGATCTCGCGACCGGAACACTCCTGTGGAGCATCACTCGGGCTGACGTGGCGGGTCTAACCGTAGCAGGCGATGCACTCCTCGTGCTGAGCGGTGACAGTGTCGAGATCTATCGTCATTCCCCCGAGGCCTATCTGGCCCAGATGGCCAGCGGCATGGGGCAACGAACTCTCCTCGTCCTCTCGAACACAGGGACTCAGGATTCGTCGGCGACGATCGAGTTTTTCGACAACGCCGGAGAACCCTTTGCCGTTCCCGTCCAGGGTGTTGGTTCCGTGAATCAACTGGTTGCAATGGTAACGGCGAGCAGTTCCAAGCTGGTTCAGATTAACCCCGTCTCGTCTGGTGTAGTGACGGGATGGGTTCGCGTGACAGCCAATCAACCGATGACGGCAACCTCCGTCTATCAGTTCCTCGCCGACGATGAGGTGACGCACGAGGCGAGTGTCGGGGATTCCTCGGCATCAGGCGCGGGCAACGTGCTTGTTACCATCGATCAGGCTGGGTTCAACACTGGCATAGCCATCGCCAACCCGACCGACGACGAGGCGACGGTTACTTTGACCCTGCTCGACGCACAGGGGCAGGAGCTTGGGTCGGAAACCTTTACTGTTCCGCCCCTTGGTCACGTCGCTCAGTTTGTCAACGAATGGTTTGACGTCACGGTTCCGACGACAGGCGCATTTGAAGGCACCGTGGTCTTCAATTCGGATGTCCCGGTGACCGTTACGGCTCTGCGGACAAAGGATCTGTTGCAGATGTCGAGCTATCCGGTTGGTCAGGCTGTGAAGTAGGGCAGTCGCGACAGTGGCGCACAAACAGAGATGGACACGGATCTATGCAGCGCATGTGGTCCGTGTCCGTCGCTGGTTTAGGTCTTTGTTCGGGTGGTTTAGAAGGAGAACATCACGCCGGTCGTGATGAGGTAGCTCGAATCCCACTTATCGCGTCCCTCGAAGTCAAACCCCGTCAAATTAGGGAGGCCGACCGACATGCGAGAAAGATCAAGGACGAGCCACATTCCTTCCTTGAACCTGATTTCAGTTCCGCCGCCATAGACGAAACTGGTCGAATAGTTGACCGCCAGGTCCTGCCCGCCGCTGGAAAAGACGTAGCGGATGAACCCGACTCCTCCTTTGCCGTAGAAGTTGGCCGGCCCGAACCCTCTCTTCGTGACCTTGGCACCCTGGAGCTGGTTGATGATCTTCATTTCCAAGCCGCTTTGCTCAAGCCCGCCCAGGAAACTGGTGTTGCTGAAGATTCCAAACCAATGATTCAGGTTGTAGTTGATCCCAAAACCCCCGCCATTGAAACCCTCGCTGTCGGGAAAATCGAAGCTCTCGACACCGGTCGGGGAAAAACTAAACCCTTGAACCCGTTGATAATAACCCTGGAACTCGACTTCCGAAAACTCCGGCTGTGCAAGCAAAAGACTGCAGGGGAACAGGAGAACGAACGCAACCGCAAGTAACCGCTTCATGGAACCTCCTCGAGGATGTGCGATATCACGAGAACGAATCGGACACGGGGGACCACCGCCGGGTCCGAAAGCCGGATAGCGACTCTGTCTATTTATTCCGAAACCAGTCCCGGTTGAGGGCGATGTCGGTCTGCCATTTGTCGGGGACCTCTTCTTCGGGAAAAATGGCGTCGACCGGGCACTCCGGAACGCAGGCGCCGCAATCGATGCACACTTCCGGATCTATATAGAGTTGTGTCTCGGACGGAAAGTTCACTTCGTCTTTTCTCGGATGGATACAGTCGACCGGACAGGCATCCACACAAGCGGTGTCTTTCGTCCCGATACAGGGCTGACATATTACAAACGCCATTGCGATGGCTCCTTAGCTTTTTGGTCAGTGCCGAACCCAAAGGACCTCAAGGAGACAACCAACAAGGACAGCTAGGACAAGGATTAGCGGCACTTGGTCTTTTGCCCTTTTGTCCTTGTTGTCCTTGAGGTCCTTTGGGTTCGGCAACCCTCTAGCCTCTCATCTTAACAGGTTCAGCCGAGGCGGCTTTCCGCCGCGTCGGCCGCGCGCTCGCTTTCACCCAGCTGTTCTTTGTATTGAAGCTGATACAACTTGTAGTAAATGCCCTTGTGCCGCAACAAATCCGCGTGCGAACCTTCTTCCGCGATCTGCCCCTTGTGCATGACGATGATTCGGTCGCAGTTCTGAATGGTCGAGAGTCGGTGTGCGACGATCAGGGATGTTCGGTCCTTCATCAACCGCATGAGCGCGTCCTGGATCAGCAGCTCGGTTTCCGTATCGACGGATGAAGTGGCCTCATCCAGCACCAGGATCGGAGGGTTGTGCGCCAGGGCCCGGGCAAACGAGAGGAGTTGGCGTTGTCCAACCGACAACGAAGCTCCCCGTTCGGCGACGACGCTCGAGTACTTGCCGGCAAGTCGCCCGATGAATACATCCGCGTGGACATGCCTGGCCGCCCGTTCTACTTCCTCTGCCGCTATCGGACGCCTCCACAGCCTGATGTTTTCCTCGACTGTACCGCTGAAAAGAAACGGGTCCTGCAAAACCACCGTGATCGCCTGTCGAAGGCTGTCGAGCGACATTGATCGAATGTCGACCCCGTCAATCAGGATTTGTCCCGCCTGTACGTCATAGAATCTGCACAGCAGGTTGATCACCGTCGATTTGCCCGCTCCGGTGGCGCCCACGATGGCGAGTCTTTCGCCGGGGGCGATCCTGAAACTTACCCCCTTCAAGATGGGGTGCCCTGCCTTGTACGAGAACCAGACGTCCCGAAACTCGATTTCCCCCCGCACGTGGTCAAGGTTGGCCGGCTGCGTCGGAGAGACGATTTCCGGCTGGGTATCGAGGAGCTTGAAAATCCGTTCGGAGCTGGCCATGGCACTCTGCAGGATATTGAACTTCTCGCTCAAGTCGCTGATTGGTTTGTAGAAACGTTCGGAGTACTGGACGAACGCGACGACTGCGCCGAGGGTCACGGCTCCTGCCAAAACCTGCCCCCCGCCGTACCAGATTATCAACGCGATCGCCACGGCGCCGAGCAGATCGAGGACCGGGTAAAAGAAGGCGTAATAGGAGATCGACTGCAGGTTTGCCTGCAGATGTTCCCGATTGCGTTCCTCGAACTCGCCGAACTTCCGCTTCTCCTGCACGAAAATCTGGACCACCGACATCCCGGTGATGTTCTCCTGGAGGAACGAGTTGATCTTCGCGACGCAGGTGCGCACCCAACGGTAAGAGTCGCGCACCTTGATTTTGAAGACCCAGGTCGCCAGGAAGATCAGAGGAATCACCGCGAAGCTGACCAGGGCTAACTTCCAATTGATCCAAAGCATCACGCCGACGATGCCGAGAAGCAGGAAGACGTCCCCGAAAATACTGACGACTCCCGCGGTGAAGAGCTCGTTCAGGACATCGACGTCGGAGGTCATGCGGGTAATCAGACGCCCCACCGGATTTCGGTCGAAGTACGCCATTTGGAGCTTCTGGATGTGGCCGAAGATCTCCACCCGCAGGTCGTACATGATCTTCTGCCCGGTCCAGTTCATGAGGTACGTCTGAACGAAAGCCAAAAGGAACTGGGCGATGAGCACGACCAGAAAGATCCCTGCTATCTTTGCCAAACCGCCCATGTCGCCGTTCTTGATGTATTCGTCGATAGCGATTTTCGTGAGGAAAGGCCCGACCAACTGAAGTCCCGACACGAGTAGCAGGAGGACGACTGACAGGGCGACCACCTTGCGGTAGGGGGCCAGGTAGTGCAGCAGACGTCGGGCCAGACGCGCGTCGTAGACTTTTCCGAGTGCTTCTTCCTCGTGATACTGGCTCATTCGACTCCCAGTTCTTCCCGGAGCAGTTGCTTCTCGTAAAGGTCCGCGTAGTAACCGCCCGCCTCGAGAAGCTCCACGTGCGTCCCCCGCTCCACAATCACCCCGTCATTGAGCACCAGGATCTGATCCGCTGATTTCACCGTGGAGATTCGGTGGGAAATCAAGATGGCCGTCCGGTCCCGCATTTCCTCGGTCAAGCGGTTCAGGATCCGCTCCTCTGTCTGGGTGTCGACGCTTGACAAAGCATCGTCCAGAATCAGAATCCGTGGATCGACGAGCAGAGCACGGCTTATCGCGATACGCTGTTTCTGGCCTCCCGAAAGGGTGATCCCGCGCTCGCCGACCAGGGTCTCGAACTTGTTGGGAAAGTCCTGGATGTCTCCCCAGATATTGCTGATGTGCGACGCCTGTTCCACCTGTTCGTACGGTATCCTGACGTCTCCGAACGCGATGTTGTTTCGGACGGTCTCAGAGAACAGAAACGTGTCCTGCGGCACGTACCCGATATTCTTCCTGAGGATATGAAGCGGAATCCGGTTGATGTCGATCCCGTCGACAAACACTGTCCCGGGCGGCGCCGGATACAGGCGAGCGAGCAGGTTCACCAGCGTTGATTTGCCGCTTCCCGTGCTCCCGACGATGGCCACGCAGTGTCCCTTTGGTATTTCGAAGGAGACGTTCCGCAGGACCGGTCTGCCGTTATACGAGAACGTCAGGTTTCGCACCTCCACACGGCCGCTCAGTGCCTCGATCGGTTCGGTCTGTCCGTCGGCAATTTCCGGTTCTGTCTGCAAAATCGCCTGAATACGAGACATCGAGGCGGAACCCCGCTCGACGATGTTGATGACCCAGCCGAGAGCAATCGTTGGCCAGGTGAGCATGGCCAGGTATCCCATGAAAGCGACGAAATGCGGCAGACCGATCGTCCCCTGGATCACGAGGCGCCCTCCATACCAGAGAAGACCGACCGCCGAGAGTCCCAGGAGAAGGCTGAGAAGTGGCGAATACAGTCCGGTGACCTTCACCAGTGAGAGACTCTTGGCCAGGTAGTCGTCATTGGCGCGCACGAATCGGTTCGTGAAGGCTTTCTCTTGGTTGTACGCCTTGACAACACGAACTCCGGCCACGTTCTCCTGAGCGAGCGCGGTGAGCACCGAGAACTGGGCCTGAATCCGCTCGAACCGTTCGTGGATCTGCTTGCCGAAGATATTGACGGTGTAACTCACCGCCAGAAGAGGAACGAGGGTGAGAACAGCGAGCCGAACGTTGATGGTCAAAAGGATCGCAACCGTGAAGCTCGTCGTCAGGATGGTGTTGACCGAATACATGATTCCTGGCCCTAGAACCATCCGGACGGCGCTCAGGTCGTTGGTCGCCCGGGACATGATGTCCCCGGTCGGGTTCCGCTGAAAATACGCCGGCGACAAGCGTTGCAGGTGAGCGAAGAGATCGTTGCGCAGATCGTACTCGATCTGACGAGACACTCCAATGAGGATGTGCCGCATCCAATACCGAAAGAAACCCTCGACCGCACTGACTCCGACAATCAGGCCTGCATAGTAGATCAGTGTGCCTCGGCTGATCTCCCGATACAGCTCGCCTACCGCGGCACCCAGGATCCACGGCGTAGCGATGGCCACCAGGTTTGTCAGGAGAACCATCGCAATGCCGACCCCAATCCGGAGTTGATGCTTCTTAAGATAGGGCAGCAGATGCAGCAGGGGCCTTTTTCTGCCAACCCCACCGGAGACATTACTTGACATCAGGCCCCTTGAGGTGTGAACGGATGGTCACGTGACTCGACATCAAAACGCTTAAGGTTTCTTGACGTCAAAACCCTTGACGTGAGGAATCGGGTCCCCCTTCGCACTGACAAAATGGACCTCGTATCCCTCGAGAAACGGTGAGTTCTTTTCGTACCGTACGGAGAACTTGCCGGGATTTCCAGGTAGCAGCGGGGACGGTTCTACAGGGAGCACAAGTCGGTCAAGCTGCTTTTTGTCCTTACCCCAGATCGTGACTTGCACCCGCACCCCGTCCATGACTTGGCCTGTCTGATTCCATACCTCGCCATCGAGCGTAAAGCCTTCGAAGAAGCGTTCGTAGACGACCGCCGTCAGGCGAAGAGGCGCGGGTTCCTCCAGGCTGGTGGCCGTCGCGAAATTCTCCAAAAACGAAAGCGGTGTGAAGGCTACTATCAGGAAGAAGATCGCCGCAGCCAGGCCCGCGAGGACGGCCGCACGGAAGAAGCTGCGGATCAGGTAAACACCCGCCTCCTTCCGGTGTGCAAAGAACAGGTATGCCGCCCCAAGAAGGAAGAGTACGAGGAACGCCCAAAGTGAATAACGCAGCGCGTTGTCGAGGATTTCCAGTGTCTTGTTGCTCATATTGGTGCGCTCGTGAATCTGCCTGAGTGTTGACCGGTTCCGGGATATTCGCAGGAGACTTCTACGGCATCGGTCGTTCCGGCCCTGGCGCTCGAGGACGCTGTCCGCTGTCCGGCACGTACGAAGGCTGCAGCTCCCAGAAACCCTTCTTAGATTCGGACAGCTTGAATTTCTCACCAAACAGGCTTTTACCGAACTCGGTGAGCAGGTCCTCCTCCAGGTGGCCCGTGCTCTGGATCGGAACCCAGGCTTCCTGGCCCAGGAAGTCCCTCTTCTTCGCCCTGATGTCGACTCCGGCGGTCACCAGCGTGCGTTTGGCCTCGACCAGCTCAATCTGAACATCGAACTTGCACTCCACCCGGACCCATTCCGCATCGGAAAGCTCCGGGCGAGTTCCGATCTTCGCAATGTGGCTGTCGGTCAGAGGCCCGCTGCTGTACTCGACGTAATCGGTCTGGATCCTGCCCTTCGCCCGATCCGAGTCCTTCATGGGCAGGTTCCGTCCTTTCATCACCTCGAGCATCGCCTCCCAGGCGGGTTCGAACGGGATCTTGAGATCCAGCGGAGCCGGTACCCCGCCCATCCCGAGGACGGATCCGGCCAACCACATCAGAGCGAACAAGGCTGCCCGTCTGGTCATCGTCATAGTGTAAACCACGACGGCACATTTTGGCGATTCTATGGTCCGCTTACTCTCTGTCGCTGCGCTGGCTGTCGAGGTTGTTGCACAAGGTCGCACAAGTGCGTTCGGCCCACAGGCATTGACGGACTTGTTATGGGTTGAAGTCGTGCGGAGGGCGAGTTCGAATGGAGCCGCGCACGAAAGCGAACGCAGTGAGCGAGAGTAAGCGGACCACCAATCATGGCTAAGTCGAGACATTTAAATACGAAGCAGTGGAGCGAATCAGGTGGTCCGCTTACTCTCGCTCACTGCCGTTCGCTTTCGTGCGCGGCTCCATTCGATCGTCGCCGGCGGCCCGCGCTCTGCCCATATTACCCCGTCAGCCGGTCAGCCGGTCAGCTGGTCAGCCGGGTCTACCGCTGGTACTTCTGCACGGCTCGCATGTGGTCCCTGTACTGGACTGAGAAGTAGTGGCTTCCGTCATTGCGCGAAACGAAATAGAGGTAATCAACTTCGGCCGGATTCAGAGCCGCGTCGAGTGAGGCGAGCCCGGGACTCGCGATCGGACCGGGTGGGAGCCCGGCGTACAGGTAGGTGTTATAGGGCGAGTCCAGTTGAAGATCGCTCTTGTGAATCACCCCGTCGTATTGTTTGACCCGTTTCACTCCGTAAACCACGGTCGGGTCCGATCCCAGCTTGATGTTCTGCTGCAGACGGTTGTGGAAGACGGCGGAGACGAGCGGACGTTCGGTGGGCTGGCCTGTTTCCTTTTCGATAATCGACGCGAGCGTCACAACTTCTCTGGGAGTCATGGTCAGGGCCTTGGCGCGCTGCTGCCTTTCAGGCGTCCAGACGCGCAGGAAACCCTGAACCATCCGCTGCACGACTTCCTTCTCGGTCGTGTTCCTGGCAAGGAGGTACGTGTCGGGGAACAGGTATCCCTCGAGGTCCTGGGCCTGCGGGTCAATCTCTGCAATGAGGCGTTTGTCGTTCGTCGCCTCCCCGAACCCGTCCAGGGTGCCAATGCCCTGGCTGACAAAGGCTTTGGCGATATCCTCGGCGCTGTAACCCTCGGGGATCGTCACGCGTTGGAAGAAGATGTCCCCACGAATGAGTTTGTCGGCGACCTGCTGAAGATCGAGCGGTCGATCGAAACGGTATTCCCCCGCTTTAAGCGAAGCGGTCGGATGCCTCAGCCGGACGTACCATCCGAAAAGGCGACTGGACCGGATGACCCCGGCCTTCTGCAACTCGGCACCGATCTGGGGCACGGAGAACCCGCGGTTGACCGTCACGAACTTCTCCGGCTCCACATAGCCCTTGAACGGAACAGTAGTCTGCCGGTAAGCCAGCCAACCCAACACCGCGGCGACGACAAGGGCAAGCGCGATCACGAGGCCCAGGCCCCTTCGTTTGCTCATCCGGTTCCCTCAAGGTAGCGCCGCAGGATGACCGCGGCAGCGAATTCGTTTCGTCGTCTGCGCCTTTCGTCCACCCTCAGGCGGGCTTCGGCCATCAGCTCTTCGGCTTCCTTGGTAGACAGACGCTCGTCCATCCACTCGATCGCTGCAGACGATTTGCTGTGCAGTTGCTGAGCGAGTTGCTCGACTGCGTCCAGAATATCACTCCGGGAACCATCCAGATGAAGGGGCTTTCCAAGTATAATCTTCTCAACGGCGTGTTCAGCCGCGATCCGCAGGATGGAGTCGCAGTCTGCGGCGAGGTTGACTCGCTGAAGTGTAAGGAGAGGGCGGACCGTAACCCGCATCGGATCGCTGATTGCCAGACCGATAGTTTTGGAACCCACGTCCAGAGCCATCCATCTGGCAAGGGTGGGCTTAGGATCGGCCACTGATAAGAAGTTCCTTCTTGTTGAGTGTCTTGAGCCTAAGCTATAATCTTAACCCATATCAAAGAAAAACAAGAGGTAAGGATGTTGGCCAGAGTGAAGTTGGTGGTGACCCTCCTGTCCGGCGCGATCGTTGTTTACGGACTGGTTGGGGGAACGATGAGGAAAGTCTCCGCGCGCGAGGGTGGAGTTTACGGCGATCTACAAGTGTTCGTCGACGTTATCAAGAAAGTATCCGAAGACTACGTTGAAAAGCCCGATCTGCAGAAAGGGATGATGGGTGCCCTGCACGGAATGCTGGAGGCCCTGGACCCTTACTGCAGTTACGTTGATCGTGCGACGTACGAGAAGCTCAGCGGGACCGATGCGGACAAGACCCCGGGAGTCGGATTGACGCTGTCGAAACGGTATGGCTATGCCTACGTCGTTTCGGTCTTGCCGGGAAGCCCCGCGGACAAGGAAGGCATGCGATCGGGTGACCTGATCGAGTCGGTTGACAACCAGGTGACCACGAACATGAGCCTCTGGCAGACAGAACGCCTGCTCCTCGGCCCTGCCGGCTCCACGGTGACACTGAGGGTCGTCCGCCTTCGTCGGACCGAACCAAGCGAGGTGAAGCTGGTCCGGGCACCGCTCAACGGTGCCTCCGCCACGGCGCGAATCATCGAGGACGGCATCGGCCTGCTCGACATCCCGGATTTTCATCCCGGGGCCGCGGAAGAAGTAGCGGCCAAGGTGAAGATGCTGCTTTCTTCGAACGTCAAATCCCTGATGGTCGACCTTCGTGGAACCGCTGGGGGAAGCCTGGAAGAAGCCACCAAGGTCAGCGAGCTGTTTCTCCCCAAAGGGGCGAAAATCCTGACCGCGAAAAACAGCGAGGGCAAGTCCACGGAGTACGTCTCCATGACCGACCCGGTCGTCACTGGCCTGCCCATCGTAGTCCTGATCAACAGTGGAACGAGCGGCCCGGCCGAGCTGTTCGCTGCCGCACTGCAGGACCATCACCTGGCCGAAATGGTCGGCGAGAGAACCAACGGACACGGCTCGTCTCAGGAGCTGTTCACGTTGTCGGACGGGTCGGCGCTCATGATTTCCACCCAGCTCTATTACCGATCGAGCGGCAAGCCGCTTCAGGACCAGACGCTGAAGAACTCGGGTGTCACGCCGGACGTGAGAGCACCCAACGAAGATTTCGTCACGAATTTCTACTACGAGAACGCCACCGAGGACTTCGAAAAGAGCCTTGGCGAGGATTTCTACCGGAAACTAAATGATGCAGTCGAGGCTGAGCAGTTCAGGAGTGGTTTGAAGCAGATCCGTGGTAAAGCTGTGAAGAAAGCTGCTTGATTCTGTGTCCGTTCAACAACACACAAGGAGGAGGAGAGATGAACAAAGGGGAGTTGGTAGACGCAATCGCAAAGGAAGCAAAGATCAGCAAAGGCCAGGCACAAGAGGCGCTGGATTCGTTCGTGAAGAACGTCCAGAAGGCTCTTAAGAAGGGCCAGAAGGTGACTCTCGTCGGCTTCGGCACCTTTGGGACGGCCAAGCGCGCTGCCAGAACCGGGCGCAACCCGCAGACTGGCAAGCCCATCAAGATCCCGGCCAAGAAAGTGGCTCGGTTCATGCCTGGAAAGACGCTGAAGGACGCCATCCAGTAGCGGTTTCCACCCGGGAGACCGGCGACCTAACCGCCGGTCTCCGCGGGGAACTTTTTGAACAGAACAGCCGTCTTCTTGTGATATTATTGGACGGTTTCACGTAGGTGCGTAGCTCAGGGGAAGAGCACTTCCTTGACGCGGAAGGGGTCAGCGGTTCAATTCCGCTCGCACCTACCATTTTTGTTTTTGGGTGAAGGTAAACGTGTCCGCGTCTCAAATTCAGGATACTTCCGTGAAGGTCGTTAATCGCGATGGCTCGGTGTCTGAGCTGTCCGATCCAGCAGCCGCCTTGGAGGTCCTCCGCCACTCAACATCGCATTTGATGGCTCTCGCGGTGACGCAACTGTATCCCGAGGTGCATCTCGGCATCGGTCCTGCCACCAGCGAGGGGTTCTACTACGATTTTCAGACGCCGCACCGTTTTACCGAAGAGGATCTGGGCCGGATCGAACAGAAAATGAACGAGCTGCGCAGCTCGGATCTCCCGTTCGAGCCTTCGATAGTCTCAAAGGATGAAGCAATCCGATTCTTCGCGGGAGCCGGCGAGTACCTGAAAACCGAGCTGATTCAAGAAAAGGATGGCCAAGTGCTCTCCTTTTTCAGGCTCGGGACGCTGACCGATTTCTGCACTGGTCCCCATGTCGTGTCCACCAGCAACCTGGGCGTTTTCAAGTTGCTTTCGGTGGCCGGTTCTTACTGGCGTGGAGACGAGAAACGGGAGCAGCTGCAGCGCATCTACGGCACCGCATTTTTCACCGAGGCGGAACTGGCTGACTACCTCCACCGCATGGAGGAGGCGAAAAAACGCGATCATCGCCGGCTGGGCAGGGAACTCGACCTGTTCACCATCCGGGAGGAAGTGGCGCCCGGTTTGATCTTCTGGCACCCGAAAGGGGCCGCGGTCCGGATCGTCATCGAGGATTTTCTGCGCCAGGAGCTGACCCGCGCCGGATATGTCTTCGTGTACACACCGCACATCGCCAAGAGCGATCTGTGGAAGATCTCGGGGCACTGGGATTATTACCGGGAGAACATGTACACGCTGCCAGTTGACGACGAGGACTATGTCCTCAAGCCGATGAACTGCCCGGGGCACATCATGATCTACCAGTCGACCCGGCGCAGCTACCGGGAACTGCCGATGCGTATCGCGGAGTTCGGCACCGTGTACCGGTATGAAAAATCGGGCACGCTCCATGGGATGCTCAGGGTGCGCGGGTTCACGCAAGATGATGCGCATATTTTCTGCCAGCCAGAACAGGTGCTGAGCGAAGTGGTCCAAACGCTGGATCTGGCGGACCACGTTCTCAAGAGTTTCGGCTTCGATCGCTTCCAGGTGGAGTTGTCCGCCTGGGATCCTGCACATCCGGAGAACTACGCGGGCAAACCGGAAGACTGGGGGACGGCGGAAGCGACCTTGGTGCACGCGCTGGAGCAGAAGGGTTGGCCCTACACGCGGCACGAAGGGGAAGCGAGTTTTTACGGTCCGAAGATCGACATCAAGCTGATTGATGCGCTCGGCCGGCCGTGGCAACTGAGCACTTTCCAGTTCGATTTCAACCTGCCCGCACGGTTCAACGTGACCTACGCGGGGTCGGACAGCCGTGAACATCAGGCGATCATGATTCACAGGGCCCTGCTCGGGTCCATGGAACGCTTCATGGGGGTGCTCGTCGAGCACTATGCAGGCGCATTTCCGGTCTGGCTCGCTCCGACTCAGGCAGTCATACTGCCGATCAGCGACAGGCATCACGGCTACGCCCGGGAAGTAGAAAAGCATTTGAAAGACGCCGCAATTCGGGTAGAGTCGGATCTGAGGAATGAGAAGGTCGGCTACAAGATCCGCGAGCACCAGTTGCAGAAGGTGCCGTTCATGCTCGTCGTCGGCGATCAGGAAGCGAACAATCGGACCGTTTCGGTTCGTAACCGATTCGAAGGCGACAAAGGCGCCATCGCCCTGGATCAGGTGGTCGAGCTAATCCGGAATCTCGCGCGGACCAAGGCGGTTCGGCCGTAGTCGCCGTTCCCCCCGACCGCGCATCGGACTTAACTTTGGGAGGGGAAGATCAACAGAACTCGAGTAAATCAACAAATCAGGGCCCGTGAAGTTCGAGTGATTGACGAGGCTGGAGTCCAGTTGGGAGTCTTGGACCCCCGACAGGCGCTCGCCATGGCGGAAGAACGAGGTCTTGATCTGGTGGAGGTCGCGCCCACCGCGCAACCACCTGTCTGCCGTATCATGGACTACGGCAAATACCTGTACCAGCAGAACAAGAAGGCACAGGAAGCCAAGAAGAACCAGAAAATGGTTCAGATCAAGGAAGTCAAGTTCCGGCCGAAGATCGACGAGCACGATTACGAGTTCAAGAAGAATCACATCATCCGTTTTCTGCAGGACGAGAACAAGGTCAAGGCGACCGTGATGTTCCGAGGCCGGGAAGTCACTCACGCAGAGATCGGGGAACAGATTCTCAAGCGGCTGCTACAAGAGCTCAGCGAAGTCGCCCTCATCGAGCGGCATCCCAAGTTGGAAGGCTACTCGATGACCATGATATTGACTCCGAAAAAGTAACCGGATTTCGGAAAATTCCGGGACTCACTACTCCATTCTCTGCGCCAGCGTTGTCACGCCGCTGGTCGGTGCGGCGAATAGAGTGTTGTGTCCCTTGATAGCTCAGTGGAGAAGCAATTATGTCAAAGCTAAAAACAAAACGAGCGGCCGCGAAGCGCTTTAAAGTCACCGGAAGCGGGAAAGTGCGCATGAGACACAGCTTTCATAGCCACATCCTGACCAAGAAGAGCTCCAAGCGGAAGAAACGCCTGAGCGAGTGGGCCAATGCATCGCCTGCCGATACCAGGCGTATCAAGCGAATGCTGGTCGTCTAAGGTCAGGGGCGGTTCGATCGGAACCACGCCCGGCCTGCGAGTTTAAGAAAGTGCGAAGGTGAAAAGCAGCGTATGGCAAGAGTAAAGAGGGGAAACAAGAGGGTTCAGCGCCGGAAGAAGATCCTCGGTCTGGCCAAAGGCTATTACGGAACTAAGGGAAAGCTGCACCGTCAGGCTAAGGAGCAGGTGATCAAATCGCTTGCTTATGCGTATCGGGATCGCAGACAAAAGAAGCGCAACTTCCGCAGCCTTTGGATCATAAGGATCAGTGCCGCCGCGAAAGCCCATCAGCTGTCGTACAGCCAGTTGATCCACGGCTTGAAAACCGCCGGTGTCGATTTGAACCGCAAGGTGCTGGCCGATATCGCGGCTCAAGACCCAGAGGGGTTTGCTCGTCTGGCCGAGACCGCCCGGCAGGCAACTGCCTAGAATCCGCCCCCGTCGGGCGTTCTATGGACCGGGTGCCTATGTCGACCACGCAGTCAAGTGACCTGCTCTGGGAAGCTTTCCAGTCAGAGCTGAGCCAGATTTCGAGTTCCGACCAGATTGCGGAAATCCGGGATCGCTACCTGAGCCGCCAGCGGGGCCTCATCACGCTCGAGCTCAAGAAGCTCGGGCAGTTGGCTCCCGAACAGCGTCCCGTTGTCGGTCAGATGCTTAATCAGCTCAAGACCCGGGTGGAAGCTCGCCTGGAAGAGCGCCAGCAGCAACTGAACCAACAAGACCGGGCTCGAAAGCTGGAGGGGGAAGGGATCGATGTCACCCTCCCCGGTTACTCCTTTGGCTTCGGCAAGATGCACCCGCTTCGAAGGGTCCGCCAGGAGATGGAGGAAATTTTCGTCTCCATGGGATTCACGGTCGCCTCCGGCCCCGAAATCGAAGACGACTTTCACAACTTCGAGGCGCTGAACATGCCTCCCGGGCATCCTGCGCGTGATTCACAGGACACCCTTTACATCACCGAGAACCTGGTTCTCCGGACCCACACGTCACCCGTCCAGATCAGGACGATGATGAATCAGAAGCCGCCCGTCCGGATAATCGTCCCCGGCAAAGTGTTCCGGAGGGACGCGGTCGACGCGACCCACAGCCCCATGTTCCACCAGTTGGAGGGGCTGGTGGTCGACGAAGGAATCACCCTGGCCGACCTGAAAGGAACGCTGGAAGTATTCTTCAAGGCGTTCTTCTCCCAAAACACGACCGTCCGGCTTCGGCCCAGCTTCTTCCCATTCGTGGAGCCAGGGGCGGAAATGGATGTCTCCTGCATCTTCTGCTCCGGGAAGGGTTGCAGCACCTGTAAGCAGAGCGGCTGGATCGAGATCCTCGGCGCCGGCATGGTGCATCCTCGCGTCCTCGAGACCGTAGGCTACGACTATGAGAAGTACACGGGTTTCGCGTGGGGCATGGGGATCGATCGGATTGCTCAGCTGAAGTACGACATCAACGACATGCGGCTCCTCTTCGAAAACGACCTGCGGTTTCTCGGTCAGTTTTAGTTCAACTCCAATTCTGGACGCTCCCACATGAAGATCAGCTACACCTGGTTACAGGATTTTCTGGACTTAGAGCCGTTGGGTCTCGATTCCGCCGCCGTCGCGCATGCGCTCGCCTCGCTCGGCCTCCCCATCGAGGGAACCGAGCAGCAGGAAACGGACACCATTCTTGACGTGGAGGTGACCAGCAATCGACCGGACTGCCTGAACCACCTCGGCGTAGCCCGCGAGCTCGCGGCTCACTTCAGGCTGAAATTGAAGGCGCCCGACTTCTCCAGCCCGGCGGCCGCCTTCCCCCTGTCGGAGTTTCCGTCGAGCGTGACGATCGAGGCCCCCGATCTGTGTCCCCGGTACGCGGCCCGCATCATCACCGGAATAGCAATAGAGGAATCGCCTGAATGGCTCAAGCAGAGGCTGATCGCAGTCGGTCAGCGCCCCATCAGCAACGTGGTGGACATCACCAACTATGTCCTCCTGACCGTTGGACATCCGCTGCACGCATTTGACTACGAACGACTGGAAGGGAACCGCATCGTGGTGCGTCGCCCTCGCCCGGGCGAAAGCATCGTCACCCTGGACGGTGCGGAACGCGAGCTCACTCCCGAGATGCTCGCGATCTGCGACGCCCGGAAACCTGTCGCATTGGCAGGCGTTATGGGCGGCGCCGATAGCGAGATCTCGACACTCACCTCCACGGTCCTTCTGGAAAGCGCCTATTTCCGACCGTCGTCCATCCGTTCGACGTCGAAGAAGCTGGCGCTCCGGACGGAAGCGTCCTACCGATTCGAGCGGGGGGCCGACCCCCTGGCTCCGGTGGCCGCGCTCAACCTGGCCACCCGGCTGATCGCCGAGCTGGCAGGCGGCAAGTGCGCAGGCGAAGTCCTGGATGAAAACCCGGTGCCGTTCGAGCCGCGTGTTCTCAAGCTCCGGACGAAGCGCATCACGCAAGTGACCGGGATGCAATTCGAGCCCGAATTCGTGATAGAAACCCTGGGGCGACTGCATTTCGGGGCCACCCCGAACGGCGACGCGACCTGGGAGGTTCGAGTCCCCAGCTTCAGGCCCGATGTCGAGATGGAAGACGACCTCGTCGAGGAGCTGGCCAGGCATTACGGCTACGACAAGATCCCGAGCACCTATCCGGTTCAGCAGATCCACGGGGCTTTCCTTCCGACCAGGAAGGCGGAGGATAACCTGCTCGACAGACTGCATGCCTTTGGCATTTCCGAAGCGGTGAACTACGTCTTCAGTACTCCCGCTCGCGAAGCCCGGCTCTTCGGCCAGCCGCCTTCCATGGTTCCCATTGCGAACCCGCTCACCGAGGAAGACACTCACCTCCGGACCAGCCTGATTCCGGGTCTGGTGGAATCCGTGCGCCGCAATCTGAACCACGGCAACAGGGAGGTGCGACTCTACGAGTTCGGCAAGGTATTCATCCCCGAGTCCGGCTCCGAGGCGGGTTTCCGGGAGGAGCTTCGGTTGGGGGTTATTGTCATCGGGACGTTTTACCGGCCGTACTGGGAAACCTCCGGCGACGAGCTTAATTTCTTCCACCTGAAGGGGATCGTCGAGGAGTCTTTGCGCGGCTTGGGGAGGACTCTGTCCTGTTCCCCGACCACCGCGATCCCGTTTCTTCATCCTGGGATAGGGGCCGAGGCATTGGTCGACGGGTCGTCCCTTGGCTTTCTCGGCCAGCTGCATCCTGACGTTCAGGAGGACTACAAGTTCCTCGACAAAGTCTTCGTCGCCGAGCTGAACCTCGAGCCGCTCTTCGCGGCGCCGGTCCCGGAACCGCACTACACGCCGCTGCTCAGGTTCCCCACCACTGAGCGTGATCTGTCTTTTGTAGTTGACAAAGGAGTCAAATACGGTAAAATTATCGGCGCTATTAAATCGTTGAACATCGCAAACTTACGCGATATTCGACTGATTGATCTCTATCGCGGCCAGAACCTTCCCGCCGGAAAGGTTAGCTTAGCTATACGTCTAACCTTCGCCGACCCTTCACGTACGTTGACGCAAGACGAGGTGAGCCGGTACACCGAGCAGGTAGCCGATCTGCTCAGCCGTGGCTTCTCGGCTGAACGGCGTTCGTGATTCGTCTGGAGGTGGCTTGTGTGCGAGAGTGCTCTGAGACGTTTGGAAGATAACGTCGCCGGGATTCTGGAAGTTCTAAAGCGCCTGCAAGCCGAAAACGCTGAACTGAAAAGCACGGTCCAAAGATTGACAGACGACCTGGAGGAGCTCAGGAAAGAGACCCGAGCCAAAGGGGAAATGATTCGGCGCTTTGAGGCCGAACGAAACGAAATCGGGTCACGAGTCGAGAAGATAATGCGGAAGGTAGCCGCGTTGGAGAAACCGGGGAAGGAAGCGAGAACCTGAGGGGTGACGATGACTGAAGGTTCCGAGCGCATCACAGTGATCGAAATTTTTAATCAGACATATCACGTTCGCAGCGCCGGGTCCGAAGACCACATCAAGGAACTGGCGAGATTTGTGGATGAACGGATGCGCGAGGTCTCCAGCCTCACCCCTACCGTGGATAGCCTGAAAGTAGCTGTACTGGCGGCTTTGAACATCGCCGACAGATTCTTTGCGACAAGACAGAAACTCGACGAATTGGAGAAAGCGGTCACCGAAAGAAGCGATAAGTTGTCGGGACTTTTGGAGCCTGTGCTCAGTTCCAAATCACCGTAGTCGAGTTCAGGGCCGTCACGGAGCGCGGACGTCGCGTCCGCCGAATCGCCTGCATTGTTTCCCGGATTACTCGAGTCATCGGCGCGAGCGGACAACAAACTGTTGTCTTGCCCCCGACGGCTCGCCCTCCTCGCGTTTCCCATCTGCCCCTGAGTTCCCGAGGATCAAGGAGTTGCGGTTATGGTGTGGGAAACAATCGTTGGTCTTGCGCTTGTGGCTGGACTAACCCTCGCGATATGGTACCTGCTCAAAAGCCGGGTCCTCGACCGCAAAGTGCAGGATGCGGAGCGACGCGTCGCTGAAATCGAGCGGCAGGCGAAGGACGACGCGGAGCGGATCCGCAGGGAACAACTGGTCGAAGCCAAAGACCAGATTTTTGCCTGGCGAAGCGAGGCCGAGCAGCAGATTCAGGAGCGACGGAAAGACGTCGGCGTCCTCGAGCGCCGAGTTGCGCAGAAAGAGGACGGGCTGCAGCGGACGGAGCAGGCATTGGCTCGCAAAGAACGCGAAGTCGAACAGCGTTTGGAGTCCATCCGCGCCCGGGAGCAAAAAGCCACTCAGAACGAGGAGCGGCTCGAGCAGCTGATTGCCGACAACGTCCGCCGCCTGGAAGCCCTGGCCGGCATGTCGGCCGACGAGGCGAAGCGCCACCTCATCAAATCCGTCGAGACTGAGGCCTTGCGGGAGGCAGCGCTGCTCGCCAAGCGCATCGAAGAGGACGCCCGGGAGCGGGCCGACCGGGAGGCGCGCAAAATCATCACCCAGGCCATTCAACGATGCGCCGCGGAACACGTCGTCGAGTCCACGGTGTCGGTCGTTGATCTCCCCTCCGAGGATATGAAGGGCCGCATCATCGGCCGTGAGGGGCGCAATATCCGGGCGCTCGAGCAGGCAACCGGCGTCGACCTGATCGTGGACGATACCCCGGAGGCCGTTATCCTCTCGGGTTTCGATCCGTTCCGCCGCGAAATAGCCAAGCTGTCCATTGAGCGGTTGATCAAAGACGGACGCATCCACCCGGCCAGGATCGAGGAAGTGGTGGTCAAGGTCCAGGAGGAGATGGAGGCCAAACTCTTGGAGGACGGCGAGCAGGCCGCTTTCGAGATCGGCATCCATGACATGCATGAGGAGCTGCTGCGTTTCCTCGGGCGGCTGAAATACCGCACAAGCTACGGTCAGAACGTCCTCTACCATTGCCGCGAGGTTGCTTATCTGGCGGGCATCATGGCTCGCGAAGTCGGCGCCGACGTCGGTATCTGCAAGCGCGCCGGCCTGATCCACGATATCGGAAAGGCAGTCGACCGGGACATGGAGGGGACGCACCTGCAACTGGGGGTGGACCTCGCCCGCAAGTATTCGGAGGGCGATGAGGTGATTCACGCGATGGAGGCGCATCACTTCGACGTCGATTTCAGGACTCTTGAGGCTGTTCTGGTCCAGGCGGCCGATGCGATCTCCGCCGCCCGGCCGGGAGCCCGCCGGGAGGTGCTCGAAAACTATGTCAAGCGCCTGGAAAAACTCGAATCCATAGCCGGGTCTTTCGCCGGAGTCGCCAAGGCCTTTGCCCTTCAAGCAGGGCGCGAAGTGAGAATTATCGTCGAGAGCGCCAAGGTATCCGATGATCAGTCCTTCTGGCTGGCCAAGGAAATCGCCAAGAAAATCGAAAACGAGCTGCAGTACCCGGGTCAGATTCGCGTGACCGTCATCCGCGAAATGCGAGTGGTGGATTACGCGAAGTAGGAAACACGGAAGCCACGGAACCTTCGGATGAATATTCTCTTTGTCGGCGACGTCGTGGGGCGCCCGGGTCGCAAGGTCCTCTATCACTACCTTCGACAGACCCAGGAACAGAACGAGGTCGATTTCACGATCGTCAATGTCGAAAACGCCGCTGGCGGGTTTGGCATCACGGGTGAAATTGCCGAGGAGATCCTGAAAGCGGGCGCGGACGTCCTGACATCCGGTAATCACATCTGGGACAAGCGGGAAGTTTTC
>Ga0209077_1000053_pt1 | contig 27011 bp, 18 predicted proteins | sample PPLLak1March2015_FD_187247 | JGI IMG/M metagenome (GOLD analysis project Ga0209077, IMG submission 187247) | Freshwater sediment microbial communities from Prairie Pothole Lake near Jamestown, North Dakota, USA - PPLs Lake P7 Core (1) Depth... | ecosystem: Environmental > Aquatic > Freshwater >... | reverse complement strand
CCCGATCATCGCCAACCGGCGAAAGTCCTTCTCCGCTCCGCCCTGCTCAAAAAAACTCAGCAGAAAGCGCAATGGGGCGACATCCTGAACCACTACGTAAAGAACCCGGGAATTCTTCATGTTTGCTATGAGATCCCGGCGGGTTAACAGCCGTTCCGGCAGTTCTTTTTGGGTTGTTGGCGTCCGCTTCCAAGTCTGTAGATCCTGCAGATTGCCGGCGCCTCCCGACGACTCGAGCAGAATGCTCTGAGCGGCGGGCTTTTCAGGCAGCCAAACGTGCACATGGTCAACCCGCCTCTTGACGCCGAGGTCAATAAGGACCATCGTCTCGCCCGATGCCGATTGTTCCCGGCGATCGAAAACCGGGATCTCCAATGGCATGGATTCCCGGTAGAAGAATCGAACCACCGCTTCGAATCCGGAATCCCCGACAATAGGCACTCGTATCCGCCAGAATCTGCCTGTCTCGGCTCGGTCCTTGCCCACCTCCAGCTGAACGATTCGCAACCCTGCGGTGACCCTGGCCGCATCCACCGCCTGGAGGGAAAGGCGGGACGACAGCGCGGAATTCGGCGCCATGATCACCGTTCGATCGGTGAGCGCCTGGTAGACGGGGGTGAGAGCCAGCACCCGGCCGCCTGCAGGCAAGTTCCGGTCGAGGAAATCGTACATTCGGGCGCTGCCTGGGCCCAGCCAAAGGTCTAACTGCCGACGTCGTTCTTCATCGGAGGTAAACACCCGCATCTTTCCTGGAGAGACAACCAGAGTCGGGTGGTCTTCCCAAAGGTGCAGGAACCAGGGCAGTTGAAAGATACAGGCGGCGAGCACGACTGCCGCCGCGAGGCAGCGCCGGCGGGATGAAGTCCGCGAGGGGAACAACCCGCCGGCGAGCAAGACACTCAGCAGCGGCAGAATCACGACGAAATAGCGCACATTCCTGGTCGCCGCGACGATCAATACGAACTGCGCCAGGGCGCAAAAACCGATGTGGCGGAGAACCCTCTCCCTGAGACCAAGAACCAGCGCCAGCGGCAAAAACAGCAGGAACACGGGGCCAATAGAGCCGACGAAGATTTCCGGCTTGAATGTCAGAAGCCACGGGGATCGTAGGTAGTCGACAATCCCGCCTTCGAGACCGCCCCATGTGCTCGTCAGGGCGGACAAATGCCGGTAGTCTTCAGCTGCCAGGAAGTCGGTCGAAATTCGATCGGCAAGGAAGGGCGCTACCGGGTTTCCGAACAGCACCAAGTTCTTCACCAGCCACGGGGCGAGCAGGAGAAGGCTGACCGCAACGAAAGGGGCCAGGCGAACCAGACCGGCAAAGAAACGACCGCCGTTGGCTGGTCCCCGACGAAGGCGAGCGTGCAGCAAGATCCACGCCCAGTACCCGACAAGGGAAATCGGGACAACCGCGCCGAAGTACTTTACCCCGAGGCAAAAACCGCAAAAAACGCCGGAAAGCACCAACCAGCCTGTGTGCCGGCTGTTCAGCCAGTTATAGAACGCCCACACCGAGAGAAAACCGAAGAACGCCAGCCCGAGGTCTATATAGGCGGACTGCAGCAGGTAGAGGACGATCGGAGAGCAGACAAAAACGGCCGCCGACAGCCATCCGGCAGCGCGCGAAAGATAATGCCGGCAGAACAAATAACAGGCCAGAGCGGTCAGGAGCCCGAGCCCGAAGTGGACGAGTTTCGCCAGCAGTTGATTACCTGCAAGCCAGGCGAATGCGTACAACATCTCGACCAGCAGGGGATGAGCTGCCCACGCCATGCTGGGAGTCTGGACTATCCCGTGGGCGATCAGGAAAAGCCGCACCGTGCCAAGGTGATGATTGAGAGCGTCAAATTCGGTTTCCGGCCCAAGAGCCGCCACCAGACCGACGCCGAGGCTGAAGATCGCCAGTGCGGCAGCCAGCCACGAAAGCGTCCTGATTGTCTTGCCTGGACGCTCCGATGCCTCCCGAAAAACCTCGGGCATGACCCTCATCCGCACGCCAATAACGCAGTAAACGGAGTAGATGCTCAGGACTCCAAACAGGCCTTTGAAAAGCCAGCCGTGAAACAGCCCCAGTGAGCCAAGCAGCAGGGTCAGTAGCCCGAGGGTTCCCAGTCCGACGCCGCAGGAGAACATCAGACGCTCGACCGTGCCCGCATCACGCGGCACGATCCTTCGGACCAGCAGATCACCAACGAAGGCTGCAACAACGAGGAACCAGACGAGCACTGCGGCCTCAACAACGCCGGTGGCGACCACGCTCTCGACTAGTCCGGATGGGTTCATACCTGTTGCGAGACTCTTCTCCCAAGCGCGTTCGCGGTCTGATGGAGAATTCGCCGGCGCGCGTTTCGGTCGGTCGCCAGTATAATCAGGCAGCGATGAGAAAAACAGGGCGATCGGACATCCAGACGACGGCTGACAACGGGGCGGAAGTGCTTTTGTTCACAGATGGAGCATGCAGCGGGAATCCCGGGCCCGGCGGCTGGGCCTACATGCTTCGACATGTGCCGACCGGCAAAGTCCTCGAAGAGTCGGGTGCCGAGCCGGCGACGACAAACAACCGGATGGAGCTGCAGGCGGTTATCGAAGGTCTGAACCGGCTTAAACGAAAAACGCGGGTCCATGTCGTCACCGACAGCAGTTACGTCCAGCGAGGCCTGTGCGAATGGATGCCCAAGTGGAAGGCGGCCAACTGGAGGCGCAAGACTTCAAACGGGTATGAACCGGTGAAGAATCTGGAGCTCTGGCAGGAGCTGGACGAACTGATGAACAAACATGACCTGTCCTTCGAACTGGTCAAAGGACACGCCGGCCATCCGGAGAACGAACGCTGCGACGAGCTGGCGGTCGAGGCTTACAAGAAGCTCAAATCAGGCGCTTCTGGTTCTTAGGATTTCGGATTGCGGATTTCGGATTGCGGATTACTACCGTCCTTCCCTCGGTTGCCTACACCCCGAGTGTCAAAAAAGAGAAAATTCTCTAGCAGGACGCAAAAGCGGCCAACCACAAAAGATATCAGTTGTTATTCCGAAATCCGCAATCCGAAATCCGCAATCGGCATGCTTCGCCCGCTTTCGTTTCACTGCGAATTCTTACGGCCGCTTGACCCGCCTCCCTTCGGGTGGTATTTAAAGTTCTACAGAACAATTACACGGGCGGGCAGTTAACGGGGCAGCAAGCCACTTATTTCAGGAGGCCACATGGAAAAGAAGATCGAGCGCAGGACCTTTCTCAGGGGAGCTGCAGGGACTGCGGCATTTGCCACACTAGTCAAACCGCAGACCGCATTCGGAACCCAGGCGAACTCCAGTCTCGCGATGGGCATAATCGGCTGTGGAGGCCGCGGAAGCGCGGTAGCAAGCTCGTTTGTCGAGCACACCGGGACTCGGATCGTCGCGATCGCCGATCTTTTTTCCGACCGCCTGGACAAAGGGGCGGAACGTTTCAACAAGGCAAACGCCTCAAAGAGCTTCCCCGCGATCGACAAGACGCACCTTTTCGCCGGCTCGGAAGGGTACAAGAAGCTTCTTGCATTGAAGGATGTCGACGTGGTCCTGATCGCCACACCGCCCTTCCTCCATCCTGAACATCTGATGGCCACGGTTCAGGCAGGCAAGCATGTGTACTGCGAAAAGCCAGTGGGTGTGGACGTTTACGGCTGCAAAGAGGTCATAGAAGCCGGCAAGAAGGCCGGCAACAAACTAAGCCTTGCGGTTGGTTTTCAGATCAGGCACGCAACCCCCTATGTGCAAATGGTCCAGCGGATTCATGAAGGCGGTATCGGGGACATCGTGACCGCCCAGGCCTGCTACCTTGCCGGCAGGGTGGCTCTTCCGCCCTTTCCGAACGCCAGCGCTACCGAGCTCAGGCTTCGGCACTGGCTGAACGACCGCGCGTTGTCCGGCGATATCCTCGTTGAACAAGGCATCCACGTGGTCGACATCTGCAACTGGGTAATGAAGACCCATCCGCTAAAGGCCACGGGCAGCGGCGGCCGGGCCGGAAGGCAAGACAAGGGAGACGCCTTTAGTCACTTCATCGTCAATTTCATGTATCCGAACAACGTGGATATCGCCTTCCAGTCGACGCAGTTCGATCCCGGCCTGGGTGATGTGTTTGAGCGTTTCTTCGGGACCAAGGGCCTCGCCGAGGCGCACTACACGGGCGGCGTCTTCATCGAAGGCGAAGGTCCGACCAAGTGGGATTCCGGAGTTGCGAGGGGATCCAGGCAGGAGATCAGCGCCAAGGATTGGGCCGTCGGAGCCTTCAAGTCTTCCCTGGAAGATGCCGATCCCAATAAGGAAAAGGCCTTCGTCCAGAGCATCACCAGCGGCAAGTTCATCAACGAGGCAGCGACCGGGGCGGAAAGCGCTCTGACCGCCATCCTCGGTCGCACGGCCGCGTACAAGGGCGACGAAGTCACCTGGGATGCCATGATGGCTTCCAATGAGCGCCTGGATCCAAAGGTGGATCTAAAACAGTTTGATTCCAGGACCTAGGAAACGTAGACTGACGCAGACATTGGGACACGATGCAAGCGCTTCACAGAGCGCGGTATCGTGTCCCGGTTTTGTTCCGAAGGGATGACAAGGGATGACATATGGCCAGAAATGAAACCATTTTCAGCGGGATCATCGACGGAAAGAAGGCTGCCGTCGAACAAGAGGTTAATGCCGCCGTCGCGCGGGGCGAAAACGTTGTCGAGATCCTTACCGAATCCATGATTCCGGCGATGCGTGAGATCGGCGATCGTTTTGCGAGAAACGAAGTCTACGTGCCGGAGATGTTGATATCGGCCCGAGCCATGCAGGCCGGACTTCACATTATTGAACCGCTTCTGGCCAAGGAAGGACACGAACCGCTCGGCATAGTCTGCATCGGCACCGTCAAGGGAGACCTGCACGACATCGGCAAGAACCTCGTCGCGATGATGCTTCGCGGTGCCGGGTTCGAGGTCATGGATCTCGGCGTCAACTGTGATGTGGATAAGTTTACAAAAGCGGTCGAATCGGGAGCTCAAGCCGTTTGCTGCAGTGCTCTGCTGACGACTACGATGCCGTACATGAAGACGGTGGTTCAGCACTTCTCGTCGCAGCACCCGGACGTCAGGGTTGTCATCGGCGGCGCGCCAGTGACCCAGAGCTACGCAAATGAGATCGGCGCGCACGGTTTCGCGTCCAACGCGAGCGAGGCAGTCAAGACCGTCTCAAAATGTCTGGGCGTCGCGTAACCTGATCCCCCCAACCTGCATCCTAAAAGAGGACCTGAAGGGATATGCAACTGCTCACTGCGCACTGCTCACTGCGCACTCGCCGAACCAGCTGTGCTCGACTGTGTGCAGCGCGAAGTGCGCAGTCAATCGGCAGTTTCCGAGCCCAAGGGGACGAACGTCTCCCTTGATCCCTCTTCCGGTGAGACGAGGGGACACGTGATCACTACTTTCATCCTATCCCTGCCTTTGTTACTCATGATGGGCTTTCCATCGGCCGACGACGAAAACACCGTTGCGACATTCCAGCAGGAGTTGACGAACCTAACGAAACAACTCGTTCCCGATCCCCGGCTTGATGTTTTAAGCGCCCAGCTGACAAGAACCGGCCAGGGTTGGGAACTGATCGGCGAGACGACGGTGCCGGCCGCACGGGACGCGGTATCCAAGCTCGCCGCGTCGCTCGTCAAGAACGAGGCGTTCAAAGCCCATGTCCGTCTGCTTCCGGATCCCTCCCTGGATGCGGCCAAGACTGCAGGACTCATCCGTGTCAGCGTCGCTCCGATGCGTCGAGAACCCCGTCATGCAGCCGAAATGGTCGACCAGGTAACCATGGGCGTCCCGGTTTCCGTTCTGAAGCAGGAGAGAAACTGGTCCTTTGTACGAACTCCCTACCGGTACCTCGGGTGGGTGGAGAGCGCAATGGTGGCGCCAAAGCGATCCGATGGCTGGGATGAGCCGTCGCTGTCCTGGTTCGTCGATTCGGTGGGAACCGTATGGACCACGCCGGATATGCAGCAACCGGTCTCTGACATCGTGCTCGGTTGCATCGTCAGAAAGCTCGAGGCCAAAGGGGAATGGACCGCGGTGGAGTTGCCGGACGGCCGGCGAGGTATTGTGAGGACGGCGACACTCAAGTCGTTCAGCGGCGCGCCGCGGCAGGTGCAGCCGAGTCAGGTCGCAGCCCTGGCTTCTCGGCTGAAGGGTATTCCCTACCTGTGGGGCGGGAATTCAACCAAAGGCTTCGACTGCTCCGGTTTTACGCAGACAGTGTTCCGGATGACCGGGCTGCAGCTGCCCAGAGATGCTGATCAGCAATCGGCGGTTGGCAAGAAGGTGGATCCCGGACTCGATTTCGAGAATGTCCGGGCCGGTGATCTTCTGTTCTTCGGAAAGGAACGGGCCACGCACGTGGCCATCTCCCTCGGGGGAGCCCGTTTTATTCACTCCAGTACGGACGTTCACGTCAACAGCCTGAAAAAGAGCGACCCGGACTTCGACGAGGGCAGGTTCCGGTCGCTGCTGCACATCATGCGAGTAATCGAATAGCTTATGGATAACCGTAAGAGACACGCAGGGATGACCCGCAAGGAATTCATTCTGGCGGGAGGAGTCGGGATACTGGCCGCCGGCAAGGCGACGATGTCCGCGCCCAAGGCGGCTCCGGGAAGAACAAAGGTTGACGTTGACGTCAAGCGGCTTCAACTCAAGCACACCTGGACGATTTCCCGCAACTCGAGCGATTTCAAGGACAACGTCTTTGTAAGGATCGAACAGGACGGCATTGTTGGGTGGGGTGAAGCAGCCCCGAACGTTCGGTATGGGGAGAGCACCGAAAAGTCGCTCGACCGTATCCGGAAGGCTGGTCCATTCCTTATGCAGTTCGACTGGTCGCACTTCGCCGACGTGAAGGAACAGCTCGACACGCTGATTACGGATCAGAGCTGCGCCAAGGCTGCCTTGGACATTGCGGTGATGGACTGGGTGGGAAAGAAACTCGGGGTGCCGCTTTACCGACTGTTCGGGGTCAACCGGGTGAAAACGCCGGTCACGACTTTTTCGATTGGAATTGATACCCCGGACGTGATCCGTGAGAAGGTCCGCGAAGCGGCCGACTTCCCGGTCTTGAAGATCAAGGTGGGGAAAGACAACGACAAGGAAGTTCTACAGGCGGTGCGCAGCGTTACGGACAAACCGCTCAGGGTGGACGCGAACGAGGGATGGAAGACCAAAGAAGAGGCGCTCGAGAAGATCCTGTGGCTGGAAACGATGGGGGTCGAACTGATCGAACAGCCGCTTCCGAGCACCATGCTGTCCGAGAACGCCTGGCTGTGCGAGCGGGTAAAGATGCCCATCTTCGCTGACGAGTCGGTCAAGAGCGCCGCCGACATCCCGGTCCTGGCGGGCGCCTTCGATGGCATCAACATCAAGCTGATGAAGGCTGGAGGGATCCAGGAGGCGCTCGGGATGATCAAGATGGCGCGTGCGCTCGGGTTGAAGATCATGCTTGGCTGCATGATCGAGAGCTCGGTGGCGATCGCAGCCGGCGTGCACCTTAGCCCGCTGGTCGACTACGCAGATCTGGACGGGAACATCCTGATCTCAAATGATCCCTTCAGGGGGCTGGGGGTCGAGAAGGGCAAGCTGGTGCTGCCCGACACACCCGGCCTGGGAGTCGAGCCGGCCTGACGATTGCGGATTGCGGCTTGCCGATTTCGAATTTTGGATTGGAAAGCCTAAGGCAATGACGGTTGCGGATTGCGGATTGCCGATTCTGGATTGAAATCGGCAGCACTAGCCTAAAGTTGTTCACTTAAGGCTTTTGCCATAAGCGCTAACTTGTTTGGCAGATGTTGGTTTTGAAGGCCAACGGCCTGATTCAGGTTAGCCTGGGGCAAAGCCCCAGGAACCGGTCATTGTGGGGATTTGAGCGCTGAAGGCGCGACTCAGAGCCCGCGCGACCTTTCCCTGAATCGCGCTTACAGCGCTGGAGTCCGGCCCGAATCCAGTACCTGGGGCTTCGCCCCAGGCTAACCTGAATCAGGCCGTTGGCCTTAGAAACCTGTTTCTGATATGCGCCAGCCCTGAAAGGGCGTAACAAGCTGCACAATAGAAAGTTGTGCCGCCCTTTCAGGGCTGGATATCAGCTTCGAACCGGCACCCAGGGTTACGCACAAATCGCTCCGCCTAATATGTGTCAGCCTTTCAGGCCTATTTACACGAAGGCCAACGTTTTCAACGCCCTCGCAGCGCTTTTCAGTGGAGTAAGCGGGTTCTTGCCTTTCAATCCAAAATCCAAAATCCGCAATCCGCAATCAGCTGTCCCGGACCAGCCGCTGTTTGTCCGGGTCCCACCACCAGATTAGATCGCCCTTTTTCAAGTGAACCCCCCCGAGCCACCGGTCAATGCCAACACTCTTCACGAGGTTCTGTTTGCCGTTGAGCACGTCGCGTCCGGCATCAGTTATTCGGATGGTCCACTTGCCCACCGCCTTCTGATCGACGGTTCGACGCAGGATGCCAGGCGAGTTTTCCATGCGAACCAGCGGGGTCTCGATGTCCGCCAACTCGTTCAGATACACGGAAAACTGCACGTCCCCCATCCCATGGGACAGCAGTTTCTGGCTGCCGCTCACTTCTCCGAACAAGTCGGAGAATTTCCTTGGACTCGCCGCAAGCAGTTCGAGAATTTTTGTCTGCACCTGATTCAGTCCGTTCTTAGGGGACGGGAATCGTTCCAGATGAGCCAGAAGCGCCGATCGAAGGTGGGGCAGGTCGTCGGTGCCTTCTTCGAGCAACCGCTCTATGGCGGTGGGGTCGGACCCGCCATACGCTTTCCAGGCCTTGACCGCCAGCACCCGCTGGGCGGACGACACCTCGGTCCTGGTTGCAAACAGGGATGCTAACTGCTTCGGGGTCAGAGTCCCCAGCCCGCGAAATTGCTTCATCCCGGGGAAGGTCCCGGGACAGATCAGTGTGAGCTTCGAGTTTCCAAGGTCGCGTTGAGCAAACCAGTTGAGCAGGTACAACAGGTTCATCTGGCAAAACAGATCGAACTCGAACCAAAGGACTATTTCCTCATGGTACGCCGAGCTGCGAAGACCCCGCTCGCGCTCGGCTCGTCGCTCAAGGTACTCGCTCTTCGGGATGCGAAATCTTTCCTGCAAGTACTCAGCACGCATCGCCCAGGATCGCTCGTTTTCCAGGCTATCGACGACCGGGCCTTCGGCGAAGATATCATCGCCTGAAAGCCGCGCACCTCGGATATCGGTGCGGTCGAGCACGTTGAGTGTAGCCAACCCGTTAACTATGTGAAGCATATGGTCTGATGCCTGGTAGAGGACAAAATACGCTCCCAGATTGCCGTTGGGACTTCAGGATCCAGCGGGTAGCCCGAAGAAGACTCGCAATACGAGATTATCAAAACCCGGAAGACACCTCAAAAACCGAGTAACGGCTAGCCTTCCCGCTCATAGAAAGGATTCTTGTCGGGCCTTTCCTGTCCCCGATAAATGGCGCTGTACCGCAAATAGTGCTCCGCATAGCGCGCAATCCCATCGATTTCCTCCGCGGACAAGGATCGAACCACCCGCGCAGGGGACCCGAGCACTAGAGAGCCCGGAGGGATTACGGTCCGTGAAGTCACCAGCGCCCGGGCGCCAAGAATCGAGTCCCGCCCTATCACCGCGTGATCGAGAACGACCGCTCCGATTCCAACGAGCACATTGTTCTCGATCCGGCAGCCGTGCAGCACGACGCTGTGGCCAACCGTTACGCCATTCCCGACAAGGGTCGGCGCCGTCCGGTTGGTAACGTGGATGACGCTGTTGTCCTGAATGTTGCTGTCTTCCCCGATGCGTATCCAGTTCACGTCGGCGCGGACAGTCACGTTATGCCATATGCTCGCCCGGCGGCCGAGGGTCACGTCGCCAATGACGGCGGCCGTCGGAGCAATGTAATTGGAATCATCGAATACCGGGTAAGCGTCAAGGAAAGGCAGAATCATAGCTAGCACTTTGGCAAAAACACAGACAACTGGCAACTGGGCTCAGCGGGCAGCAGGCAGCAGGCAGCGGGCAGAGCGCAGTGGGCAGTGCGAAGTGGGCAGTGGGCAGTGCGCAGTGGGCAGTGCTAAAAGCAACTAGCCATCCGCACGGTTTTCGTGGAAACTGGTTCTGCCAATGAAAAACCACGATAGCAACACGATCAGGCGGCCACCGACCGGGTTGGCCGTTCTCGGGCTGGTTGGCCCGGCCTTCGTCTGGTGCGCGGAGTATATCGGTTCTGGCGAGGTCATTCTCTCAACCCGTAATGGCGCGGTCCTCGGGACTTCGATCATCTGGGTCATTTTCACTGCCATCTTCTTGAAGTACTGGATCGGGATGACTGGCGCCCGGTACACGGTATGCACGGGCGAGGGGATGATCGACATGTTCGATCGGATCCCAGGCCCTCGTCACTGGGTTGTCTGGCTGGTGCTTGTTGCTCAGTTCGCCAGCGCAACGATTTCGATCGGCTCGCTGGCGTCCGCGGCCGGAGTATTTGTGAGCGCGCTGCTCCCGATCTCACCGTACTTCGGCGGCTGGTTCGTCACTATCTTCGCACTGGGCGCCGTCTGGTCGGGCTTGTTCGAGCACCTGAAGGTCGTGATGAGCATACTCGTGGGCCTGATCGTGGTGGGCGTCCTTTTCGTTGCTCTGACCGTTTTTCCCCCTTTTGGCGAATTCCTGCGCGGTTTCTGGCCGACTGTTCCGCAGGTTCCCGATTGGGCGATCGCCTCAGGGACGGTGCGTGAGAACGCCTGGGAGGAGATTCTTCCCCTTCTTGGGTGGGCGGCGGGCGGTTTCGCCAGCCAGGTCTGGTACACCTACTGGGTGCTGGGCGCCGGGTACGGCGCTGCTGAACGAGGAAGCGACGGGAAACCGGCCGACGAGCAGTTCCTCAAAACCATGGACCGCCCGACGGCAGAGAGAATCAAAGGCTGGTGCCGGGTTGTCTACACCGATGCCACGACAGCCATGCTGATTGGGAATGTCGTCACGATCAGCTTCCTGATTGCAGGAGCCGGGGTTCTCGGTGCCAGACATCTCGCCCCGGAAGGTACCCAGGTCGCCGTCGTCCTCTCGACCATCTTTTCGTCCCGCTGGGGTGCGGTGGGAGGCTTTCTCTTCATGCTTTCGGGCGCAGCCGCGCTCATCAGTACCCAGATCGGACAGTTAGCCGGGTGGCCGAGATTGCTGGCAGACTCTTCACGTATCTGCGTACCGGGATTCAAGAAACTCGCCTGGAAAACCCAATTTCGGATTTTCCTGGTGTTCTTCTTCGTCTCGAATATGTTGATTGTCTATTCGTTCGGGCTGCGACCGGTTTTCCTGGTGAAGATCGCCGCCATCGCAGACGGCCTCCTGTTGACTCCATTGCAGGCTGTTTGGGTCGCGGTCGGCCTCTTCGTAGTTCTGCCGCGCCTGCTGTCCCCGGAGGCGTGGCGCGTCCTCAAACCCCACTGGATCTTCGGCGTAGGGCTGGCAGTTTCGTTCCTGGTCTTCGCGTACTTCTGTATCTTCCAAATCCCGCGGGTGCTCTGACCGGCTGACCGGCTGACCGGCTAACCGGCTAACGTAGGTCCGACTTCCAAGTCGGACATTCGGCATGCGGCCAACTGGCTCGGTGGTGCTGGCGGGGTATGTAGTGTCCGACTTGGAAGTCGGACCAACGTACACCGGCAAGCGCTGCTGCCCCCCGCTGGCGGTGTGTAGTGTCCGTCCGTCAGCTGGCTCGATGTAAGCTTTGCGAGTCTCTCGTTGGTCCGACTTCCAAGTCGGACGCCACGTTAGCCGGTCAGCCGGTCAGCAGGTCAGCTGGTCAGCTGGTCAGCCGCGGTCAGCAGGTCGGTCTCGTTACAGTTTGTGGCCGCCTTAACCCTTTTGCCGATACAATGTAGAGAAGCTATGGCAGTGAAACTGATAGTTCTCGACTTGGATGGAACCCTGTTCGACACTCGGGCAGACATCGTGAATGCGGTGAATCTCGCGCGCAGTAGTTTTGGACTGGACCCGTTACCGTTCGAGCGGGTCGTCGCAATGGTCGGGAATGGGGTCGGCGTTTTGGCCGAGCGGGCGTTTCGGGATTCGCACATCGATGCCGAGCAAGTATTGGCCCGGATCATGGAGTTCTACGGCCCGCATGCTGCGGATACCGCAGAGCTCTACCCGACGGTCCGGGAAACCTTACCCCTCCTCTACCCGATCCTGGCTATCGTGTCGAACAAGCCCCGGCAGCTCGTTGACTCGCTGCTCAAAAAGAGCAGCATCGAGCACTACTTCGACTTTGTCGCCGGGGGGGACACCTTCGAGAACCTCAAGCCGGATCCGATGGCCATCAACTTCCTAGCACAGAAGTACAAGGTGCGGCCCGAGGATATCCTGGTCGTCGGGGATCATAGTCCGGACATCGAAATGGCGAAGGCCGCCGGGGCACGGAGCGTGTACTGCAACTACGGGTTTTTCGGAAAAGACACGCAAGGGGCGGATTTTACGATCGAGCAGTTTTCGGAGCTCCCCGGAATCATAAATCGAGTGGAAAAGGGCCGCTCGGAAACGACCGAAAAGCGTCCGGAGAAGACCGGCGACAAGCGAGGCAGGACAGATGGGGAGCGGCCTCAGCGCCGACCGCAACGGCCTGGCAGCGGCGATCGCCGCCCAAGAAGGCGGTAAGCCTGCCTTTCCTCCCTCATCCCACCAATTCCCGGTACGTCGCAAGCGTAATGTCTGCCTGTCTGTCCCACGTGTACTCGCGCTCCATCTTGGCACGAGCGCATTGCCCCATCCTCTCGAGCCGGTCGCGGTCGAAGGCGGCGGCTATCAAGGCATCCGCCAGCCGATTGGAATCCGACGGCGGAATAACGAAACCGGTTTTGCCGATATCGATGAGCTCGGACAATCCACCGACGGATGTGGCCAGCACAGCTCGCCCGAACGTGTAAGCAAGAAACAGAACACCACTCTGGTCGATTTTCACGTAAGGAAGGACCACGAGATCGCAGGCTTTGAAGAGATCCTCCAACTCACGGGTTTCGATAAAGCGTTCCCTGAAATCCACGACGTCCGACACTTGCAGGCTTTCGATCATCCGTTGATAGCGTTCCCTGAGCGTCTGGTCATGGGCGCGACCGGCGATCACCGCCCGGAACTCGGGCATCCAACTGCGAACCTGGGCGATGGCAGGGAGCAGGTAGTCAATCCCCTTGTACGGCCGAATCGTGCCAAAAGTCAGGAAGACAAACTCGCCGTCGCCAAAACCGAGCGCCCGTCGCGCCTCCGCCTTTGAACCTGAAAGAGTGTAGTAGTCATCGTAGCCGCCGTGAGGAATCACTCGTATCCGGCTGTACGGCACCCTCCAGTCACGGTCAACCACGTTTTGCGAATGCACGGTGTGAACCAGGAGACGATCGGCCCGGCCGGCGCTCTTCTTAAAGATGAAGCTGTCTACTGCCGAATTCTCAAGCGAACTGGTATCATGGATGGTGAAGACGATTTTCTTGCCGAGGATCTTCAAGAGAGGAACCAGAATCCAGTCCAATTTGATCATGCGGAAGGACTGGTAATGAACTAATGTCGGTCGCTGACGGATGACGAGGCGCAACACTCTTCCAATCGCGAGCAGTTCACGTGCAACGATCGTCAACGGAGATCGTCTTTTTCGGTGACCCGGGAAGAAGGGATAGAGGCTGAAGTTCTCACCCTCGATTTTCCACTGGGAGGTTTCCCGGGTGACAAAGAGAACACGAACATTTTTACGGAGCAGGGCCCGTACTGCACACTCTGCGTAGGGGTTAGACTCCCATCCATAGAGCACGAGGACTGTGAGGCGGGAGTTCGATGCGGACATTTCGATTGTCACCTTTTTGTTTTTTGTGTTATACGCGTGACGTCCATCACAAGAGTTCGAAGGGGGGGAGTGGATACTCCGCCCCGTCAGGTGGTTTTCGGAGTGTGTTGAAGCAGTGTAGTATTACTAACCTCAATTTTTGCGGCTCGCGTTCCTCTTCTTCCCGCTCGCGCTCGAAAGTCGTGTTTGGAGTATGACCATGAAGTGTTCGCGCCATCTCCTCGTTTTCTTCTTTCTAACAGCAGTCACCGCCCTGATTCAAACGACTGCACTAGGGTCGACTTACTATGCTTCTCCGGCCGGCGCAGGCGACTGCAGCCAAAGTTCGCCGTGTGGCATGGTAACCGCGCTTGACATGGTGGCTCCCGGTGACGAGGTCGTCCTGCTCGACGGCGTTTACAACCAGGCCCTGATGATTTACAAGGGCGGCGTCGAGGGAGCCCCGGTCGTTATCCGGGCAGCCAATACTCATCAGGCGATCATCCGGACGCCCTACGACCGGCTGGCGCGTGTGCTTGCCAGCTACGTGACAGTGCGTGGGATTCAGTTTGACGGCGCGCAAACCGGAGGAAACCGCGGAGCGGTGCGCGTGGGACCGGGCGACGAGGTCTACAACGTCGCCAGACCGATTCATCACGTCATCCTCGAAAACCTGTGGGTGCACCACACCCGGGCGGCTGCGATCTGCATCACATCAGGTGAGCACGATGTCATCGTTCGCGACTGCCTGGTTGAAAATATCGGGTACTACGAATTCTGGGGCGAAGGCTTTTACCTCGGCCACAAGACGGATCCCAGCCAGACGATCTACAACATCGACATTTACGGAAACACTGTGCGCGGCTTCACCGAAAACGGAGCGGAATGCAAGAAGTTCTCGCGCAACGTCTCTATTCACCATAACCGCTTTTACAACCAGGTGTTATGGGCCGACTACGGCGGGGATCCGGCGCGGGGGAACGACGGCACCATCACTCTCGATGGGCACTCGAACTCCGCCTACAACAATACGCTGTACAACAACAAGTGCGGCATGGCCGCTTTTGTTATCGAACCGGAGGCGGGACACAAGGTTTACAACAACATCATCTATGACGGCGTCGCACCCGGGTCGAACGCAATTCGGATGAAGAACTGGTCCAAGAGCTGGCCAAGCGGGCAGTACCCGTCCAGCCAGGTTTACAGCAATACGTTCTACAACCTCGTGGACCACACCGTGGGCACCCTTGATCCTTCCATCATGGTGGTCAAGAACAACGTGGGGATCAATCTCGAAGGGAATCTCGAGAACGTTGTCTGCACCGGGCAGATATTCACTGACTGCGACAACGGGGATTTCCGTCTGGTGGCGGGGTCCAATCCGATCGACAAGGCGAATTCAGCGCCATACTCGACGGTGGATTTCGACGGCAAGGTTGCGGTAGGGACGAGGGACGCGGGCGCTTTCGAGTTCAACGGGGCGACTCCGCCGCCGCCGCCCGATACCACTCCGCCACGCCCGCCCGAAGGACTGAAGGTAACCAAGATTACGGCCAATTGACAACGGGAAGGGACTAACACGGACTGACACCGACTTACAGGGACGGCGCTGGCAAAATGCCGTCCGTCGGTGTCAGTCCGTGAGTAGAGAGAGACCGAGGGGGGGCCGAGCCAGGGAGACCCGGGTGGCGTACCCGCGACCACGCTTGGTCCAACAGGCTAGTCAGACGGAGCCGGGTCGTGTACGCCGACCTGATCTTCAACAGCCTCCGACCGCAGACCCAGCAACTCAAGCAGCTGATCGATCTTCCGCGGCCAGCTGTTCTCCGTGGCGCACTTCAAACGTCGGTGGAACATGGCGACATCGTCTTCGTCGTATGCCCGATCGATCATCCGGAGGAACTCCTCCTCTGAACCCGCCTGATAAATGACGCCAGGCGGTAGATCCCACGCAGCGAGGTTGGGCAGAGGGCTGACGACCACGGGCTTCCCGAGGGCCAGGTAAAGCCACATCTTGTTGGGAGTCACTCCCTTGTTCGAGTTGCTCAGGTCGTAAGGCGCAATGGCCACATCGAATCCTGCGACTTCGCGCTGCAGCGCCTCTCCCGTGAGCACCCCGCGAAGGATCACGCGCTCAGGCCGCGTGAGAGCCTGGCGAAAGTCCTCAGAAACGGGGCCTACCAGCACCACTCGAACACTGTTGCCTTCGGCGAGCCTTTTGATCAGCGAAACAGGCACCTTGCGGGAATTGATGAAGCCAACCAAGCCGATCGTCCGCAACCCCGTCGGGGAATGGCGGGCGGCGGGAGGATCTGGCTTAAAGGACAGCTCCGGGGCGCCGAGCGTGATCAAGTGGGTTCGCAGGTTGTAGCGGCTCAGCTTTTCGACCAGATAAGGCGAGGTGCCAACACACCGACTAGCCTGGGTGGCGACCCTTTCTTCCGCCCATCGGTGATAGGCGGAGATCGGGAAGCCGGTCAGCGCCGCGTTCCCGATGTGATCGTCGTTGCAGTAGTAGACCGTTTGGCGATGAAATCTGGAAAGTCGTGTGGCCGTATGGTCGAAGTTCAGCACCCAAGAGCTTCCACCGATCAGCCCGGAACGGGACAGGGTGTTGAACAGCCAACCCTGGTAGAGCCCGTTGACGATCGGCAGCCGGTATCTGAGCCGGTAGTCAACCGGCCAGAAGGGACGCAGTACCGAGAGTCGGGCGTCGACCTGCTCGATTCGCAGCCCGGGCTTTCCACGGCGATTGCAGGTGATGAAACAAACCGGATACCGTGTCGCGAGCTCGCTGGCGACCTGATGGCGAGCCCGCGGCGGCTCCTCCCAGGCGGTCCATGTATTGATGACGAAGGTGGGCGTGGTCACGACTGTCCTATCGCGCGTCGGGATGCGAGGGCCGGCCTACTCTCCGCGCCGGTGCGACGTTCACCCCGGGATTCACTGCAGACGGCTGGTTGACGATCTGTTCGTAAACCGCCACGACCTTCGAGACGTGAGCTTCAATCGTAAAGAGACCCGTTGCGCGCTGAAGGCCATTGGTGGCGAGACGGCGTGCGAGTTCCGGGTCGCGGGCAAGCCGCAGAATCGCTTCGGCCAGCTCGGCCGGTCGCTCAGGTGCGACCAGCAGCCCACTCACCCCGTCCTCAATCATTTCCGGCGTCCCGCCCGAAAGCGTCCCGATAACTGGTTTTTCCGAAGCCATGGCTTCCAGGATCACCCTGGCAAACGGTTCGTCGACGGACGGAACCAGGACGACGTCCATCCCCGCCATTATTTCCGGGATATCCGTGCGGTAGCCGGTGAAGGAAACATGCGGCGCCAATCCCAGCTGCGAGATCCTTTCCTGCAGCCATTTCTCGACGGCCTTGCCTGATTCCCGCCACGCATCCCCGACGACGTACAGGTGCGCATCGACGTGTTCCCTGACCTCAGCAAGCGCCTCTACCGCATCCACGTGTCTCTTGCGTGCTTCGATTCTCCCGAAGATGCCTAAATTGACCCTGGTTGCGCCTTCGTGCAGAAACCGTGCCGCGGGAAGTCCCGGCCGAAAGCTGCCGACGTCTGTCCCGTTGTAGATCACGGATACTTTTTCGGCGGGAACACCAACTCGAACGAGTGCGGCCTTGACTGCATTCGAGACGGCAATGAATTGAACCCGGCGTCCCGCCCGCTTCATCAGGGCTGAGCTGAAACGCGTGTAGTGACAATCCCTTACGTGACAAACCGTCTGCACGCCGAGCAGGTAGGCCAGGGGAATCCCCCAGTGTCCGGCCCGATATGAGTTGCAGTGGATGATCTCGACCCGGAAATTCAGGAGAATGCGCGCAAGCCTGACGAGCGTCGCCATGTACCGCAGGTAACCGTTGGCCCTGGTGTAGTGCCACAGCCGGGCCGTTTTGACGTTGGGGACACCGGATGCGGCCAGGAATTCGGCATATTCGCCCGGAGGACAAACAACCAACGGCGCGATCCGCCCCGGCAGGTTTTTGACCAACAGAGCCAAGCTCTTCTCCGCCCCGGCGATGCGCGCGGAATCATTTAGAAAAGCGACACGGTGATTTTTCTTCATGGGCAGGCTCTTAAAACAACTCAAACGCGAAGCAACGGCAACGACATCAAGGACCGCAACGACTTCAACGACTGATCATCTTCCTGGTTGTCGTCCTCGATGTCCCTGTTGCCGCTGGACGTTCAGCTTCTTCTTCTGGGGCAGTTGGTTCACGTTCCGGCTCGGACCGGATGATGAACTCAACGAGCCACGCGGTCTTTCCGGGCAAGGCGCTGGCAACGCTCTTCACGATTTGTCGCTCGTCGGGCGAAAGGAGAAATCGCAAAGCGACAAGATAAGCCGCAAGACTTGCGGCAGTAATGATGACCAGCGCAGGGAAAGGGGACAGATACCGAGCAAACGCCCATTTCACCGAAATGCCGGCAACCGACATCACCGCCGTGCTGAGGACGACGGTACGAAGCGACAATAACCATTCTCTGAAAGAGAGATCAGCAATGCGGAGGGCGAGACTCGTCATGACTGCCAGGTAAACGATCGCAGCCGCAACAATTCCGAAGGCGGCGCCGACCAGCCCCCAATAGGACCCAACAAAGACGGCCACACCGGTGACGACCGTGAACAACGCCTGGCGCCAGGCCTCGGCCATTACATACGCCCGCGACTGGGTCACCAATCCGTTCGGATTGTTGATGACCCTAAGGTAGCCGACAAAAGAAAGGACCGTCAGCACCGGTACCGTCCCACCCCACTTCGGACCATACAGAAAAGGGATCAGAATGTCCCCCGCAACCCAGAGCAGAGTCAGCATCGGGAAGGCAACCATCCCTGACAGCGCCACGGAGCCCAGGTAACCTCTGCGAAATTTCTCGTTGTCCTGCTGGACCAGGGCCATTGCCGGGAAGAGCACCTGATTGATCGTGTTCGTGAACTGGTACAGAGGAATTGTCATGAGCTGGTAAGCTCGCTGATACAAGCCGACCACGGCCGGGCCGAGTTGGCGGCCAATTACGAACACGTCAACGCGGTGTGCGAAATCGTTGCAGACCCGGATGAACAGCATCCCTGTCCCAAAGCCCAACAGGTTCCGGGCCGATTGGACGCTGAAGGTGAGCGGGATCTTTCCGGAGGCAAAGGCCCAGGAGATTCCCGTTTTGACTGCCGCGGTCGTAAGACTCCCCGCTGTCAGTGCGAGCGCTCCCTGGCCCTGCAGCGCGAAAATGACACCGATTGCTCCTCCGAAGAACCGGCTTGCAACCTCGGCAAAGGCCAGGCGGTCGAATGCGAGCTTCCGCTGGAGCCGCGTCCCCGGAATCAGGCCCAGGGTCCGCAGCAGGAGGGCAAGTGCCTGGAATTGAACCAGTATCCCTAATCCAGGCATGCTGAAGAACCGTTCGACTGACGGCCCGAGCGCTACCAGCGCCCCGCCCATAAGAACCGCACCGCCCAGTTGCAGGAAAAACCCTGTAGCTTCATCTACCGGGGTGAGGTCCTTGCGCTGCAGCAAGGCTTGAAACATCCCGGCCGCGCTTAGGATGTCGGCAACGATGACGATACTGAGCCCGACGCCGAAAAGGCCGAATTCGTGTGGGGGCAAAAGGCGGGCGAGGATCACCCCGAGGACGAGTCCGAAAAGGGAGGAGCTCAGGTTTCCCCCAAGGCGGAATCCGACTGCGCGTCCGGCCCTCTGGGTCAAGGTGTGCCCGCTGTGCTGATTCATGATCTCTGAACGGCTACCATTTCACCGTGCGGTATTTGTCCCGTTGGAGTTGCGCCACCCCGGCCATCGCTGGTTCGACGACGACACGATCTTGATCAGAGACCGAGACCAAGTCCTCGGCTGTCACGAAGTTCTCGGCTTTGTACGATACCCCAATCAGGCCGCCGATGAAACTGAAGACAAGGAAGTGACCAAAACCAAACATCTGGAGGGTATTCGCGAAGAAGCCGGGCGCCAGATAACCGAGCAATGTCGCCATAATCGCAACGCCCCGCCACTGCAATGTCTTGGTTCGTCCCTTGCGATAGAGCTGCCAGCCAATGCGCATGATAGAAGCGATGATGCTGAGATACAGAACCAGCCCCACAACGCCCAGTTCCGCGAAGAATGTCAGAAACGAGTTGTGCACCGTCGTGTAGGTGAAGCCGGTTCCAGATGCTTCCGCGATGGATGTACGGCTCTGGGCCAGGAGATCGCGCGTGTTGTTCAAACCGATGCCGGTGATCGGCTGTTCGAGTCCCTGGCGAAGAGCGATTCTCCATGTCTCAAAGCGCCCGAGCACGTTGTCCATTTCTCCGATCCGTTCCTCAACCAAGGAGCTCGGAACGACAGCCTGTGCGGCAATGAATGCCAGCGGGATAATCACCAGCATCGTACCGACGACGACCATCCGGCTGGATTGCTGGACCAGCGGGCGTCCAAGCAGCAGGAAGAACCAAAGCGCCAGGACCAGACCCGTCCAGTTGCCTCGTGCCCACGTCAGCGCGATCATGACCGGGCTTCCGAGGATCAGAAACCACCGCAGTTCGCGTTTCAAGGCCGGCTTCTCGTCGCGACTTCCACGCGGCCTGAGGACCTCCAACAGGGCGACAAAGAAAATTACGATCAGTACGACATGGAGAATACTCGAGCCACGCGCCGCGCCTTGAACGAAGGGACCTTTCAGCCGGTATAACAGCGGAGTATTGACCAGCCGTTCGAGGAAACAGGCCGCAATCACATAGAGCCCAAGGTATCCCACCACGCGGGTGAGCTTGCGGAAATCAGCCTCATGTTGAGACAGCCGGCGCATCAGGAAATAGGCGAGAAATGGCACTATGAACACGTCGAGACCGATTCTCAGACCGAACGCGACGCGGTTGGAAAAAAGGAGCGCGCTGGCGATCAGCCACCCAGAAAAGAGGACCATCCGCCATTCCGGACTATCCATCCGCGTGGTGCGCCTCTTCGTGAAGACGCGCTTGAGGACGAACACGCCCAGCATCATGAGGACGATCATTCGGGTGGGCTCTAGAAGCTCCTTCACCGTTACGGAGGTAGCTTCGGTCATGTAGTATCCCTGAGCTATCCTCTCGCTGCCGCCCGACCAGAAAAACGGATTCGCGCCCGGCCATCTGATGATGTTGGTCACCACCGGACCAATCACCAGCCAGACGAGCAGGACGGTCAGAGGTCGCTTCCTGAAGATGCCGAGGGCGATCGGCACCCAGACAAGCGCTGCGAGGATCAGGAATAGTGTAAGCATCTTCTTATTTCGGACTGCGGATTTCGGATTGCGGAGTTGCGATTTCGGATTCAAGGCCAAAAACAGAAGCGAACTGACTCCCGACTGGCCGCTGTATTTGTCCTTAAGTCCGAAACCCGCAATCCGAAATCGTTACGCGGTTTTCCCGTGTAGGCCCAGGCGGACCCGGATGAACTCTCGAAAGAGGAGGAAGATGAACACGGAGTTGGTGACGAGGTAGCGACTCCACATGCGGCCAGGCTCCTGCAGCAGTCGGTAGAACCACTCCAGGCCCCACTTCTGCATCCAGACCGGTGCCCGTGGAATCAGACCGGCGAAAACGTCGAAACTACCGCCGACGCCGTGAACGACCGGGACCCCCATAACGTCAAGATACCGCCTGACCCAGATCTCTTTCTTCGGCGTCCCGAAGGCAATGAAGATTATGTCGGCGCGGGACTCCCTGATCTTATTGGCTAAATTCCATTCTTCTTCAGGCTTGAAGTAGCCGTTTTGGGCTCCGGCGATGACAACGCCCGGGTAGTCGCGCCGCACCCGACGAATAACGTCCTCCAGGACTTTTTCTGAGGCGCCAAAGAAAAAGACCCGATAGGCCCGCTCATTTGCTTTCTCGAGGAGCCGGTACATCAGGTCGGTGCCGTTGACGCGCCCGGGGAGCGGATCGCCCAACAGTTTGGACGCCCAGACAAGGGGGACACCGTCGGCTCCGATCAGCGAGGCGGATCGCACGCTGGCACTCAACTCCCGGTCTGACCGCATCTTCACGATTTTTGCGACATTGACAACCGAGATGTAGCGGGGATCTTTCGCCTGTATGTAAGCTTCCAATTCGCTGACGACCTGATCAAGGGTCAACTTACTGATAGGACAACCAAGAACATGAGCCCATTGCATCCTGTAATTACCTCCACTCAGCATTTTATTGTGCTCAGTACTTCAACGATGCGTTCGGCGGCTTTACCATCCCAAAGGGGGGGTACTTTCGGGTTCTTCCAGCTACCCTGAAAGATGCGATCAAGCGCTGTCAGGATTCGCTCCTTGTCCAGGCCTACGAGCTCGTTGCTCCCGATCTGGACCGTAATCGGTCTTTCTGTATTCTCACGGAGAGTCAGGCAGGGGACCCCAAGAAAAGTGGTCTCCTCCTGGATTCCGCCGGAATCGGTCAGCACCGCGGTTGCGCGGGCCATCAGGTACAGAAAATCCAGGTAAGAGAGGGGCGGAAGCAGATATACGACCCCCTCTTTCAGATCCTGCAAATCTCCTTCGACCTCCACGCATTCCATTTGCGTCTCGAGGCTCCTCATCCGTTCCCTCGTCCGCGGATGGGTGACGAACAGAACCGGAGAGTACCGGCTCGCGCTCTGGAGGATGTCCAGCACCTTCTGGAGCTGGTCAGGATCATCGACGTTCGAAGGCCTGTGGATAGTGGCGAGCGAGAACGGGCCGTTGCCCGCACCGATCACCCGGGCACCGGGACCGGTGCGGGCGATAACCTCCGAGCAGCGAACCAGGGAATCGATCATCGTATTGCCAACGAAGAAGATCTTCTCCTCAGGGACGCCCTCATCCTGGAGGTTGCAGTTCCCGCTCGCCTCGGTCGTAAAAAGCAAATCGGAAATGCGGTCGGTCACTATCCTGTTGATTTCTTCCGGCATGGTTCGGTCGAAACTCCGCAAACCCGACTCGATGTGACCCACGCGGATAAGCAGTTTTGTCGCAGTCAGACTGCACGCAACGGTGGAATTCACGTCCCCGGCGACAAGAACCAGGTCGGGTCGATGACTCATGCAAACCTCTTCGAAGCGTTTCATGATCTCGCCCGTCTGAAATGCATGACTGCCACTGCCGACACTCAGGTTGAAATCCGGCTTCTTGATACCCAGATCCCTGAAAAACACTTCGCTCATGGCCTCGTCATAGTGCTGGCCGGTGTGGACCAGAACCGACTCGAACTCGTCCGGATACTTGGACAACTGGAGCAGGATGGGCGCCACCTTCATGAAGTTCGGCCGGGCGCCGACGACACTCATTATTCTCTTTCTCGGCATCGGTGATTTTTTCTCCGGAATTGGCAGATTCTATTCATTTTCAGGGGGAATGTCTTTGACGGACTTCCTATAGGATGATGTCGTGCGGAGGGCGAGATCGAATGGAGCCGCGCACGCAGGTGGTCCGCTTACTCTCGCTCGCTTCGCTCGCTGTCGAGGCTGTCGAGAAAGTTCTTAAGGCCTGAAAGGCCGGCACATATTAGCCCAGGGCGAAGCGCTTTGTGCGCAGCCCTGGGTCTAAGGTAGAGGCGGAGACAAGCCCTGAAAAGGCGCAAGAACGGCAACATTATCAGGACCTTACGCCCTTACAGGGCTTCGCGGTCGAGGCCGTGTTGACCCAGGGCTACGCGAAAAGCACGCTTCGCCCTGGGCTATTATGTGCCGGCCTTTCAGGCCTTAAGAACTTATTCTCGTGCGCGGCTCCTTGCGATTTCGCATGTGGCGCGATTCCTGCCAAGTCCCGCCGGTCGGTCCCGCTTTTTCGACACCCATTGTCGTGCCGGGCTGCGATCCCACTCGACCGGTTCTCTGCTACGCGGGGGTGATCTCGGTGAAGAACGGAACGGAGCCCGTGATACTCGCTGTCCCGACCAGCGTGCAGGACGGCACCTTGACACCGAACGAACGGGAAATCCAGCCGGAAATCGGCTCTTCCGATCCGCTGTGAAGCTGTATCTGCAGGCGGGAGTCGAACTGGAGCGCGAGCGACTTGTCTCCGCAAGTCGCGATATAGAGGTTGGGCCTCAGTTGGTAAACCCGGCATCCGTCGCCGAAGTGAAAGAACATTTCGACCTGGTGGTTCTCGCGGCACTCCAGACGATCGATGATCGCCAGCGTGCGGGATTTTCTGAAGAGGCGCATCCGACGGTGGTGAACCACCGGATCAGGCAACCTTGCGTACCCGTCGTGACATCCTTCCACCTCGACGCAACCATCGGTCTCCCCGGCCATTTCCAGTTTGCACGTCACCGGATGACGCCAAAGGAACACGCCCGCCTGTACGGCCTGATCCTGCCCGTCAACGCGTATGGTGTTGTGGGCGGCGGTAGAACGGAAGTATGAACGCCACGGCGAATTGTCGTAGCAGTAAGTTCCGGGGTCCACGAGAAACTCGTGGCCTCCGTAGCTCAGCCAGAAGCTGAGGGCGTCCGCGTGGGCATGCGCATACAGCGGAGCGAGCCCGAAGGGCGCGACATCGAAGATGACCATTATCTCGTTGTCCCCACCACGGTCACTGGAGAGCACGTGATAGCCGCCCATGGGAAACGAGATCAGCGCCTGATCGGCCGGGGGTGAAACCTGGAGCGGGACGGACAAAAGGGACTGTCCCCAAAGGAGCAAGGTCGTCCGGAGATCCCCCGTCATGTTGTCGCAGTTGTTCGTCGTGGCAGCGGCCCGCAGTGAAAGCAACGATCTGGCGCGCCGCTCCCGCGCGTCGCCAAGGTTTATGACCTGCCCGTCATCGCCGTCGCCGAAGAGGGGGAAATGACCTGCTCTGTCCGTGATCGCCCCGAGAAATCCCAACATTGAGGACAGGCGCTTCCAGTAGGTTTCGGGGAAGGAATCGCCCGAGCTCGTACCCAGAGCCGCGGCGAGCAGGAAAAACTCAAAGACAAAGAGCTGGTAGTCGATCGCCTGTTCCGCGGTAACCCCGTCGGCGTGCACCTGCCTGTCGAGCTCCTCGATCAGCCGCGTCCGCGCGTATTCGCGCCATTCCCTGCCGTGGCGGGGCCCCGGCCAGAGAGTCGAAGCGGTGTAAAGTCCCGACATTTCTCCGATCAGGTGGTTGTTGGCCGACGAGTTCGTGGAATGGAAGTGCCGAATGAAGTACTGATGTAAAAGGATGTTCCGCTGCAGCTTCTGCGAAAAGCCGGATGCGTTGATGACCGTGCCCTCTGTCAGAAATGCGAGCACCGACCATGAAATGAGCCGGATGGCCGCCTCCAGTGGACTCTTCCAGTTCACGCCCTGCATGAACGGGTTGTCGTCGCACCACGATTCTATCTGCTTTTCGACTTCCTGCCTGTATGCCTGGCGCTCCGTCCAGAGCGAGGCGAGCATAAGAGGGACCAGGTGCTGAAGGCGATTCAATTCCCAGATGTATTTGACGTTGCCTGCGACCGCAGGATCGCGGTGGTTGATCCAGCCGCTGTATCTGACCGGTGCCTGGGTTCCGGTCGAGTAGTCTCTGTGCCAGTCGATCGCCTTGCCGAATCGGAGGTCCTCCAGACCGAACAGAGTCGTATGTCCGTTCAGCCAAGGCGCTGCCATGCAGACGATTCGATCCTGGGTGTCCCAATTGACACACTTGAGGTGTCCGTTCACACCCTCGATTGGTTGCGTTTGGACTGGCAAATCCTCGACCTGGCGCGCGACTGTCTGATGCGACACGCTGAGCACGAGGTGATTGCCGAATTCACGCAACCGGGATGCGATCTCTGCCGGCCCCATCGTCCGAAGACGGTTGCTGATCCATTGGAGCCGGTTCCTGAAGGAGGAATAACTCGTCATCCAGCCGAACCTCAGTCCCGCGTTTAAGCGACTCAATAACGGCAATGGTGGCCTGAGTAACACCGATCAGTTGATCGTACGGGATTGGCGGTGACCCTCCATCCCTGATCATCCGAACGAAAGCCTGCAGTTCTCCGGACTGACCCTTGTCGTTCTTTCCCTTTAACCTGATTGTTTTGTTCCCTTTGTGGACAACGGCCTCGCGGAAGTTGTCCAGGATCGCTGTGCTGCCCCGCCCAAAAACCTCGAGGTACTCTTTGGGCGTCCGGTTACTTCCGTTGCTAACGTAAGCCAGCGTCCCGACTGAACCATCGGCGAAGTGGAAGGTAGCGAGGATGTCCTGGAACCCGTTGGACCCGTCGCCAAGCGAACGCGCGAACACCGACTGCGGAACAGAGTCCGTCAGGAACGCCATGACATCGATGAAATGGCCCGCTTCCCCGACAAAGCGCCCACCTTGCCCTTCCTCGAAGAACCAACTGCTTCCGGTCGGTTTACCGGCATGCACGCGATAGTGCATGGCCAACGGTTCGTTCCCTGCCCCCAACAGCGCTTTCATCTCGCTCAGGACCGGTGAGAACCGCCGGTTAAACCCCACCTGGAGGCCTTTCCCCGTTTCCTTCAGCGCCCGAACCACATCCCGGGTCTCGGATGCACGGATGGTCAGCGGCTTTTCGACAAAAACGTGCTTTCCGGCCTTGAGAGCTTCGATTACGTAACGCGCATGTGAATCGTGACGAGTGGCGATCAGGACCGCCGCAATTGACGGGTCGCGAAGGATATCCCCTGCATCGGTGCCGGCCCGTTCAAAGCCGAATTTCCGCCCTGCGTCCACTGCGTTCAACGGCGTCCGGGTGACTACCGACCGCAATTCGATGTCGGGGGATTTCTGCAGGACCGGGAGGAGCATGCTTCGAGCGTAGTTCCCGGCACCGATGCAGCCAATCCCCGGATTCGACCGTCCCTGGATCGTCGGCGTCCGCAGTTCCAGAATCGCTCGAGATTCAGCCGGAGCCTCCGGATACTGGAACAGCACCGCCAGGTAATCACCGGGCTTTTCCACCATCTCGCGGTAGACTTTTTCCGCGTCGGAGAACGGATAGACCCCGGTGATCAGAGGACTCAAATCCACCTTGCCGGAAGCCAGCAGGTCAAGGAATCCCTCCATATTTCGGTTTTCAGTCCACCGCACATAGCCAATCGGGTAGTCAACGCCCTGTGCTTCGTATTGTGGATCGTATCTCCCGGGCCCATAGGCGCGGGAATACCGGACGTCGATCTCCTTTTCGTAGAAGATCTTCCACGGCAGCTCGAGTTTGTTCATGCCCACGGCGACG
>Ga0209077_1000052_pt1 | contig 27554 bp, 16 predicted proteins | sample PPLLak1March2015_FD_187247 | JGI IMG/M metagenome (GOLD analysis project Ga0209077, IMG submission 187247) | Freshwater sediment microbial communities from Prairie Pothole Lake near Jamestown, North Dakota, USA - PPLs Lake P7 Core (1) Depth... | ecosystem: Environmental > Aquatic > Freshwater >... | reverse complement strand
GACATCGGGGTCACCAGTTACGCAAGAGGGTTCCTGCACCTTCAGGACGCCCGGTTCAAGGACCTGAAAGTCCGCCTCGTCATCGATGAGCGCGGACGAACCAATCTACCGATTCCCCCCAACCAGCGGTCTGAGTCCGAAGGCCAGATGCCTGACTTTCTGATCGAACATCTGGAAGCCTCCCCGGTCTACCTCCTTTACGAGAATCGCACGGCTCAGGTACGGGTGGAGCTTCCGGCAGCCCGTCTGCAGATTGACGGCCGGATGCCGTTCACACACCGAGTCTTCTTCCAGGGTCAGCGGCCCGGCTCCGTGACCTTCGAAGGCACCTCCGCCCCCATCAATATGTTCAAGGTTGAAGCCGAAGTGCCCGGCAACCTGAGCAGTGTCACCGTCCGTCAGCTCCAGGTGCGCACCGAAGGCTCCCAGGCGCGCCTTACCGGTCGAGTCGAGGACTGGAACAACCCACGGATGGATTTCGAGATAAGAGCCAGTCTCGCGGTCGAGCAGTTGGCAAGGTTTGCCTCGTTACAGGAACCGCTCGGTGGCACGGCTGTCCTGACGGCAAGAGGTGCCGGAACAGTTGCCGACCTGACGGTTCGCGGTGACCTGGCAGGGTACAAACTGCAGTACGGACAATTCCGAGACTTGTCTCTCGAAACCGCGTTTGACTGGGAGCGCCAACGCCAGTCTGTCCGCGTGCATTCGCTCAAAGTCGATTCTCCGGATGTTGCGATTTCTGGGTCGGGGCTCGTTGTGTTGTCGGATGAGGCAGGCAGCTCGGCGACACTGTACATTACCCGAGCGGATCTGGCAGGCCTGTCCCGCCGTCTTGCATTCCCGATCATTGTCGACAGCGGGGCAGCGGGTCGCGTGGCCGCAACCTGGCCGGGCCTCCAGTTCGCAGCGGTGAGCGGGGAGGCTGATATTCGCCTCTTGCCATTGACGGCGGCAGTGCGGCAGGACCGGCTTCCGCTGCGCGGCTCCGTCAAAGTGCGCCTGGAAGACCGTAAGCTGAAGGGATCCTTACACCAGGTGCGTCTGCCCGGGCTAGTGGCCGGGGGAGACATTCAGATCGATTCTTTCGAGGACCTCGCCGGCGTAGCGAAAGGTCGGCTCTCGGGCCAAATCAACGTCGATTTTGAGGATCTCGCGGCCTTCTACCCAAGCTTGCTCGGCTTTCTCGGAAAAAGTGGTGACCTCACGCTGAACCGTATTAAACCTGCAGGCCGAGCAACACTATCCGCCACTCTCGGAGGAACGGTCTCCAATCCCACGGCCTCAGCGTCCCTGGCAGCCCCGTCCCTGGCTGTCGGCCCTGTCAGTGGGGTGCAGGCGACCGCACAGGTGACGGCGACGCCTGCACGGCTCGACCTTGAGTCCCTCGCCCTGAGATTGGACGGGCAGTCCGCGAATTTGAAAGGTACAGTGGGGCTGGCCGGCTCGGAATCACCCATCGCCCTCGATCTCGCCGCTGAGAATCTCGATCTCCGGCAGGTCGTCGCGATGCTTGGAGCGGACTATCCGGTATCCGGATTCGCCAGCCTCCAGGCACAGGTGACGGGAACAATCGACAATCCCGTCGCTCAGGCGCAGCTTCAGGCTTCTGCGCTGCAGGCGTATGAAGAACCCCTGGGCGAGCTTTCGGCGCAGTTGTCCTTTGCCGACCAGGTGGCCCGCGTCGGCCGGCTGGTTTTGGACAAATCGGCCGGCGGGACCGGTTCATCCGGCAACCTCGAGTTGAGCGGCTCCTACAACCTGGATTCGCAGGCATACGAAGTCCATGCCGAGGGGGACCGACTCGGGTTCGAGCAACTCCGGCTTCCTGGCCGATCGCCGCTTGCCGGGACCCTTACGCTTCGGGCCAACGGCAGCGGAACAGTCGCCGATCCTCGACTGGATTTCACTCTCAATCTGGACAAACTGAAATTCGAAGGCTTCGAAATCCCGCAGCTGCGTGCTGAAGGCGCCTTGAAAAACCAGGTCGCACAATTTCGGCTTGTCTCGCCGCCCTACAACTTACAGGCGGATGGACAGGTCGGTATCGCGGCTCCCTTTCGGGCCGAGGTTCGGGCCGAGGTCGTCCAGATGGACCTGGCCGCTCTTCCCCCGTCGCTTCTGGGTGTGGACATCCAGGGAAAGGTCACCGCGCTTGCCAAGGCGACCGTAGACCTGGCCCGGCCGAAGGAGGCGGATGTCCAGGCTACGGTTACAGATCTCCTGGTCAGCATCGATGGGAGGGAGATCGAAAGCGGAGGTCCCGTCGAGCTCGCGTACTCGGACGAAGTCCTGCGTATTGACGCTGCTGCTTTTACCTCGGGTGCCTCATTTGTGACGCTCTCCGGTAGTATGCCGCTGGAATCGTCCAAGGGGCCGGGTCGGGTGGAGATTCGCGGCAATCTGGATGTTGGGGAGTCATTGACGAGGGAACTGGGCACTTTGTACTCCGTCGATGGGAAGCTGGCGCTCGAGGGATCGGTCACCGGGTCGTTCGACAGTCTGGCCCCGACGCTCACTGCGACGCTGCAGAATGGTCGCTTCGCAGCACCGCAACTGTCGGAGCCTGTGCAGGACATCAATCTCCAAGTGTCAGTGCGCGACGGTCAGTTGGAGGTCACGCGGCTCGACGCGCGCCTCGGTGCGGGACGGCTTCAAGGTCGCGGCCACGTTCCTCTTGGCATCATTCCCGGCCTTCCGCCCCAGATCCAGCGGAAGGATGGGGCTGCCGAAGTTACCGTCCAGGGAGACAACTTCTCGCTCGGGTCTATTGCCGGGTTGCCCCAGGATCTGGTTGGCACGGTCTCGCTTCAGGCAAATCTGGGGGCCGGCGACGCCCGCCTCGAGTCACTGAGCGGCGGTGTGACTTTCAACCGCATGGACTTTCGGATCGCCGGCATCGATCTTCGCCCGGACCGGCCAGCCAGGATTCTGATCGATGGGGGCAAGGCGAAGGTCGAGCACTTTGTTCTACTCGGGCCAGAGACCCGGATTCAGGCGGCCGGTACTCTAAATCTGGGAGGACAAAGGGAGGCAGAGCTCCAGGCGAATGGCAGGATCGATCTGGCTCTGCTTTCGGTTCTCGCGCAGGATTTGGAAGCGTCAGGCGAAACGGAGTTTCGACTTGGATTATCCGGGACGGCCTCCAACCCTCAGCTGGAAGGCTTTGTGGCTGTCGAAGGCGGCCAGCTTGCTATTCAAACTCCATCCATCCAGGTGAACGATCTGCGGGCACGGTTGGAGCTCGAGGGGAGTGGGTTCGCGATCCGTGAATTCAACGGAAACATGAACGGCGGATCACTGGCCGCGTCCGGCTCGGCTGCCTTCGTTGGCGGTGTCTTAAGCCCGAACCTCAAGATCAACGCCCGCGGCGTTTTCCTGGACTTTCCGGAAGGCCTCCAGACGGTTTCAGACGCTGATCTCACGATCCGATCCGCAGGCGATCTCGTGAATGTTGGAGGTCTGATCGCAATTCAGCAGGGTTCTTACACCGATCAGCTCAACGTCGAGCAGGAGCTTCTCGGGATGGTCGGCGCCGCTGACGCGGTGGCGGTTTCCGAGCGGGACCCCCTTCTTGCCCGTGTCCGGTTCAATGTCGATGTGGAAAGCTGGGAACCGATCGTGATGGACAACAACCTGGCCAAAATCAGCGCTGACCTGAACATGCGGCTGGTGGGAAATTACTACCAGCCAAGTCTGCTGGGGCGGTTGCGGCTGGACGAAGGAGGCGAGCTCTACCTCAGGGAACGGACCTACTACATCGAACGCGGGGTAATCTCGTTTAACAATCCCATCGAAATAGAACCGAACCTCGATCTGAGCGCGCGGACTCAAGTCAACGACCTGGATGTTACCCTGCGAATCAGCGGGGTGGCGGGTGACATCCAAACGAGTCTCACTTCCGACCCGCCAACCCCGGAAACCGACCTGGCGTCCCTCCTGGTTACGGGTCGGACGCTGGAGGAGGCCCGCGGTGAAGCCGGGGCGGTTCTTCAGGAGCAGACACTCGCGCTGTTAAGCGGTGCCTTTGGCGGCAGGCTGGAGGCAAGCCTGGAGGACATCACCGGTCTGTCCAAGGTAAGAATCGAACCTAGCCTTATTTCTCCGGAGTCTGACCCGACGGCCCGCCTGACGATCGGACAGGATCTGACGAATAAGCTCGGGCTCATCTATTCAATGAACCTGGCGGACAGCAGCGACCGGATCTACATCGGTGAATATGACGTCACCCGGCGGTTCATTGGCAGAGTGGTCCATGAAACAGACCCTCAAGACGCGCTGGAGGAGGGTTCCAAATACCGGTTCGAGGTCCGCCATGACCTTCGCTTCGGGCTTTTTGGCCGTGAGGGGGAAGGCGAGCAGTCAAAACCCAGGGCCGAAGACCGAAGAAAGGTCACGTCGCTTCGTTTCGAGGGACAGTCTCCGTATACGGACAAGCAGCTGGCGGACAAATGCGATCTCGAAGTGGGCGATAAGTATGACTTTTTCAAGGTGCGCCGAGCCACGGAAAACCTCAAGGCTACACTGATCGATGACGGCTACCTGGAAGCCAGTGTGAGGCTGAGCCGGGAAAACGTGGGTCCTGAGTCGGTGGCGCTCACTCTTCGCGTGGTTGCCGGCCCACAGGTTGCATTTCGTTTCGAGGGCTTCAGCCCCTCCGGCGATCTCGAGCGGACCGTTCGGGCATCGTGGTCGAAGGGAGTGTTCGACGAGCTTCGCCTGGAAACGAGCCGCGAGGCGGTGCTCTCGGCGTTATTGATCGACGGGTACATGGAAGCGCGAATTGAGTCGGAGATCACCACACGGGAGGATCGGAAGGAAATCGTTTTTCGCATCCAATCCGGTCCAAGGTTCGAACAGGTGACAGTCGAATTCCAGGGCGCGTCGTCCCCTCTCAAGGAGCGCCTGGAAGAGCAGTTCGGCGGGCAGAAGTTGGCCGCCAGGGCCCAGACGTCATTCGGGGAGCTGGATGAGCAGATTCGGACTTTCTACAGCAGCGAGGGGTACCTCCACGCTGAAGTAGGTGCACCGGTACCCAGACTCGACCCGTCGAGTCGGACCGCCGCCGTCATCCTCCCGATCAGGGAGGGACCGCGTGCGCAGCTTGCGCAGGTCGAGTTCGAAGGGAACTCCGTGTGGAGCGATGAAGACCTTGGCCGCAGGTCCCTGCTGGTCGTAGGCCAGACGTTTCGTCCGTCGGATCGTGACGCGGCAGCTCTGCGCCTGCGACTGTTTTACGCGGCTGCCGGGTATAACGATGCCGTCGTTATTCCGGATGTGCAGTCGGACGCCGAGACGGGTAAGGTCCGCCTTGGCTTCACGATCGAAGAGAACAGCAAGGAGGTTGTGCGGGCCCTTGAAGTGCGAGGCAACGGGAAAACCAGCGAGCGCTTCATCATGAATCTGGTGGCTCTCTCTGTGGGGGATCCCTTCACTCCCGAGAAAGTGGCGTTATCCCGCCGTGCGCTGTACGACACGGGCGCGTTCGCGCTTGCGGAACTCGAGACCGAGGAGATCCAGACGGCAGCCGATTCACCGGGCGAAAAGCCGTTGCGAGTGACCGTTCGGGTGCAGGAAGTGAGCCCGTATCGCCTTCAGTACGGTGGGTTCTACGACACAGAGAGAGGACTGGGTGCCATCGCGGATTTCACCAATCGGAATACGTTGGGCAATGCGGCGGTTCTCGGTCTGAGAGCGCGTTACGACGACACTTTCCGCGAAGGCCGCGTATATTTCGGCCAGCCCCAACTCGGAGGGCTGCCTTTCGATAGCAACGCCGCCGCCTTCTTCAGCCGGGAAATCCGTCCGAGCGCGGGATTCATCAGCGACCGCGTGGGATTCTCCGTTCAACAGGAGAAGCTCTTCCGGAAGCAGTTCGTTCTTTCCTGGGGATATCGCTTCGAACGCGACCGCACATACGATCCGGCCGACCTCTTCTTTGATATAACGCTCGACGTCGCGCCGTTGACGGCCAATTTCAGCCGGGATGTACGAGATGACATCCTGGACGCCTCCCGCGGCTCGTTCATGTCGCATAGCCTGGAGTTTGCTCCGAAGCTGCTCGGGTCGGATTTGCGGTTCATCCGTTACTTCGGCCAGTATTCTCACTACGTCCCGCTCAGCGAGCCGGAGGAGATCCCCTTGAGCGGCGGTCTGCGCAAGAGCCGGCTCGTCTATGCAGGAGCTGTCCGCCTGGGGCTCGCACACGGTTTTGACGACCAGAGGCTGGTACCGAGCGAACGTTTCTATGCAGGCGGCGGCACGTCGATTCGTGGGTTTGAACAAGACGAGATCGGGCCGCGAAATATCATCGGAGACCCTGCCGGCGGCCAGTCCTTGTTCGTCATGAACCACGAATTGCGGTTCCCTCTTTATCACATCGTCGATGGTGTCGGCTTTTTTGATCTCGGCAATGTTTACCGTGACGTACGGGATCTGGACCTGTTCGACGTCCGCTATTCTGCGGGTGTGGGATTACGAATTCGCACCCCGTATTTCCTTCTCCGAGGCGATCTCGGATTCAACCTGTTCCCTCGGGAAGGGGAGAAGCGGAGTGCTTTCTTTTTCAGCATCGGGCAAGCGTTCTAGGAATGCGGAGTGCGGAATGCGGAATGCGGGGGTCGCCGAGCCGAAGAGAACCGCAAACGCAGCGTTTTGTGCGAAGTGCGCGGATTGTCACCGGAAGCAACCAACTCCGAGCCTGGTGTCGCTCACGGATACAATCCGCGCACTTCGCACAAAACGCTGCGTTTGCGGTTCTGTACCACTCGGCAGCGGTTGCATCGTGCTCAGGAGATCGATCAGGATGTCCGACTTGAAGTCGGACCTATGATTCGATTGCCTTACGCAGACCGGGCCTTCGAGGTTATCCTTAGCGCGTGGCACGGGTGACTCTCGGAACGGGTGGGGAAGCCAGGAAGCAGGCAGCGGCGAGGTACCCGATCTCGGTTATCATCCCCGCTCACAATGCCGCCACGCACCTCGGCCGGTGTCTGGAGGCCGTTCGTGCCAACGACCTGGCGGCTGTCGAAATCGTGGTAGTGGACGACGCTTCTTCGGATTCGACCTCCCAGGTTGCGGAGGCTTCGGGCTGCCGGCTCGTCAGGCTCGATCTACAGGCAGGACCAGCCGGGGCGCGCAACCGGGGGCTCCGAGAAGCGAGCCATCCGTACCTCTTGTTCCTTGACTCCGACGTCGTCCTGCCTCCGGGCAGCATCGCGTTCATTCGGGAGACTCTGCAGCTGTACAACCACCGGCCGGACGTTTCCGGAGTTCTCGGTCAATACTCCGACACGGTGCCCACTTCGGGATTCGTGACGAATTTCAAAAACCTGACTACCTGCCACCTCTACAACATAACGGACACCCAAAGCCCGTATCTGCACACGCCGATTTTCTGCATCCGCAGGGACGTGCTCGAATCGGCGGGTGGTTTCGATGCTCGGCTCTGGAGGGCGGAAGATTTTCGGCTTGGTGTCATCTTGGGGTCGAGGGGCCGTCGGTTCATCATCGATAGACGAATCAAGGCGCTTCATCTGAAGGAGTACAGCCTGGCGGGCGCACTCAGAGAAGATTGGTTGAGGATCCGAGATCTGCAGTCGGTGAAACTGGAGCCGGGAGAGCGCGCTTTCGCTCTTCGAGCCCATCGCTGGAGCCGGCTCGTCTCGGTGTCGCTTCCAGGAGCGACGCTGCTCGCTTTGGCTCTTTCCGGGCTTCGGATGGATTTCGCGCTCCTGGCGGCGATGCTCGCAGTGCTTTTCCTGGCGCTGAATGCGCGCTTCCTGTCGTTTTGCAGGCGGAAGCGTGGAGTCTTGTTCGCCGCCCAATCGGCTGCTTTCCTTTTTGTCGAGATGCTGTGGGCCGAAATTGCGTTGGTCGCCAGTCTGTTAAGCTCGGCGATCAGAAGAACGAGTTCCGCAGGATCCGGAGCGCCCGGGACGGGTTAAACAGCGTGTTGACACTCATCGCACATTCGTAGGTGCATTGGCAGCCGAGCTTCTGCTGATACTGGACGGCCGATGCCGCTTCCGCCGAGGACCAGAGCGCAGCGAAGTCGCAGCCGTAATTGCGCACGTTGCCCATCTTCCGGTCGAGCGTCTCGCATAGGTACACGTCCCCGGTTTCACTCAAGATTCCGATCAACTGCCCGGCGTAGCAGGGAGAGATCCGGCGCGCGGCCGGGGCCGCTTGCTCGATCAATCGATAAGTCTCGGCTTCCTTCGCGACGACCAGCCGGTCGGCCCATCGCCTGGTCCGCAGATGATCCTTCCGGTAGATGATCACCTTGCGGGCAAAGTCGTGGTAAAGGTCCAGGTTGACGTTCTTCAGCGTGGGATCCAGTGGATTTCCCCGGACCAGCGTAATGGTCACCGCGTCCGGCTGCAGTTCCTCTTCCACGTAGCGATAGAAATCCGGAAGTTGATCCTGATTTGCCGCCGATACGGTCAAGGCAACGCCAACGGACAGATTCGGAAAATGCGGTTTGAGCTTCTTCAGCCCATCCAGCGCTTCAAGAGCCTGCGAGAAGCTGCGTGGGTTTTGCCGGATAGCATTGTGCACCTCGGGGGGACCATCGAGCGAGACGCCGGTGCAAACGCGGGCCGTCTGAACTCGTTTGAGTACCGCCTCTGCTCCGGCCACCGTCTTTTCAATGCTGAATCCGTTGGATGGAATTTGGATATTTCGTGCCCGGGAGTTTTTTTCGAACAGGTGCGCGATCTCCGACAGGTCTGGTCGCAAGTAAGGCTCGCCGCCGGTCAGGGAGACGGTCAGAAGGTTCGGGAGGCTGCGGGAGATCGCGTCGATTTCATCGGTGGACAACTCGTTCTTCTTCTTGTTGAGCTGCTCCCAGTAGAAGCAGTGGGTGCAGAGCAGGTTACATCGGGAGGTGACGAAGAAGATCAGGCTGACAGGCGGGCCTTTCTTGAGAACGAGCCGGCTGGCAATCCTGAAGTCCTTAATCCCGGAAAGCATCGAATCATGGTACCACGCCGGCTGTCGCGATGAGGAAACGCAGGAAAGTGGACTCTGATTGAAACTTTTGGGCCATCAGCTCCGTTCTAATTTGCGAAGAAGGAGGACAACAGATGATGGCGAAACGAATTCTGACCCTCGCGGTGCTGCTCGCAGCCTTCGGCGGTCTCCAGGCGCAGGCAGCCTCCAAGCAGTGGCTGCATGTGCGCATCGACAGTGCAAAAAAGGGAGGCGAAAACGTCAAGGTGAACGTGCCGCTCTCGTTGGCTGAGACAGTCCTGGGACTAGTCAAAGAAAAGGACATGTCCGCCGGCAAGATCAAGATCGAGGACAAGAACTTCACGGCTCAAGACCTGCGGAAGATCTGGGACGCGGTCAAAGCGGAGGGGAACGCAGAATTCGTGACGGTTCAGACGAGCGAGGTGAATCTCCGGGTTGCGATCGAAGGAGCGTACCTGGTGGTCAGAACCGACGAGACTTCTCCGAGCAAGGTTCAGATAACGCTGCCCACGAAGGTCGTTGACGCACTGCTTTCCGGCAGCGAGAATGAACTGGATCTCCTGGCGGCGATTCGAGCGCTGCAGGAGACGGAGAGCAAAGAGATCGTCTCCATCCAGGACAAAGAGACGTCCGTGAAAGTCTGGATCGACGACAGGAATATCTCCGAGTAATGCTCTTGAGCACCTGACGATCAGTGGTTGGCTTGCTGTACCGCAGAAGTTCGCGAGGATAGGACGATGCTAGCGAAAATTGGGATGGTGATCCTGGTCGGTTTTGCGCAGGTTATGCTCCTGCTCGGCTTGGTCTTGTATGAGACGGGAGTCATCCTCGTTGAAGTTCAGGAAAAGGGACCATCCGGTTACCATCTGTATGTCCCCGTCCCGGTCGCGCTTCTGCATGCGGGGCTCCTGTTTGTCCCGAAGGAAGAGATGTGCCAGGCCACGCGAGAAATCGGGCAACGCAAAGAGCTGATTTTGGCAGTTTTCAACGAAATCGACGGATCCCCGAACGGCTCGTACCTGGAGTACCAAAGCTCCGACGAGCAAGTGACGGTTAAGAAAGAAGACGGCGATCTGATCGTCCTGGTTGACTCCGTGTCGGAGAAAATCCGGGTCGAGGTCCCCGTGTTTGCGGTTCGCAACCTCATGGCCCAGGTGACCGGTTCCGAGCTGTAGGAAACGGTTCTCACTCGACAGACCCCAAGGACTCCAAGGACCTCAAGGACCTCAAGGACGACAAGGATCTTGGTCCTTGCTGTCCTTGAGGTCCTTGGAGTCCCTGGGGTCTGTCGAGCAGAAACCGTTTCTAGGTCTTGATTCCCGAGAGCATGAGAAGCCCGGCGGCGGAGAAAAGAATGTTCGGCCCCCAGGCTGCAAGGACTGGAGCAAGAATCCCGCTCGCCCCCATCACACCGAACACCCCGAAGGCGCCCCAGTAGAGGATTCCCAGAAGCACTCCGGCCGCCACACCGTAGAGGCCGCCCCGACGCCCCATGGAAAACGCGAAGGGGATGCCGAGCACGGTCATGATCAGGTTGACGACGGGAAAAGAAAGCTTACGGTACAACTCCGTCCTCAACTGGTCGACCTCGAACCCCGCCTTCTGAAGGTTGCCAATGTACTGCTTCAATTCGGTATAGGTCATCTTGCTGGATTGTTTGACCTCGTGCTCGAAGTGGGCAGGCGGCTCGAGGTAGAGCCGCCGTTCGGCGAACGTTTCATACCCTCCGCCCGCCGCGTCGAAAGTCCTTTCCCAACCTTCAGCCAGGATCCAGTCCTTCGCGATGGGATCCCAATCCGCACGTTTGGCATAGACGTGTCGTGTCAACACGTTCTGGCCGATGTCCAACTCGTAGACCGAAATATCGGCGAATCGATCGCGCTCGGAATCGAAATGCCGGTAGTTATAGAGGCGTTTGCCTTCGCCGAAAATCCAGTTCTGCTCGCGCTGATAGAAGGTCTGGACCGGACGCCCCTTGATAACGTTGCGTAGGTAGTCCTGCCGCTGATTAGCATACGGTGCGACGTACTCCTGGAGCACGAATAACCCGAGGCCGAGCAACGCCGAAACGACCATGATCGGCGCAGAAAGCCGGTAAACGCTCACGCCGCAGGACTTGAAGGCCACGACCTGGCTGGTCTTGTCAAGCACCCCGAAGGTCACGAGAGTGCCGATCAGTATCGAGATTGGGACGAGGAGTATCAGCACCTGTGGAAACAGGTAGAAAAAGTAGTCGAAAACCATGCGATAGGAGACATTGTTGGCGAAGATGTCGTCCATCAGCTCGAAGAACGTGAACAGGTAGAAGAGCGAAGCGCAGATCATCAGCGTGGGCAAGAGATAGAACACAAACGTTCGAACCATGTACAGGTCGACAACCCGGGTCAGCTGCACGCAGACCGTGCAGAAGCCCCAGAAACTGCGCCCGATGCTTCCCATCAGGCCCCTCCACCCCCGGCCCAGCATCCCTGCAACCCGACCCGTGATGCCTGCTATCCAGAGCAGACCCCGGCTCTCGCGAATGAAACGAAAAAGGTCCCAGACATGGCCGGCCGTGGCGAAAGAGAGACAGGCGACGACCGCAAGAATGAGGTTCGCTCCCCATCCCCCAAGCCAGGTGGGAATCACTCCATCCGCGCCCAGTTTCTTGCCCATGTCGAATAAGACAAAATAGATAAAGGCGACGACCAGGCTGGCGATAAATCCGTAGCCGCGACCGCCTCGAGGGGTCGAGACGCCAAGCGTGACCGCCAGTACCGCAAAGATCACCGTGGAGAGCGGGAGGGCCAGCCGTCCGTGCCACTCCGCCGAGTTGGACCGCTGTTCCTCCGGCGTTCCCCGGTGTCGATCGACGGTCAGCTCTCGGATATTCTTGTCCTTCGGCCTTTTCGGCTTTGAAAAGCTCTGCTCCGTCAACGCCATCTGGAGGCGTAGGTCCTGGGTTGCGAAGCGGGTTACTTTGTCGTTGGTCGGCTGATTCTGGTTGGTTTCGTAAACCGTTCCGTTCTCCAAGTGCAGTTGGAGGGTCCGGCCATCTCCGCTCGTGTACATCTCTCCGCGTTCGGCGAGGGCCGTTCGTTTCAACCCCGATTCGTCGGTCGTGTGGACCAGCACGCCCTTCCAGGCCTGCGTCCGGAGGTCCACATCCTCAACATAGAGGATGGAATTGGGGATTTCTTCGTTGAAGACTCGAGCTTTTAATTCCGACTGGATGGGTTTGAATCCCAGCTCGTGACTGATGATCCGCAGACCCCAGTTGCCGGCAGGCAACAGAAACAGCGTGAAGGCGGCCGTGATCAGTCCGACGGTCGTGCCGATTTTCAAGACCGGTCGAAGCATCTGTGAAACGCTGACACCGTTGGCACGCAGGGCAATGATCTCGCTGTCGCTCGAGAGACGACTGAGCCCGATCAGGGCGCCGATCAGGAATGAGAACGGAATACTAAAGACGAGCACGTTAGGCAGGATGAACAGTACAATCTTGCCGATTGTAAGACTGTCTGCGTTGCGGCGGATCAACAATTCCGCCAGGCGTCCGAACTCGCGAGTGAAGACGACGAACGTCAGGACCAGCAGCGCTATCACGAAAGGTCCGGTGACTTCCCGATAGAAGATCCGGTGAAAAGGCTTTGTCTTCATCGCTCGAAGGCATATTTTATCAGAACAGGCTCCCCGGAGGGCTCTGCGTTAACGTCGGACGGAACTGACTGTTGACGGATACGGCAGGACCGACTATCGTCAGGTTCTGGATCCTAAACCAATGCGCAAGATCGACCTGAGCAACTTTCAGATCGCGACAAGCGGGACAGCACGGGAAGTCAATCGACGGATCGTTCTGAACCTGATCCGCGCGCATGGCTCCATTTCGCGAGCCGACCTGGCCCGCAAAACCGGCCTTCAGAAGAGCACGGTTTCACTGATCATCGAGCAGCTGATCGACGAAGACTGGGTCGTGGAAGGGATGGTCGGTTACTCGCCCCGCGGCCGAAAACCTACCTATCTTCGGCTGAACGTGGAACGGCTCGGGGTCATCGGCGTAAACCTGCGCCCGTTTTCGACGACAATTGCACTGGCTGACCTGAACGCCAATTTCCGGGCGCAGGAGTCAATCCCGACGCCTCCAACACCACATCTGTTCCTTGAGGAGACAATTCGACGGATCAACAACCTCAGGAAATCGCATCCGGAGCTGAGCTGCGAGGGTATTGGTGTCTGCTTGCCCGGAAGAGTGGATTTGGACGCCAAGAAACTGGTGTTCGCTCCCAACCTCGGGTGGGAGGACGTGGATCTGAGGACCCCCCTCGAGGAGGCGACGGGGCTGCCGGTGGCGCTTGAAAACGCCGCCAATGCCTGCGCGCTCGCGGAAATGTGGTTCGGTCGGTGGGAACGCGTGCGAGACCTTGCGATCGTGACCGTTTCGGAAGGAATCGGCACAGGGATCATCCTCAACGGCCAGCTGGTGACCGGACCGACTGGCAGGGCAGGGGAGTTTGGCCACGTGACGATCAACCCGGACGGCCCGGTCTGCAAATGCGGCAAGCGAGGGTGCTGGGAGGTGTTCGCCTCAAATAACGCGACCGCCCAGTACTACCGGGATATTATGCCGTTGCATCGAAATGGCCGCCGTCCGAGCTCGAGCGCTCCCGAGCCCACTTTTGAAGACGTGCTTCATCTTGCCGAACTGGGCGATCCCTGTGCAGTGCAGGCCCTGGAGAGAATGGCGCGCTACCTCGGCGTCGGCGTGGCCATGCTTGCAACCGGCTTGGAACCGGGGATCATCGTGCTCGTCGGCGAAGTGACGCGTGCCTGGTCCAGCGTGGGGCCGATCATCCAGAAGACCCTGGCCGAGAGCTGCCCGGTCAAGGGCGCCACGCAGGTGTTTGCGGCCGATGACGCGTTGCAGCCCCGACTGCGGGGCACGGTTGCGTTGATCATTCAGAAGCATTTCGGCGCCCCGGTGGTGGCCTAGCTGCGCGCTGCCACTGCCCACTGCCCACTGCGCACTGCCCACTGTAAGCTCACAACCAGCAGGTCCATTCTGGGCCAAGGTCCGTAGGACCGGCACGGCCGGCGACAACCTCGGCGTTCTCCACCCTATCGCTGGCGCCTCATTGACCGGTCGCTCAGCCGCTTCGCGGCTTGGTCGCTCCCGGCTCCGTGGCTGCGCGGGGCTTGAATCTCGCTAAGCTAAACGGTTTCAAAAACCGCCAGACTAAACGCTTTCCAGCGGGCAGCTGGCAGCGGGCAGATGCCAGTACCGGCGGTGGATGCCAAGTGCGGTTTGCGGCGAAGGCTCCGCTTGGTGCCGTTCGTTCTGCTCCGTGGCCCGGTTGCACGTTCTGATTCCTAGTCGGTGTGGCTTGTGATTCGCCCTTCCTCTTGAACGATGATCAGATCCCAGGGGCTGAGCGTCACTGTGCCCGACGGTCGAATGGTTCGACGCGTCAGAATGTCGGACCCTTCGGAGTAAGGATATTTAAAGTCCTGTGACTCACTGGAGTAGTTGAAGTAGTAGTGAAGTTTTCTCCCGTCCCTGTTGACGCCGTGTCTGGCCTTCACCGGTTTCGGAAGTTCCTGGTCGGGGCCCGTCAGCCCGGCGAGTTTGAGAACCTCCAGGAGGGCTTTCTTCTGGAGCTCGTCCGAGAGCAGGGTCCCTTCGTAGGTCAGTGTGCCCTTTCCGAATTTGTTACGGGTCAGTGCCGGGTACTGCCCGAAGAAGTGGTGGTCGTAACGGGCCAGTACGGAAGCGCCTTCGGGTATCAGCATCTCCGCCCAAACCGACACCCTGTTGTCGGGGCCGGCTTCGTACGGGTCGTCTTTGAGGGGCAGCGGCTTCGTCAGGGTAGAGAACTCCTGATACGAGAATCCTGCCGCCTCGCGCAGGGCCCCAGGCATCCGGGTCCATCGGGCCCTGGCGTACTCGTCACAGAAGCCGCTCTTAAAGGTGAGGACAAGGTGGCCGCCGTCTTTGACGAAGGTGACGAGGCGCTCAATCAGGTCATCGCTGGCGACATATAACGCCGGCGCGATGAGGACGTCATAATCGCCAAAGTTGGCGCTTTGGGGGAAAAGGATATCCGTCTCGATGTTGAGGTCGTACAGCGCGCGATGGAACTGCTCGAACACGGTCATGTAGTCGGCCCTCGCCTCAAACCCTTCAAAAGCGGTCATGACCCCGTTCTTCTTGTTGAACGGCATGAATTCCAGGCCGTGGTATGAATCGACGCTGTAGAGCAGGCCCACCTTGTTCTCTTTTTTGAGGTCGACCAGTTCCGATCCGATGGCGCCCAGCTCTTTTCCAACCCGCGACATCTCCCCGAAAATCCGGTTCGGCTCCAAATCGTGTGAGAGCACCCCCTTCCAGAACATCTCGTTGCCGTAGTGAATCGAGTGCCAGTGCCAGTAGGCGACCATGTTCGCGCCGGAGGCCAGGTGGCCGTAAACATTCAAACGAAGCTGTCCGTCGTAGGGCGGGAACTGGTAGGACGATGAGGCCCAACCCGTACTTTGAGCATTAGTCTCCACGATGAAGTAGTTGTCCTGCTTGAGCGAGCGGCACAGATCTCCGTTCAACGCGATGAACCAGCCGTCCAGGTCGTCCTGGACGAGATGATACGGATTCACGCCTGCCACATCCAGGAAGCGGGCGATTTCAAACTCATCGCGATCGGTTCGCATCCCGCCGTCGAAGTTGTGGAGGATGACCTGACCGGGTCGCTTGTACTGGTTGACGATATCTGCCTGCCACTTGAGGAAGTCGGTGACGATCTGGTGCTCGTAGCGCACCCACTCCAGCTTATAGCCCGGATTCACGATCCCATCCCGCGGAGGGATTTCATCCCATCCGTTCAGCAGTTGACCCCAGTAAGCCAGGCCCCACACCCGGTTCAAATCGGCCGGGCTCGCGAACTTCTTCTTCAGGTAGTCGACGAACCCCAACTGGACGTTGCGCCCCGCCGTTCCATAGGATTTTGTCTCGTTGTCGATCTGGTAACCGATCACCGCCGGATGCGAGGCAAAGTGCGAAACGACTTGCCGAATGAGCCTCTCCGAGTAGAAAAGGTAAGTGGGGTGGGTGATATCCATGTTCTGGCGAAGCCCGTAGAACGCCGTTTCCCCTCCCAATCGTGTGACCAGGATCTCAGGGTGTTTTCGAAACAACCAAGGCGGGATGGAGTAGGTCGGTGTTCCCAAGATCACCTTGATGCCGGACTTATGCATCCGGTCGATGATTCGCTCCATCCAGACAAACTCGAAAACTCCTTCCCTCGGCTCCCAGTTGCTCCAGGTTGATTCGCCCAGTCGGACGACCGAGACCCCCGCCTTTTCCATCAAGGCGACGTCCTGCTCCAGGCGTTCGTAGGGCATGTATTCGTGGTAATAAGAGACGCCGTACAGCGGAACATCGAGCTTCGGGCGCTCGGCATAAATCGAACGGACGGAAAGGGCGAAAAACGTTAAGACTGCGATGCCTGTTGCAACACGCCTCATGTCAGCTCCTATGATTCACGAACGGACACGAACAACAGGTTCGTGTCCGTTCATGGACAACTTAAAACTCCACTTTCACCGCAAACTGGATCATGCGGCTGGCGAAAGAGGTGGCGCTTGATCCGTAATTCGAAGGGTTTCGGGTATGGGTAATCCGGCCAAAGGAAGAATCAGACATTCGCAAAGTAGGAAGTGCGAAGTGAGGAGTGTTGGTGAGATTGAATGCTTCCACGCGGAACTGCATGCGCACCTGCTCGCGAAGCGGCACAACCTTCACTAGTCCGAGGTCGAGATTCCGGTACGACGGCCCCCGCAGGATGTTGCGCCCGGCACTTCCGGCCTGGAGAACGCCGCTCGCGTCGCGGTTGGCCTGGAAGGCGCCGGTGTTGAACCAATGGTCCGGAGAGCGCTCCGATTCGGGCAGCATTGGGTCGCCTACCAGATTCGGCCGGGCGTCTCCCCCTGGAATTGTAGAGCCGACCAGCACCGTTCCGGGAACGCCGGAATTGGCGACGAAAATACCGGTCATCTGCCAACCGCCCAGCAGCGCTTGGACGACAGCCGGGGAACCGGCTAGATAACGGCGGTTCTTGCCGAAAGGCAGATCATACACGTAGGCGAAAGCGAACCGGTGCGGGATGTCCCAATCGGAGACCGCCCGGTTATCCTTCGGATCAAAAACATTCTGGACACCGCCGGAACCTTGCACAGAGGAACTGACGTTATCCATGGATTTAGACCAGGTGTATGCACCGAGGAAGAACAGGCTCTTTCCAAAGCGGCGCTCGGCCTTGAACTGGCCTGAGTGATAGGCCATGTTGCCCACATTGTTGGTGTAGTGAATATGGTCCATATCGGGAAAGGGTGCAGTTCCACCGGCCTCGCGCGCCTGGTTAAAGTCGAAGTTAAAGGCGAGCTTGTGCGCCTGCGTCCCGACGTATGCGGCTTCGACCAGTACATCACCCGGCAACTCGCGCTGGACGGCCAGGTTGTACTGCTCCGAGTATCCCGTCAGCAGATTCAAGTCCGTGTTGTAGAGCTCGTAGCCGGCAGGGTAGTCGCCCGGGTCTTGGAACGGTGGAGGGGCCGGGCTCCAGAAGTCCCATTCGGTGCCGGGCGCGGTGTATTGAAGATAGAAAGGAGGGTTGAACTTGACGTTGTCGCGCCCATTGTTCGACGGGTCGAAGTACACTCCGTAGCCCGTCCTCACAGTGGTTTTGGGGTCAACCTGGATGGCCAGGCCAACGCGCGGCATCCAGTTGTTCTTGTCCGGTTTGACGATGTAGCGAGAGACCCCGTCTTGCCCGGCAATCAACATCTTCTTCGCGTCCAGATCGAACATCGCTATTTCATTCGTTGGGCTGTAAAACGGCGTTGCGTACTCGTAACGAAGGCCGAGGTTAAGGGTCACGCGATCAGTCAGTTTCCAGTCGTCCTGCAAAAAGAAGCTGTACTGATTGTCGCGGAGCAGTGGATCGCCGAAACGTCTGCCGTGGTACCCCTCGTACGGACGCCCGAGAAGGACGTCGGCAAGCTCATGGCCTTGGCTGTACGACATCTGATAGGAGCTGTACTGCAGGTAGAAGTAGAAGGCGCCTGCCGGGAAGATCGCGAAATAGTTGTTCTCGTGACGCTGCCGGTATTCCACGCCGGCTTTCATGGAATGCTTGCCGAACATGTACGTCACGTTGTCGTTCAACTGGAAGAACGTTTCCTTAAAGTAGAGAGGTTTCCAGTCGTCTCCCCCGATCGAATTGTAGGCGTTCAGATAGAGGATCGGCAGGCCCGAAAACTCGGGCGCGGTGTTCACTCCCTTCAGCCCGAATTTTTCCGCCAGGTTCTGGCCGTAGGCATGCTGCACGACGTCAAGCTTGTATCGGTGAAAGCCCACGCGCGCCTCATTGATCAGACGTGAACTGAAGACGTGGACCTCAGATACAACCATGTTGTTGTTCCGGTCGCGGTGGGTCCCGCCTTGGACGATTCCCCGGCTGTCATTGCCGACCTCGAGACCAATTCCTGGCATGGGACCATCCTGGCGCGCCAATGGATCAGCAGTATTCAACAAACTGTCATTCCATCGGTAGCGGACGAACATGTTGTCCTTGCTGGAGAACGTCTGATCGAGACGAACACCTGCTTCATTACTGGTGATGCGGTGAGGCTGCCTGATGAAGTAATTCCCGAGCGGAAAACCGGCGGGCAGATTCGGCAGGGCCAGCGCCTCGAGCAGCGCCTTGCCAAGCGGATGCATCCTGGAGACGGGGATGATGTTCAGACCCTCCGGATTGGCTGGTGTCCCGCGTGACGGATCCCGGAATTGCACATTTCCGCCAGTCGCCGGGTCGAAGATTCCGGTGCCAGGAAGCAGCGAAGAAAAGTCGCCAGTGCGGAAGTCGGCTTCCGGAATGTTCGCAAACGCTTCGTTGATCTTCGAGAGTCGGTGACCCGAATAGTCGATATGGAAGAAAGTGGAATTCTTCCGAATCGGGCCTCCGATTGCCGCTCCGAAAGTATGCTGCTTGAGCGGCGCCTTGTCGGGATTGACCGGGTTCCTGAAGAAGTTGCTGGCATTGAGGGCGTCATTGCGCAGAAACTCGAAGACACTGCCGTGCAGTTCGTTGGTGCCACTTTTGCTTTGAATGGAAATCACTCCGCCAGCCGTGTGGCCGTATTCAGCTGAGTACGCCGAGGTGAGGACCTTGAACTCACTGATCGCGTCCAGATTCGGGCGCATATCCACGTCCGACTCCCGGACTGACGACATTTCGATCCCGTCGAGCGTTACGGAATTGGCTTCAGGCTTCATCCCGTTGACGGAGAAGGTCACATTCGTTGTCGCGCCGCCGACGTCGTTCGACGTGTCCTGGATGCCGTTGGTCAGCATGACCAGTGAAATGAAGTCCCGACCGTTCAGAGGCAGGGCCTTGATTTCCTTCTCCTGGACAATCTGGTTCATATCCGGCTGGGCGGTCTGAAGCAGGGGTGAAGTAGCTTGGACATCGACGATTTCACCTTCAGCTCCGACTGTCAAAACAAAGTCCGCACGCGGTTTCTGATCGACGATCAAGGTGAGCTGAGTCTGAGCTACCCTGAACCCAGGCATTTCGGCCTTGATCTGGTAGATTCCGATAGGCAAGCTCGTGAGGCTGTAGCTGCCCACTTCGTCGGTCAGGGCCGTTCGCGTGAACCCCGTCTCAACTTTTGTCGCAGTGACCGTAGCACCGGGTACAACCCCACCGCTCTGGTCGGTCACGACACCAAGGATCGTGCCCGTCGTCACCTGCGCCAATCCCGTGACGGACAGGCATAGAAGCAGGCTCATCAGTAGCGAGCTGAAAATGGCGCTTGTCCTCACCTTGACACTTAGCTCTGGTGTGAAATTCATTTTCTTCCCCCTCCTTGCGCGAAATTGATCGGAAAGCCTGGGATACCGGCAAGCTTGGCGCTGATGGGCGGGGTCCGGAAAGGTTATTCCGGTTAGCGGGGGCGTTAACGCAGGAAAACGAGCGGGATCATTGGACTGAGGCTGACCGGGGGGTGAGTGTTGAGGCTGACGGTATCGTTTCGGAAATGGCTGAAAAGGCGGATTCCGCCTAGCATGCTCATGCGGAATCTCGGATATGGCGCGGGAGGCGTGGCGACTCCGATAACTGCGATAACGTTTCTGTTAACTGTTATCTCCAGCCAACTGGGCGGCGTACTGGGAAGTCCGGGTGGCCCGCGGATGTAGGCGGGCGTCCGGATGCAGAGGCCAAAAGCCGATTACGATTACGACTACGAGCGCGAGCGCGAGCACGAGCGCGAGACAGAGCCCAACCGCCCGAAGCGTCCCCCTTCCCGGGCGGTGGCCCATTCCGCATTCGGTATCAACTCGGGTCTGGGACAGCGCGCACTCCGATGAGCTTGGATTTCCCAGGAACCCAGTTTTCGACCGTCGTCTCGATCAGGGCCTGAAACAGCCGCGGCATCGTCTTCTTGTCGGACGACCCGGCAATCAACGCCCGGCGAAGCTCGGCCAGGTGCTCGACTGCGGTCACGTATTCGATTGCGGCCTGGGAACCTTGAGTGTAAATGCCGTAGATGAGGAGGATACGTTCGTCCTTCTTCTCATTCGGCAGCATAAGGATAAGAGCGTAGTCGCGCGTCAGGTTGTTCGTGATTGGATCAAACTCCGGTTTGTATACCGGCTGCTCTCCGGTCCGCGGGTTCTTGTTCCGGATCACTCCCCGATAGAAGTGAAATCCTTCAGGATCGACGAATATGCGACCACTCCAGGCTTGGTTTCCGCCAAGCAGAATGGTGTTGCGACTCTTGATCTCCTCAAAATCGACGAGTCGCGACGGCATGACTTGCGGAGCCTGGTTAACCTTGCCGAGCAGGTCGAGCAGACGCACGAGGCCGATCGTTTCACCCACCGCGGTAAAATCTGTGGTCGAAGGGACAAAATAGAACTTCTCCAACTCTCGAAAGTGGATGGTGTCGAGGAATTCAGGCAGAGATTCTTTGGGAATGAGGCGGCCGTTGGACAGAGTCTTCGCACTGTCGCCACCATGAGCGGCCCGCAGCAGGGGATGGACTGGGATGACGATGAGGGGTGAGCGTGCAGGGGGGAGAAAAGGTTGCCAAAACCACTGAAGATCGGACGAGAGCGCCACGGTTTGCGGCGTTCTGGAAGAACTCCCTGGTTCTCGGGCACGGTACCAAAGCGTCCCGACCGTGGCACAAGTGACGACCAGTATAGCCAGGAGTACATTCCGTGGATCGGTCCAGCCCGAGCGACGAGCAGCGGGAGCCGCCGCCGGTTCAACGACGGCCTCAAGCGGAATCATCCGGCGGAACTCAGGTATGTAGTGTCCGGCGGGCAACTCCAGTCTCAACGGGTTGTCCTTGCCATCTCCCTCATAGTACTTTTGGAGCAGTCCGCGGATTTGATGGGCCTGAACGCGGACAATGGGGTCGACCTGAGGGTCGAAGTCCTTGCCCCGTTCATAAATCTCTATACCGATGACGTACTCGTTGAGCTTGTCCGCGTTACCCCGCAGAGTCTGATCGATGACAAATTCGAGGAAGCGCGCCTTTTTCTCGGCTCTGGCGAAGGGCCTGGTCTGCAGAATCCGCCGCAACTCCTCGCGCTTCTCGTGAGTTGAGATGAGGTCCATTGGCGTCGATAGGTTAGACTACAACTCCCCTTCGAAAAAGAGAATCAAAAAACCCTAAGTTATGAACTGGTTCGGGGCGATTTCGACTATCATAGCTTTGGGTGAAGCCCGGCGGATGCCAGGTGTGCCGGTTGAGAGCCACCCCCATTGCAACTCCGAAGGTGTTTCCTTATCTTAAGATACGTATGCACAAGAGCCTGTTAGTTGCCTTCTTCTCGATCGCGTCTCTGGCCACGTTGTTCGCTCAGCAGGCTGAAACGCAGCCGCCGGCTGAGCCCCTGGATCTAAAGGTAAGCACTCGATTTGAGGGTGCGACCGCCATTGCCGTTCTCACATGGAAGGACGGGTCGGACAACGAGTTGGGTTTTGAGGTGCTGCGGGCCGACAACAGCAAGGAGTACAGAGTCGTCGGAATGGTGGGCGCAAACACCATCAAGTACGAGGACAAGGTCGGCAAGTACATCACGGGCGCATTTACCTACAAGGTCAGAGCTTTTAACCAGGCCGGCAAAAGCAAGGACTCAAACGTAGTCTCCGCGTGGTTTTAAACACGGAAGACACGGAATAAGACGAAAACCACGGAAAACACGGAAAGGATGAGCGTCCGTGTCTTCCGTGGTTGGTTCTCACTTCTCCTACCCGCCTTCGTTTACAATGTCCGGGTGATAGCTGCGCGATCCCTGTCGTTTAACTTGGAACCGACGTTCCGCTGCAACTTGCAGTGTCCGATGTGTCCCCGATTTTCGAGTGAGGACCCGCATCTGGACATGTCAGCCGAGACCTACGAACGCATCTGCGAGCAAATGTCCCTTGCCCACACAGTGGATTTTACCGGCTGGGGAGAGCCATTGCTGCATCCGCGAATCTACGAGATGATCCGGGCGGCCAAGGAACGGGGTTGCGTGACCACGATGACTTCGAACGGAACGGCCCTGAATGAACGGAACTCCACGCGGTTGATCGACAGTGGTCTCGATTACCTCACAGTTTCTGTGGACGGCGGAGCGCCCGAAACGTACAACAAAATCAGGGCGGGTGCTGATTTCGACAAACTGTCAGTCAACCTGAAGACCATCTCCCGACTGGCCCACGCCGCCCGCACCCGGCTCGATCTCGGGATCGCTTTCACCATTCAGGAAGAGAACGCAGACGACCTCCACGCCTTCGTCCCATGGGTCATATCGGTCGGTGCACGGACCCTCCACCTGAAGCACCTGAACGCCGTCTCCACTGCGGACGATTGGCAACGGAGCTTTCTGAAGTACAGGCTCCACCCCCCCTGTTCCGACAACGGGAAGCTGCAGTTGGTCGAGGAAACGATAGGGCGGGTTCGTCTCCAAGCCGAAAAGGCCGGAATCCGGTTCCTGATGCATTCCGAATTTCCGTTGACTAGGAATCTGCAGGGCCGTCATTGTCTCGCGACCCCGCTGCTGTCAGTCTATTTCTCGTACGAAGGGCGGGTATCTCCCTGCTGTCATTTCGGCCATCATGTCAGCAGGTACTTCGACGGAGGGTTCATAGAGCCTTCCTCGATGTTCGTCGGCAATATCCGGGCCGAAGATCTCGACCAGATATGGCTTCGCGATCACTACCGCAAGTTCCGCGACGGATTCCAGTCCGGCAACTTCCCCGACGCCTGCAAGACCTGTTATCTGCTCTACGGCAAGTGAGTCGGCTGACCAGCTGACCGGCTGACCCGAAAACCCAGCCGGTTGGCGAGCGTCTTAAAGCCTCCGCGATCCCCACTTTCTTGCACCCCTTTTGCTGGCCTTTAGAAAATCAAAAAAACGTAAGCTGTTTTTCCTTCCTTCATCGCATGAGCAGGTGAAAGCAACAAAAAAACAGCATCGCGTCCTCGGCCTGTCTTTGGTCATCTTCGGCTTGCCCGAATCTCGTTCAGCACGTTCCAGACGTTATGCTCTGCTTGCACGTAGAGGCGGAACAGGTCCATCTTGAAACGGTACCGGGTCTGGTCGCGATCCAGGATCTGCGCGGTACGGAGTTCTTCCAGGACCCCGTGGGTAGGATGACTGCCCAGCTGTGCCCTATAGTCGGCCGGAAGGGATTGAATGGCGGAATCGATTCGTCTTGCCGAGATGAAGGTGTCCGGATCTTTCAGTAGCGCGGCCAGGCTCGACATGACCACCTTGTGAGTGGTTTCCCAGCGCTGCCACTCGAACATGAGCTGAGGAGGAGGGCTCTCGAGCACCCTGCGTATCAATTCCTCGACGGTTCGAATTTCTACCCGACTCCAGCGCCGCTCGTTCAGGATATCGACGAGGTTCTGGCACAGGAGTTGAACGAAGAAGGGGTGCCCGTGCGTCAGCCGGTAGATCTTCCCAAGTATCGCCGGGTTGAAGATGACCTTCCCTTCGAGTGGCCGGGTGATCAGAGCTTCGGCGTCCTTTCGATGGAGGAAGGAAATTTCGCGGTAAGCGGATTTTCCCAAGAGGCTTGCGTACTGCGGGTCTGCCTCGAGGGGACGGGAGCCGGCGAGGACGAGGTGCACCGAACCTGTCCTTTCCAGCAGACTGTTCAGATACCCGTAAGTCGCGCTGCTGATCTTCCCTTCCTCAACCTTCCGGGCGATCAACTCGTATTCGTCAACCATGAGGACGAGGTGTCTTGGTGCGATTCGGTGCAGAACCGAGTCGATGAAGCGGTCGAACTCGGCGTAACTCCGCACAGCCTCTGTGTGAACGTCCCGCTCCTGGCTCGTATCCTCATTGACACGGCTCCAAACGCGCCGCTGCAGTGCCTGGAGCCATTCCGGTTCGTCCGAGACCACGATTGCCTGCATGTCAATGAAGACGGGCAGGAAATCGGGGCCCAGGCGACCATCCAGGATCTGATAGAGTATCGACGTTTTTCCTGACCGCGGCCGGCCGCACAGGAGAACGATCGCCCCCGTGCGGTGCGGGGCAAGGCGCGATCGGACGAATTCGAAATCTTCTTCACGGCCGAAAAACATCGATCGGTTTCTCACTGGATTCCCGACGATGTAAGGGTTGGGTTCGATTCTCTGGAACCCGTCGGCCGAAACTGCGGGACGCTCGTCACCCGGGAGGTCTGGAAAGAAGCCGCGGATCGTGGCACGCGACCACCGGTGCAGTGGAAACAGCAGTGCCAGCGCCACCAACAGGGAAGCGAGCACGGCGAACCGGCTGGTTTCCTCTCCTTCGAAGAACATTGAAAAGCCCAGGTTCGCCAAGAAAAACACGCTGATCCCACCTGCAACCAGGAGCGAGTAATGGAGGAAGTGCCCCATGAACCGGGCGCGCTCCCAAAGGTTCTCCTTCGTCACGGCCAGCACCAGTGCGACGGGGAAGACGGGCAGCAGCATCAGCGCCAGCGTGTCCATCCAGTCGTCCCGACCCCGGAGGATGGCAAGCAGGAGAGGGACCGCACCGGCCAGGCACCCGATCAGCACGACCTGGAGGCGGTCGCGCTCCACCCATGTCAACCGATACCGGTACTGGTAGAGAATGACGGCCAGGCCGCCGGCGAAGCCGATGGGGAACAGCCACGTCAGCTGGTCGACCACCGAGGAAAGGGCGGAAGCCGCCAGGTAGAAGCCGTAAATGAGGGTCAATACCCATGCCCTGTGACGCTCGTAAAATGGAGTGGCCACAGGGAAAGTTAGTGAAAAGTGAAAGAAGGCAAAAGGAAACAGCAGCACCAGGGGCCCGGCTATCGTTTCCACCACTGAAAGAGGCGCCGGCTCTCCAATGAAGCTGTCTGCAAAAATCAAGGAAAGAGAATTCAGGAAGGCAGCAAGGCTGAAACCCGCCTGGGCGTTCGGGCGAAAAGCCAGAACGAAGCCGGCGAGCAGGGAAAAGACTATCGGTATCCAGGCCGTCCAAAGTTCCAGTTCGACCCCGGTTGCTGTGATGTACAATTCCCAAAGCAACAGGGCCGACGAGACAAGAAGCAGAAGTGCACGTATGACTTGGCGGACGACCATGGTGCTGGGTGCAATTTCGTCTTTTTGACTGTCGATTACAAGGAAGAAAACAAATGACCGGGTTTCGGATCCGCCCGAGGCGAGTCAATCGTGCGCGAGCCGGTCGTCGTTCAACCACCGGCTCACCCGGCAGTCACCTCTGTTCGCTGCTCGCTTTCGGACTACTCGCCCTCGGGTCCACGATGGTTCGAGGGCAATCCACTGACCTCGATCGCCGACTCCTTGCCGGCCAGGAAGCCATGTACCGCCTGCGATACGATGAGGCGCGGCGTATTTTCGAAGACATCCGGAAGAGCAACCCGGACAGCCCCGAAGGCCCAGGCATGCTGGCCATCCTCGCCTTCAATGAGTTGCTGCTTTCTGCCGGGAATATCGTCACCGAGGACTACGCCACCCCCGGCCCCCTGACCAAGGAGCGCACCTTAAAGCCGATCGAGGGGCCAGGCAGGCGTTTCCACGCGGCCAACGACGAGATGCTGCGGGTGTGCGAGAAGAGATTGGCCAGGAACGCAAACGATGCTGTCGCGCTCTACTTCAACGGGCTCTACCACGAGAATCTGGCCGCTGAAGCCATGGCGATCACGAAGTCCGTGGACACTGCCTTCAGCCAAGGCAAGAAGGCCGGCAGGATTCACACCAGAGTCCTGAAAATCCAGCCGGACCTGGTTGATGCCAACATGAGCCTTGCCGGTGCCGAATTTGCGAAGGCAAATGTGCCCTGGCTCATCAAGTGGATGACCTACCTGATCGGCATGCGGGGGAACGAGAAGAAGGCTTTTGAGCGCCTGGACCTGGTGGCGCGTCGAGGACGGTATCGCCGACTGGATGCCCAAGTGGTTGCGGCCGTCCTGCACGCCTGGAAAAACAAAGCGAACCACGCACGGCAGGCTGTTGCAGTCTTCGAACAGCTTCGCCAGCGGTTCCCCGAGAATTATCTTCTCGACGTTAACCTCGCTGCAATTTACGAGCAGACCGAGCTGAATGATCCGCGGGCCGCTCTGCGAATCTACGAGGAGTTGCTTGGGTCACTGGCCCAGAAGGCGCCTGGGTTGAGAGCAGGCGAGGTCCATTTCCGGGTTGGCAAGACACAGTACCGGCTGAAGAATTACAGCCATGCGCTGGAAGCATTCCAGCGAGCGGTAGCCTCCGATCGCGGCGAGCCCGAGACCAGTCCCCTGGCTTACTTCTACATGGCGAAGATTCACGAGGAACAGGGCGATCGGTCGAACGCGGCCCGGTGCTATCGCGAGGTGCTCAAGTCGGAGCGCCTCCGCAGCATAGCCTCCGAGGTCGAGCACGCCCGATCGCGGCTGTGAGCGCCGTCCTGAAGCGCGGACGTCCCGTCACGGAGCGCGAGACGTCCTGTCCGCACTGGGATCGCGGGCATCTTGCCGCGCGCCGGGCATCCTGCCTGGCGTTAAGCGAAGTGCGATGAGCACGCGCTCGGGACACAACCCGCCGGCGGGCAAGATGCACGCCGCTGGAGTTTGTACATTTTCCGCCCGGCTTTGGCAGCTTTCGGCTTCAGGCCGAAGAAATGTATAAACAGGCTTTCGGCCTGAAAGGCCGAGACATACCAGCCCAGGGCGGAGTGCTTTTCGCGCAGCCCTGGGTCACCAGAGGAACGAGCCGCTTGGAGCCCTGAAAGGGCGGGAGAGGGAGAACAAGGAATGGACGTGGTCAATAGCGCTGCCGATCTTCAACGCATGTGAGTCGATCTCGTCGAATATTCCGGCAAGGTAATCATGGAGCCGCGCGCAGATATCGGGGTGAAGCACCGGCGCCCGGTCTTTCGTGCTGAAGACGAGATGAACGTATAGTTGCGACAAGGACTGTGACATGGTTGTTCCTCCTCCGGTGCAACTCTCTCGCCCTTTCAGGGCTCTGCGTCAGACCGGCCCGAAACCCAGGGCTACGCGAAAGACACGCTCCGCCCTGGGCTAATATGTCTCGGCCTTTCAGGCCGA
>Ga0209077_1000051_pt1 | contig 28502 bp, 19 predicted proteins | sample PPLLak1March2015_FD_187247 | JGI IMG/M metagenome (GOLD analysis project Ga0209077, IMG submission 187247) | Freshwater sediment microbial communities from Prairie Pothole Lake near Jamestown, North Dakota, USA - PPLs Lake P7 Core (1) Depth... | ecosystem: Environmental > Aquatic > Freshwater >... | reverse complement strand
GCGGTGATTGATTGGGGACTCCGGGCCGCACCCTTGCGGCCCAGAATCGTCTCGGCTCGATTGCTTAGCCAGCGCGTCAAAACAGTCCACGAGACTTTCGTTGAACAGCCACCGGCCGGGCATTCCAACCTTACTACGGGGTGAAAATCGTGCCGGGTGTGCTGGTCAGTTGGAAGGCGGCTCCCACCGTCTCGAATCGAAGCACAGCTATTCTGATGCTTTGCGGACTGACGACCCGGACGTGGCCGACGAAATTCTGGGGAACCCCGTCGAAAACCTCGCTGAAATACTTGGCGCTGTGGCCGGTGAAGGGGACTGCCTTCTGCTGTACCTGGTTCCCGGCGGCGTCATACAAGGTAACCGTGATGTCGAATGGAGGGAGGGGTGTCCATGGCGGGGCCCAGGCGAAGCCGGTGTTTACCGTGGCGGATCTCTCGACAGCAAACATATAGCTCTGGGCCTGGAAAACTGGTGGAACCCCGACGGAGTCTACGAGCTGCCCCCCGCTGTAAAAATTGTAGAAAAACGTTGTGGCCACATCGCTGCCACTGTTTGCCCCACTGCCAAAAACCACGAGATAGCCGATACTGACGGCCGGTTCGCCCTGGAGGAGCAACTTGACGCTGCCAAACGCTGGCAGCGTAACGTGAACGCTCGCACTGGAACTGGGCTCACCGTTCACTCGGAAGGGAGTCCCCCAGGACTCGCCGTTGCCCTTGCGCAAGTCCACGCCGCCGCTGAACTCCGTAGAGAGCTTATTGGTGAGAATGACGACACACTCGTAACCCCCACCGAGGGCGAGTTGTGCGTATTGTGCGTGTAAAAACGAACAGGCGAGGATCACGAGGACGACAATAAGTGCGGTTCTTCTCATGGCAAGCCTCCACTAAGCTGGTCTGCTGAGGCCGGAATCTTCTGCAAACTATGGGATCAGGAACGGTTAGAGTGTGGTCCGGCCCTTATCACGATGTCAAGAGGAGACTGGAGCGGACCGGGTTCAACAACTGGACAGAAGCTTTTTTGATTGGGTGCTTGACGCCCGGTGCGGTAGCATCCTTCCTCGCGGTCGGATTGGTGAATGAACTTGGGCATTTCTGTTGTTTCGCCTCTTTCCCTGTTTTTACTTATGGCAATTCAATCAACATGCGTAAAGTACGGCGTTTGGCGCTTCTGCTGTCTGCTGCTAACCGGTTATTCGCTGCTCGCGGCGGGCCAGATGCAGCACATTCAGCCTGATCCGGATGTGGTGGAAGTGGCAAAGCGCACCGGGTATGCGCCCGTCGTGCCCTTTCCTGCAGAGGACACGGTCGATCCGAATGGTAAACCGCCCTCCTGGCTGGAGGTTCGCCCTTTTCCGGTTGTCGATGGAAAGCCGATTGTCAACCGAGGGGTTTTCCGCAGCCAGGCGCTTGGAATGGATGTCGGATACAACATCTTCCTCCCGCCCGGTTATGAGGCGGACGCATCGGCTCGGTTCCCGGTCGTCTACTGGCTGCATGGGCGGAACGACAACGAATACACGAGCATCTCGCAGGCCGTGTTCGCTCACGAGGCCATCGTCAACCGGCGGCTCGCACCGCTGATCATTGTATTCGCAAGTGGCTTGGGCCAGTCCTTTTATCTGGACTCGACCGATGGCCGCTATCCGGCGGAGACCTTGTTTATCAAGGAACTGATACCGCATATCGACGGGAAGTTCCGAACCATCCTCACCCGGTCAGGTCGCCACATCGCCGGAATGTCGATGGGAGGGTTCGGTTGTTTGAGACTTGCCTTCAAGTATCCCGAGTTGTTTTGTTCGGTTGTCTCGTATGCCGGCCTGTTTCCTCCAGAAAGAGTAGCCAGCGAACCGAACGTCGCCAAGATGACAGGCGGCAACTTCGAGGCTTTCACGGCTCAAACGCCTCAGGCCGTCCTGGAAAAGAATGCGGATCAAATCCGCGATCGGCTGGCCGTTCGGGTGATTTGCGGGTCACAGGATCGGTTCGTGTCGAGTGCCCGAGCGTTCAATCTTCTGCTCGCACAGCTTCAGATCGACCACGACTACGAGGAGCTGTCGCCGTTTGGGCATGACATTGTTGGAATGTTCGAACGCGCGGGAGTCGAGGGGCTCCAGTTTGCGGTTAAAGCAGGAGCCGCAGCCCGGCGGCAATCGGTCACCTTCGACATCAACACCACGGTGCCGGTCGGCGTGCAGCGGATCATTGAACCGGTTTACCCGGAATCCGCCAAACAGGCTAAAGTCGAGGGACGCATCAACCTTGAAGTTCGGCTTGCGGAGGACGGCAGTGTAAAGGAAGTGCGGGCCCTCTCCGGCGACCCGAGACTGGCTGGCCCAACGGCTGAGATCGTCCGGCGCTGGCGGTTCGACCGACCCAAAGTCGACGGGAACCCGTCGGAAATCATAATCGGTGTCGAGGTTAAGTTCCGCCTCGGCGAGTGACGCCGCTCGTTGCTTCGCAGACAATATAAGTGACATCCGGCGCAAGCTGCGTTATAACGCGATCAACCGGGGGTGAGGTGTGGGGAGACCTCCAGCGAAGGTGCCTATGCTTACGTCTCTGTGTCTCGGCTTGTTTCTCGGGACAACCGGATTTGCCAGTCTGGCCGTTGATTCGGCTGATTCCGTCTCCTGGATCACGAACTACTCAAATGGCCTCGAAGAAGCTCGCAAGACCAACAAACCGGTGCTGCTCATTTTTTCGGCGGAGTGGTGCGGTCCTTGCCACGCCATGGAACGTGAAGTTCTGTACGATCCACAGGTAGTCCCACTCCTCAAGAAGTTCGTGTGTTTGAATATCGACATAGACAGAGACGAGTTCACCGCCGCTCGCTACCACACCGACTCGGTACCGAGGGTGTTGATCCTCGACCCTTCGGCTAACGTTTTGTCGGATCGTCTCGGCTATCAATTCAAACCGGAGATGATCCGGCTGCTGTCAGCCATTCCAGGCGATTTTGGCCCAATCGCGGTTACCAACGCCCGGCTCAAAGAGGACTCAGACGATTTTCCGGCTTGGATGAGCGTGGCTCAGTTCTACGCACAACTTGGAGTCATGGACCTTTCCATCAAGTACGTGAAAGGGGCTCTGAAGACTGCCGAGGGGAAGAGCCACGGGCCCTCCCGGGAGAATGCGCTCAACAAGCTGGGTCTGCATAGCCTGAAAATGCAGAGTCTCAAAGATGCGCGTAAAGCGTTTGAACAGTGTCTGGCTGAGTTTGGCCGGGATGGGAAGCAGTGCGACCTGACCATGCTGGGACTAATCACCGTCCTGGCGAGCGATGGCAAAGTCAAGGAGGCAGAGAAGCTTCTGGCTGACCTGCGGACGCGATTCCCAGAGTCACCGGCGGTTGAACGCGCGGCCAAGAACATTCAGGAGGCCGGGGCCGCACGCTGAAGGTCCACTGGTTGCATCGGATCGAATGTCCGGCTTGGAAGTCGGACCGACGCGGCGCTGTCAGGCGGCGAAACCGGGCGCGGCGCTCACTACTTTCTCGACGATTTCGACACCGCTTCGACGAAGGAAGTCCTCGGGCGATTCTCCACCGATCATGACGAAAACGAAGTCGTTTCGAATCTCGATGTTCTTTCCTGCGGAGGTCAGTCTCACGGCGTTGGGACCGATTTCGACGACCTCGGACTCGAGCATCACCTGCACCTTGCCGGCGGCCTGCTGCGCTTCGAGCTTCTCGCGATTTCGATCCCGTGCCCGTTTGAAGCTCGTTCCTCGATATGACAGCGTGACTCGATTATCGTTGATGCGGCTGAGACCGACCGCTGCCTCCAGGGCCGAGTCGCCCCCGCCTACTACCAGCAAATCCCGATTCGAGTAGCCTTCCGCCTCGATGAGCCGGTAGAACACCTTGGTGCTCTCCTCCCCCGGAACCCCCAGCTTCCGCGGCACACCCTGCTTGCCCATCGCCAGCACAACCATTCGGGCGCGGTACTCCCCCAGGCTGCTCCCGATCAGGAAGGTCTCGCCTTCCGTACGGACCGATTCCACCCGCTCGTGGGTTCGGATGCGAAGCCCGGTGCTCTTGATGATGGTCTCCCAAACAGCCAGCAGCGCGTCTTTTGAGCCGTCGCCGATATACAGGTTTCCATAGAGGGGGATATTGACCGGTTCGGCCATGACCAGCTTGTGCCTCGGGTAGTGCCTTATGGTGGAGGCGATTTCACCCTGCTCGAGTGCCAGGTAACGGAGCTCATGCTGGTGCGCCGTCAGCGAAGCACTCAGCCCCGCTGGTCCGGCGCCGACGATCAGGACGTCCAGTAAGTCGTCGGGCCCCTGCGGCGGTCTTTGTTTCAGGCAGCTGATCACGTGATCCATCGCAAGCTTGCCTTCGTTGATCGACGTGCGGATGAGGCCGTTACCTCCGAGCTCGCCGGCGATCAAAAGCCCGGGGACATTGCTCTGGAAGTTAGAGTCGAGATGCGGGACACGAATCGTCTGAAGCGCATCGCCATACGCGAGGGAAAGCGCCCCGGTCGGGCACGCATCGGCGCAAAGCGCATGTCCCAGGCAACGGTCCGGGTTCTTCAAAATGCTTTTGCCGTTGATCACTTCCAGTGTCCCTTCAACGTCGCACGCCCTGACGCAGTTCCCGCAACCGATGCAGATGGACGTGTTGATGACCGGCCTCGGTTGATTCACCGGCAACGGCACGGGTGTCTCGCGAATTTCGGCACGCTGTATCCTCCACATGGCCAGGGCCGTTCCGCAATAGCTGCAGAAGGCTGCATCGGAGGGGACGCTCTTCGAGCAGCGGGGACACTGCAAAGCGGCGGGTGTCGCCGGCCTGGAGGCGCTCACGGATTTCTCGGATCCCGCCGCGAGCCGCTTGAGGTAGCGACGGACGAAGAAGAACGTCAGAAGCACCGCGAACAGGAACGCAACGAAGGTCTCCAAATTAATCCTCCGTCCTCAATAGAATCCGAACAAGAAGGCAACCGTTACGTGGATCAGGACCAGAATCGCAAAAGTATAACTGAACGGCCGGTGAACCACGTGCCAAAGATGGAAGACCCGTTGAGCGCGGTTCAGGAACAGGATCTTCTTGGATATGGCCGCCTGCTGCCGCGCAATTCTTACGATTTTGTCGAGCTCGACTGGATCTTCACGGTGACGGAGCATTCTTCGCAGACGCCAGGCCTGAATCGGTCTCACAAGATCAAGCTTAACCATTTGAGCGAGCGCCACGATCATGGACATCCGTTCGACCTGCTCGGGGGAAGGGAGGTGGAAAATCGAGAGTGCCTCCGACGAGCGGACAAGGCCCGAGTCTCGCAGTTGCTGCTGGAAGCTGTCGCCGATTGCCGTGAGCTCACGCAGAGAGACTTCCGCGGCCTCAAGCGTTCGCGGCACCTGGGCGTAGAAGTATCGCCCGATAATCCCGCTGATCACGAGTCCCACCATGATCCAGTACGCCATCCCCGCAAAACCATTGAGCTTGAAAGAAGAATGGAAGGAGATGATGAATGGCGCGGTCAACCCGAGAAGAACGTGATAATCGAGCCAGACTCGAGTCTTGCCTTTCCTGCTGAGCCAGCGCCATCGCTTTCGAAGCGGGTACAGGTAAACCAGGCAGAAGAGCGCAAAACCGAACATTCCCAGCCGCAAGCCGATCTCGCCGGTGGGCCGCAGCAGGCGATGCTTCGGGGAGAACGGCCGTTGAGCCTGATCAAGCACGTAGTAGTCCCAGCCGTAGAAGGCCAGGGCCAGGACCAGCGCTGCCGCAAGGCAGATGCAGGGGATCAGAAGCGGGTGCCGCTTTGTGCCGACAGCTGCGGGTTTTGCGGTTCTCGGCGGGCTAACCCGGGCGCTCTCGATCATGGCAACACGCTCGATTCGGAGGTCACGGTGAAATACTTGTGGGCGGCAAATTGATGAACGTTCCGCCAGTGTTGCCTTTGGGTCCTCGCCTCGACCGCCGCCTCAACGGGAACCCAACACGACTTCGAGGAGGGTTTGAATCTGACCGGCGCGTAGGCGACCGAACTGTTGAGCGCAACGAGTCCGAGCTCTAGCTTTGGCTCGAGTAAACTTGATTGGATCTTGAGGATGGCGCCGTTTCCGGCGTCCACCCACGCCTGGCCCTTGATGTGCAGCGGATAGAGGCGACCTCGCACGCGCAGGGCGGTCATCGGCCGGGTTCCGGGGATCTGCGAAAAACCGATCTTCGACGCTTGGCGGCCGTCAATCGTGTCCTCGCCGGCCAGCGAGAATTGAAAGCTGCCCTGGTAGTAAGGATGAAAAACCAGGGACAGAACCGAGAAGCCACTTGTGACCAGGAAAGCCATGGGGCGGGACTTTCCGGTTGCCTTCTGGAGCAGTCGCGATTCTTCGATCATCGGCCTCCCGGGCTTTCCCGCGGAGACGATCACGTAGTCGTAAACGGACGACTGCTGGGAGAGGATCTTCCCCTTGTCGCCTATTTTTGACTGCTCCATCGTCTCGACGCATGAAACCGAGCCCAGATCCTGCCAGAATGCCTCCGCCCATTCCGCTGTGCGGTCGAGGAGAGCCTGGAGATTGGAATCCTCGGCGCGAACGCCGCCGGTAATCAGCGGAAGAACGGCGATCAAGGCCAGTGCCCTGGTTACTCTTGTCATGTTCTCACCAACAGTGGCGTGGTCATCCCTGTACGGAGCCGTGCCGCCCGGCAACGGCTGGATCGAGCTCCGGAGGTCGATCGGAATGTCCGACTTGGGAGTCGGACATTCCGACTCTGCCTGTTCGGCTCGGTGACGCCCGCGCTCAAAATCTGTACCCTCCACTCACCGCCCATTGGTTGTAATCCTGGCCGTTGCCCCGGTAGAAGGTCAGCCCTGCCCCAATGAAGTACTCGGTCAAGAGCCAGTCGACGTAGAGGGTCATCCAGCGCGCGCGGTTCGATACTCCTCCGGCGGAGTGGACTCTCTGCAAGCCGCCCTGCAAATCAATCCGTATCCTTTCATTCAGTTCACGGGTCACGTCTAAAGCTGTGTAGGTGCCTTCTCCGAAGGCGGAATCAAAGCGCGAGCGGCGGGCGTCCAACCGAAGACCCTTCCAGACCTCCCCGAGAAAGACCCCATACATGACGTTCCATGAGTCGCTTCCGTCGTCGTTTCTACTGCTCCTGCCCACACTTACGTAAGGTGAGACCCGTCGAGGCAGTTGCAGACGGACCCCGCCGCTAACGCCCTGAAACAAGAGCTTGTCGACCAGCCCGGTGCCGACCAGCCGGGAATCGAATGTCGGGACCTCCCGGAAGTAATTGTGGCTGATATCAAATGAGACGCGCGAACTGGGCTGCATACGAACGGTCAGAAAGCTCCTGCTTGGGACCACACCACCGGTCTGCTCGCCGTCCCGGCGCAGTTTGTCCACCTCGAGGCTGTGATAGACCGAGGCAAAGTGCTTATAGAAAACGCTGTTTTCCAAGAATCCAAACCGTCGGTCCGGGTTCCAGTTGCGGTAGTCCAGGGCAACCCCAACAGTGCTGCTGTGTCGTACGGACTGGAAGCTGCCGCGCTCGAGATTGAAGAATGCGCCGCTGAGTTGGCGATCCGGCGCGTATCGCCAGGAAGTCGGATCAGGAGAAGACCCACCGAAAAGACCGACGGTCATGCCACGGCCAAACCGCCTGCCCGCGAATCCGCCGTCGACGACGTTGAGGCTGCTCGCCCACGGGACGTGCAATCGTCCCAAACCCAGGACCCAGGGGCTTTCCGGGTTGTCGTAAGAAAAACTGAGCTGGTAAGTGCGGTTCAGAACGTCGGTCAGGGTTTCGTTCCGCCGGCTTCGACGTGAATCGAGCCTGCCCCTGTGATAGCCGTTGAATCGCCAGTGGGTCCCCCCGATCCTCGTGACGTCGGCTCGAAGGAGCAGGCCTACGCGGGATGAGCCGCCCCCGGAGTGAAGTCCCGCGAGGCCTCCGTAGTCCACTCCGATCCGTCCTCGAACGCGGTTGATTTCCGGGAGCGGCGGTCGCGGAACATACTCTCTCAGCTCCTCGTCAATGGGGTCCCCCTCCGAGAAGCTGGCAACCATCAGATACTGGGTCGACTCATCAGAAACCTCGAGATCGCGAGCCTCGATGTCGCTGGCTGACAAGTATGCCGTGTCCCCTTGCACCAGGTCCTTCTCTTTGCGGGTCACGGAACAAACCGCCGAAATCGACGTAACAGCGACCACCTCGAGCTCGGCCACGAACAGCCTGTTTGGTCCGGCAGCGTCTTTACGCTGGACGCTCAGCTTCATCCCGACCGAGAGCCCGGAAGTTGTCCCGCCGTCCAGGTATACCGCGTCAGGCACCAGGTACTTTACCGTGTAGGAGGTCGGAAAAGCCGTCGCGGCAGGCTCCTGAGCGAGTGCAACTCCACTCAGGGTCAGGCACCAGATCATCGCGAGCAGGACTGTGGCAAGACCCGGGCGCTCTTGTATGACTCTCTGCCCGCAGCGAGTTTTCACGTCACTCCCTCCCTTGCGGATGGCACGAATAGCAGTTGGAGCTGTTGTAAACGTAGTCGCGAACTTCTCTATGTTTGTCGTCCATGCGTGCCCGGTCGTGCTCATGGCAGTTCAGGCAGGTGAACACGGCATAGCTCGACGCGTTGTTGTGACAGTCGAGACAGGCGTTCCACTTGCCCCGGTGCGCCCCGCTGTAGATGGGAAACTTGTGTGTAAAAGTGGCACCGGACCACGTGGACGTGCTGTGGCACGTGCCGCATTCCCGCGGGAATCCGGCGGCGACGTGGTTCGGGTCCGTCACAGCGCGGTATTCGGTCTGGTGACACGAATAGCAGTCTTGAGGAGTTCCCTTGTACAGCCCGCCAACGTGGCAGCTCGTGCAGGCCACGGTGACGTGGGCGCCGGTCAATGGGAAGGTTGTCAGCGAGTGATTGAACGAAGCGGGCCTCCAGCCGCTCGTCTGGTGGCACACCTGGCACTCGACCGGAAACGCGGCTGTCCGGTGATTTGGATCGGTAGTTGCGTCGTACTGCGCGCGGTGACAGGCAACGCAGCTCATGTCCAGTCCGGTCCACTTATTGTTCACATGGCAGGTTGCACAATCGACGGCAGTATGTGCCCCGGTGAGAGGGAACCGGCTGCGGGAATGATCGAAGCTCGCACCTTGCCATCCCGAGGTGGAATGGCAGAGGGAGCAATCGTGCGGGAAACCGGCAGACACGTGGTTGGGGTTTTGCGCGGAGTTGTAATCAGTCAAGTGACAGCTTTCGCACAACTTCGAAGTCCCCGCGTAGCTGGCGGTGTGACACCCGGAGCAGTCCAGCGTCAGATGAACGCCGGTCAAGGGAAACCCGGTCTGCGAATGGTCAAAGTGGACAGGGGTCCAGCCCGTTGTCGTGTGGCAGGTGGTGCAGTTGGTGCTGAAACCAGCCGAAACGTGATTGGGTTGGGTTGTCGCCTGGAAGTCCTTCAGGTGACAAGATGCGCACTCGGACGTCACGCGCCCGAAGCCGCTGCCCGAGTGGCAATTCATGCACTCCAGTGTTGCGTGAGTGCCAGTCAGGGGGAATCCTGTCACCGAGTGGTCAAAATGCGCACCCGACCAGCTGACCATGCTGTGACAGAGCCGGCAGTTGCTCGGAGCCCGAATGGCTTCGTGATTGATGACAGTCGTCGACCTGAAATCCGCAAGGTGACACGATACGCATTCAATGCTCAGGCCTACGAATTGCTGAGTCGGCCCGCCTTTGTGACAGCTCTCGCAATCCACACCGGCATGCCCCTGGATGAGCGGAAACCGGTTGTTGTGATCCCAGGATGTCTGAGCGGAGTTCCGCCAGCCGAACACCGAGTGGCAATCCGGGCAGCGGGGTCCAAACTGCGCTCGGTGGAGGTCTGCATGACAGTCCGAGCATTCTCGGCTGACCTCCTTGAAAACAAGCGAGACATGACATTTACGACAATCAACACCCTCGTGGAGCCCCCGCAGCGGATAGGCGGTGTGGTCGTGGTCAAAATCGAGTGATCGGCGCAACGGTGTCCAGTTGAGTGAGGTGTGGCAGACGTTGCAGGCCAGTTCCGTTGGCCCATGAGGATTCCTGGTACGCCCGCGGAGTGAAGTGTCTTGCGAGAAAACCGAACTCGGGATCAGGATGCAAAGGAGCATCACTGCGAGGGTGTTGAATAAGTTTGTGGAACGTGTCCGGCTGCAGTAACAGCAAAGGACTTGTACGCCGAAGGCGTAACGTAGCAAAGCCCGGGGTTGCCCGCGTCTTGTGCGGGCTACCCCGGGGAAGAAGGGGTTAAAATGCCAACCCTGAAGGGGTTGCGTACCCAGCTCGGTACGCAACCCCTTCAGGGTTGACCGCCCCCCCACACCGACTCCCGGGGTAGCCCGTACAAGACGCGGGCAACCCCGGGCTTTGCTACGTGACCCCGTTGGGGTCATTAGGGACGTACCCCGCGCCCACGCTGGGTGCGCCGCTCGGAAAATGACGGCGCGCAAGCCTGACTGCGATTGTCTGCTGATGTCGACCACTCTCATATCGTCGCTCCGTGGCAGTCGCTGCAGTCGCGGGGTGTGGGTTTGTAAATCCGCACAAGACGTCCGTCGACCCGCCGAGTCTGGTTGTGACAGAGGTGGCAGGGCACTCGCTCGTGAGATCCGTCCAACCTGTAATCTGAGTGCGCCGAGTGGTCAAAGAGGGACGGTCGCCACCAGAAGACGTTGTGGCAGACACCGCAGTCTCCCGGCCGTCTCTGGTTCACGAACTGGCCTCCATGGGCATCCTCGTGACACCCGGAACATTGCCGAGGCGTGTCTCGAAACGCTGCGTCCTTCAGCTTGGAGCCTCTTCTCCCGGGCAGATGGCAGGCCGCGCAGCTCGCTCCTTTATGGGCGCCTTCCAGGCGGAAACCAGTCGATGAATGGTCGAAGCCCGGGATATTCTTCCAGCCCTGGACCGAATGGCAAGCCGCGCAGGACAGCGGCTGCCCGTCTTTTCCCAGGGCGGCCATTCGAGCATTGAATTGTCCGTTATGAGGGTCCTGGTGGCAGGCGGAGCAGGACAAGTCCCTGAAGTGGAACTGCGAGCCAACCGCCTGAATCTCGTCTCTGTTGAAGGTGCGATCCCGGCCGTGACAATCCGAGCAGAGCACTGCCGCGTGCGCTCCGTGGAGCGGGAAACGTGTCGAGCGGTGTTTGGTCAGGAGAAAGATCGTGGGGAGGAAGCCTGCGACCGAATGGCACTCCTCACAACGGTTCGCGTAATCGCGCGCAAACTGGCCCTGGTGGGCGTCGGTGTGGCAGTTGGTGCATCGTTTCCCGTCGATCCGATAGCGCGTTTCGGAACCGCGCGGCTCATGGCACTTCGCGCAGGCGACGATTTCGTGCTTACCGGTGAGGGGGAACTTGGTGGCTGCGTGCTTTGCCGCGTCGAACGAAGACGGCTTAAACGCCTCGACCGTGTGGCATTTTGAGCAGTCGGTCATCCGGTTTGCTGTTAAGAACTGCCCGCTGTGAGGGTCCTTATAGTGACAATCGGTGCACAAAGCATGTGCCACCGGCTGCTTGAAATCACTTCCTTTGTGGCAGGATGCGCAAGCCAGCCCGGTATGGCGGCCGCGCAATGGGAACCTTGTCTTGTCGTGGTCGAAGCGCACGGCCGGTTGCACAGCCCGCCAGCCGGCGACCGAGTGACACGACTTGCAGCCGGTATCAAATGCCCCACCGTGCGGGTCGCGATGACAGGGTGTACAGTCCTGGTATGCAAGGCCCTTGAACTGGACATGCCGACCCGCTGAATCCTCGATCGTCCGGTGACATTTCTCGCAGGTGACGTTCTCGTGTCGTCCGGTCAGGGGAAACGCGGTGACCTGGTGACTGAAAAGGGGGGTGTTTTTCCAGCCGGTGAAATTGTGGCATCCTCGGCAGTCTTTCGATAGCTGGCCGCGATGCGCGTCTGTGTGACAGGAAAGACAATCGCGCGAGTTCAGCCCGAGGAACGTCCTGTCCAAACTTGACGAGATGCCCTTTGCCTGATCCTTCGAAATTCGGGCCGGCTGGTGACATTGGCGGCAGGCGACCTTCGCGTGGCGTCCTTCCAGCCAGTATCCCGTGAACCGGTGATCGAACTTCTCCATCGGTCCATCCCAGATGATCAGGCTGAAGTTCTCCCCGTTATGCTCGGCATGGCAGGCCACGCAGACGCGGTCCGTCAGCTCGTTCTGCCGGAACACGGCTCCGTGGAAGCCGCGTCTCGCGACCGCGCGCTGCCTGATGTCATCGTGGCACCCCATGCACTTGAACTCGGGCGCCGCCTGCCCGATCTTGTGACAGTCGAGGCAATGGGTCACTCCTGACAGGCTGCTGTGAGCCTTCGAAAGCGGGCCGGGCGAGATCTGGCCGGACAGCCGGCCTTGTGCCAGAGCGGTAATCACGAGCACCCAGACTATCCATCGAACCGGCGCCACGCGGTCTTGAGGGTCATGACGGTACATCACGGACCCCCGCCGGAAGGGACTTGGGCTACCTCGGCGAGCGATCGGCGAGCGAGGCTGGCGCTTTCCGATTCGGGACTCACCGCAAGGACTGCCCGCCAGTATTTCTCGGCCGTTGGGAGGTCTCCCAAATTGCCATATATAGCTCCGAGGTTGTATAGAGCGGCCGGGTGCTCCGGCTGCTTTTCGAGGATGTCCCGCGTCTGTCGGATGGCGCCTTGAACGTCGCCTGAATCGAACAGGATCCGTCCCAGCTCAAGGCGCGCGTCAAGATTCGCCGGCTCTTGACGCACTGCCTGCTTCAGGTAAGTCACCGCTTCCTGGCTTCGGCCTTGTGATGCGGCAAGAACAGCGAGACGGATCAGGATCGGGCTATGGTTCGGCTTTCTTTGCAGAGCCTGTTTAAGCGCGGGAATGTCCAGCGTCTCGCCCGCAACCTCCGTCGTTCGACCTCTCGTCGCATGGGAGGACACGGGGCCGATGGCCCCACCGAGCCTGGCCAGTCTGTCCGGGCCGTCCTCCAGGGTGCCGTTCTCGCTCGAGTGCATCAGCCATGTGACAGAGAGGAGAACTGCCCCGAGCGACAGGGCAAGCAAAGCCGTTCTTTCTGTTCTCATAGTGGAACCCCCGAGCGTAACCAGACGCGAGGTGTGAGGACCGCTTCGACTGCACCGATTGACAGGTAACTGAGCCCCTTGGGTACGCAACAGGAGTTGCTTGACCTTTCGGGCAAGCAACCGTGTTTAATAACAATATAACTACCGGCCGTGGGGAGAACAAGTAAGGGGGCTGGGCGCCCGGTGGCGCCGGACTCTGGTTATTGCCTGCTGTTCAGAAAAGCACGCCTGAAGGCGGAACTACGAACGATCAGTTTTCCGTTCCGATTCCAGCTTGTTGGCAGCCAGTGGTATGACGGGCAGTTAAGTGTTTAGACGACACACCGCGTCGACGAAACTCGCTCCGGCTAGCTTCCGGGGACGCCGGCGCCGAATCCGCCTGCGCCAAAGCCGGCTGACGTTCCGAGGGTAACCGACGGGCCGCTTTCAAGCGAGATCTGGCCACCCAACTCGGCTTCCATCGAGGCCCCGGTCCAGTCGCCGCCAAGTTTGCCCGAGACCGAGCTCTTGAACGCCACGTCACTCACGGTGTTGCCGCTGCCTGTAATCTCAATCATCATCTTGCCGCCGACCCCGCCCAGCTCCGAGTCGATTCCCGCGCCTACGCCAATTCCGATCGTGCTTTCGTGCCTGTTGAAGTCACGCTTGTAGGAAGCGACCAGTCCCTCCCCGCCTTCGATCTTCACATAGGTGCAGTCCAGCTCCATGCTGACAACTATCAGTTTGAGCGTGAAGGGTTTCTCAAAAGGACAGGGCGCAGGCTCCTTCTTCTTGACGCCCTCGCCCGGGTCGGAAGGAGCCGGCTCAGGGGGCTCGGGCGGCTTGCAATCCAGGGAGGCGATGTTTTGGACGATATCCGGCAGATTCGAGCCCATTCCGAGCGATATCTTTTCGTGATTGAGGATCATTCCCTCCCGGAACAGGTTCATGTACTCGTTCAAGGTCGGCGCCCAGACGTCGGCTATGACAGGCGTGGTGAAGTAAACGTAGTCCTCGAGCGCCCGGGCGAGCTGATCGTGGTATGCCTTCCAGCCTTTGTACTGGTGCGTGTAGATGGACTCGAGCATGTCCTTGTTCTTAAGGCAAGTTCTGTACGCCTCCTGGTCCATCTCGTACTTAAGCGCATCGATCTTCTGCTCAACCGCCTTGCGACACACATCGTTGTCCCCGCACGCAGTCATTTCGCTAAAGAGCTGTTCCAGGCGTTTTAGATTCCGCTGCAGCGTCTCTAGCGACTGCATGAACTCGGGCACCTTGTCGGCGGCTGCCTGGGAAGACGCCTCCATCTCCTTGCGGGTCGTTTTGAGCGCTTGTCCCAGCTGGCTGTTTTCTCCGAGGAGGACGTCGGCGATGTCCTGAAAGAGAAAGATCTGCTTGTCGAAGGTGCGGTTAAGCACAATGGCGTTGGGGTCTTGGCTGGCGCGTTCGTTTTGGCGGCGAAGCGTTGCGCTGACCTGGATCAGCTGCTGCTGAACTCCCTGGAAGCGCTGGTCGACGCTGCTGATCATCTGTTCGATTGCCGGTTTGGCATTCTGTGTCTGCGTGAGCTTTTCGGTTATGGGCGGCTCCGGCAGCTTGAAATTGCCCCCGCTGTCCTTTTCTTCGGAGAGCGGCTCTGACTTCGTGTTGCTGTCGGCTTTTTGGGCTCCCTGTCGGGCCGCCCTGTATGCAACGGCTCCTACTGCCGAAAAGCCGGTTTTGAAGGCTTGCCGGAAATGAGCGAGTGCTTCCGCGTGATTGCCTTCGCACTCGGCCAGAAGTCCCAGACCGTTGTGCGCGCCGGATAAATCGGGGGACAGCTGGACAGCCTTCTGAAAGTACTTTTTGGCGTTCGCCTTGTCTCCAATCTCGAAGTACACCCAGCCGATGTTCACCTGCACGAGCGGGACGTTGGGCCGCATCTTGTCTGCGTAAAACAGGACTGAGAGGGCGTTCGAGTAGTCCTCCATTCCCTTCAGAATGACTCCCAGATTGTTAGCGGCCATGAAGTTCAGGGGGTCTTTGACGATTGCCTGGGCGGTTACGTATGCTGCGGCGGAGCCGGCCTGCGCGGCAACCAGAACCGCTCCGATATCACCGCCCTTCACCTTCGGGGCGGCCTGGAGGCCTTTGTCCAGTCCTGTTTTCGCTTCGCCGGCCTTGGCTCCGTACTTCGTTGCCAGATTCTTGACCAGGGCCACGTAAGCGACGAATGCCGGGGCTTGAGTCGGGAGCCCTTTGACCATTTTGGGTTTTGGACACTCGACGGTCTCTCCGCCGATGCCGGAATCACTGTCCGGACCATCCTTGGGTGAGTCCTTTTCCAACTCCTCGAACGCCTTCTCCATGGATTCAGACCACTTGTCGAGCCTTTCCTGCTCGGCATCGGTCAGCTCCTGGCCCCGGCTGAGCTTTTCCATGATCGCCTTTATGTCAGCCGGATAGGCTGGATTCTGAACACCTTGGGCGGCGATCGCAGGCGATACGACGAACAGAAGGATGACGACAAGGAGTCGGACGAAGGTCTTCATTGGATTCCTCCCGGCTCGCGTAAGATATGCCAAAACGAGGCGATCGTCTGCGGTTCTCGTCACAATAGCTCAGATGACTTCGGCCTTGCGATTCCCGGGACAGGGTGGCATTGTGTCTGCCGGAGATGAACCATGAGAATCCTCGGCAGGCGGTCTCTCGCCGCCACCCTCAAGTTCTTCGTCGACCTCTCGTATTACCTGGTCCTCCTTCTCGGCATTCTGCTGATCGCTCTTCTTGTCGCCGTTCCTTTTCTGACCACGACGAAAGTGACCACGGAAATACCGGTGAAGTTCGAGTTGGACCGGAACGCTTACAGCATCTCCTCGGCGGAATTTGGTTCCGAGGAGGCTGAAATCATCGATGCGAGAGGAAGCCTCAAGGTCCCGGGCGGGAAGCTCGGTACGGCTATCGAGCAAGCGGTGCTCATTATCCTTGGTTTGGGAGTCACCCTGTTGATCCTCAGGCGATTGCGCGGGATTTTCGCGACGCTTAAGCAGGGCAGCCCCTTTGTGCGCGCCAATGTCTCGCGGATCAGGACGATTGGGCTCCTGATTCTCGCGCTCGAAATTCTCGGCGGCGCCGTGGCTGCGTGGTGGAGTTTCCAAGTCACCCAGCAATTGCAGGTCAGCGGGCTCCGATTCGCAAACGCTTTGAATCTCAGCGGCCGAACCATCCTGACCGGCGTGGTCCTGATCGTGCTCGCCGAAGTCTTTCGAATCGGGGCGGACATGAAAGGTGACCTGGAGGCGGCCCGTGCAATTCAATTCCAACTAGTGCCTCCTCCCAGCTTTTCAGAGGGAGGGGTACAGATCCACTGCCACATGCGCCCGGCCAATACCGTCGGAGGCGATTACTACGACATCATCCCGCTCGGCGAAGGACGGTTGGGTCTCGTTGTCGCAGACGTGTCGGGGAAAGGAATGCCCGCAGCTCTCCTGGAGACGATGCTTCAGGGGAGCCTTAAAACGCTCATCTCGGCTGGATTTCGGGGGGAGGTCCTGCTTCAGAAGATGAACCAGTACCTGGTTGCCAACACTCCCGAAAACAAGATGGTCACGCTGTTCTTCGCCGAGCTCAATACCGCCAACGGAGAGTTGAATTACATCAGCGCCGGACACAACCCGGCACTGGTTGTCAGGGCAGATGGAACGCTGCTAACCCTCGACTCGAACTCGCTCGTCCTCGGGCTCGTGTCCAAGGCCTGTTTCGTCACCGATCACGCGAGGCTCCAAGCCGGAGACCGTCTTATCATCTATACCGACGGGATCGTAGAGGCATCCAACAAGCGAGAGGAAGAATTTGGAGACGGGCGGCTGCGCGACCTGGCCGTTAGTCAGCATAAGGCGCCGGCCGCCAGGTTCCAGGAGGAGCTGTACGCGAAAGTGCTCACTTTTTGCCAGCCGCGCGCGCCGGTCGACGATATGACGATCATGATTGTAGACAGGACCTGATGGCGTGTGACCTACAACCCCCCTCCCGGGGTTTGGCTGTTGACAGACACGTAAACATTTGCAACGCCCTCGCCGCGTGCGCGGCTCTGAAAAGGCGAACTGCGAACGTCCACTCCTACTTGAGCGCCCTTGTCGCCGGCCGATGGATTCACCCACCCCTCGCTCCGTGTGCGGACGAAATGCTTGGCGGAAACGAGTGGCTGAGGGCAGAATAGCGGCCGATGAAAAGCATTTTCGTTGTCACACTGGCAGTAGTCTTCCTTGCGGTGTCCACTGGTTTGGGTGCGGGAGAACAGGCGGAGTTCTTCATTCCGCTCGTTTTTGGAAGCGCCACCGAAGGGACCGGGTTGGCTTTCTCGAATTTCGGAGGCAGCCCGGCCGCCCTGACGCTCGAGTTCTTCGCGCCAAACGGCAGCCTGCTCGCGGGACCGATTGTCTGGGACCAAACGACGGCAACGACTAATCGAAAGCTGTTGCCCGGGGAACAGCGGGCCCTGACCCATGCGGAGGTATTTTCGCTTCCGGCTGATCAACCGGTCGCCGGCTGGGTTCGGGTGCTATCGGACAGCCGGGACGTCCGTGTCGTGTACCAACACTTCACGGCTTCGCTTGACCGGTTGGACGGGATGAATGCAGTTGAGCGTCCGGCCAGGCAGCTTTTCCTCCCCCTGGTGCTTACTCGGACGGGGACCGCGAATGGCGCCGAGGGTGCTGTCCAAACACGGATCGCGATCGTGAATCCGACAGATTCATCGCTTTCTTTCAGCATCAGCTCCTACCGGGCGGATGGGACCAGGGCGCTCGAAACCCAGAAGACACTTGGAGCTCGGGCGATGCTCGAGTCCTCTGGCGCCGAGTTTCTCCCAGGGGCGGACTCGACTGGCGCCGTCATGATCGAGGTGAATCCGGATTCGCCGGGAGCTGGTCTGGTCGCCTGCCAGGCGTCGACCTTCGCGGGGACGGAAACTGTGGCTTACATCGTCTCAAACGCTTTCGAGGCGAATGGATACGATGGACCGCTGTATTCCGCGCAGGCGGCGCGGGCCGGCAGTCTGGAAACCAACGTGAGGCTTTTCAATACGGGCGCGGCGCCGCTGACCGCTTCGCTCTCGCTGATCGGCGATGACGGAGACATGAAGGCGGGTCCGAAGGAAACCGCAATTCCACCCGGGGGATTCGCCAACCTGAATCTCAGCGAATTCCTGGAGCTCGTGGACGGGACGATCGGCTCGCTGCGCGTGACGCCTTCCGGTGCCGGCATCATCGGGTCGGTGTGGTTCAACGATCCGAAGGGCTACTGCGCCGCTCTTCCCTTGCAGCAACCGAGCAGCAGCGAACTGGTCTTCCCCCATGTCGCTTACCTGAAGCCGGGGCCGGGTCATGCCGGAATGTTCACCGGCTTGGCCATTCACTCGACCGGAGAGTCGAATGTCGACGGGACGATCGAGGTGTTCAACAAGGAGGGGAACCGGACGGGATCCAGTCCCTTCAACCTGCCGCCTCGTGGGCGGATTGCCAGGCAGGTGTCTGAACTGGTGACGCTGGCGGAACAGGCAGGCGGCTCGGTTCGAATCCGCTCGACGGGTAACCCCCTCGTGGCGCAGGAACTGTTTGGTGATTACGCGCTCCGCATGCTGTCGGCGGTTCCGGCGTTCGACGGAACGGGTTACGATCCTTTAGCGGTTCCGACCACGAAGTTCATCGTCGTCGACCAGTTCGGTTATCTGCCCGAAGCGCAGAAGATCGCGGTGATCCGCGATCCTGTGACCGGATACGATGCGGCAGACAGTTTCACGCCGGGAAACAACTACGTCCTCGTGAATGCGGACAGCGGCAGGCAGGTGTTCTCCGGGGCGCCTGCCGCGTGGAACGGCGGACTGGAAGATGCATCCTCCGGAGACCGCGCCTGGTGGTTTGATTTCTCCGGGGTCGCGGCGTCCGGGGATTATTACATACTCGATGTCCAGCAGAACGTGCGCTCCGCTGTTTTCCGAATTTCGGACGAGGTTTACCGTGACGTCCTCCGCCACGCCGTTCGCACGTTTTTCTACCAGCGGGCGGGATTCGCGAAGGAGGCGAACTTCGCCGGGGACGGCTGGGCGGACGGCGCAAGCCACATCGGCCCGCTGCAGGACAAGAACTGCCGGGTCTATAACCGTCCGGCGGACGCCACGAGCGAACGGGACCTGTCGGGCGGCTGGTACGACGCGGGGGACTACAACAAGTACACGAACTGGACGGCCGAATACGTGATCGAGTTGCTGCGTGCGTACGAGGAAACCGCGAGTGTCTTCACCGATGACTTCAACATCCCTGAATCCGGAAACGGGGTCCCGGACATCCTCGACGAAACCAAGTGGGGCATGGACTGGCTCGTGCGCATGCAGAACCAAGACGGGTCGGTCCTCAGCATCGTCGGGCTTTCGCACGCGAGCCCGCCATCGGCGGCATCGGGACCGAGTGAGTACGGCCTGGCGAACACGTCGGCTACCTTGACGACGGCAGCCGCTTTCGCTTACGGAGCAAAGGTCTACGGCGCATTCCCCGGGGGTCGGTTTCAGGCTTACGCTTCGGACCTGCTTCAGCGGGCCGAGCGCGCCTGGCAGTGGGCTGTTGTGAACCCATCGGTGATCTTCAGGAACAACGATGGTGCGTCGGGGACATCCGGCCTCGGAGCCGGCCAGCAGGAAACCGACGGGTACGGTCGGTTGGTCAAGAAGATCGAGGCGGCCGTTTACCTTTTCGAAATGACAGGGAAGTCCGAGTACAGGGATTTCGTCGATGCCAACCGGGAAAACGTGAACATGATCGCGTGGGGTTACGTGTTCCCCTTCCAGGCGCGCATCCAGGAAACGCTTCTCTATTATGCGGCGTTGCCCGGGGCGACGGCTGCTTCCGTGGATCGCATCCGCTCGGTCTACCGGCAGGCGGTGACCACCGGTTCGGACAATCTGCCGGCTATTCGAGACAATAGGGACCCTTACCTGGCCCACATCAAGGACTACACGTGGGGCAGCAATGGCATAAAGTGCCGGCAGGGAGCGATATTTGCGCATCTCGCGGATTACGGCGTTGCGCCGGAGCTTGCGACCGAGGCCGAAAGCGCCGCTGCCCGGTACATCCACTACATTCACGGCGTCAACCCGCTCGGGATCGTCTACCTCTCGAACATGTATGGGGCAGGGGCAGAGAGCTCGGTCAATGAGTTCTACCATTCATGGTTCTCGAACGGCAGCGTTCGTTGGGACCGCGTCGGGGTATCCACGTTTGGACCCGCCCCTGGCTTTCTCACGGGTGGCCCGAACCCGTCGTACAACTGGGACGGTTGCTGCCCGAGCGGTTGCGGGAGCACGGCGAACAATGCGATCTGCAATTCCGAGCCGATCAATCCTCCGAAGGGACAGCCGAAGCAAAAATCGTACAAGGATTTCAACACGAGCTGGCCGCTGAATTCGTGGTCGGTCACCGAGAACAGCTGCGGATACCAGGTTGCGTATATTCGACTGCTCGCGCGGTTCGTGAGGTGATTGCCACATGACTCTTGACGAAGCTCTTTCTATGCTGGAAGCGGATATGGATCCTTGCGCCGCCGAACCGTACGTTCGGCTGGCGGCTGACTACCTGCGGACCAGTGCCGATAGCGTTGCCGCCAAGCCTGTGCCACGGGATCCCGAGGAACTGGCCCGTCTGGTTGCGTCGCCGCCGCCGCAGCAAGGGCGCCCGATCGAAGATGTCCTCGCCCAGGTGGCGACCGATTTTGTCCCGAATTGCAATTGGCTCTATCATCCCCGATACATGGGTCATCAGTTGTCCGCCCCGCTGCCCGCGGCAGTCTGGGCGGAAGTGATCATTTCGGCCCTGAATCAGTCGCTGGCCGTACAAGAGATGTCACCGGTCTTCACGGGTCTTGAAACCAGTCTGGTGCGGTGGATGGCCGGATTGGCAGGTTTCGGATCCGCGGCGGGCGGGGTTTTCACCTCGGGGGGCACCGAGGCGACTTTTACCGCTCTGCTGGCGGCACGGGCGGCGGCGTTGCCCGACGCCTGGGAAACCGGGGTCGGAAATAGTGCCGCGGTCATTGTCACCGGAGAGCACGCTCACTATTCGGTGGCCCGCGCCAGTGCCGAGCTGGGCCTGGGCTCGAGGAACTGCATCGCGCTCCCTAGATCTTCCTTCAAGGAGCAACCGGCGCGTCTCGCAAAGGAGCTTGACCGCCTGTCGGCGGAAGGGCGAACCGTAGTAGCGGTGGTGGCTACTGCGGGTTCAACCACCACGGGAGGATTCGATGACCTGGAGGCGGTTGGCTCCCTGTGCGCCGAGCGGTCGATCTGGCTGCACGTCGACGGCTGCCACGGGGCGTCCGCCCTGCTCTCCGCCCGGCACCGCAATCGGCTTTGCGGAATGGAGCGCGCGACATCTCTCTCCTGGGACCCGCACAAGATGATGCTTCTGCCCCTGGCGACCAGCGCGGTGATCGTGCGCGACGAGCGACTGCTCGAGTCGGCCTTTGCGCAACGTGCACCTTACCTGTTTCACGCCGGGAGGGGCGGACGGGTCCTCGATCAGGGGCTGCGGAGCTTTCAGTGCTCGCGCCGAGCGGACGCGGTCAAGCTCTGGATCGCGCTTCAGCGCTACGGGACCGAAGTTTTCGGCCTCTTGTACGATAGGTTGTGCGCCACCGCAGTCGGTATTGCGGAAGCGGTCATGCGACGATCCGATTTCGAGTGTTGCAGCCAACCGGAAAGCAACATCCTTTGCTTTCGTTACGTGGGGGATCGGAGCCGAACCGACCCGGAGCTCGATGGCCTGAACAGCAGGCTCAGAAAAGAGCTGAACAGCACAGGGACCGGGTGGATCACTCTCGCGAGACTGGATGGCCGTCAGGTTCTCCGGATTACGGTCATGAATCCCCGAACCCGCCCGGAAGACGGCGAAGCGGTGCTCGTGACAATAGCGCGATTGGCAGCAAACGGCTGCTGAATTCGTTAAGAGGAAGAATGGAGCGCGGACATCCGCTCTTGGAGCGCGGACATCTTGTCCGCACTGGGTTCGCGGAAGTCTTATTTTGGAGCGCGGACATCTTGAGGATGTCGAAAAAGTCCGGATGACCCCGACGGGGTCACGTAGCAAAGCCCGGGGTTGCCCGCGCTTTGAGCGGGCTACCCCGGGTCGGTGCATTGCAGCCGCGCCAACCCTGAAAGGGTTGCGTACCGTGCTCGGTACGCAACCCTTTCAGGGTTGATATTTTACGGCGTTCCACCCAGGGTAGCCCGCACAAGACGCGGGCAACCCTGGGCTTTGCTACGCAACGCCTTCGGCGTTGAAAGCACGGAGATCGGTCCAGCCAGAACTAACCTTGTGCGATCTCAGACATCCTTTACAGTTTTGTCCGAACAGATCCTTGACACTTTTCGACACCCTCGGGTCGTCCCGCGCTCCAGGGTGGCGCACCCGGCTCGGAGCCCGTCAGTATTGCGGTATCTTCAGGAGCTCGCCGTCTTTCAAAGCCGATTGGTGGGCGACGATGCCCGCCACCGTGAGGTTCAAGGCCATGGCGATATCGACCAGCGGTTTGCGATTCTCCAGGATGGCTGTTACGAACTCGTTCATCAGGTAGCCGTGCGACCCGCCGTGGCCGCCCGGCTCTACTTTCTCGGGGAGGGAAGGACGTTTGATGTCCGGGAGGCTTTTCTCGAGTCCCTCGTACTTGCCGTAGAAGGAGCCTTTCTGGCCGCGGATTCTCCCCATTTCGCCTTCGTGGCCCGGCGTATCCCAGCTGACGGCCATCCGAGACGTTCCGCCCTCCGCTGTTCTGAATAATGCGATTTCTGTCCCGAAGGGGTTCCGGTAGACGTTGTTTGCCGGCTGAAGATGCGGGATGCGGCTGGGCATCCCCATGCATGAGACCTCGGTGAAGCGGCCCGCTGTGACGCCCGAGTAGTAGGCATTCGAGTGGGTCGGGTACCACTGGGGCGGCAGTCCCACACGCCAGTCCTTGTAAGACGGGATGGGCTGTTCCATGTAGTGATAGTACTCGCCCTCCGAATACACCAGCTTGCCGAGGCCTCCGGCGTTGAAAATCCGCCGCATCGCAAACAGATCCTCTCGAAAACAAGAGGTCTCGAACATCATGTATTTGAGCCCGCTCGTCTTAACGGCGGCGAGCAGTTGGTCTGCCTCTTCCAGTGAACCGAAGACCGCCGGTACGGCCGAGGCAACGTGTTTGCCATGCTTGAGCGCTTCGATGCAATGCCGCGCATGGCTGGGAGCGTCCGTCGCCACGAAAACCGCCTCGATCCGGTCGTCCTTTACCAGTTCCTCGAGCGAAGGGTAGGTTTTAGTGCAGCCGACGGCCTTCGCGAGCGCCGTGCACCTCTCGGGCACGAGGTCGCTCACCGCAAGCACCTCGACGTTCGGATGGTGCTGGAAGCTGAACTCGGCCGCAAACCGGCAGACACCATAGCCGACGAGCCCGACCCGGATCCTGCGGTCGGAGATCGGCTTCCAGCCTTCCGATGTCTTGGCGTCGGCCGCGACCTTTTCGAACCCGGGGATCGGTTTGTCCTGCAGATCCGGTGATTTACCGAAGGCCGGGACGATGGCACCGGCTCCTATGGCCTTGACGAACGACCGGCGTGATTGGGATGAAGACATTGTCGGCCTCCTGTTTACGGGCACCATGCTCCTTGCCCGGTTTCATTGGCGGTTTTGTTGGTCCCGGATGAGCTCGAGCTCGGCAATCGCTTCGAGATCCCTTGGTCTGCCGGCGGCTCGTTTGGCAGCAATGAGGGCTTCGAGGCTCAGGCAGAGGCAGCGGATACCAAAGATATCGAGCCGAATAGACTGACTCTTCAGGTTCTCGAATTGCCATCCGCCTGTGATTTCTCCAAGCAGATCGATTGCTCCGAGAGTGGTGATCAGTGTGAAGTTCAGCCCGTTGTGGATTGTCCGTTCGTCCCACGAGAAGGGGAGACCCGGGGGTGCACCGCGCAAGTATGGCCGGAAAGGGGCCAGAGCCGACACCAGGCGTGAAATGTTCGCCGGGCTTCGACTGTAGACGACATCCAGATCCTGGGTCAGGCGCGATGACCCGTGGACGGTAGCGGCGGCTCCGCCTACGATCACGAAATCCACGTTTGCTTCAGACAGGGCCTTCAACAACGCTGGAAAATCGGTCATCGTCGCTCGCGCTGCTCCAGAGTACCGGCCTTTTGGAGCTCTTCAGCGAAGCGTTGCAGGGCCATCAGGTCGTTCAGGCGTTCCTCAACCGAACGCCGCAGATTCTCTCGAATGAGGGTTCGGTCTATACCCGACTTATAGGCCTCTACAACTGGATCCCTATATTTATCCGCATCCAATTCAGACATGTGATCAACCCCGATTATATTCCCACAAATCGCCCGACGCACGGGGGTCACGGACCTCGGCGGGCAAGATGCCCGCCGAAAGCGGACGAGACGTCCGCGCTCCAAAGGCCTACCCGAACTCGGAAGCCGCCTGGTACAGGGCGAGAAGAAGTTCTCGTACTAACCTGACTGCGCCAGAAAGTACCGCTTGGCCACGCAATTGATTTCGCCCTTAGTCGCCTGCGTGGGTTGCTCCGGTCCCTTTGGTCGATATATTCTCCCGAAAGGGGGTTCCGTATGCGTCATGGGTTTATAGCACTCTTTCTCTTCCTGACGGTAGCGGCGGCCGGTGCGCTCGCGCAGAGTCAACCCGCGGATCTGATACTGCACTCCGGGAAAATTGTGACCGTTGATCCATCCTTCTCGATCGTCGAGGCCATCGCCGTCCGCGGTGATCGTATCCTGGCTGTTGGCACGACTGCTGACATGAAGAAGCACGCGGGCGCCGGAACTCGAGTGATCGATTTAAAAGGCAAAACGGTGCTTCCCGGCCTGATCGACTCTCACATGCATCCGCCGGCTGCCTCAATGTACGAGTTCGATCACGAGGTCCCCGACATGGAGACGATCGCCGACGTTCTGCGTTATGTCCGATCGCGAGCGGATATGCTCCCCGACGGTCAGTGGATTTCGCTGTCACAGGTTTTCATCACGCGACTCAAGGAGCAACGCTACCCGACCCGGGCCGAGCTCGACGAGGCAGCTCCCCGAAATCCGGTTGTCTTCCGGACCGGTCCGGACGCTTCCCTGAATTCGCTGGCCCTCAAGTTAAGCGGAATTGACCGCAATTTCGAAATCACGGACGGCAAGCCGGGCAGGATCGAAGAAGATTCAACAGGGGAACCGACCGGCATCCTTCGCTCGTGCGCCCGGTTCATTAAGTACGTTGATCCGGGAAAGAAACCGAGCCTCGATGACCGGCTAGCGCGCCTGAAGCAGCTGCTGGCCGATTACAATTCCGTAGGGATCACGAGTATCGTCGACGGCGATGCCGAGGATGAGGAAGTCGAGCTTTATCGAACGCTCAAGGAGCGCGGCGAATTAACTTGCCGCACCTTTGTCGTCCTGTCCGTGGACGCGCAGATGCCGATGGAGCAGATCCGCGAGCGAATGCGAAAGGCAGCGTCCGACCCATTACACCGTTACGACAACATGCTTTGGCTGCGGGGCGCAAAGTCTTACCTGGACGGCGGAATGCTGACGGGCAGTGCTTACATGCGCGAGCCGTGGGGAGTCAGCAAGGTGTATTCAATCGAGGACCCGAGCTACCGGGGCATGCTCTATATCCAGCCCGATAAGCTGTACGAAATTATGAAGGAAGCCCTCGCTAACGACTTGCAGTTCGCCGCTCACTCGGTCGGCGACGGCGCTGTCCACGCGTTCATCGAAGCCGCCGCGCGGATCGATGCGAACGATTTTCGCGTCCGCGACAAGCGTCCCTGCATCACTCATTCGAACTTCATGAGCCTGGAGGCGGTCAAGAAGATGGCAAGCCTCGGGGTGGTGGCGAACCTGCAGCCGTCCTGGCTGTGGCTTGATGCCGGCACGCTGTCGAAGCACTTCGGCCCGAAGCGATTGTCGTATTTTCAGCCTTACAAGACGATTTTCGAGCACGGTGCCAACGTCGGAGGCGGTTCGGATCACATGCAGAAGATCGGGAGTCTCCGCTCGATCAATCCCTACAACCCATTCCTGGGAATCTGGACGACGCTGGCCCGGCAGGGACGATGGCTGGAGGGCAGTCTGCACCCCGAGCAGATCATCACACGCGAGCAGGCTATCCAGCTTTACACGATCAAGAATGCCTTTCTGACCTTCGAGGAGAAAGAGAAGGGTTCTCTGGAACCCGGCAAGCTGGCGGATTTCATCGTCCTCGACCGGGACATTCTCTCGTGTCCCGTGCAGGAAATCAGATCGATTACTGTTGAGCAGACCTGGCTGGGGGGCCGGGTCGTGCACTAAACGTCAAGGACCTCAAGGACAGCAAGGACAACAAGGACGACAAGCGGCGAGCGGTTTTCGTTGAGGTCCTTGGTCGTCGTTGTGGTCCTTGAGATCCTTCTGTAAAACATTGATCACTCGGACAAATCATCTTATCGATTTTTGGGCGAAGCTTCTGCTTCTCCTGCTGACAATCGGTGCGCTCTCCTACTACGTCGCGGTCGCCAGGACGACGGATATATCTTTCGATGGAGCGATATTCCTCCAGCCGATCGTTTCGCTGGAGCGGTTTGGCTCTCTCACTCACACCTACGACGTTGAATCGCCCGCCGGATTTCACATCCCTCTGACGAACCTCGGTCAGGGGATGCTCTCTCAATACATCCTCAACTGGCCGGTTATCCACGCTTTCGGGATCAATCACTTCACGCTTCAGTTCAGTAACCTTGTATTTCTGGCGCTGACTGCTGGGGTGATCTGCCTGCTCGTCGTCCAAATGACGCGCAATTGGCCACTGGCCCTGGCTGGAGTGATCTTATTCTTCACGACGCCCGGCATCCAATCGCTGGGCCTCGAAGGACACGGCGAGGTTGCGGGCGCGTTCTACTTGCTTCTCTGTGCGGTGATTCTCCGGATCGCTCTTTCGGAGTCTCCGCGTTATTTCTACCTTCTGGGTTTTGCTGTCTTCCTCGCCTTCCACACGAAGAACTACCTCGCCGTGGTTTTCCCTATGCTGCTGCTCCTCCTCGGATATCTTTGGTTCGCGCAGAAAGCCGTCAAGCCCCGCGACATGATCCGGTTCTCGGCGGCATTCCTGGTGCCGGTCGCCTGCTTGCCGTTGGCGCTGCTTCTGCAAGCCGGGTGGAAAGTCCTGTTCGAGGAACTTTCGACCTTCCGGACTCTCATCAATTCTACGCAGTGGAGTGGAAACCCGGTGTTCGAACCGCGCAGTTGGAGCCTCTTCTGGGAAGCCATCCAGGTGCTCGGGTCGGCATACGGTGGATGGATCTTCTTCTACCTGCCTCTTTTGGTGACCTATGGCCTGGCTCTTTCGGTAATCCTCGCGGCGGGATCCTCCGATCGCGGTTCCTCGGTCGATCGCTCGCCCGCATCGCGGCTCAGACGGCATCTACCGCGCCTCGATCCCGACCGGGCCGTGATTCTCTTTTTGTTCGGCCTCTCATTCTTTTACGTCGGATACTGGTTCCACTTCAGCACCTGGGCGATTTGGTACCGCCGAGTATTTCCCTTTCTGGTCGTCGGTATCCCCCTGCTGCTCGTCACGGCCCACAGGCTCTGGGCTGGGAGCTCCCGGCCTCTTCTGCGGCGTTTGGTGGCTGCCTGCGCTGTTTTCGCTTTAGTTCTCCTTGGCTGGTCGCACCTCAACAGTTTCGTGGCCGCTTTCGAATTCCCTAAACAGTACAAGGGGCACCTTGTCGAGCGAATCGAGGCGTCTGAAGCAGTGCGGAGACTGCCTCCTGACGCCCGGATCTTCGGGATCGGGTGGTGGCAGGCGCCGAAAATATCGCTGTTCGCGGGCCGTCCATTCCTGAACTTGGAAACCAAGGGCCGGAGATACCGGGAAGGTTACCTGGTTTTGGACAGGGAGGCCATCGGCATTGAGCCGCACGGTATGCAGCGGGCCTTGTCCGAGTTGAACGCGGAGCTCGTGTGGGAAAACGGCTCGAACAAGCTTTATCGGTGGAGTCGAGTGGTTGCTAAAGGTGCAGTGAAACCTGGCAAAAAGATTGAGCTCTGGCAGATTGGACCCGACAAGGCGAGGAGCGATGGAAAGGGCTTCTATGCGATGCCCGACAAGACCTACGCGATGTGGGCAAGGACTCGATTTGCGACTCCCTCCAGCGTGCTCATGTGGGGAAACAGCCCGCTCAAAAGCAGCGTTCAGCCTGACGGGCTCTTGATGACTGCGACCGTCCCTCCTTATCTAATCCGGAAGACCGGTCGATACCGGATATGGGTGTACGACAAGGCGACGCAATCGCGATCAGGTAGTATTGTTTTGACGATCGAAAACCCCTAAGGCGCGCACGCAGCGAGGGTGTTGAAAAAGGCCAGCGAGCGCGTTCGTATACCAGGATATTACAGCTCTAGTATGAAGTGTGG
>Ga0209077_1000050_pt1 | contig 28558 bp, 34 predicted proteins | sample PPLLak1March2015_FD_187247 | JGI IMG/M metagenome (GOLD analysis project Ga0209077, IMG submission 187247) | Freshwater sediment microbial communities from Prairie Pothole Lake near Jamestown, North Dakota, USA - PPLs Lake P7 Core (1) Depth... | ecosystem: Environmental > Aquatic > Freshwater >... | reverse complement strand
TGGGCGGTTGACGTTTCCAGCGGTGTCGAGGCAAGCAAGGGAATCAAGGATGCGGCGAAAATCGCCGCATTTATGCGAGGAGTACACAGTGCAAATGTATGATCTGCCGGACCAGCATGGTCATTTCGGCCCTTATGGCGGCATTTTTGTCGCCGAAACCCTGATTGCGGCGCTGGACGAGTTGCGCATCGCCTACGAGCAATGCAAAGCCAATCCGGAATTCCAGGCGGAATTCGCACGCGAGCTGAAGCATTACGTGGGCCGCCCGAGCCCGATTTATCACGCCAAACGTTGGTCGGAGCAGCTTGATGGCGCGCAGATTTACCTGAAACGCGAAGACCTCAACCACACCGGCGCCCACAAGATCAACAACACGGTAGGCCAGGCCCTGCTTGCGCGCTACATGGGCAAGAAGCGCGTGATTGCCGAAACTGGTGCCGGCCAGCACGGCGTTGCCTCCGCCACGGTGGCCGCGCGTTACGGGCTGGAGTGCGTGGTCTACATGGGCAGCGAGGACATCAAACGCCAGGCGTCCAACGTCTACCGCATGAAACTGCTGGGCGCCACGGTGGTGCCGGTCGAATCCGGTTCCAAGACGCTCAAGGACGCCCTCAACGAGGCCATGCGTGACTGGGTCACCAACGTCGAAAGCACCTTCTACATTCTTGGCACCGCAGCGGGCCCGCATCCCTATCCCATGCTGGTGCGCGATTTCCAGTGTGTGATCGGCGAGGAAGCCAAAATTCAGATGCCGGAAATGATCGGGCGCCAGCCTGACGTGGCGATCGCCTGTGTCGGCGGCGGTTCCAACGCGATTGGCCTGTTTTATCCCTATATTTCGGACGAAAGCGTCAAGCTGATCGGCGTCGAGGCCGCCGGCTTGGGCCTGGAAAGCGGCAAGCACGCCGCCCCGCTCAACGCCGGTGGCGTCGGCGTGCTGCACGGCGCGCGCCAGTACCTGATGCAGGATCCCAACGGCCAGATTATCGAAACTCATTCCATTTCCGCCGGCCTGGATTACCCCGGCGTGGGGCCGGAACACTGTTATCTCAAGGACAGCGGCCGTGCCGAATACGTGGCGGTAACCGATGCCGAGGCACTCCAGGCGTTCCATGACCTGTGCCGCTTCGAGGGCATCATCCCGGCGCTCGAGTCGAGCCACGCCCTGGCCTACGCCGCCAAGCTGGCGCCAACTCTGTCCAGGGACAAGGTGCTGCTGGTCAACCTGTCCGGCCGCGGCGACAAGGATATGAACACCGTGGCAGAGTTGTCGGGAATCACGTTTTAGGAATATTCATGTCACGTATATCAGCTACATTCAGTGCACTTAAACAGCAGGGCAAAAAAGCCCTGATTCCTTTCATCACCGCCGGCGATCCTTCGCCCGCCCATACCGTACCGCTGATGCACAAGCTGGTCGAGGCGGGCGCGGACATACTCGAACTGGGGGTGCCGTTTTCCGACCCCATGGCGGACGGGCCCACCATTCAGCGCGCCAGCGAGCGCGCCCTGAAGCATGGCGTTGGTCTCAGGGACGTGCTGGCACTGGTGGCGGAATTTCGCAAAACCAACCCGGACACGCCAGTGGTGCTGATGGGCTACGCCAATCCGATCGAGTGCATGGGCTATGAAGCCTTTGCCCAGGCTGCGGAGATGGCAGGAGTGGATGGCGTGCTGACGGTGGATTATCCGCCGGAGGAATGCGCGGGCCTGGCCGCCACTTTGCAGCAACACGGTATCGACATGATTTTCCTGCTTTCCCCCACCACGCCCGACCTGCGCTTCCAGCAGGTGGCGAAGCTGGCACGAGGCTTCATTTACTATGTTTCCCTCAAGGGCGTGACGGGCTCGGCGAATCTGGATTTGCAGGAAGTCAGCCGGAAGATCCCCTTGATCCAGGCCGCCGCCAACTTGCCGGTCGGTGTCGGCTTCGGTATCCGCGATGGCGAAACAGCCAGAGCGGTGGCGCAGTTTTCCGATGCGGTAGTGATCGGCAGTCGCATCGTGGAAGAAATCGAAAATTCGCAGGCAGATGCCGTGGCGCAAAATGTATTCGCCCTGGTGAATGGCATTCGCATCGCCATGGATAGCAAGTAAACAGCTTTTAGCAAATCAGCCGTCAGCCTTAAGCTGACGGCTGATCACTGATAGCTAATTCAAGGATAAATCATGAGCTGGTTTCAGAAACTTCTTCCCCCCAAAATCAAACGCAAGATCAGCAGCGACACCAAGAAATCCGTTCCGGAAGGCTTGTGGAGCAAATGTCCGACCTGCGAATCCGTTTTATATCGCACCGACCTGGAAAAGAACCTGGAAGTGTGTCCCAAATGCGGCCATCACCATCGAATTTCGGCGCGGACGCGGCTGCATATCCTGCTCGACGCGGAGGAGCGGCGCGAGATCGGTGGTGAGGTGTTGCCGATTGACAGCCTGAAATTCAAGGACAGCAGGCGCTATGTCGACCGTCTGGTCGATGCGCAGCGCGATACCTGCGAGACCGATGCGCTGGTGGTGATGCAGGGGAGCGTCAAGGGCGTTCCCCTGGTAGCTGCCGCATTCGAGTTCAAGTTCATGGGTGGCTCAATGGGCTCGGTCGTGGGCGAGCGTTTTGTGCGAGGTATCAATGCGTGTCTGGAACATAACCTTCCCTTCATCTGCTTCGCCGCCAGCGGCGGGGCGCGCATGCAGGAAGGGCTGCTCTCCCTGATGCAAATGGCCAAGACCAGCGCAGCATTGGCCAAGCTGGCCGAAGCGCGCCTGCCGTTTATTTCAGTGCTGACCGATCCCACCATGGGTGGGGTTTCTGCCAGCTTCGCCATGCTCGGTGATGTCATCGTGGCCGAGCCCAATGCCCTGATTGGTTTTGCCGGCCCGCGCGTCATCGAGCAGACGGTACGTGAAACCTTGCCCGAAGGTTTCCAGCGCGCGGAGTTCCTGGTCGACCACGGCGCCGTGGACCTGATCATCGACCGCCGCCAGATGCGCGACCGTTTCGCCAATATGTTGACCATGATGACGCGGATGCCGGCGGCGCATGCCTAAGTTTTTAGCCGCTTACTGCCCCAAATGATGTCAAAATCTGACAGGAATTCGGGCTTTAAAATGAGTCCGGCTGGTAATGGGTGATGAGTAATGGGTAATGAAACCCCCCGTTCATTACATACTCCCCATTACTCATCCCGCCTTTCTGATTCCGGCCTGGGTGAGTGGCTGGCTCACCTTGAGCAGTTGCACCCCAGTATCATCGAGCTGGGTCTGGCGCGGGTCGATGCCGTCAAGGAACGGCTCCAGCTTCAAATCTCTTTTCCGCTAATCACGGTTGGCGGCACCAACGGCAAGGGTTCCACCTGCGCCATGTTGGAGTCCATGCTCGGGGCGGCCGGCTATCGCGTCGGCTGCTATACCTCGCCCCATTTGCTGCGCTACAACGAGCGTGTGCGCATCGCCGGGTGCGAGGTCGATGACGAGTCGCTCTGTCGCGCCTTTGCCGCAGTGGAAGATGCACGTGGCGATATTTCCCTGACTTATTTCGAATTCGGCACACTCGCGGCGATGTGGCTGTTTTCCCGGCAACAAGTCGAGGTGGCGATTCTGGAAGTGGGGCTGGGCGGGCGCCTCGACGCGGTGAATGTCTTTGATGCGGACTGCGCTATCGTGACCAGCGTGGACCTCGATCATATGGATTACCTGGGCGATGACCGCGAATCCATCGGGTGGGAAAAGGCCGGCATCTTTCGTGCTGCCAGGCCGGCGGTGTGTGCCGACCCCAATCCACCGCACAGCTTGCTGCAGCACGCCGATGAAATCGGCGCCCAATTAAAGCGGATCGGCCGCGATTTTGGCGTCGAACCACAGGAGGGGCAATGGCTGTTCTGGAGTATGGGTGGCTGGCGCCTGAGCTTGCCTTTCCCCACACTGCGCGGCACTTACCAGATCGACAATGCCAGCGCCTGTCTGGCAGCCCTGGAGTCGCTCAAGGATAAGCTTCCCGTGACGCCGGAAGACATCCGCCGCGGACTGCTGGAAGCGACCGTGCCGGGTCGTTTCCAGGTGCTGCCGGGCAAGCCAACGCTGATTCTCGACGTGGCGCACAATCCTCATGCCGCGCGCGCGCTGGCATCCAATCTGCAGCAGATGTGGTGCGGCGGCAAGACCATCGCGGTCTTTGCCATGCTGGCCGACAAGGACATTGCCGGCGTTATCGCATCGCTGCGTGAAGAGGTGGATATCTGGCTGGTCGCGGGTATCGCTCATGCGCGCGGGGCCAGTGCGGCCGAACTGCAAGCCAGCCTGACGAATGCGGGAATCGAGGCAGTCAAGGCTTTCCACGACATCGCCGCCGCTTACCACCATGCCTGCCAAATCGCCGGCGAAGATGATAGAATTGCGGCCTTCGGCTCGTTCCATACCGTGGCCGAGGTAATGCAAGACGTCCGCAACAGGAAACCCGATTGAATGGCTAACGGTCCTTCCCCCACTGTTGAAGAAATTCAGCTCAGAAAGCGCGCACGACGTCGCCTGGTTGGCGCGATTACGCTGGTGGCGCTGATGGTCACCGTGCTGCCCATGGTGCTGGATGACGAACCCAAGCCAGTGGGCCAGGATATTGCCATCAATATCCCCTCGCAGCAGAGCACTGATTTCCCACTCAAAGCCACCAAACCGCCAGCGGAACCGGGGTCTCCTGTTTCTCAGCCACAAGCCGCTCCGCTCCAGCAGGAAAGTCATGCGGCCCCGGTGGCGCCTGTTCCTGTGGCGAAAGTGACACAAGCCAAGCCGGAACCGGCAACACCCAAGAAAAAAGAAAAACCTGCGGAAAAGGCTATGGAAGTTGCCGATAGTCCAAAGGAAACCAAGCCTGTGCCCAAGGCCGTCGAAGCGCAGCATGGCGGCAACAGCTATGTCCTCTTGCTCGGGTCCTTTCTCAGCGAGGCTAACGCCAAGCAGCGCCAGGCCAAGCTGAAGGTTTTGGGCGTGAAGTTTTATGTGGAAAAAATCAAATCCCCCGCCGGTGAAAAAACCGCCGTGCGCGCCGGACCCTATTCGAGCCGCCAGGAAGCAGACCATGTCCTTGCCAGGTTGAAGGCGGCAGGTATCGCGGATGGGTTGGTTACAGAGAAAAAATGACCGTTTTTTCAAGCAAGACGCATGACGCTTTTTGATTACACGGTATTGTTGATTGTCGGGCTGTCGATCCTGCTCAGCGTGATACGCGGTGCAGTGCGCGAAATTCTCGCGTTAGCATCCTGGGTGGCGGCATTCCTCGTGGCGAATGCTTACGGCGTGTGGCTGGCGACGCAACTGCCGGCGGCCATTCCGGGCGAGGCGCTGAAGTTGCTGGCCGCTTTCATTATTTTGTTTCTGACCACGTTGTTGCTGATGAGCCTCTTCACCATCGCATTATCGGAACTGGTCAAGACAGTAGGACTCGGTGCTTTTGACCGCGGTCTTGGCGCGATTTTCGGCTTTGCACGCGGTTTGCTGATCGTGATGGTGCTGGTGTTGCTGGCCGGCCTCACTGCATTACCGCAGCAACATTTCTGGCGTGATGCGATGTTCAGCTCACCGCTGGAAGCCTTGACCTTCGAGGCAAAAATCTGGCTACCGGAAGATTTTTCCAAGCGCCTCAGTTATGACTGAATAGGACGTTCCAACATGTGCGGAATTCTTGGTGTAGTAGCAAAAAACCCCGTCAACCAGTTGCTTTACGATGGCCTGCTGGTGCTGCAGCACCGCGGCCAGGATGCGGCCGGCATCGTGACCAGCGACGGCGGCACTTTTCACATGCACAAGGCCAATGGCCTGGTGGCGGACGTGTTCCGTACGCGCAACATGCGCTCCCTCTTGGGTAACGTCGGCATCGGCCATGTGCGCTATCCCACCGCCGGCGATGCGTTTTCTGCCGCCGAGGCGCAGCCGTTTTATGTCAATTCGCCCTTCGGCATCGTACTCGGACACAACGGCAACCTGACCAATGCCGACCAGTTGCGTGAAGACTTGTTCCGCCAGGATCTGCGTCACGTCAACACTACTTCCGATTCGGAAGTGTTGCTCAACGTGCTGGCGCATGAGCTGGCATCCTGCACCGCCAATCACCAGCTCGACCCCGAAACCATTTTCAAGGCCGTGGCCGGGGTGCACCGCCGCTGCAAGGGCGCCTATGCTGTGGTGGCGATGATCTCCGGCTATGGCCTGTTGGCCTTCCGCGACCCGCACGGCATCCGTCCGCTGGTATTCGGCCGTGCCGAGACCGCGCAGGGACCGGAATACCTGGTGGCCTCGGAAAGCGTCGCCCTCGATGTGCTGGGCTTCAAATTGATCCGTGACGTGGCGCCTGGCGAGGCGATCCTGATCGACGATGGCGGCAATTTCTTCAGCCAGCAGTGTGTCGAAAAAACATCGATCAATCCCTGTATTTTCGAATATGTCTACCTGGCCCGCCCAGACTCGGTGATCGACGGCATTTCGGTGTATGAAACCCGGTTGCGCATGGGCGTCAGCCTGGCCAAGAAAATCCGCCGCCAATTCGGCCAACTTGATATCGACGTGGTGATCCCGATACCCGACACCAGCCGTCCCAGTGCATTGCAGCTAGCCAACCAGCTCAATGTCCCTTACCGCGAAGGGTTCATCAAGAACCGCTACATCGGCCGCACCTTCATCATGCCAGGCCAATCGTTGCGCAGGAAATCGGTACGCCAGAAGCTCAACGCCATCGGCATCGAGTTTGAAGGCAAGAACGTTCTGCTGGTGGACGATTCGATCGTGCGCGGCACTACCAGTCACCAGATCGTGCAGATGGCGCGTGAAGCCGGCGCCAACAAGGTGTATTTTGCCTCTGCCGCGCCGCCGGTGCGCTTTCCCAACGTCTACGGCATCGATATGCCAACGCGCGCAGAACTGCTTGCTACTGGTAGAACCGACGAGGAAATCGCACTGGAAATCGGAGCCGACGAGGTGATTTACCAGGACCTCGATGCTTTGGTCGAGGCCGTGCGGGAAGCGCGCCCTGACATCACTACCTTCGACTCCTCCTGTTTCGATGGCAGTTACATCACCGGCGACATCACGCCAGAATACCTGGCTGAAATCGAGTCGTCGCGCGGCAGATCACAGCAGGACGCGGCCGGGTTGGCCAGTCGCCAGCTCGATCTCAACCTCAATGAGGCGGATTGAATCATGACCGACAATTACGATCTTGAAACCCTGGCCGTCCGGGCTGGGACGCAGCGCAGTCAGTTTAACGAACATTCCGAAGCAATTTTCCTGACTTCCAGCTTCGTGTTTGAAAATGCCGCTCAGGCGGCTGCGCGTTTTGGCGGCCAGGAGCCGGGCAACATCTATTCGCGTTTCACCAATCCTTCCGTCAGTATGCTGCAGGACCGCCTGGCAGCGCTGGAGGGCGCGGAATTCTGCGTCGCCACTTCGAGTGGCATGTCCGCCATTCTGGCCTGCGTGATGGGTCTGCTCTCCGCTGGCGATCATATTGTCGCCTCGCGCAGCATCTTCGGCACCACGGTGCAGCTGTTCGGCAATATCCTCAAGCGTTTCGGGGTTGAAACCACCTTCGTGCCGCTGGCCGATCTTGCCGCCTGGCAGCAAGCGGTTCAGCCCAACACCAAGCTGTTCTTCGTCGAAACGCCGTCCAATCCGCTCACGGAAGTGTGCGACATCGCCGCGCTGGCCGAAATCGCCCACCAGAGCGGCGCCTGGCTGGCGGTGGACAACTGCTTCTGCACCCCCATGTTGCAGCGCCCGCTCGATTTGGGCGCGGACATCGTGATCCACTCTGCCACCAAGTACCTCGATGGTCAGGGCCGTGTGTTGGGCGGCGCCGTGTTGGGTAGCAAGCAGCTCATGGAAGGGGTATACGGTTTCCTGCGCACTGCCGGACCAACGCTCTCCGCCTTCAATGCCTGGGTGATTCTCAAGGGGCTCGAAACCCTCAAGATCCGCATGGACGCGCATTCCCGCAATGCGCTGGAACTGGCGCAATGGCTGGAAGCCCAGCCTTGGGTCGAGCGCGTGTACTACCCCGGATTGCCGTCACACGCCCAGCATCAGCTGGCGATGAAGCAGCAGAAAACAGGCGGCGGCATCGTGGCGTTCGACGTCAAGGGCGGCAAGGACGCCGCTTGGCGCTTGGTGGATGCGACCAGGATGGTTTCGATTACCGCCAACCTGGGCGACACCAAGACCACCATCACCCACCCCGCCAGCACCACCCACAGCCGTGTTTCAGCTGAAGCCCGCGCCGCAGCAGGGATCGGAGATGGGTTGCTGCGTGTGGCGGTCGGTCTGGAGTCTGTTGCGGATATCAAGGCCGATCTGGCGCGTGGGTTGGGGTAGCGGTCTAGCAAGCCGAGCGGCTACATTTTGATCTACGCAAGTCGAGGAATAAATGACGGAACCGTCTATCGCCAAAGCTACTGAAACGATCGTTTCCATGTTTACCACAACAGCCATACTCTTGGTTGTTGTCGCCATCATTGGCTTTTTTATCGCACAATCATTTGGCAAGTCTCGTTTGTCCCGTCAAATAATTTTCACAATCGTGTCCTTCATTGGGATATGCGGGGTTGCCCTGTATACGACCACCTGACTTGGGAGTTCGTAGACTTACTCGCACTCGTCATCCGGCGGGTTAAGGCTGACGCCCAACCCGCCCAAGTTCTGGCTGGCGAACGGGCTGGCTTCCTGACGAGTATTATCCGGTTTTGTACAAGAGGGCGCCCGCCGTGGCGCCTTTTTTGTCCGCTTGCATGCCTCTCCCACAATGAGGACAATGGTTGTCAAACTTACAGGGAGAAGAAAAATGACCAAATATATCGGCATCCTCACTTCCGGCGGTGATAGCCCCGGCCTGAATGCTGCCATACGCGGTGTCGGCAAGGCGGCGCTGAACCATTACGGCATGCATATCATCGGCTTCCGCGACGGCTTTCGCGGCCTGATGGAAAACCGCACCATGCGGCTGGACGGGGGTGAATTATCGGACATTCTTACCCGTGGCGGCACCATCCTCGGCACCAGTCGCGACAAGCCGCACCGCATGCCGGTGGGTGGCAAAGTGCTGGACATGACCGACGTGATCGTCGGCAACTATCACGACAACCATCTCGACGCACTGGTGTGTCTGGGCGGTGGCGGCACGCAGAAAAATGCCCTGCGCCTCAAAGAGAAGGGGCTCAACGTTATCACCCTGCCCAAGACCATCGACAACGATGTCGCCATGACTGATACCACTTTTGGTTTCGATACCGCGCTGGGGATCGCTACCGAGGCGATTGACCGCCTGCATAGTACGGCCCATAGCCACCACCGCATCATCGTGGTGGAAATCATGGGACACCGCGCTGGCTGGCTGGCGCTGGGGGCGGGTATCGCGGGCGGTGCGGACGTGATCCTGGTGCCTGAAATTCCCTACGATGTGGAGAGCGTGGCCGAGGCGATTCGAGAACGTAGTCGCGGCGGTAAGCCATTCAGCATCGTCGCGGTGGCGGAAGGGGCGATTTCAAAACCGGATTACCTCGCCATGCTGGCGGCGCAGGAGAATAAAATCAAAACCAAGAGGGGCAAGAAGGCTGCTGTCATTTCTCCCGTGCATGCGACAGAACTCCAGTATGCTGACCACACCCTGCGCCTGGCGAAGAAGTTGGAGCAGTTGACCGGACTGGAAGCGCGCATCACCATCCTCGGGCATTTGCAGCGCGGTGGCATTCCCTCCGCGACGGACCGTCTGCTGGCGACGCGCTTGGGTACCGCCTGCGCCGACCTGATCAATCAGGGGCATTATGGCGTTATGGTGGCCGCCAAGGGGGATGGAACCCGTGCCGTCAAGCTTGAGGATGTGGCGGGCAAGGTCAAAACCGTGCCGCCTGATCACCCGTGGGTGGAAAGCGCGCGTCGCGTGGGAACTAATATGGGTGACTGAGTGGCCTAAGTGGTTTACCCATTTTTTACTTTTGATAGGAGACAAGCAAATGAGCAAATCAGCAGCCCGTTCCAGCAACCCTGAATTCGACAGCCTGGTGCCCAGCGTGCCCTTTAACCGCCGGTCTTTTGTCATCACCATGCTGGGTGCGGGGTTTGCCCTTGCCACAATGCCCGTGATGGCGCAAACAGTAATCAAGACCAGCGCTGATGGCTTGCTCGCAGGAGAAATCAAGGTGCCTGTCAGTGATGGCGAAATGGTCGCCTATCGCGCGCAACCGGCCAAAGGCAGCAATTTTCCGGTGGTCCTGGTGATTTCCGAGATTTTCGGTGTACACGAACATATCGCCGATATCTGCCGGCGCTTGGCCAAGCTTGGCTACCAGGCCATCGCCCCGGAACTGTTCGCGCGCCAAGGCGATCCGCGCAAGATCAGCAGCATCCAGGAGATTCTCGACACCATCGTATCCAAGGCGCCGGATGCTCAGGTCATGTCCGATCTGGATGCCTGCGAGTCCTGGGCCAAAGCCCATGGCGGCGACGTGTCACGCATGGCAATCACCGGCTTCTGCTGGGGCGGCCGCATCACCTGGTTATACGCTGCCCATAATCCGCGCCTCAAGGCCGGGGTGGCATGGTATGGCCGGATTGACGGTGAAGTGAGTGGGAACACGCCGCAATACCCGCTTGATCTGGCCGCGCAGATGAAGGCGCCGGTACTGGGGCTTTATGGCGGGCAGGATCAGGGTATTCCACTGGACGACGTGGAGGCAATGCGTGCCGCCATCAAGAAAGCCGGCGGCAAGTCCGAGATTCATGTCTATCCCGATGCGCCTCATGCTTTCCACGCCGATTACCGGCCCAGCTATCGCAAGGATGCGGCGGAAGACGGTTGGAAGCACATGCAGGCGTGGCTGAAGAAAAACGGGGTGTAATGCTGGCCAAATAGTTATCGCAAAGTCTGGGCGCTGCAGTCCCAGACCGTAAAAGCGTGCCATGAAAAAGGGCTTCCCGCAGGAAGCCCTTTTGTTATTACGAAACAGTGACTAGCTCTTGATTGCCTCGACGGGGATGGTCAGCGTCACTTCGTCGCTCACGAAGGGTGCATTTTTTCCGGCGTTGAATTCCGAACGCTTGATTTTGGTGGTGGCATTGGCGCCGCAGGCCTCTTTCTTGAGCATGGGGTGGGGCATGCAATGGAAAGAGGTCACGGTGAGCGTCACCGGTTTGGTCACGCCCTTGATGGTCAGGTCGCCATTCACTGCGACAAGTTTGTCGCCATCGAATTTCAGGCTGCTGGACTTGAAGGTGATGGTTGGGTATTTCGCAGTGTCGAAAAAGTCTTCTCCCTGAATGTGCTCATTAAAGAGGGGGTAGCCGGTATTCACGGATTTAGCATCGATCACCACATCGACTGAGCCGGTCTTGGCTGCACGGTCCAGGGTGATCTTGCCGCTCGTTTTGTCAAATCGGCTGACCTGGGTGGAGTAGCCCAGATGGTTGTATTCGAAGCGTGGGAAGGTATGCGTGCCTTCGATGACATAGGTTTCTGATGCGGCGAAAGCCGTGGATGACAAGGAAGCGATAGCGGCGAGAATGGCGAGTTTTTTCATGTTGTTTCTCCTGTTGAGGGTGGTGTTTACTTCAAGACAAAATGAAACTTGACCTGGACTTCATCGGCGACCACCGAGGTGTCGCTCCATACACCGGAGCCGATGCCGTAGTCGAGGCGTTTTAGCGGAAAGGTTCCGTCCAGGATGAGGACGCCCTTTTCTTGTTTGAGGGTGAAGGCGGCGCGTGCCTCCAGGGTTTTGCCCCTGATGGTCATCTTGCCGCTGGTTTCAAAACGACCGCCGCCAAGCGCCTTGACCGAACTGGAGACGAAGCTGGCTTTGGGGAATTCGCGCACATTGAACCAGCTCTTGCCCTTGACCTCATCATTCGCCTCCACACTGCCGGCATCGATGCTGGCCAGTTCGATTTCGATCAGTGCACGTCCTGCTTCGGGTTTGGCTGGATCGAGATGAATTTGCGCAGCAAATTTCCTGAAGGCGCCCTCGACCGGCACGCTCATTTGTTTCGAGACAAAGGCAATGGTGCTTTTGTCTGGCTGCATGCTGCTGAATTCCGCGCCGTGGGCTAAACCGGCAGCGAGCAGGGCGAGGGTGGTGAAGAGGCGGATCATGGGCGTTTCTCCTGGCCATTGAATGGCATCATGCGGGCGAGTATGCCGTCGCGGTCCATAAAATGGTGTTTGAGGGCGGCGCCAACATGGGCAATAACCAGCGCCAGTAGTGCGAAGTTCAGGATTTTATGGACTTCTGTGAGCAACTCGCCCAGCGCTTTGTCCTTGCCGATCAGGTCCGGCAGCGGCAGTACGCCCAGATACACGGTCTGGAAGCCCTTGGCCGAACTCATCAGCCAGCCACTGAGCGGGATGGCGAGCAGCAGCAGATAGAGCAATCCATGCAGGGTATGTGCGGCCAGTTGCTGCCAAAGTGGAATGGAAGCCGGCAACGGTGGCGGGGTGTGGCCTGCGCGCCATGCCAGGCGAACTGCCACGAGCAGCAAAATGGTGACGCCGAGCCATTTGTGATAGCTGTAGAGCTGGAGTTTCGAGGGCGACAGGGGCAACTCGTGCATATAAACCCCGAGCGGGAAGGCGGCGAAAATCAGGAAAACGCTCAGCCAATGCAGGGAAATCGCCGTGCTGGTATAGCGGGTGGGTTGTGCCATAGCTACTTCTCCAGTCGGTTGCGGGCGGCGGCGAATGTTTCGCGCAGGCCGCGCAGGCTTGCTTCTGCAACGGCCAGTTCGTCTGCTGTGAGCGCCGAGAATGCCTGCTGCAGATGTGCGAGATGGGCCGGAAAAATGCGCTCGAATAGTGCTTCGCCTTGCGGCGTTAGTTGCACGATCTGGCTGCGACCGTCAGTGGGCGATGCGATGCGTTGCACCAGTTGCTTGTCGCGCAGGCGGTCGACCACGCCCGTCAAGGTGCCCTTGGTGATCAGGGTTTTGGCACCGAGTTCGTTGAGCGGCATCCCGGGAGTATTGCCGAGTGTGGCGATGATGTCGAATTGCGCCGGGGTCAGGGCTAGCGTGCGTATATGTGCCGCCGAATACGCCTCGAAAGCTTGGTAGGCGCTGGCCAGTTCGCGTAGTACGGGCAGGAATGGGGCTGTGGTCATGTCTGCTTCATTTAGTTCTAATTAGAACAACAATAGTCCTAACAAGTACTAAATGTCAAGCATGACAGTGTTTGATATAGCTCTGATATCGCGAGACCATTTCAGCTTGGGCTATCTGATGGCTAATCAACACAGCCATAATAGACAGAGCAGCCCACCTTGCCGTCCCAGCCATCGGGATGGGTCAGGTCGATAATGCTCTTGGCTTGAGCAATATCCTCGGCCGACCCATGCACCACGGCGATGACCCTGCCGGCCTTCAATTCCGCTTCGTAATCAAACAGGTTGTCCGGCGGGATGCAACTGGATTGTTCGGCGCCAAGTTCACTCAGGCCGCCGACGACGGTAGCGCCTTCCACTTCACCGGCAAGGCGATCTCGTTCCATGCTGACGATGGAAAGCTTATCCTTGGCCAGTCCGGATTTGGTCAGCTTTCTGACAGTGTCCTCGGCTACGCTGCGGTTTGCGAATGTGGCAACCAGCGAATTATGTTCAGACATGATTCAATCCTCCATGTTGGGAGCCGATAACGCTCATGCGCTCATATATAGCACATTAGCCGACAAAAACAATCGGGAATTATACGTATACTGTCGATACAGGGCGCATGCGAGGAGGCGCCAGGCCGGAAGGGGTGAGAATCAGTGAGCGCGTGGCAGCACTAGAAGCGCTACCAGCCCGCCATCGGCAATATTACGCAACACCAGTTCACCACCATGCGCCTGCGCAATGTTGCGGGCAATACTAAGTCCCAGCCCTGTTCCGCCGGTATCGCGGCTGCGCGACTCTTCCAGGCGGAAGAAAGGTTCAAACACGCGTTCGAGCTGGGCTTCCGGGATGCCGGGGCCATGGTCACGAATGTGGATTTCCAGGCACTTCGCGCTGTCTGTCACGGCAATATCCGCCTGTATTCCGTATTTGATGGCATTGTCGACCAAGTTGCCCAGGCAGCGTTTCAGCGCATTGGGAGCGCCCAGGTAGGGGCGCGAGATAGTGCCTTGAATGTTGATTGGCTGCCCCATTTCCCTGCCGTCTGACTGGATGCTTTCCAGCAAGGCCATGATGTCCACTGGTTGCCTCGCTTCCTGGCTATCCACCCCGCGCATGAAATCCAGGGTGGCGGCAACCATGGACTCCATCTCTTCCAGATCCCTCACAAACTTCACCTTGAGATCGTCATCCTCCAGCAGTTCGGCCCGCAGCCGCATGCGGGTGATGGGCGTTTTCAGATCGTGCGACATGGCCGCGAGAATCCGAGTGCGCTCCTGGATATAGCGGGCCAAGCGTGATTGCATGGTGTTGAAGGCATGGGCCGCGCGACGCACTTCGGTCGGGCCTGTTTCCAGCAGGGGCGGACTGTTGATGTCATTGCCGAGTTTTTCGGCAGCGCTGGCGAGGGTGTTTAGGGGCCGCGTGGCAAGGCGCACGGCGAGCAGCGACAGAAAAATTACTGCAGCGAGCAGGATCAGCAGATTGAGCAGCAGGCGGGGTGGTGTGGGAAAAGCCAGGCCGGACGGCAGCACATCGAATGACACCGATGTGCCATCCTGCAGGCGAATCCCCACTGTAAAGACTGTTTTTTGCTGTGGGTGGATGTTCATGGCGCGTTGGGGCGTATTGGCATGGTGTTGCGGCTCAGACCATTCCCTTTCTGAAACGCTGACCTCGAGAGAGGGATCTTTTTCCAGCAGGTCTCGCAGGATCACGGCGAAATTGGCTGCCAGGTTTGCGCTCTCCTCGTTCTGAAGAGCTTGGCTTGAGGGCAGGGGATCCAGAGAAACACGCAGTGATGGGGAATTGAGGGTGGTCACGAATTTATGCCGATCGGTGGGTGGGAGCGAGTTCAGCAGCCGGAAGGTATCGGCAATACGTTGCGCCGATTCCATGCTGTTTGCGCGAAACAGCAAACGGTCGCGTTCGCGCAAATGGAAAATGACGCTGATCGATTGCACCAGAATCAGGCCGCCGAGCAGGATCAGAACCATGCGGCTGAACAGGGATTGTGGCAAAAGGCGCGTCATTTTTTAGTTTCCACCTGTGCGGCCAGGACGTAGCCTTCGCCCCGTACCGTCTTGATGATAGCGGGTTCCTTGGCATCGTCCGCCAGGCGGTGACGGAGCCGGCTCACCTGAACATCGATGCTTCTTTCGAAAGGGTCTGTTTCCCGCCCCCGCATCAGATCCATGAGTTGATCCCGGCTGAGAACCCGGTTGGGGTGATTGAGGAATATCCGCAGCAGGCGGAATTCGGAGCCGCTCAGCGGAACCACCACCCCTTGCGGCGAGACCAGCTGGCGCGAGATGACGTCCAATTCCCATCCAGCAAAGTGAATACGGGCTGTTTCACCGGTTTCCCTGTTCCCGGGCAAGGCCTTCGCCCGGCGCAGGATGCTCTTGATGCGTGCCAGCAGTTCACGCGGATTGAATGGCTTGGGCAGGTAATCATCGGCACCCATTTCCAGGCCGAGGATGCGATCCATGTCCTCGCCACGAGCGGTGAGCATGATCACCGGGATGTCGGAGCGTGCTCGCAGATTGCGGCACAGCACCAGGCCATCGTCTCCTGGCAGCATCAGGTCGAGCACGATCAAATCCACTTGCCCGTTATCCAGCACAGCCAACATGCCCTTGCCTTCTGCCACGGAGGTGGCCCGATAGCCGTTTTTCTGCAGATAATCGCCCAGCAGGCTGCGGATCTCGGCATCGTCGTCCACGATGAGGATGTGTTCTGGTGTCGTCATGGTGCGTTTATACTCTGTTAAGCCAATTTTCATGGAATGAAATTGTAAGGCAGTGTAACGGCCTGGCATCTTGTCACATTACGTTACAAAAAAGCCCTGTCTTGACATATGCCAGTTACACCCTGGCGGTTAAATACGACTTTGCCGTAAAACAACTTTTATGTGAAAAGGGGATTTTGTCATGGGCAACGCGATCTGTGGTACCGGAGGGTGTTCTTCAGCGATGATGGGCGGAATGAATGGGATGCAACGTCCCGATCCATCGAAAATGGCCGACAAGTTGTTTTCGAAGCTGGATACCAAGGGCCAGGGATACATTGAGAAAAGTGATCTTCAGGGCGCGTTTGATCAGCTCTCGGCAAAACGCGCTTCAGGCAACATGCCCAGCGTGGACGATGTCTTCAAGACTCTGGATGGCGATGGTGACGGCAAGGTTACCAAGCAGGAGATGTCCGATAGTGTCCAAAAACTCGCCGACCAACTCGATAGTCAATTCCAGGACATGAGGATGCGCGGCAAGGGCGGCGGTATGGGCGGTATGGGCGGTATGTCGGAGAGCGACATTGGCCGCATGGCGGAAAGTGCCACTGGCAGCGCAGCTCAGACGCTGAGCGCCCTGGCCCAGAATTTCGATGCTGCGGACACCAACCAGGATGGAAAAATCAGTGGGCAGGAAGCGATGGCTTTCCAGGCATCGAATGAAACCGACTCATCCTCAAGCGAAGCGCAGCGTGGCGATGCTGGGGTAATGGCTAGAATAATGGAACTGGCGGCCTCTTACGGCGCATTCAGCCAAAATGAACAAACCAGCAGCAGTACGCTCTCAGCCGTGGCATAAAGCGAGCGGCCACTTTAGAAAGTGGGTGGCCGAGAAAATCAATACATTGAGAAAGAGATATTGCGAATGAACGAGTCAGTTCATGAATCATTGCTTCACGAGACGAAGCGCGAAAATTTCAGCAGCCCCATCGTGTTTATTCATGTTCCCAAAACAGGGGGCATGACCCTTTACTCCATGATTAGGGAAATTTACAAGCCTTCGGAGCTGCACAAGATCAACCCGGCGGCAGAATCCATCGAGAAATATAGAAGCCTTCCCCAGACCAGAAAAGACCGGCTGAAGATGATTTATGGCCACATGGATTATGGGCTGCGTGAACTGCTTCCTCCGGATTCGAGCTATGTGACATTGATGCGCCACCCGGTCGATAGGGTGATATCTCATTACTACTATGTCAGACGCACCGAGAATGATCCTTTGCGTGAACTCGCCTTGCGCACCAGCCTTTACGACTGGGTCGCGCACTGCAATCTGGAAGAAATGGACAATGGCCAGACCAGAAGGCTGTCAGGCATGGCGGGGGGGATAAAATTCGGCGAATGTTCCAGGGAAGTGCTGGAGCAGGCCAAAATAAATGCAGCAAAAGATTTCGCCCTGGTGGGAGTTACCGAGCGCTATGACGAAACCTATATTTTGATGAGCATGATGTTTGGCTGGCCGATTAAAAATTACCAGTCGGTCAATGTGGCAAAATCGAAGCCGGGACAGAATGAGATTCCCGCGAGGACAATAAGGCTGATCGAGAAATTCAATACGCTGGATATGGAATTGTATGAGCATGCCACGCGCCTGTTCGAGGAAAAAATAGAACAGGCGGATATCCGGCATGAAATGCGCCTCTTGGAGGAAAGAAGGCGCAGCAGCTATCTGCGCTGGCGTGATGCGGCCACATACTACGTCAAGTTGAAAACAAGAAAATGGGCGCCGGGATGGTTGCAGATCGCATCCTGAAGCTTTCTTGACGTGTGTCGCCATGTCCTGGAAGCGGCTGTATGGGCTTTCCCTGCTTGTGATATTCATGATTTTGACTGGCGCAGCTGCCGTGACCGATATGCGCTTCCATTGAAAAATAGTCTTCCAGCGGATGGGAAATCCAGTGGTCCTCGTTCGCAACTCTGGCGGTACTGGGCACGGTGCGTTTGTTCATTAGCTCGCTTCGTTTCCAGAAAAGGATGACCTGATATGAAAAATCCATGCAATGCTGTATTAAATCACTTCGCCTCTTGCTGCCTGCTATTCGCCGCCTCCGGTGCGCAGGCCGCCGAGCCCCTCGCCTTGCAGAAAGTCATGAAGGATCTGGGCAAGAACATGCAGACCATCACCGACGGAATCTCCCGCGAGGACTGGGCGCTGGTGGAAAAAACCGCACCCCTGATCGCCGACCATCCCCAGCCGCCGATGATGGAAAAAATGCGCATCATGAGCTTCGTCGGCACCAATATGGGCAAGTTCAAGGCCCATGACGGCGAAACCCACGAGCAGGCGCAGGCGGTAGGCAAGGCGGCAAAGGCCAAGGATGGTCCGGGCGTCATTCTAGCCTTCCAGAAACTCCAGACCAGCTGCTACAACTGCCATAGCGAATTCCGCAAACCGTTTGTGGAGCATTTCTATGGCAAGAAAGATGCCGTTCAGTAATCGAAATTCACAGAACAGGAACAACTCCATGAATGCTTCCCCTCAACAACGCGGATTCCTTGTCTGGGCAATTTCCCTGGTCGCGGTCGGCTTCGGCCTGCTGACCATCAAGGAAGGCGGTACGATTCTGTTCGGCGACGAGGCGGCGCGCACTGCGGCCGGCAACTATGTGCCGTTCGTGCTGTGGTTCAATTTCGTGGCTGGCTTCGCCTATGTTGTCGCCGGTGCCGGGCTGTGGCTACAGCAACGCTGGGCGGTTTGGCTGGCTATCGCCATCGCCGCTGCAACAGCACTCACGTTCGCGGCTTTTGGCGTGCACGTGTTTTTCGGTGGTGCTTACGAGCTGCGTACGGTGATCGCCATGAGCCTGCGCACACTGGTTTGGGGCGCGATTGCGAGCGTGGCCGCCTTGGCATGGCGGCCCAGATAAACTTCCTTCCCCTTGAACCCAGATTATTATTAGCGAGTTGGGGCGAATAAATTCGCCCCAACGGCCTTTGCTTTGGAAAGATTGGGGCTAATGAACAATCCGGGTTGAAGCAGCAGCAAGCCAGTCGGCGCTTGCAAGAGGCCATTAAATATCGCCCCCGGATTTCTCCGAGACTGCCATGTTCTCCTTCGAGAAAAGACCGTTGGTGTGGTGTAATGTGCTCCGCCCTGTCGTTGCTCGGGCCAGGCTGGCTTATCGCAAGCCACATGCTGTTCCCCGGTCACTAGCCCCGCCCGTTTTTTCATCACATTCCCCATTCGGAGACAAGTATGCAAGACCTGCAAGAAACCTGGATCGCAATAAAACTCGGCGGGATGATCATTGTGCCGCTGTCGTTGCTGGCGATCATCGCCTTGGCCATCATGCTTGAGAAGGCATTCATCTATTGGCGTTATGCCCGTTTGCCGCTTAGTCTGCTCAAGCTCGTCGAAACCTATGGCTTCGCCTGGGACGAATTGGAGAAGAGGCTTTACGGCCTGCATGAGCGCCACTACTTCAGGCGTTTTTTCGAGGTGGTGATTGCCAACCGGCGTCATCCCGCATGGTGGACCGAATCCCGTGCGGCGGACGAAGCCCAGTTGATCGAAACCGCCCTTGCCAGCAGGTTGTGGGTGCTGGAAACCATCGTCACAGCTGCGCCCTTGCTCGGGCTAATGGGAACCATAGGCGGCATGATGGATGCCTTCAAGATCATTGGTGGCAGTGGTATCGTGAACCCCACGGGAGTGACCGGCGGCGTGGCCCAGGCGCTCATTGCAACGGCAGTTGGCTTGTTGATCGCACTGATTGCCTTGTTCGGTTTCAATTACTTCTCGCGCGTGCAATCGCAAACGATGGACGAAATGGAGCGCCTCGGCACGCGTCTGATCGATCACATCCGCCTGGATCAGGGTAACGCCCATGAAGCTGCGTAAACCCAGGGCATATCGCAAGGGGCGCATCGAAATCATTCCGATGATCGACGTGATGTTCTTCCTGCTGGCGACCTTCATGCTGTCTTCGTTGGCCATGCAGAACCTCGATTCGCTGCAGGTGAACCTACCCCAGGGGAAGGCCGAAAAGCTCAAAGCCGACAAACCGGTCACCCTGACATTGACAAGCGATAGCAAAATCTTTGTCAACCGGACTCAGGTGACGCTGCAAACACTGGCCGCTACGCTCAGGCCGCTGCTGAGTGATTCGCAACAAAGCGTGGTGGTGTCAGCGGATGATGTCGCGCCACAGGGCATCGTGGTGCAGGCGATGTTGCAGGCACGGGCTGCCGGCGCCCGCAGCTTTTTGATTGCGGTCAAGCATGAGTGATGCGGCAAGCGAGCCTGATTTCCGTGCAAAGGAAATCAGGCTCTGGTGGCCAGTCCCTCTGGCGGTCATCATCTGGCTGGCGGTCATGTGGAAGTTTGGCGATTTCCTCAGTTCTCCGAGGATAGAAACGGCGGTGTCGGCACCGATGGAAGCCAGCTTTGTGGAATTGCCAGAGGCGGCGCCAAGCAAAAGTCCGGAGCCTCAACCAAAATCCGTACCAAGGAAAGCCAAACCCAGGATAAAGCCTCGCCCCGATGCGTTACCCAATCCTGTTGTCGCGCCAGTTATGCCGACGGCTCAGGCAGACCCCGAGTTCACCCCGGATATGGCGCCGCCGACCGACATGTTGTCCTATGTCAACGCCGCCAGGGCGCGCCGTCGTGCCGCCGAGACGTCTGCCGAGCGCGAAAACGCGCAAGCGGCAGCTAGGGAACGCGGACCTTCGGCTGACGAGGTGCGGATGGCGAACATCATGCGCAATCTCAAGCCGCAAGGCACGAACGGCGTGTTTCAGATTGTTAGCATGGGTCTCCGGAGCGCCAAATATTCCTTTCGCGGCTGGACAAAAGATGCCAGCAATGCCCGGCACGAATTGATCGAAGTCAATGCCGGGCCCAGTGGTGATGTGGAGCGTGAAATAGTGCGCAGCATGATCGCGATGGTCCGAAAATATTACCAGGGCGACTTTAACTGGGAGTCGTATCGCCTTGGCCGCACGATCGTTCTGTCCGCACGCCTAGAGGATAACGCGGGGCTGGAAGAATTCTTGATGCGCGAGTTTTTTGGCGCGGGCGGCTTGTCACAATAAGTTACAAAAAAGAGCTGTTTTGAAATTTGTCGTTTACACCAGTGCCTTTTAATACGCTCAGTTGCACGGAAACTTATCTCTCGAATAACACTTCAAATTGAACGGAGTAATGATATGTACGCTAAAAAAATGATGCAGGTGGCTGCAGTGGCGCTGTGCCTCGTAAGCCTGAACTCCCATGCGGCGCAGGATTTCTCCGCGCTGGGTACGCCGGAATTGACGCAACTGAAACCCAGTGAGATGGGCGAGGAGGATCGCAATGCCTTTCGGGCCGAAATGCAGAAACGTTCCGTGAGTATGAGCGCTACTGAAAAAGAGGAAGTTCGCAGCCAGATGCGCGGACAAAACAAAGGCCAGGGAGGTGGGCAAGGAAGAGGCGGCATGCAAGGCGGCATGGGGCGGGGGCACTGACCTCCAGAGCTATATTGAGGCACATCGGGAGTTTTTGCGCGGTTACGGCTGATTGCCGATTAACCAATAAAGCGCACATAATAAAGGGTTCGAAGACGGTGCTTCGAACCCTTATGTTACTGCGCTGAGGACACAATAATCGCTACTCAAGTTTTACTGCGGTGATGATTGCCTGAAGTCCACTCACAGACTGACCGTACAGGTCTGCGGCGCTAACCTCATTAATGCTGAAATCACTGGCCTGCGGCGCAGTTCCGGCCATGCGATTCAGGGTTAACACCATGCTTTCACCCACACCAAACCCGGCCTTGTCCTTGCTGGCCACGACCAGGGAGAGGCGCGCCTGCTGTTCGTTCGTCGCTTCCAAATGCACCGCTGCCGCCACCAGCCCGCCTTCGACCGTCACGCCAGAGGGGGTTACCAACTGGCTAGCGTTAATCTGACCAGTGGCATCCAGCGCCGGGGTCGCTCCGGCTGGAAGGCTCAGGGTTAGCCCCACTCCGGCCAGCGAGGTGCCAGGCGGTAGGGTTCCCGATGTGGCCACCGTTATTTTCACTGTCGGGGAAGATGACCCCGAATCGGAGCCACAACCAAAGGTCAGTGCAGCCAACATGAATAACAGAATTAAATGCAACTTCTTCATAGCAGCCCCCTTGGCCTCAATTTCCCGTGCTGCGGCGCAGCATATTGATCACATCAATCTGGTCTATCCGGCCATCCTTGTTGTTATCAAGCTTCAAAGGGTCGCCATGAGTCGTGGGTAGATTGTTGTGTATCTGCAACCCGCTCTGGGCATCCTGCTGGGTATAGGTCGCCGGGCATGCCTCAACGTATTTTTCTTTTACACAATCAACATCGGTAACCCACTTGGCCAACCCCAAATTTTTATTGGCGAAAACAGTCTTCCAATCAATACGGCCATCCGTACACACAGAAGACGCACCGGAAATGGTTTTTACGGAAAATCCTTTTTCCAGTGTGAAATCAGCGCTGCATGCAATGATTCTTTGCGCACCTTTACTGTCCAGCCCGCAATACTGTACCAAGCGGAACAGGCTATTATCGGGAAGCAAAACCTCTATGGGTGGATTGGCTTTGGGGCTGAAAGACTTAGGTGTTGGATCGTTACCAATGCAGACATGACCCTGAACATCCTTAGCAGGGCTGATCTGTAGCCTGTATGCGCTGTTGCTGCTACACCAGGTGCTATCCGGAAAGCCCAGGCCAATTGTTGTTTTACCCCAGTCTGGGAAATTCTGGGTGTTTGTACAGGCTGGCGCGCTGGTCTTTGGATCCACCACAAAACCGGTAGTATTGTCTTTATAGGTCATATTGCAGGTCATGGTGAATCCCTGATCCGAACAATTCAGCTCAAGCTTCAGGGCATCACCATTCTTCACCGCAAGTTTCAGCGGATCAGGACCCTGCAGATAATATGTTTTCCCATCCCGGACAATGGTTCCGGTAACTGGCGTGGTATTACTCGCATCCTTGTAACCGGGATTAAAAGTAACCATGCTGGCCTGCGGTGTTTTCATGTCGCGCGGCAGGATGGTGATTTCAAAACCCATATCGGTGTTGTTGCTGCATTGAAACAGGCCGTGTTTGTCGTCGTACTGCCAGGTATAGACCCCCTTGGTCTTGGTGGTTCCATTTATGCCGCAAGCGGTGTTAATACTGGTCACATATTTCTTGTACGCGGCGGGCCAGGGGTGGCAGTCCGTGCCATAAGAGGTCTTGGTTTCATTCGAGGAGGGGTCGCAGGTGATCTGGAACTGCTCCGTCCCGTTTCCTTCACCGGCATTGTTGTAATTCTCGTTGAGGGGCGAGCATCCGCTCGAAAACAGGGTTGCACTTATATCGGAAAATGGGTTTTTTACTTCCTTGCTGGTTGGACAGGCATTAAGCTTGCAGTCCTTGGTCTTGCCGCAACCGCATACTCCGGGATCAGTTGCACTTGTCTTGAACATGTTCTGCACACACATGGCGGCAAGCGGATAATAGTCAGGCTGATACTTGTAATCCGTGTAGTCCAGCTCGAACTGATTGTAGGGCGACTGGCAAGTGCCATTCACCAGCAGGCCCCACGGACAAAGGGGTGTTGTTTCACAACCAGCCTGTTCACATGAAATCTTGTTGGTGTCATTCGCTGTCATGTTAACCGGCTTCATCAGAAGCGGAAAATCATACCCATCCACGAAACTGATATCGTAGTAAGTGCCCTGTAAGGAATCGACAAATATCTCCGCAAGGGACGTCGGGTCGGCAGTCTTGGTGCAAACGTTGCCGGGACAACTATCCCCCTTGCAGCAGTCACCTGTCTTGCACTTCCCATCTGCGCAATTGGTGCGTGCAAAAAAACGTCCATTAAAATGCTGGGGCGCACACCATGTAAGGGTGCTTTCATCCTGTGCGCCAAGTTCCCATTTATTCGGGTGAGCATAGCCGGTATCATCTGAAACGCGTTCATCATTGGCGTCAAAAATCGAGCCGAGTACTCCGATGACAAGCGGTTCATTGCTTTTGTTTATAAAAGTGACCAGATGACCGTCACTGCCGTCATCCATTTTGCACGCAGCGGCAAAAGCAGCTTGGCTTAACGCCATGTAAGCAACAAGCATTAACAGCATAAACGTCAGAGATTTTAAATTTCTTGAATAATTCACCATGACTTCTCCCTCTTTGTAGACCAAGGTGTAAGCACTACTGATTTTTTTCGAGCCGCCTGAGAGCAATATACAAGCTGATCACCAATAGCGGAATAATAAGGTTGGCAACGATGATGGTTGGTCCGATGTTGTAAGCGGCGGTATTACCGCTAAGAAGCATATCCCGCACATGGCCGATCATGCATCCAAAGAGAAATACGCTCTGAGCGATTATCGCGGCAAGCCAGAAGCTACCGCGGATAAAAAAGCACAGGAAACATGTCAGCCCCAAAGATATGTCGGCGACGCCAAGCTCATACTGAAAGGGACTTCCTGGCTCCCAGCCAATCATCTTGGCAACCTCCGGCCCGTCGAATACGTGGAACGCGCCCGCCATCATGGTTCCAATCCCAAAACAGATCACCAGCAAGTAAAGCAGAGTCACTTCAACCACTTTTTTGGCGTTTCGATCCTTGGTCAGGAAAAGATGAACCGTTATGGCGATCAACGAAACCGCAAGCATGATAAAAGGCATTACAGATCTCCCTGGGGAAAAATAATCTCAGCAGCTTCGCTCTACTTGTATTTGTATGCGTTCGGAAAGCGCTGTGATGCCGGCAAGCGCGCCTACATTAATGGCCGGCTCTCGATATACTACTCTTGAAAAAGATAGTCAGTATTCAGGAAATGGTTATTATTTTCCGGGCGCACCCCTGACTGGCTTTCGCTTTAGAAATCACCAAATGCTCATCGTAATTCGTGACTGGGTGGTTTTTGGCAACAAAAAAGGGGCGCAAACCGCGCCCCTTGTCATATTCAGAACTTTACTGATTTCGCCAAGCTTCGTTTTTTTACGACTCGTGACGAAACAATATGTTTTGCTTAAGCGAAGTTCTTCGCTGCAAAGTCCCAGTTCACCAGGTTATTAAGGAAGGTCTCGACGAACTTGGGGCGCATGTTGCGATAGTCGATGTAGTAGGCGTGTTCCCATACGTCGACGCACAGCAGGGCCTTGTCGCCGGTGGTCAGCGGGGTGCCGGCGGCGCCCATGTTGACGATATCGACTGAGCCATCAGTTTTCTTCACCAGCCAGGTCCAGCCGGAACCGAAGTTGCCCACGGCGGAGGTCTGGAAGGCTTTCTTGAATTCTTCCACGGAGCCCCACTTGGCCTTGATGGCGTCAGCTAGCGCGCCGCTGGGTTCGCCGCCGCCGTTTGGCTTCATGCAGTTCCAGAAGAAGGTGTGGTTCCATACCTGCGCGGAGTTGTTGTAGATGCCGCCAGCCGGTGCCTTCTTGATGATGGCTTCGAGGTCGAGGTTTTCGAACTCGGTGCCCTTGATCAGGTTGTTCAGATTGGTGACGTAGGCCTGATGATGCTTGGCGTAGTGGTATTCAAATGTTTCCTGCGACATGTGGGGTGCCAGGGCATCCATGGCATAAGGCAGAGCGGGCAATTGGTGTTCCATGTTGACTCCTTGAGGGGGTTTAATAAATCAGGCAGGAATGACTCTCCTGCCTGTATAGGCAAATCGATTTAGAATTAGTTTACCTAAAAACCCTGTTGGCGGCAATAGTTGAGTAAATCAATCGCCTTTTATTTTGTTCTGAAGTCCAAAGTGAGGGCGAAGGCAAGCAGTTCAGGCGGCGGCCAAGCCACCGGCTTCGATCGCCGCAATGGCTTTGGCCTGATTCATATCCTGAGCGTAGCCGGTGCCATAAAGGCAACACGCCAGTTGGTTGACCAGCGGCAGGGGGAGGGGTATTTCTCCTGCCAGAATCTGCCGTGTCCAGAGGGCGGTTGAGCTGGCGCTGGCGGCCTTGGGCAGGTTGGGCATGCTGCGGGTGGGAGTGCGTTCCGCTTCGAACAGGATTTCGCTGGTCCCCCGGTTCAGGTATTCGAGTTGCGGGCGTTGCATGGGGTTGGCGAACGGCTCTCCATCGCAGCTTTGCAGCAGGAGTGCGTGTGTTTCTGTTGCGATCAGGACTGTTTTCAACTGCTCCATCATCTCCGCCCGGCTGGCGCCGACCAGATGCAGACCGATCTCCTTGAAGGGTTGCAGCAATTTGACCATGAGGTGTGCGCTGTTGCGTAACCCCAGGCGGCCCCGCAGGCTCAGCAGGGAGGCAAGCCCCGGGCAGAGCGCAGCAGTTGGAACGAATGCGAGTCCCTCCTGGTCCAGCGCTTGCTGTGCTTGCGACAAGCTGGCGCAGGGCAGAATCCCCAGTTCGCGCAGGACGTAGGATGCAGCCATGCCATCTTGATTTTCCAGGGTGCCGTGGAGCAGAACCGGAATGTTGAAATGCTGCAACAGCAGAGCGAGCAATGGCAGCAAATTAGCGATTTCCTGTCCGCCACCGTATGCCGGGATGATGACTGGCGTGATGCCACTGCGCGGCGCCTGGAGATGGTAAAGCCGCTCATCGACTGCACGCTGGAAGCCCAGCAGCTCATCCAGGCTTTCGCCCTTTGTGCGTAAGGCATAAAGCAGGGCTCCCAACTCCAGGCCTTCCACTCCGCCGTCGAGCATTGCCGCGAACAGGTTATGCGCTTCACTTTCCGTCAGACCGGCCTGGCCACGTCCGAGTTGCCTGATCAACGTCGCAATGCTCACCTTCTACCCCAACGGTTTTATCGATGCCATTGTAATAGCAAGCGTTGTGCCAGATAGGAAATCTCAACTAATACAGTATGTTATTGAAGTTGGTGCAAAGTGACAGGCAAGATGCTGGTGCGGGATGGGCAGTGTCTGCCTCGCGTTGGTGCAGCTAAAAAAATCCCCGCTTGAAGCGGGGAAGCGGTGAAGGGTAAGGTCGTGAAGCGTTCTATCTGCCTCCACCAGGACCCATGCCTCCGCCGGAGCCCATACCGCCGCCGGGCCCCATGCCGCCACCCATTCCAGGTCCCATGCCTTTGCCGCCGCCAGCCGGAGGTGGAGCGTCGGGCAGGGTAAGCCCTCTTTCCTTGGCGCGTTCCTGCATGCGGGTATGGTGTTCGGCGCGGATCTGTTCGCGTTCTTCAGCCGTTTTGGCGGTGCGCAATTTGTTGCGGTGCTCGATGCGCTCCTGCTGCGTCATCAGCTGGCTGCCATAGATCTGTTCACGGCTGTTGGTTTGCTGCTGAACCTGTTCCTTCTTTTGAACCTGCTGCTGGACCTGCTCGGCTTCTGCCGCCCAGGCTGAGTTTGCAACCGAATATATGGCCACGATGGTGGCAGAAATCAAAGTGCGTTTGAACATGGTAAACCTCCAACTCATTAGGGTTTATTATTGAATGCATTCGTAGGGGAAAGGCGCTGAAAACAGCGTATCCGTGACTCTGAGACATGCTTGCATGGGGATTGGTTCGAATATTCGGGCAGGAATGGAGACGAAATTTTTATGTGATGCCATGCTGGCGCGCCTGGCGCGTTATCTCAGGGCTGCCGGCTATGACACTGCGCAGGCTGACAATGCGGCTGCCGACCGGGAAGTGCTGCGCCATGCGGTCGAGGAAGATCGCTGGCTGCTCACGGCAGACAGGAAAATTATCGAACACAAGGCCGCCCGCGGCCGGGTGGTAATGCTTCCCCTGGGCTCGCTGGATAAGCAGGCGAAAGTGCTGAATATGCACTTCACCATGGACTGGACTGGGCGGGCTTTCAGTCGTTGCCTGCTGGACAATACCTTACTGTCTCCCGTGAGCGAACAAGCCATGCTGGGTGTACCGCTGGATATCCGGCAGTCAGGCGACGCTGTGATGCAATGCTCATATTGCCAGCGCGTTTATTGGCAAGGGAGCCACTACCGCCGCATGATGGAGCACTTGCAGGCTTGGCAGGAAGACCGCGGGTAAGGTGGCGTAGCTGTAAAGCCGTGCCTTATTGCCCTAGCTGCTGCGCCAGGCTGTTCTTTTCTGCCGTGGCCTGCTCGGTGAGCGCAAAACCTTGCAGCTTGCCTGCGCCATCAAGAAACAGCGCACGCACACCCAATGGCGTGGACTCCACTTGCCATACGCCATCCGCGCGGGGCGCCGGAGGACAGACCGTGATCGGGCACGCCGGAGTCTTGATGACCACCGGCATGACCGGGTAGGCCAGTTCCGCCTCGTTGCCAACGAGTACTTTTGCCAGTGTCCGCGCCTGCTGCATCAGCGGCATGACATACAGCAGCACCTTGCCTTGAGCTTCGGCACAGTCGCCAATGGCGTAGATGTCCGGGGCGCTGGTTTTGAGTTGATTGTCGACCACGATGCCGCGGTTGACAGCGATGTCCGCAGCTACAGCCAGGGCGGTGCGGGGGCGTAGACCGATTGCGGAAAGCACAACATCCGTGTCCAGGCTGGAGCCATCCGATAGCTTGAGTTTCAAGGCGTTGTCTGCGCGCTCAACCGCTTCGGCCTTGGCGCCGAAGTGCCATTTCACACCCTGTTTGCCTAGCGCATCTAGTAGCCTGACACTGGCTTCGGCCGGCAGCAGGGCGCCCAGGGGGCGCGTGCCGGGATCAATGACGTCAACGCTGAAGCCGCCTGCCAGCAGGTCGTTGGCAAATTCGCAGCCGATCAGACCGCCACCGAGAATGGCGA
>Ga0209077_1000049_pt1 | contig 28734 bp, 26 predicted proteins | sample PPLLak1March2015_FD_187247 | JGI IMG/M metagenome (GOLD analysis project Ga0209077, IMG submission 187247) | Freshwater sediment microbial communities from Prairie Pothole Lake near Jamestown, North Dakota, USA - PPLs Lake P7 Core (1) Depth... | ecosystem: Environmental > Aquatic > Freshwater >... | reverse complement strand
CGTGGCGGCTGGATCGGTTGGAGGCACTCTTGGTCGAATTGCAGCAAATCGACCGCCTGGTAAAAGCGTTTCCGGCGTAGCGAAAGATGTTATCCACGAAGTGCACGAAGGACACGAATGGGAAGGGGCAAAGGGGCAAAGGGACAAAGGGACAAAGCGAAAGGCACCAGCAGGTCCGTACGCTTTTCCCTTGACCCCTTTGCTCCTCTGCCCCTTTGTCCCTTCCTATTAGTGCACTTCGTGGATAACGTCTTTGTTTTTCCAGTATCATGTGCCCGAAATTGCTTCATATGTCACAGGAAACTGCGCGCAAGGTTCTCCGCATCGAAGCGGAGGCCATTTCCAGCTTGATCCCCCGAATCGATGGAATTTTTGACGCCGCCGTGTCGACAGTCGCGGCCTGCAAGGGGCGAGTAGTAACCACGGGAATGGGGAAATCCGGCATCGTCTGCAAGAAGATTGCAGCGACCCTTGCGAGCACGGGCACTCCCGCTCTGTTCCTTCACCCGGCCGAGGCCATCCACGGCGATCTCGGCATGCTCGTCCCGGGGGACCTGGTGCTGGCTCTCTCCAACAGCGGCGAGACAGCAGAGATCGTTCAGTTGCTCGGAACAATCAAGCGGTTGGGCATTCCACTGATCGCGTTTGTTGGTAACCGGAACTCAACCCTCGCCCGAAACGCGGATCTCGTCCTTGACGTCAGCGTGGACCAGGAGGCGTGCCTGTTCGGTCTCGCTCCCACCGCGTCGACGACAGCGGCACTGGCTCTCGGGGATGCCTTGGCGGTCGCGGTTTGCGAGCGCAGGGGCTTTCCAATTGAGGAATTTGCGCGCCTCCACCCGGGCGGGCGTTTGGGCAAACGACTCGCCACGGTCGCCGAATTGATGCACACCGGCGAACACGTCCCGAGGGTCAAATCGTCGGCGCTTATGGAAGACGTCATTTACGAAATGTCCCGGAAGGGACTGGGCGTCACCGCTGTTGTTGACGCAGATGAGCGCCTGGTCGGCGTGATCTCGGATGGCGATTTGCGAAGGCTGCTGCAACGGGACCGGGAGGGATTCCTGAACAAGACTGCCGCCCAATGTATGACTCCTGTTCCGGTAACAATCAGGGAGGATGAGTTGGCAACAGCCGCTCTTCACCTCCTGGAGACGCGCAAGATCACGTCGCTGATGGTCACCGGAACGGCTGGCGGATTGACCGGCGTTATCCACCTCCACGACCTGTGGGGAACCGAGATGTTCTGACAGGACTCAAGGGACGCCACATGGACACCGATTTCACAAGGATTCGACTCATCCTGACGGACGTAGATGGCGTCTTGACCGACGGACGCCTGGCTCGCCTTCGGGGCGGGGAAGAGGTGAAGTTCTTCTCAATCTACGACGGATTGGGCGTCAGGCTTGCCCAGAGGGCGGGCATCCAGGTCGGTTTCATCAGCGGACGAAGCAGTCACGTGGTGGCCCAGAGAGCGAAAGAACTGGGCGTGAAGCTCCTGGTGCAGGGATCCACCAACAAGGCGAAAGCGCTGGAGTCCCTCCTTGAGCAGGCCGGGGTCCCGCCCGAAGAGACCGCCTATGTCGGAGATGATTTGCCCGATTTGCCGATCCTGGCGCGCGTCGGCCTGCCCGTTGCACCGTCCAATGCGGCGGACGAGGTGAAGGCGTGTGCTCACCTGATCACCAGGGCATCAGGAGGCAACGGCGTGTTGAGAGAAGTAGTCGAGACGATCCTGAAGGCTCAGGGGAAGTGGGAAGCGCTGGTTCGCGAGTTTTCGAAACACCAGGCTTAATGTCCCAGGCACCAAAAGGGGCCCGTTGGGGGCCCCCGTTCACTCGCAGCCACTCGACTACTTGGCCGCTTTGACCTCGATCCTCAGGTCCGCGTAATCCGAGCCCATGGCTTCAGGAAGCGTCGCCCGGAGGACGAGAACCCCCGGCGTCGATTTCGCGGTAATAAGAAACGGAGCGAATCGCTTTCCGGCCGGAATGGTGACAGTCCCTAGCCCTTCGACCAGGCTGCCGTCTCCTTCTTGAACCGTTACCGGAACAACGAGCTCCGCCTCCACAGGCCGGTTGAGTACCAGGAAGGCTATCGACCAAAGACCGGTGCGGATCTTGATGCTGTTGGGCTGCCAGCGCACGTCCGCTTTTCCTTCCTTGTCCTCATTCCCCTGTGTTTTGACCTCGACGCTCAGCTCCGCGATGCCGCCCCCGAGACTCGCAGGCAGCTTTACCTCGATGGTGGTAGTCCCCTCGGCTTTCGCCGTGACACGGAAACCGCCGACGACTTTACCGGCGGGGATCACCACGGTCGCCGCCGATACGTCCGCAATCGCCGGGTCCTTCGACGTCACTTGCAGGGTCACGTCTTCATCCGGATGGCTCCTCAGAATGGTGATCACCGGCATTGTCTGTCCCGGTTTCATGCGCAGATGCGACGGCGCCAGCTGCAGCGGTTCGAACACGGTGATCTTGGTCGCGGTGACCGAAAGGTTGCTCGCCAGAACCCCGGCGACGCGGACATAGGCCCCTTCGGCCAGTTTGCCCTTAACCTGGGTTTCGTCGGTGAGCGTTACCGGTATGTCGTCAACTCCTTTGAGCTGAACGACCATGCTGTCTTCTTCCAGCTCGGTTATGACGCCCTCGAAGACCAACCTCGGCGGCTTGAACTCGAGCGTTCTGATCCGGATCTCCTCTGCCACCAGCCCATCGTTGGTCAGCTTGCCTTCGATCCAGGCGACATCGCCCACCTGAATACCGGCGAGCTCGATCAGCTCTCCTTCGGCATCCTTGATCTCGGTTTCTCCCGTCACCTTAACCGTCAGGCCGAGTACCTTCAGTTCCTGCTTGGAGGTGTCGACCGCCTCGACAGTGCCGCGTATTGAGAACTTGTTGACGCCGAAGTTAATGGCGGTGATCTCTTTGGCGAGGATACCGCCCTCGGCGAACACGCCCTCGATTCGCAGAAGCATGTCAGCCTTGAGGTCGGCGAGCGCAAGCTCGACGTCTCCCTCCCCGCGGATCTCGGTGATTTCGGTGACTTTAACGTCCAGGTTGAAGGTGGGTGTCAGCTGCAGATGTAGAGTGCCTACATCATCGCCGACCACATCGGAGACGCTGACGAGCTTGGCCACGAATTCGACCTGTGCGTCAGCTGAGAAGCAGGGTGATACGAGAAGTAAGAGTGCGAACGGAAGGAAAAGACGTTTCATGATTACCCTCCTGTGAAAGCATCCTCGACCTTCGGTTTCCCTCCTCCGGCGCGGTCCCACCTGGACCAACTGAGCCTTGAAAACCGAACAACGTCGAGTTGTTTTTCCCCCCACTCCCGCCAGCCGCAGGCGGATGCTGCGCCCGCGCTGGCGGTCTATCATCAACCCGGCAATTCCCGGTATATCACGGGTCTCGAAGCCGGTCAACAGGACGAAATCATAGCAGCCGCTCCCCGCCCGGCGGGTGATTGTGCTCACCCGATTGAGTCGCGCAGGCGAACGACGCCATCCCGAAACGCACCTGCAGGCGTAAGCAGGCTAACGATCAGGAAAGGTTCGTCCAAAAAGTCATAGAAGTATCCGGGATGCATGAGCACATTCCGACTCTCCAGCAGTCCGAGCGCCCAGTCTTCTTCGCTCTTGATGCCGGGCAGGCGAACGGCGGCATACCAGCCTCCTTCCACCCTCAGGCACTCGGCTGCGCTCCCCTCGAGGACCCGGCGCAATGTCGAGAGGTTTGAGCGTGTCCGCTCCCTGATTTGATCACGCACCGTTGCGCTGGAAGCCAGCAGCTCCCGGCAGGCCAGCTGAACGGGCGTGGCAACGGACAGGAAGGTGTCGGCGATCATCTCCAGGCGCTCGAGTGCGGCGCGTTTCAAGGATTCGGGACCGGCAACGACGATCCATCCGAGCTTGAGCTGCGGAAGTCCCGCGATCTTGGAAAGGCCATTGAGGACGAAGACGAGTGCCTCGGTTTCCCTCAGGGGTTCGAAAATCGCAGTGCAGCCGTCGAGCGCGTAATCGTAGAAGACTTCGTCGCAGACGAGTGGGAGGCCCCGAAGCAGGCACAGGCGCCTGATGTCAACCCATTCGCTCTCCTTGAGATACGAGCCGGTTGGGTTGTTCGGACTTACGGCAAGCAGGGCGCGGCTGGCGGCGCAAAGCGTGTGGCGCAGCTCATCGGTGTCCAGCCGCCATTCGCCGTCGTATATCAGCGGATAAGCAACCGTCCGGACGTTTTCGGCCCAGGCCAGGTAATCGAACAGCGGGTAGCTCGGACGCGGCATATGCACCTGGGTACCCGGGTCAGTCAGCAGCTTGAACAGGTACGCATAGGCCTCGCTCGTGCTCGCCGTCAGCAGGATGTCGTCGGGAGAGACGAGGTGACCGCGCCGCGCGTAGTACTCGGCGACCGCCTCCCTTGCGGCCGGGAGCCCCCTGGGGCTCGGGTCATAGCGGAGCGCCAGGGGAGAGGAGAGCGCCGTGAGAATTTCCCGCTCCGGATACTGAAAACCTGCGGTCGTTGGATTGGAGCCGGTCAGGTCGAGGATTCTGGCGCCGGCTGCCCGCTTTTGTTCGAGTGCAAGAGTCAGACGATTCTTTCCGGTGGCGTGTTCGGATCTGTGTGAAAACACGCCAGCATTGTACCTGCTTGACTGCTCGTTGAGTATAAGGACGGGCCGGCGCGCCTCGGCTCGTCAAATGCCGGATCCTTTTGTATTGATTTCCGGAAGGACTTCCTCTTTTGGAGGCTTTTGTTCTAAAATAACCGAGCCTACCGAAGCGAGCGGGAGTAATTCAGCGGTAGAATGCCAGCTTCCCAAGCTGGACGTCGCGGGTTCGATCCCCGTCTCCCGCTCCATAAAATCAACAACTTACAGCCGTTCTCGAAAACCTCTGTTCCATTTCTGTTCCGTTAATTTATCCAGACAACGGATTCAAGAGAATTTACTGCTTCCTTCCGGGTCTCGAGTGCGGTTGCGGTGTAGACATTCAGGTTGACGTCCAGAGTGTGTCCCAGTTGGTCCGCCACCACCTTGGGATCCACCCCCATATCCTTCATGAGCGACGAGTGAGTCCGCCGCAGAACCAGAAAATTGACCCAGTCAAGACCGACTTCCTTCAGCTGAGGCGCGATGAAGCGACGCCAGCAGTTGTCTTTCGACATCGGGGTGGCTGGCTTCTCGGACGGAAACACCCACATTTCAAGGCTCTTCGGTGCCGATGCCGCTCTCCACTCCTCGATCACTTCATGAAGCTTGCCTGACAAGGCCACCTGGCGCCTTGAATGCGTTGTCTTCGGAGAATCGATGTTTCCGCGGTAAACACGCTGCACGACTTCGACATGATCTTCCGCGACGTGCTTCCAGCAGAGTCCGAAAATCTCTCCTGGTCGCATGCCGGCAATCAGAGCCAGCATACAAACCAAGCGCCCACGAAGGCTTAGAACTCCAGAAAGCTGTTTCACCTCCTCTCGTGTCATTCGCCGCCTAACAGCCTTCCGGCTCTCTTTAGGGGTAAACAGTAGCAGGGTCGGGTTCTTCTGCAGGTAGCCCTCAGCGACAGCCATTCTAAAGATCTGCCTGAGATCCCATTTCAAGTGATCGACAATGCTGAAAGACAGATCCCTTTTGACCTTCGCGTCGAGGTGATTCTGAAGATCATCTCGAGTGAAGCTGTTCAGGGGCCGATCGCCTAGCTCGCGGAGCAGGTGGTATCGAATTCGATCCTCAGTCGTGCCAAATGTTGACGCCTTCCACTTACGGCTGAAGAAGGGAATGTAGACACCCTTCACGAACTGCTCCAACGTGACTTCTTCGGTCAGCTCCGGCAGCGGGTTGTTCACTTGCTGCATGATCTCAGCCAGCTTGTTCAAGGCTTGGCTCTTGTTCATTTCCGAAACCCGCCCGAGCGTCTTGCGGACCTTTCGCCCCTGATCGCGCCACTGGGCTACCCAAGAGGGCCCCTCCCTTCTAAGGTTCCCCTTCTGGTACCGTTTTCGCATGACTAACTCCTTTTGGTTCATGCGTCTACGGCGCCTCGATCGGTTGACTCAATCATACCATCCGGCCGGCCCTGCTCATTCAGTTTTTTCCATCCCTCAAGCGAACTTCTACGGATCAGCCGCCGCCGCCCAATCATGATTGACGGCAACCGGGAAACTCCTTGTATGTCTCCGCGTATAGCCTTGTAGATTTGCGCCTTTGAGCATCTCAATTCGGTTGCTACTTCTGCGGCAGTAAGTACTTCATCTTTCCAATCGATCAATCCCTTTTCCTCCCTTCTTGATTCTCAACTCACACCGTCAAACCAGCTTCCTGGTCAGCCTGTAGTACTTCAGTCCATGGACCGTTTTCTCGTGTTCTCGTTTCCAACCTGCCTTGTCAAGGACGTCCGAGTCATTAGCGATCCGTATTCCCAACTGCTTTGCATTGGAGAAGGGGAACTTGAACCCTTTGTTCTTGCCCAGGATCTGCAGTGCCATCAGGAGATCCTTTCCGCTGGCCAGGAAGTTCAGCTCAAACGGCTCTCCGAATTCGTTTTTCTTGACGTCGAAGTCCAGGTAGTACTGCTTTCGGAAGTCGGGCCCCTGCGCGATCATTTCCTTGACAAGAGCATCCAGGAGATAAATCGGAAGGTTGGTGTCCCGCTCGGTCTCCTCGGCCAGTCGGCCCTGGTACTGCATCCACCAGTCGACAATCTTCCATGTCTTTTCCTCTGACCTCGGCTCAAGGAACTTCTGCAAGGCAGACAAGATGATGATCATGAGCGTCAGGAAGGAGTCGACACGTTGCTTGGAGTGATTCGAGTAAAGGACCTGGAGCTTGTTCAGGATCTCACGCCTTTTTTCGTCGAGGCCCGGCAGCACTTCGCCAGCGAAAACCCGAAACAGGCCCGAGAGGATGCGGCTCCGGGCCTCCAGAAGCTTCGTCAGGTGCTCCCTCTGCATAAATCCCCGCTGCTTGAAGATCGCCCGGAACTCAACGTCGTACGTTCGGTTTATCAGCTCAGGTTTCGTCAAAGGCTCGATCGCTGTTATCGCCACCAGCGCTTTCGCCGACTCGCGGACCGTCTCGGAATCGGTTCCCGCCTTTCGCTTCCCCTTCGCGACACCCGTCGCCACGTGGAGCAGGAACTGCACCACGTCCGGGTTCATGTTCTCCGTCTCGAGGTTGTCGCAAATCAGAAATGGGTTTCGTGCCGAGTCGGCATAGCAATAGGCAACCGTCGCGGATTCCACGTGATCGGCGCCGTACAGCAGGCACGAGAGTATTCGGGCGGCGGTCGTCTTCCCCGATCCGGTATGCCCCGACAGCTTCAATAGAGGTTTCTCGAAAGTGAAATCGAGGAAGAATGCGGTTAAGATCCAAGAAACCTGGAACAGCCGGTTCTCGGGCTCACAGGCCAGTGGGGCGAGCACCAAGTCCCGGAGCAGTTCGACCGATTCCCTCGGCGCAACACCCGGATCAAACTCGACCGGCGCCATCTTGTCTGCCGATCGGAGCATGACTCCATCCCGGTTCGAGCCGTTCGGAAGGACCTCGACCCCGCCGTTGCGAAGACACAAAATTTCGTTTCTACGGTTGTGCAGGTTGACAAAGAAGCCCTTACGGCTGGCATGTGTCCAGCTGAGATCCGCGTCCCGGCGTCCGTACAACACGCAGCGGCTACGCATCACCTGCCACACCATCCGCGCCTGAAACTGCCCGGCGACCAGGTCGGTCTTCTCCATCATCAGCGCGTTGAAATCATCGTTGTTCCCGATCTCGACCAGCTGGCGATCGAACATGAGATAGGCCTGCTTGGCCGGCGTCATAACGAAGACACCGCCGTTGTTCTCGAACCATGTGTAGATCTCCTCGCCGAGAGCACGGTAAGAGAACTTGTCCGAACGGTCAGATACGCGTTGGAGGAGTCTCTCGACCATGGTCCGAAGGTCGACAGACTGGAGAGTAGCTTTCCCCACCAACTCCTCGAATTCCGCTGGCCCGCGCCCGACCAGAAAGTCGTTCACGTCCTTGATCCCTTCCGGCAGCCGGACCACCCGGACTGGCCGGTTCCTCTGGTGGAACATCTCGCGGATCCGATCCGTTCCCTGGCGTCCCGCGTCGTCATTGTCGAGGACCAGGTGGACGTTGAAGTTCGTCAGCTCGTCGACCCACTCTTCCTTGAAGCCGGAGCAGCCGACGATGCCCACTGCCGGATAGCCAGCCTGCTGGAGCGCCATCGTGTCCGGGGCCCCTTCACAAACGAACACGGCTGATCCGTGTCCGAGTCCGGTCAGCCGGTCTCGATTGAAAAGCGCCGGGACCGGGCTGGACAGGTTACAGTACTTCGGAGCGCCCGGCTTCGGGTCGAGCAGACGACCTTGGAGGAAGACAGGCAGTCCGTCTTTGAGGATAGGAAAGAGGATCGGATGATTGGAGAACGAGAACCGGGCTTTCCCGTCTTTTTCTTGAAAGACGCCGGCGCGGACCAGAGCCGCTTGGCCAAAGGCGCGCAGAAGCCGGCTTTGAACCTCCCGCGTATCCGAAAGGAAAGAAACCTGAAAGCGATCGAGGGTCTCAAGCCGAATGCCGCGGTTCTCAAAATATTCGACGGCCTTGGATTCAAGCGGCCGGCCGCAATCCATCAGCGCCTGGTAGATCGCGGTTGGCGATGCTTGCCACTCCTCCTGTGGGCGCCCCAGGGCAGGGGAAGCAGTGACCGGCGTCGCAGCAGGTACCGCGTCGTTGAGCGGAGCAGGTTTGGGCATCCGCTCCGGCGCCGTTTTCCGACCATGCGCTCGCCCGTTCCCGTTGTCCCCGTACATTCTCAGGAGCTCGGCTGAGGCTTCAAACGGGCTGATGTTCTTCATAGCTGCGTAGAATTGAACCGGGCCGCCGCCTTTGCCGCAGCCGAAACACTTGAACGATCCGTCGTAGACGTTGACCCAAAAGCTTGCCGTCTTCTCCTCGTGGAGCGGGCACAGCCCCCGGCACTCGCCCTTTTGCGACGGGTCTGACAACCTCGTGAATTGTGAGTAGAACGCTCGGACATCGAGCTTCTCCAGAATGCGTTCCGTGACGCTTCGTCTCATCTTCTCCTTTCGATCGGATTCCAGAGACACCTCGCCTACTGGCTTAAGGTTCGGTGTCTCTTTCCGTCCCCCTCGGAGCGGTTTCTGGTTGGCGCCTTATACGACGTCGAGCGGTCGCAGGTCGAACTCCCGGAAAGGCGGGTCTCTGAACAGCGAATCCAGGTAGATCCGGGTCTCTCCTGTAGCGAGCTTCGCGCATTCCAGCCGACTCTGACGGATCCGCCGCTCGATCGTGGATCGGCTGCACCGCGCGAGATCCGCCGCCTCGTCGATGTCAATCAGGACCCGGCCCTGCAGGGCCGCTGCCCCGCACACGTAGCATCGTTCATTTGCGCCCCGGGTCCTCATGCGGCCTCCGGAGCGTGCGGCGCCGCAGCAGCCGCGCGCAGCAGGGAGCGCCGGACGAGCGACTCGAGGTACACGAGCCGCCTTCCGCTCAGGTTATACACCCACTCGACCACTCCCCGTTTCATCCAGGTGTAGATGGTGTTGATGGAGACGCCGCACGCTTCCGCCGCCTCTTCTATGGTCAGGAACTGACGGCTTCCGCAGTTCCAGCAGCACTTGATTTCAATCAGTTCTGTTCTTCCGATTCTTCTGCTCATTCGCTTCGAAATCCCTCCTTGTTCTTGAGTTTGGGATGGATGCCCTCGCGCCAGTCGAGCAAACCGCGCAGATTCCGCGCGTAGTCCCGACAGTCGAAGCAGTCCTGGTGATGGGCCGCGAAGGTCATGACCTCGTCCGGCTCCATCTCCCCCGCAACAAATCGCATCATGCGCTCCAGACAATTCATGCTGATTCCGAGCGCGTTCACCGGTCTTAGATTCATGCGTGTATTCAACCTCCCTCTCCTCTCAAAAGACAATGTTCGCCGTGACGCTCCGTGATGGATCAGAAGCGCGTTCTGATATCCGGAAACACTCTTCTCTTCCTCTCTGTGTGACGGACGACGGCTCAATGCCACTCTTCGGTCCCGGCCGGCTCGGCGGAGACACGGGGGCCTCGGCCGGGATCGGAAAGTGAAAGTCCGTGCTTTCTTTGTCGGGTTGAGCGGAGGCAGACCTCACCCTCCTGGCCAGACGTCTGCATTGGAGCGCGTCTTGTTCAAGCCGATCGTCGGCTTGCCTCCGGCGCGCCAGCCAAGGTCGGCTGGTTGAAGAGCGAATCGAGGTAAATCCTCAATCTGCCTCGTGGCAGCCTGACAGACTCGATCTTGTGCTCGCGAATCCACCGCTGGACAGTGGACCGACTCGCGCGCGTCTTCTCCATGGTGGTCTTGACGGTGATCAGCACCCGGCCGTGCCTGATGAGAGCGTCACAGATCACACACCTCTCCAAAGTCACTCTGTGTCTGCTCATGGGGCCTCCGTCGGAATGCTGCGGTGGGTGGGTTCTGCAGGCGGGCTCTGTTCGGTCAGCGAATCCTGATAGATGCGTCTTCTCCCTCCCTGGTCTTGGTTCCAGTCGATCAAATTGAGCCTCATCCACAGGTAGATCGTGCTCCTGTGAACACGGCAGAAACTAGCCGCTTCAGAGACCGTGAGCAACGTGCGTCCGCCCGGGTCGCTAAAGCAGTTCCAGCAACAACTCGTTCCAAATCGCGTCGTGCTATGCGTTATAGCCACAGTCCAGATCCCCTCCCTTTGACCAGCATGTCCAGGATCCCTTCACGATCGATGAGCAACCTACGGAGTGCGTCTTCGTCATGACTGCCAGCAGCCAAAGCGATTGCCGTGATCGCGGGCATCTTCGGCAGCGCAAACCGAGCAGCTTTCGTCCGACCGTTCCTCTTGACTCCCAGTACACCTGTTGTTTCGTAACTCATGGCGTCTCTTACCTCCATTTTTCAGCCACCGGAATTGGCACAGCGACCACCAACGGGACTCTGGGAGACTTTTTCGGTCGTCTCCGCGGAACGACGACTGACCCCCTCCGCTCGGGCCCCCTCTGCAAATTCCGTATAGCTACTAACGCTCGAGCCGAAAAAAATACGAAAAAAAGTTACAGAAGAAGCGACAAATCGTCGATTTTGCAGGAATTGAGGGCGTAGAGAGCCGAAAACGCGCCTGGCCGGTCTGAGATGATGGCAGCAATTCAAAGTTCTGCAAGTGCTATCCACGTCCACCTGCCGCCGCTCACCCGGAACGCTCGATCGCTCGGCCGGGCTCCGCTGGCTGCGCTCGCTGAAAAGCACCGGCCCTGTGCCGACGTCGCCTGCCCTTGCTCCTCGCGCCAGAACCTCCTCAACCTGAGACTTGGTTGCTGACGCCAACCACCCTTCGGGGCAACACGGCAATGAGGATGCGGCCGGGCCATGTCTGGCGCTCCATGGCACCTTGGGTGGCCGGCCGCGCATCTCGGGGCCGCCCGGTTCGCCGTCCTGCGCGGAGCCGGGGTGAGGGCTCTGCCACTTCGGCCCGGCACAAAGCGCCGGGCCTTCGCGGCATTCGCCCTCTCCCCGGCTCCGCTTGGCCGTCTCACGCTCCGCGGCCCCGATCGAATGCGGCGCGTAACGTCGTCGCTCGTGGTCCGCTTCGTTCTCCCAGTCGGGATCTGCCGGGCTCAGCCCGCTGGACAACGCGGTCTTCGCCAGCGGCATTCACCCGCCTGGTCGCCCGAAGCTTGGTGATTGCTGGTGCCAACGCCCTCCTGTGCAACATGGTTAATAAGGATGCGGCCGGGGCCATGTCTGGCGCTCCGGGGACGTCGGGTGGCCGGCCGCGCATTTCGGGGCCGCCCGGTTCGCCGTCCTGCGCGGAGCCGGGCTGCTCGGGTTCTGCCGCTACCCCGGTGGGAAACCCGCCGGGCCGTCGCGGCATTCGCCCTCGTCCCGGCTCCGCTTGGCCGTCTCACACTCCGCGGCCCAAATGAAGCTCGGTTGACTCTCGGCGTGTTCTGGTTGACGATATCGCTAGATCGAAGGTGAGGGAGGAGAACCATGGCGAGCTCCGACTGCCAAGAATCTCTGATTCTCAGCACTCTGAGACAGAAGGCCGAGCATGAGCCATCTTTTCGGTGGGTCGCCACGCTGGAGGGTCTCGCGGATCGCATAAAACCAGAGATGGAATATGTCTCAGGTCTTTTCCCCGAATACACTCCTCACACAGTCCCTCTTCATCTCTTCTGTGGCGTTCGTCGTTATGTGGCGCTGAGGACAGACGTTGACTAAACACACGACGCAAGCTTGTACCCAGCGCCACATAATCCCTATCAGAGGCTTTGCAGGAACTGCATTATTGTGGGGTCCTCCTTCCAGTGTTTTGAAGGGATAACGCCCTGGACCTCGCAGGTTGCGAGTGCCCTAGACTTCATTTCCAGATCCACCTCCGCATAAACATTCGTAGTGTTGAGAGAGGCATGTCCCAACCAAGCGCGGATGGTATTGATATCGACACCCGCGCGAAGAAGGTGGGTTGCCGTCGTATGCCGAATGGTATGAGGGCTCACGCGCTTCTTCGTTAGTGAAGGTATGCTCTCCAGAAGTCGCCGGACGTATCTTTCCACCATGGTGTGAACGCCAAAGCGGGTGATCGGCCGGCCGCACCTGTTCAGGAAGACGTGATCCGCGGGGGGACGGCTCCCTATGAGGGATGAGACCTCGACCACGGTCTGTGGCCACAATGGACAAAGTCGAAGCTTGTTCCCCTTACCACGAAGCTGGACGAGTGAATGGTCGCGAGAAGAATGAGCCAGGAGGAGATCCGTAATCCTGAGCTGTGCAGCCTCGTCAGCTCGCGCGCCCGTGTTGTAAAGGAACAGCAAGAGAGCATGGTCCCTGCCTCCCTGGTCGGTCGATTGGTCAGGTGCGCTCAACAAGGCATCCATTTCCGATTTCTCGAGGTACGTGATCGTCGCTCGGGGCGCTCGCTTAAGAGGAATGTTACGGAGTTGGCCGCACCACTCTATGTGCTCGGGGCTGTGCAGGGCGATAAAGCGAGCCAACGAGCGGATCGCGGCCAACCGTTGGTTACGGGTGGCCACCGCGCATTTGCGCGATTCCTCTAAATGCCGCAGAAAGAGCCGGACGGCATCGGCTGAGACATCAGTGACGGAAATCTGGTCGATCGGTTTATGTGCCTGCTGAGCCACAAACGGAAACAACAGACTTAGCGTATCCCGGTAGCTGCGCTGGGTGTTTCGGGTCAGATTGCGTTCGCTTACCAAATATTCAAGCAAGAAGCGTCGGACCCAGGGTCCAAGCAGACTTGTCTTAGTCATTACCGCCCCCTCGTCTCGCGTAACGCTCGAACCGCAGGCTTGCCTCATGCAGCAGATCAGGTGTCATGGAGAGATACACCTGAGTGGCCGCTAGAAGCGTGTGTCCCATGTAGACTGATAGCTGTGGCAGAAGTTTCTGTACGTCCTTGCCCTCTCGATACCAGCTCGTCAATCGATGAACCGCCGAGGTATGGCGCAGGTCATGAAGCCGGGGCTGGCAACGGGGACCGCCGTCGCGGTGCAGCCCCGCATGCTTTCGGATGTGCTTGAAAGCCCTCTCAAACATGTGGATGGGAATCGGCTCCGATTTGCGTGTGACAAAGAAAGGATCATCAGGTTTCCTGGATGGTGAACCCTGGCCACGAGCGTATTCGGCAAGCAGCCGAATGGTCTTCGGTCCGATGGGGACAAGACGGCTTTTGAAGAACTTCGAGTCTCGGATTGTAAGGACGGCTTCGGAAAGATCCACATCTCTTATCCTCAAAGACAGCGCTTCCGATGGACGCAAGGCTGCGCCATACATCAGCAGAATAAGAGCCCGAATAACAGAAGCGTCAAGATCACTGAGGGTGCGGCGACACGACTCTGTTGAGTCCAATAGGCGTCGAAGTTCAGCAGGCGAATATATGTAAGGTTTGAATGTCGGTAACAGTTTCGGAATGGTGAGAGGTAATGGCGACCCTGTGACAAACCCGCGACTGATCGCGTATCGATAAAACCCACGCAGAGCGTTGTACCTCACATACCAACTGGTCGTAACTGGACCATTGCCAATCAGAAAGGCATTGACTTTTTCGGGCGACACTTCGGCGATATCAATATCTGGTCCCATGGCCCGACAAAAGGCTTGCAAGTGGATCCGGTTGACGCTAAAGCGCTCGCCAAGTCCTTTTCGGAAAGCGGCATATTGTTCGCAGATCATTTGAAGGTTCATAGCAGCTCTCCCAGATCGAAGCTGGCCACCTCGCGGAGCCGCACGAGATCCACTTTGGCGTAAATCCGAGTCGCCTCAGGATCGCGGTGTCCGAGGTGATCGCCGATTTCCTTCAAAGACAAGCCCTGATTGATCAGACGAGTGGCGCAGGCGTGCCGTATGGAATGCGGCCCGTGATGCTTGAGGGATGGCGCCCGCTTGCGCAGTTGGCCAGCGACGATCGCCCAGATTGCCCCGTTTGAGAGAGGGTTAACCGGCGGGTGCCTGGTGAGAAATACTTCTTGGTAGGGCGATTTGGGTCTTACTCCCTTCAGGTAGCGTATGATCGCCGCCCCGACGGATGGACGGAGCGAATATAAGTGCCGTCCAGATCCCTTGGAACGCGTGAAAGCGATCGTTTCCAGCTGCCAATTGATGTCGGAAAGTCGCAGGCGGACGACTTCTCCTGAACGAACGCCATAGACCGCGAGCAACAGCAGAATTGCGTGATCGCGGATGGCGGTGGGATGATCGCCGGCGGTGGCATCCAGGATTTTCTGCACAATATCCCAAGTCGGTCCAGACGGGAGTGTCTCGTGCTGGAACACGCGAGGCGCCATGATCGAAGCGGCGATGCCGGCAGGGCACCAGCCTCTCGTCTCGGCGTATCGAAAGAAAGCCCGAAGCGATGAAGCGTAGGCTCGAACGCTGCTGCGCGCATATCGCTCTTCGTTCACTTTCTTCAGGAGGAGCGAATCGACGTCCGACACGCTCACGCTTGCAAGCGAACGCTCTCCGTCAAGTAATTGATCGAGGAATGGCCGCAAGCTTGCAGATCGCCATTCGACCGTTTTCGGGGAAAGACCCCGATCTTCTCTCATAAAATGTCTGAACTCGGTCAACATCTGGTCGCAGACTGTTAGGGGGTCGGATGTCGGCTGGAGACGGTTGAGAAGAGTCAGCCATGCAACCGCCTGGGTTATGAAGTGCACCCGCGACTGCTTGACATACCTGCTCTTCAACGAAGGCCAGTGGTGCCTCGACCATCGGTCTGCCGCGTCCTTAATCTGGGCGAGGGTAATCCGGTCGTTGGGCCGGTGACCCAATCCCAGGTACTCCACGATCGACAATAAGAGTAGAGACTTCGCGCGCAAGCCGTTTCTGGACGTTCCCCGCCCGGCACAGCGCTCTAGATATTGACGGCGTTCGTCAACAAGCGGAGCCGAGAGCTGACGAGTCAACGCTTCGGAACGGATAAATAATTGGTTGAACATTGAGTCGGACTCCTTTCGGAAAATGGGAAAGCGAAACTATACGCCGTCAACTTGGTGATCATTTGCTTCCGGCAAACGTGAGAGAAATCGGGTGGGGAGGTTGGCTAATCAAGTCTGTCCCGGGACTCCGGGAGGCAAATCCTACGATCGGCCAGGCGCGGCGGGAGAGAAGCAGTGGGGAAATGGGTTGAAGTTCAGTCCCCTTGCCCGATCGCCGTCGCTCTTTGATAGCGGTAGGAGTGCGAGCCCCATCAACATACAAAGTGCAATTCGAGCAGAGTCTGAAGTTAGTTCTCTGCTACCTGCAAGTTGGAGGCACACAGTGTCAAGGCCGCCTGGTCAGGAAGAAAAAACCTCAGCGATAGTAGCGAACACGCGGCCACAGGTTGAACAGCGGTTCTTTCAAGCCGCGGCAGACGTGGATGTTCAGGTCGCGGTACTGAGCGTGCGGACTATTGACCACTTCGACCAGATCTACCTTCTCGAAGATCTCCTGGAGCGGCGACGTCTGCCCGTTGATGATGATCATCACCTTTCCAGTAGCGCGACCTGGTCCCCAGATCCAATAGGTGTTGTGGCCGCCGATTGCTTTCGGGAGCCCGTAACACCGCCCGAAATAGTCAACTGCAGCTGAGTATCCGTATCCCTGTCCATAGATCGAAACCGCTCTCCGATCGGCTTCCGGCAACGCACGATAGGCACGCGCAACCGCCCTTACCACATCCTCGTACCCATGCATAGCCGCAAAATAAACCGGCAACTGGGTGGCCTCGGTCCCGACCTCCTCCCCCGGGAACTCTATGCCCATCGCCCGCGTGTAGCTGGTCAGTTGCTTTTCGGTCAGAATGGGAAGCAGGATGGGCGAGAATACGATGACGGGGAGAACCACCAGGGCCACCAAGGCAACCTGAGCCCAGCGCCTCGCGCGAAGCAAACGGTCCGCCGCGAACGCGCCTGCGGGGAAGACAACGAGATAGGCTGGACCCAGATAGTAGGGTTTGCCGTGGTTAGCCCAGAAAACAAGCAGGAGGACGGGCAGGACAAAGCCCAGTGCCCGATAAGGACGCCCTCCGGGGTGAAACAGGAGCCATCCGAGGCCAGCCAGCCATACAGGGATCGTAAAAAGGTTCATCATCTCGACGGATGACTTTGTGAAGTGCACAAACGAGAGCGGCAAGTTCTTTGAGAAAGCCGCATTGCGCATGAATTCCAGAGTCGGCCAGCCGTAGCGATGCTCCCAGGCCAGATGGGGAAGGAAGAAGGCTGTTGCGATGAAAGCCCCCAGCCAGAAACTCCGGTCCAGTAAGTTACGCCGGGCGGGCGTTACAACCATGCCGAGCACGAGAACCGCACAGAAGAACCCGATCGAGTATTTGTTCAGCAGGCCGAGTCCCAGGACGATCCCAAACAAAGGCCAGAGACCAGGTTGATTGCGTCCGAAGATCCGGACCACAATCAAGATCGCCAGTGACCAGAACAGATGGTCGAACGAGTTAATGGAAAGGATGTGCCGAAGCGGCAAGAAGCCGGGAGCAAGAGCGACGCAAATGGCCGCCACCATTTGACCGAAGCGCCCTGCGCCGAATTCCCGTGCCGTAAGCCCGGTGATCAGCGCTGCGGTAAGCCCGGCCAAGACGCAAGGCAGGCGAAGCGCCCAAAGTGCGTCCCCCAACATCAGTCGGGTCAGGAAGGTCAACCAAGCAATCAGCGGTGGGTGGTCGACGTACCCCCAATCAAGATGGTCCGCGCAGGCGACAAGGTAGAGCTCATCCCAGCCGATCCCGTAACGGGTTAGCACCACCAGGTGCACCAGCAGAGTCAGCAGCAGCGGAGCCGCAATCCAAGCCCAGGCGATCGGCTGCCGAGAGAATTGTGCCATCGGCTGTTCAGTTGCCTTCATCCCATCCCCCTCCAAGACAATACCGTTATACAAACGAGAGCCGGACCAACAATGTTCAGCCCCCTGGTTGGGGTACCCGCCAATCTTCCGAACGGTGTCAGGAGCCTCAGAACATTATGTGGCATCGAGGACGGTGAGGTGCGCCTTCATTGCTGGCACCACACATTCGAGCGCCACATAACGAGCAACGCCACAGAAGAGGTCTTATGTGGTCAGCCACATAAGAGCTCGAACACCTGTTCAGGATTGGCGATCAGCTGCTGGATAAGGAGTTAGTGGCAAGACTAAATGTCGCCGAGCTGTTCATCTTCTCGGCTGCCATCTATGCGCACGACTGGGGGATGGCGGTCAGTGAGAGCGAGAAGCGGATCATTGCAAGTAGTTCATCGGTGCTTCCAGACCGCCGGATAGTGCGTGAAGACAGGGCCCGATTCCTTAGGTTTCTTCGCGAAAACGCGTCTCCAGAAGGCGAGGGTGTTGACTCTGAGATCTGGCAGCGTTACGTACGAGAGACCCACGGCTGGCGGAGCGGTCTCCGAATCAGGGAGTATTTCGAGCAGATAGATCCGCATCTAGGAGAGGCCGTCGCGGGCGTAGCGGTCGGACACGTTCTACCTATCAACCAATTGGAGGATTACAGCCAATACCCTCTCGATCTGTCAGTCCTTGGTTTTACCGCCAACACTCGTGCTCTCACACTCTATTTGCGCTTGATTGACCTTCTGGATTTCGGATCTGATCGGACACCATACTCTCTCTGGAAATTCGTATGGCCGTTAAACCGGCTGTCACAACTGGAATGGGGAAAGCACCGTGCGTTGAGTCCGGTTACTTTCTCCGCCTTTGGTGGTAGCCGTATTGCCTGTACGGATGGCCGAACAGACGATGCGGAAGTTTACGCTAAACTGGAATCTTCGTTGTTACTGCGACAAAGAGATCAGAGAATGCTTGGATCTCCTGGCTCGGGACCACAATCCTGCTTATCACCTAGATCTGGCCTCACACCTTCGCTTCAGGGTCAAGTCCGTCGGGTTCGACCCAATTTTGGCCAAATTCGAGTTTCATGCGCCGGCGATGTTGGAAATCCTCTCAACGGCACTATATGCCGACAACCACGTTTTCCTCAGGGAACTGCTCCTGAACAGTATCGACGCAATCCGCCTTCGCCGTGCGGTGCTCACCGTAAAAGGAATCAAGCTTGATGGCGAAATAGATGTAGTCGTGACAAAGACCACCGATGGTTGGCGACTCGAGTGGCGCGACAACGGGGCCGGTTTTGACGAGTACATTCTCAAAAACTACTTCGCGCAGGTCGGCATCAGCTATTACAGAAGCGAGGATTTTCGCAAACTCGGGCTGACTCTTGATCCGATATCAAGATTTGGGATCGGTCTTCTCACGTGCTTCCGTGCTTCTGACAGGATGCGGATCACGACTTTTCGGGATCCCCTCCTTTCGCGCGCTGTGCAAGGCCTCGATATCCTGATTGAATCGCCGTTACATCACTTCCGGGTAACTCGGTTGTGCGAGGGGGATGCGCATTCTCCCGGCACTCGAGTTGTTCTCGAGGTAGGAAGGGAAAAGATCCACGAGTTGAAAGTGGTTGAGTATCTGAAAAGCATAGCGGGTTTCGTCGAGTTCCCGATCAGAATAACCGAGGCATCTTCAACAACGGTCATTGTCCATCCAGATCAAGCGTCATCCTTCAGGTCCACGATTCCTTCCGATGTTCAGCTCGCGGCAGAGGAGCCCGGTTTCCCCTGGAGTGACGCCATCGTGCCACAAGACCTCCCAACTGCTAAGGAGAAGTTGGAGGAACGCGTCTTCGATTTTTCCAGCGAGCTAAACTTGCCCGGAACCGAAGGCTGGCTAGCGTATCTAACTCCCAAAGAACCAGCAGACCTCAGGGACTTCTCCAGCCTCACCCGGTGGTCAGTGCAGCCGAGTCCTGAAGAATTGAACCGATGTTCAGAAGTCCGTTTTCGAGAGGAGTGGGTGGGCCAGGGTCAACAGAAGACCAAGAACCAGCCGGGGTTCTTCCGCGTACATCAAAGCGGGATTCTGCTAAGCGGTGCCGACCATCCGGGATACGCCTCACCATGGTTGGTACCATCGATCCGAGTGAATTTCACGAGGGCACCCAGAGCGGTAAATCTATCCAGAACGGAATTTCTGGCGGGGCAAGAATCGAGACGGTGGGAAGATGAAATTTGGAGTAGTGTTGCTCGGAGACTAATAGAAGAGCATCAAAGTCGATTACTCGCTGCGGAACCCGGGGAGAGGTGGTACAGACTCGGGCGGCTCTTGGCGTTCAACCCGATCCCGCGTAATTTCTGGCCTGAACTGCTTCCTGCCGGTAGGTGGCCGGTCCTAGTCACAAGAGACGAAACGCTCGACGCAATTGAGACCCGAGATTTGAAGGACGAGCTTGAGTTGATGCCACGCGCGCTTCTTCCGTTGTTGTCAAAGCCACTGCTAGCGTTCCTGTTCACTCAATCACACGAACGTCTTCCGCTGGGCTGGGAGGAAGGAGGGGTTCATCTGATTCCCGAATCAACTCCTCACGGCAAGACGGCAGCCATGCGCATGGCTGAACTGGCTGTCGATACAGCACTGACGTGCGAGTTTGAGGAGTTCATCGTTCAGTTTCTTGAATCTCCGATTTCAGATTTGCCGATTCCTCAAATCGTTTTACGACGATACGACAAGGCTGCCGTTTTGACGATGGACCTGTTGGACCGAGCACTGCTCCAACCCGAGCAAGTCAGCATTCAGGAGGCTAGGGCGTTATTTGGGACGGTGGGGTTCTTCCCGGAGGCCCTGCCGTTTGCCCCTCCGTATGAGCATTGTTTTTCCTACGGCCTGAGCCTCATCAACCTCAACCACCCAACCAGTCGAGCCCTACTTCGAGTGTTTGCGGGGCTCGAGGCACTTAAGATAAGAAAGGCAACCGATCCGGCTCAACTCGGAATCTTGGCAGACGGGATAGAACGGGGGTTTCCAGGGGGCGATGGAGTGAATTACTCCACCTTCAAGTCGCATCTCACTTCCCTCTTGACCGATGCAAAGCAACTCCAACTCCTGAACTGCGACATCGAGACGCTTGTACCCACCAGATCCGAAATCATCAGCCAGTGGAGCGGAGACACGTTCGTGAACACAATGGAACTGGATCGCAGGCTGTCGAGAGCTCTCCAAGAAGTTGCCGAAGGCGGCAGGCTGATATCCATGAAACGGGCAAACTGATTAACCGGTTTTCACGATCGTCGCGGCCTCCGTTAGCTACAATTGATGTGCGACATCGGCAAATGGCCGGGACCACGCCCGTTATCCTCCGAGTACAGCGGTGGGAACCAACCATTTCCCGGCCCCTTCCGTCGCGCGGCCTGAGACAATCGCTACTTCTTGTCGATGCGATTCTCACCCTTGGATGTCACCTTCGTTCATAGCCAGCGATCAATGAAGCGGCCGGGTGACGACCACCGTTCCGAGCCGCTTCCACCCCCCCTGCGCATTCTTTGACCGCGTGGAAGGGCTGTTCGTCGTTAGTTTGCCGACCCGCTCGGAAAGCACGTGCGGTACGCCCGGCTCCGGTCTGTCCGGCGTCTCCCGCTTCAGCCCGGCATAAAACAAAAGCGGCCGGTCTTCAGCGGCGCCGGCCAGCCCTTCGCCGGGCAGCGTCATTTGTCGCGCCGGTTCGTCGCTCGTCGCTCCCGTGTCCGCTTAGACGGTCGGGTCGGGATCTGCCGGCTCCAGCCCGGCAAGAGCGATAAAGCGAACAGCGCCGGTCTTCCGCTCCGGCATTCACCCGCCCGACCTGGCGGCCACGTGTGCCTGCGGCACACCCGCTCCTCGCTCCTCACACTCCGCGATCACTGATGGAAGGATCACCCGGCGACGCCCGCAGAGGGTACGCGCCTGCGGCGCCGTGCCAGGCATAAAGCGTAAAAGCGCCTGGCACGCCCTTTGCGAAAAGCGTGGCGTCGCCATCGTTCAGGCTTGGTTTGTTTTCAGGTTTGCCCCCCGCGGCCTTCAAGTCGCCGTGAAAGGCCGCGGGGGGCAAACCCAAAACCAAAAACGGGTTTAGGAAGGGTGGCAGGCTCCTCGATCGGCCTCGACCCGAAAGGAGAACGACTATGTTCGAGTACCTCACTACCCGAGTCTCCGGAGGCTACCGGGTGACCCACGTCAACGAGCCCGGTGTTTTCTTCACCGTGACCAAGCCGAACGGCAAGATGGTCTGCGACTGCCCGGAGTACTCCCAGGCGCCCAAGGGCACCTGCGAGCACATCAGCCAGGTCATCGAGTACCACCGCCGCAACCAGGTCACCACGACACCGTCGCGCACGGTCTCCCGCAACCGGTACGCCGGGCGCATGGGCACACTCACCCTCGGCCTGCCCCCCAGGCCAGTCAGCACGAACGGCCGCACTCAGCCCCCCAATCCCAACACCACACTCGTGCACAGCCAGCCAGACAAGCCCGCCGCCAGACCTGCCGCAACCACGCACGAACAACCTTCCGGCGCAGCAAGCGCGCCCTCTTTGACGACCCAGCCCAATCCGCCGACCGCCGCGACGCCGGCCCCGGCCGAGCCGCCGAATAACGGTGCCGCTCGTCCGTCGCCGGCCGCCCCACCGACCAATGGTGACTCCCGCCGCCCGGCTGTTTCGCCGGCTACCTCTGCCGGACCCGCCCTTCCCATCATTCAGAAGTCACCGACCGCCCAGCGCCTCGAACTGCCTTTCCGCCCCGACCAGATCAAGCAGAAGGACGGGGCTGCCTACCTCGACGGCGCCAGCGTGATCCAGCGCCTGAACGATGTCCTTGGAACCGAGAACTGGTCCTTTCGCCTGCTCGGCGATCCCCGGGAGGTACGCGAGGAAGTGATCGTTCACGGCCGGCTGACCGCGATCATGAACGGGCAGAAAGTGGTCAAGGAAGACTACGGCGCTCACGAGCACACCCGCAAGCGCTCCGACAAGTCGATCGTCTCCTACGGGGACACCTTGAAATCGGCCGTAACCGATTGCATCAAACGTTGCGCTCACCAGCTCGGCGTCGGCCTGCACCTCTACTCGAAGGACGGCACCTACCGGTCCTTCTGGCACGCCCCGCTCGATTCCGCCGCCAGCACGACTCCCGCGCCGAACGGCGCCGACCGCGTGGAGGCCCTGTGAAGGTGAGGCTCCATTTCTACATCCTCCGGTGGCAGGCGGACGGTTGCGAGGTGTGCAACCGCTCGACCGGCGAGCTCGACACGGTAACCGTGAACAACGGCCGCTTCGTCGGCCGTTGTTCCTGCTCCGAGCAACCGGAGGCCCCGTGGACCCGCTGCCCGCACCAGGAGGCGGTCCTTCGCCGCTTCCTGGACAGGACCTTCGCGGCTCTGTTCACGCGATGGAAGAAGGCGAATCCCGGACGCATTCGCCGGCTGCCGAACCAGAGAGCGGACGACCCGGACGAGCCGGATCCGAACTTCGAGATCTACCCGCTCCCGAAGCGCCGGTACGAAGTTCGGGACCGGCGCCGGCCGGAGGCCCACGTTCTTGACGTCAGCGCACGCCGCTGGGTCGGGAAGTGTGACTGTGGCCTCCCCGGCGAGCTGCCGCTCTTCATGTGCCCGCACCGCCTGGCCCTGCGGGCTTATCTCTTGAACCTGCCCTGTAACCGGCGCCGGGAACTGCCGTGGCCGTTCTAAGGCGCTTTCAGTGCCTTCGTTTCTTCAGTACTGCTGGAACGTCATCCGAAGCGAGCCGGCTTCGCCAAGAGCCCGCGCAAGACAGTACGCGCGGGCCCTGCCAAGTCCTTTTCGTCTAGTCCCGTCCTCCGGCCCACCGCAGCAGCTGGCTTCGCCCTCGCAGTCCGCCTTCACCCTCTTCCCCCACATCCCTCTTGACCGCCAGAGTCCCGCTGATTAGACTCTTTCCGGTTTCCCCGATTTACCGTCTTTGCGGTTGCCTTTGCTCTGCTTTGCCTCGACTGCATTTCGTCTTATGTAGTTCTGCTGTCGCTTTCCAATCCCGCTCTCGCGGATTGGCACGGCGGGGTATGTTCGGACCCCTGGCGCGAGCGCCAGGGACAGCAAGTTGGTGGGGGCCACTTGCTCAATGCGAACGGCCCAGAAAGCCGGTGGGGTAAGAGGTACCTCCCAAGCCGGCGGCAAACCGAAAAGGGGAGAACTATGGCCTACCTGCTCCTGATCGTCAGCGTCGCTCTTGCCTGGCATTGGTGGGCAACTCGAAACCGCGAGGAGGAGCTTCAGGAACAGCTCCGGAAGCTGAAGAGGGAACTCGGCCGGCTGGACGCGTCTTTTGAAAGCTTCCGCCAGGAGTATTACCTGCGCCTCGCCAAAGCCGGATCGGAGGCGGTCGAGCAGTCCGTGCCCGCAGCCCCAACGGAGGTCACAACCGATTCCACCGGTTCGCAGCTCCCCACCCTTCCGGTGCCGGAGCAACCGTCTCGCTCTGCGTACGGTTTCCTGTCCCAGGCCGCCGGGGCCGATCTGCTCAGTCCGTTTTCCGGAACGGCACGACCCGCGATGCGGGCACCGAACACGCCTGCCGTCGCCCCTCCTGTCGCCCAAAGCGCCGAAGCACCGATCGCCGAGCCGCCCCAGCCACCCGAAATCGCTCAGTCACCCGTAATCGTCCCGTCAGCGCCTGTCCAGTCGGTCTTTTCCGACCCCCTGACCACCGTGGCGGCCGAGCAGACAGTTACAGATCAAGCACGCAAGGAGCCCTGGCCGACTGCCGCGCGTGTTCCCACACTCAAAACCGCCGACACCGACCAGGACTCATCCGACGTCGACCTGGGGGAGGTTACCGGGCTATCCTTCTGGACCGATCTGGAAAAGAGACTCGGCGGAGGGCTCCTCAACAAGATTGGTGTCGGCGTCCTCGTCATCGGCTTCTCGCTGCTTCTCGGCTACACTTTCCAGTACCTGGGGCCGGCCGGGAAAATCGGCATCGGGTACCTGGTCTCGGCCCTGCTTGTCGGTGGCGGCGTCTGGCTCGAGCGCAAGCCCGTCTACTCGCTTTACGCGAAGGGATTGATCGGCGGAGGGTGGGCGCTTGCATATTTCACGACCTACGCCTTGCACTTTCTCCCGGCAGTCCGCCTGGTCGAGAGCGAGTGGCTCGGGCTCATCCTGCTGCTGGCCGCCGCGGCCGGAATGATCGCTCACTCGCTCAAGTACCGGTCCCCGGTCGTGACGGGTCTCGCTTACGCTCTCGGTTTCGCCACGATCCTCCTCAGTCACGCGACTCTGTTCTCCCTGACGGCGACCCTGCTCCTGTCCGCCTCTCTCGTCGTCATCTGCCTCCGGCTCGGCTGGTTCCACCTTCTGGTAGCGGCGCCGCTGGCGGCCTTCGGTTGCCACCTGGTCTGGCTCTACCCTCGAGTCCAAGCGGCGAAATTTGCGGGGCAGCCGCTCGAGCACGGCTTCTGGAGCGCGGCACTCATTGCCGCCTACTGGGCCCTGTTCCTGGTGCCCAACTACTTCGGACGCGGACGGGATTCCGACGGCAGGCCTCAGCTGCGGCTCCTCCTGAACCTGATCAACGTGGGCTGTTTCCTCGGGCTCCTCGCTTACCAGTCCCAGTATCCCGAGTACCGCTTCGGTTTCTTTCTGACAGTTGGCGCAGTCTACATCGGCCTTGCGGCTCTCTCCAGGCGCCGATCCGACCTCCTCACGATGCGCCTGTTCGTCACCCTGGGCGCGGGCCTGCTGATCGCCGCCATACCGACCAGGCTCACCGGCAACTGGGTCGCTTACCTCTGGCTCATCGAGGCCGAGGCGCTGCTCGTTTCCGGCTTCCTGCTCGGTGACTGGTACTTACGCCTGCTTGCCGCTGCGGCCTTCGCCCTGCTCCTCGGCCGGTTGGCAATCGTTGACACCCAAGACGCCACCTCCTTCACCCTCGCTGGAGCCCGTGTCTGCAATTCGATGATCGCCTTCGGGGTGGCGGCCTGCGCCTTCTACTTCAATCACTACTGGCTCTATCGCCGTTTCCGGGCAAGAATCTCCGACTTCGAATGGAACGCCTCCCGGGTCTTCTCCTATGCCGCCGCCTGTCTAGCCGTCGCTGCCGTCTACCTCGAGAAGCCGACCGTCCTCCTGGCTGTGGCCTGGTGCGTCCTCGCCGTCGGGCTCGTCGAGATCGGCCTTCTGCGCCGTGACCCGGACCTTCGGACACAAGGGTACTTCGTGATCCTGCTGGCCGTCGGCCGGCTGGCCCAGTTCAATTTCAGCCTCGACCGAGACATCTGGTTTGTCACCCAGCGCTTTTGGACGGTGGCGCTCGTCGCCGGCTTGCTCTACTTTGTCTCCGCCCAGGTCGGGCGGGCTTATCGCAAACAGGCCGTCGACGACGGGGACGAGACGGTCCGCCGGGTCCTGCTTCACATCGCCTCGGCACTGGCTTCTGTCCTCGTCTGGTTCGAAGTCCCGCCGGCCCTCATCGGCCCGGCTTGGGGCGCAATGGCGCTCGTGCTCCTGGAGCTTGGGAAATGGCGGGACAGCCGCGACCTCAGGCTTCAGGGATACCTGATCACCCTGGCCGGACTCGGACGGCTCTTCCAGTTCAACTACGGCCTCGGTCAGGACTGGCACGGCCTCTCGATCCGGCTCTGGACCGTCGGCCTGTTCGCCACCCTCCTCTACTACCTCGCTTGGCGCCGGGGAGCTTGGGGACGCAGGCCTCTCGCTGGGAACGACATGCCTGCCTGGGAGGCCGGGCTTGCCTGGGAGCGCGGGCGTCCCGCCCGCCTTGACCGGGGCGTCTCGCCCCGGTTCACGAGCGAGCTTTCCGACACGTGGGAGGAGATCCCTCCCCGCGCGATGCTCTACTTCGGGTCTTTGCTGATTGGGATCCTTCTTTGGTTTGAGCTCCCGCTGGTTCTGATTGCCCCAGCCTGGGCCGTCATGGCGCTCGTCCTATTCGAGCTTGGCCGCTGGCGCCAGAGCTGGGACTTCAGGATCCAGGGCCACGTCATCCTCGTGTTCGGCCTGATTCGTCTGGTCCGGTTCAACTACGGGGCCGAGACCCCCTGGTTGACACTGTGCCTGCGCCTCTGGACTGTCTCGCTCTTCGCAGCCGTTCTTTATTATCTCTATTGGCGCCTCCGCAATGCGGACCCTGCGCTGTCGGAGATCGAGGAAATCGCTCGCCGGCTCATGCTCCATGCCGGCTCGGCGCTCCTGGCCGTGCTGCTCTGGTACGAGCTCCCCGCGCTTGCCCTTGCGCCTGCTTTCGGGTTTGCGGCGATCCTGCTCCTGGAGCTCGGTCTCCGCTACCGCAACCTCGACCTGAGGGCGCAGTCCTATGCGACGGCCTTGCTCGCCTTCACCCGCTTCGTCACTGTCAATCTGCTCGCCGAGCAGGCCTGGAACGGCACGAGCCTGAGAGTCCTCTCCGGAGGCCTCGTCCTTGGCCACATCCTCTACCTGTTTTTCGTCCTCCGCTCCCGCAGCACCTCCGGGGCCCGGAGTACCGCCGGGCAGCTCCACCGTTACGAATCGCGCAGCCCCGAGATCCTATCGACCCTGGCGGTCGCCGGCGTTGCCGCACTCCTCCGTTTCGAGCCCGCTCCCGCCTGGGTGGCGGCCTCCTGGGGTGCCCTGGCCGTCGTCTGCCTGTTTAGCGGGATCGCCTGGCGGGACCTCCATTTCCGGTTCCTCGGGCTCGTCGTCGCAGTCGCCACGATCGTGCGGACCTGCTTTACGAATTTCACCGCGCCGGTTGCCGGGCCCGACTCGCTCGCGGCAACCGGCGTGGCGGTGTTCTCCCTGTTCTGTTGCTATGGGCTGCTTCTCTGGCAGCGGGAGCGGGAATCGGCCACCGAGCGCCAGACGGGCGTTCGCCCGCACCGGTTCCAGAAGTACATGCTGCCCGCCTGCCTTTTTGCGGCCACGGCTCTCATGCTCGTCCTGACGTACCAGCGGGCCCCTCAGAACGGCCTCACCCTCTTCTGGGCGTCCGAAGGGTTGCTCCTGTTTCTAGCCGGCCTGGTAGCCCGCCACCAGGCGGCCCGGCTACTGGGACTGGGCCTGCTCTGCTTCTGTGTCCTGAAGCTCTTTATCTACGACCTGCGGGGCCTCGAGACCCTCGCCCGGATCATCTCCTTTATCGGGCTCGGACTGATCCTGCTGGCCGTCTCCTTCCTCTACACCAAGTACTCCGCGCTCGTGAGGAGGTACCTGTGAAGCGGACGATCCCCTTCATCCTTCTCACGCTCTTCACGATCGGCATCGGTGCCATCCTCCTTCGCCACTCTGAAGACTCCGAAGTGAGCATGAGGGCCGTCGGGGAAGTGGCCGGGGAGGTCATGCAGGACGCCGACAAGATCGGGCAGCGACTCGTGAAGATCTCCGGCGCGGAGGAGCGGGAGATCGGCCGGCGCGTGGCCCGCATGGTGACCTCCTATGAGAGGATCGGCCCCGAGAGGCAGCGATTCTATGTCCGGGAAGTGGGCAAGCTGGTCGCGCGTCACGCCCGGCGCAAGGACATCGGGTACGAGTTCGAGGTCCTCGAGAGCGACGAAGTGAATGCGTTCGCGCTGCCCGGAGGTCACATCTTCATCACGAGCGGCCTGCTGGGAATCATGACCTCCGAGGCTGAACTCGCCGGGGTTCTCGGCCACGAAATAACCCACGTCGACCTGCGTCACTGCGTCGAGCGCCTGCAGTACAGCATCGCCGCCCGCAAGGTGGGCGGTCCCCTGGCGGAGCTTGCGGTTGCGTTCGGCCACGACATGTACGAACGGGCGTACAGCGAACTGCAGGAGACGGCAGCCGACGAGGGTGGCACCGTCATGGCGATGCACGCCGGATATGATCCCTGGGAAACGGTCAACTTAATGGAACGGATGGGAGACAAGTTCGGGGAACTGGACCGGTCTAAGCCGAGCTCGCCCGGCCGCGAGGCCGGTCAGGTCGTCGTCGGCGCGGTCAACGACTACTTCCAGACCCACCCGCCCTTCCGCCAAAGGATCGTGAACATCGAAAAAACGGCCAGGCGATCGCAATCGGGCGAACGTTCCCCTCGATGGTACATCGGGCGCGTCAACTTCCAGACGCTCACGGCCCGAAGCATCGAAGAGCTCCCCGGCGAATGGTGGAGTGGGGAACCGTGAGAGACGAGTCGAACGGGCGCTTCAATCGGCCACCGCCCGAAACGCAGTTACACCGGCAAAGGCAAGTCAGCCGTAACGACTGGCAAGTTCGAGCTCAAGAAAACCGTGCAGGGCACTTCTACTTCTCGCTTAAAGCCGCGAACGGACAGACCATCCTCAGCAGCGAGACCTACAAGACGAAGCGAGCAGCCGTAGAGGGCATCAAGTCCGTCCGAA
>Ga0209077_1000048_pt1 | contig 28980 bp, 24 predicted proteins | sample PPLLak1March2015_FD_187247 | JGI IMG/M metagenome (GOLD analysis project Ga0209077, IMG submission 187247) | Freshwater sediment microbial communities from Prairie Pothole Lake near Jamestown, North Dakota, USA - PPLs Lake P7 Core (1) Depth... | ecosystem: Environmental > Aquatic > Freshwater >... | reverse complement strand
AGATTCTACATTCTTCGGCCTTTCAGGCCGAAGGCGGTCGCAGCCGGCTGAAAATGTAAAAACTCCAGGGTCCGACTTGGAAGTCGGACCTACGAAAGCCTGTCAGCCTGTCAGCCTGTCAGCCGGTTAGCCGGTTGGCCGGTTAGCCGGTCAGCTGGTCAGCTGGCCACTGGGCAGTGGGTAGTGCGCAGTGGGTAGTTGCCTTTCAGACTGGCGCGCTTATTGCTTGGTTTCTTCGGGGGAGAAAAATGAACGTGCTTGTCGTCGACGACGATCTGGAAAGTGCCCGCGTCTGCTCGGAGCTCCTCCGCTACCGCGGGCACCAGGTTTGGACGAGCGCGAACGCGGGAGAGGCGCTCGAGCTGGTGCGTGTGCACAAATTCGACAGCGCCCTCCTGGACCTGGTCCTGCCCGATATGGATGGATTCTCGCTCGCTGCGGAGATTCACTCCAAGCAGCCCGCGGTTCGTTTTCTGATTGTCAGCGGCCATTTTGATCCCGAAGATCTGAGCGGCGCGATCAGTTCAGTTCAAGCATATTTTCGCACTAAGCCGCTCGATTTCGCTGAAGTTGAATCACTCCTGGAATCGCACCCCCCGGCAATGCCTTAACGTCGATGGGGTGGTTAAAATTCACCGCCCGCACAGAAATGCGCATCATTTTCACCGGTGCATCCGCCGGAGACTGCGCGAACGGGGCATTTTAAACGAAGCGTCCCGGTGCTAACCTGACGGGAATGAGAGTACTCGCGGTTGGTGCGCACCCGGATGATCTTGAGATACTTTGTGGCGGCACTCTGGCGCGGTTCACGCAGGAAGGGCACCAAGTGACGATGTGCCACGTTTGCAACGGAAACCTGGGCCATCGGGAAATCCCGCGGGACAAATTGCGCGAGATCCGGCGGGAAGAGGCGAGAAATGCTGCGGCGCTTATCGGGGCCGACTCGATCACGCTCGACGTGGATGATTTTGACATCTATGTTGAACGAGACGGTCGGATGAAAATGATCGAAGCGATCCGCAGCGCTGCGCCTGACCTGATTATCCTGCCGGACCCGCGTGATTACATGCCCGATCACACGATTGCGTCCGAGGTAGGATTCGCGGGGAGTTTCGGCGCCACGCTGCCGCAGTTCGTCACCCGGTCTCCGGCTCATTTCAAGCTCACACCCATCTATTTTGCCGATACGGTAGCGGGGCTGAATTTCGAGCCTGAGGAGTATGTGGACATCTCCGAAGTGGAGGATATCAAGCGGCGGATGATCGCCTGTCACAGGAGCCAGGCAGTCTGGCTCCAGGAGCACGATAACGTCGATTACGTGGAAATGGCCATGGTGCAATCCGCCTTCCGGGGCATGCAGGCGGGCGTCCGGTACGCAGAAGCTTTCCGTCAATACCGGGTCTGGGGACGCGCGACCACCAGGCGCTATCTGCCGTAGAGTGGGTCCGACTTCCAAGTCCTACATCGGCAACGAGGAGGATCGATGAGCGAAGAGCAGAACCTTATGACGACACTTCGTGGTTCCCTCCTGGAGAATTTCTTTCCCAAGGGCTGGGATCTCCAGAGGATGGATGAATGCGCTTCCGTTTCTCCAAAGGAAGCAACCGCCAGGCAACCGTGGTGGAATGAGCGGTTCACGCCGATCCCTTGCGGCTCGCTCGAGGATTTCAACGTCTTCATGGGTCACGAAATCGCCCTTGCGATCCACCGCACCAGGGAAGCGGGGAAGCAGCTGGCGATGATCCTGCCTGTCGGACCCATGGGCATGTACCGGTGGACGGTCTTCTTTCTGAAAGAATGGGGCGTAGGTGCGGATCACGTTCACGGGTTCAACATGGATGAGTGGTCCGACGCCCAGGGCAACACCCTGGGGCCGAGCAACCCCGGGTCGTTCCGTTACGCCATGGAAGACGCTTTCTACGGGCCCCTGGGATCGCTGACGGTTCCGGAAAAGCAGCGGAACTTCGCCACCCGTGACAACCTGCCGCACTATCCTGAGAAGGTCACGTCGCTGCTGGGCAAAGGGGCGGAGCTGGTCGTCGTTTTCGGGATCGGGCGGGTGTTCCACATAGCATTCTGGGAGCCGCACTTCGCCGCCGATTTCGCGTCGGCGGAGGAGTGGAAGGCACAGACACACCGTCTAGGCGCCAAACTGCACCCTCTCACGATCGAGCAGAATGCGATCACCAGCTTCAAGAGCCGGACGACACTGGTCCCTGCATTCGCAAATACGATCGGGCCGGGGCTTTTCCTGAAGGCCAGCTGGATTATCGGAGGTTGCGACGGAACGCTGGGTCGCGGCATGCAGTGGCAGGGGCTCAGCTTCCTGGTCACCCTGCGCTATGGTCCGGATATCTGGGTTCCTTCGAGCTTCATGCCGACTCTGCCGGGTAAGCTCTTCTTCATGAACGAGCTGGCCGGCCCGCTTGTCGCGGAATGCAACTAGTGTGCTGAGTCAGAGATAACTTCCCTGTAGGTCTTGAGTCCCGAAGGGACGACAGGCCGTCGTCCCTTCGGGACTCTAGAACTACAGCGAACGCATTTATGACTCATGACACTAGCCCGCATTTCTCACAACTCTGCGGCTGCTTTTTCCGTCAGAGCCGCGCCCGTAGCGCTTTTCAGCGGAGTGAGCGGGTTCTTGCTGGGCCGGGCTCGATTGTTGAGCTAGGCAGCCTGGTGGACCGCGGTACCGGCGTCGACGTAGACTTGCATGTCGAAGGGGAGTAGTGCTCAAGGGGTAGTGTTATGTCTCGAAGGCGAATTAGCGTCCTACTTCTCATGGTCTTCTGTCTTGCCCTCCTGCTATGGCTCCTCTTCTCCCACGACAGCTCATGGCTCTTACGTCGGAACCGCACCGCGGACGTCGTCGCATCTAAAGACGAGTCATCGGCAGGTCGACCGGGCATGGCCGCCTCTGAGGGGGTAGATTCGCAGCCGGCTGACAGCCGGCAGCCGGGGAACTACCGGCCCGGCGCTATCCTGAAACGGGGTGAGGGCGAGAAGCTGGAAGCGTTCCGGATGCGCGGCAGGGTGACAGCCGACGACAAGCAGCCGGTGGTTGGTGCTGAAATCCTGGTTTGCCAGTCCATGAATCCGCAGGATTGCGCCGGCTCGCCGTGGCGAGCGGTGTCGGGAAACGACGGCTTTTACGAGCTGAGACTCCCGTTGAAACGCGACGCTCACTTCGCGATTCGCGTATCCAGCGAAGGTTTTGCGACACTCGAGGGACGCTTGAGCATGGAAGCGCCAGCCGATCTCGAGCGAAATTTCGTTTTGTCGCCTGCCGTGGCTTGGCTCCGCGGTCGGGTGGTGGACCCAGCCGGGGTGCCGGTCGAAGGCGCTAGCGTGATGGTCTCGCCGCGGAACCGGCGTCCGGACGTGGCGGGAAGTCGTGGGATCGGCGTGGCTCTCATTGGTGGAAAGCGCGAGCGACTGGTAACTGACCGCAACGGAGAGTTCGGTGCGGACGGATTTCAGCTCGGCTCAGTCGCCGTCGTGGCATTCGCGCAAAAATACCGTGCAGCCGCTCAGGAAGTGGCGCTTGACCCCGGCGAAAACCGGGTAGACCTGCGGCTGTTGCCCGCGCGGACGCTATCGATCAAAGTACTCAACAGCAGAGGCCAGCCCGTGGAGGCCGCCACCGCGCTGTGCCGGGCACCCGGCGAGCGGGGGGGCGTCGAGATGGAGACTCCCAGGCCGGGTGTCGTGACCCTGAAGCTCGATCCCCAAATCGACCAATGTCGTTGCGAGTTAAGGGCTCCGAGTTATCTGTCCGAGGTCGTCAGTTTCTCGACTGGATCCCCGCCGGCCGAGGTGATCCTGGAAGACGGCCCGGTCGTGCGCGGGCAGGTTGTCAACCAGTCAGGCGCTCCGATCGAAGGCGCCAAAGTTTCCGTGCAATGGAGTCGCGAGGAGCGGGAATTCGAGGGAGGTTTCGGGACAGGCGGGAACACGGACTCGACGGGGCACTTCGCGATCCCTGTTTCGACCGATCAGTCCGTCAACGTGGTTGTGAGTGCACAAGGTTACCTGGATTCTCGAGTTTCCATCGAAGCGCCGAACCAGCCCGAACGGACGATCATCCTGAAGCGACCTGAGGGTGCGCTCAACGGTCGTGTGGTTGATCCATCGGGGAATCCCGTGACCGAATTCCAGGTGACGGTGATGGCGATTCCCACGGCGCCCGCGCCTCGGCAGCGGGGTCGGGGCGTGCGGCCGGAGTTTTCCACGTCCGGCATGTTCCAACACCGGGAAGGTTGGTTCTCCTTCCCCGAGCTGCCGTCCGGAGATCTGGAAATCTATGTGTCCACCCGCGGCCGGCGAGGGATGCGGAAATCACAAGTCGTGCACCTGCCGCAGGGCATGACCGCCGAATTGCTCGTTCAGCTGGAACCGGCCGAGGAGAGAAACTAGGGAATATTACCGCCCGATCAGCTCAAGCCTTTGCTCGGCTCCTTTGGGCAGCCGATCCAGCTCATCCAACGCAGCAGAGAGCACCTGGACGAGCTGCTGAAGGTTGACGGCATGGTGGGCGATTTGTCCGGCGGCGCTTGCGGACTCCTCGGATGCACCCGCGGCGCTCTGCGTCACCTTGTTGATCTGGTCCATGCCACGGGCGATTTCGCTGATCTGGACGCTCTGTTCCCGAAGTGTTGTGTTGACCGTCTTCAAAACGTCGGTTACGACCTGTACCTGGTCCTGAATCTCTTCGAGGCCAGAGACAACCTCACGGTTGAGCGATACCCCGTGTTCGGCGTTCCGCTGCGCCTCTTCGATGAGCCCCTCGCTTTCCTTCGCTGCCTTGGCGCTGCGGTTGGCCAGGTCGCGAACCTCTTCGGCAACCACGGCGAAGCCTTTGCCCGCATCGCCCGCCCGAGCGGCCTCGATGGAGGCATTCAGCGAAAGGAGGTTGGTCTGGAAGGCCAGTTCTCGAATCACCTTGACGATTCGTCCGGTCTCGTCCGAGGAGCCTTTTATTTTTTGCACTGCAAGGGACAGCTCCTGCATTCGGCCTACGCCTCGGGCGGTGCTGTTTTTCGCCGATTCGGCAAGTTGCTCGACCGCGCCGGCGTGTTTTTCGGTTTCCAGTGTCGCGGTAGCCACGACCTTGAGGCTTGACGAAATCTCCTCGACGGAACCGGCCTGTTGGCCGGCGCCCGAGGCCAACGATTCACTGGCACGGCTGATCTGTTTGGCGCCTTCCGAGAGTTCGCTCGCCATTGCGGCGACCTCTCCGATACCGGCATTCAGGCGTGAAATGGATTCGCTCATCTGCTCGTACAGATGCCGGATTCGCTCTTCGCTCTGCCGGGCGGCGGTCTCGGCCCGGTGGCGCTCTGCCAGTTCGCGCCTGATCGTCTCGTTGGCGGCGACCGCCTCCTCGGTCCGTTGCTCGACCTGTTGGTTGGCGGCTGTCAGTTGATCTATTATCCTTCCTCGCTCCCGGTAATCACGGATGGTCCTTCTGCCTTGGAAGAAGATTACGATGCCGGCGATTGCGGCGATGGCGAGGAACCCGATCTGCAGGTACCAGGGTCGCAGGACGGTAAATTGAAACAGGGCGGGAGAGGAATCGACGTTTCCGTTCCGGTCCATTGCCCTGACCTCGAACGCGTGATCGCCCCAGCCGAGTCCCGTGAGGGCTGCGGAGTCGGCGGATCCGAAACCGCTCCAGCCGCCGCCGTCGATGCGGTAGGAGTACAGCAGCCGGGCTGCAGTCGTGACGTTCCAACGGTCGCTCCCCATGAACGCGAGCTGAACGTTTCCGGCGGGCGGTGCTTCCCGGAGGTTTCTTCCATCGGGAATGAAAGTCTCGGGCGCTTCAACATCGGCCTCGGGATTTCGGATACTGACTCCGCGGGTCGTTCCGCACCAGATCCTCCCCTGGCTGTCTTCGAACACTTCGTAAGCCATCGACGACGGCAGGCCGTCATCGGAGGCGTTGGAGACCCAAAGACCCTCGTGGTATCGGTGCACGCCGGTTCCCGAAGCCACCCACATATCCCCGTTGCCGGCACAAACGATGGCTCGGGCTCGATCAACCCGCTCGAGCAAGCTTGTCCAGTTCTTGCCGTCGAAGACAACCACCCGGTTCCGACCGCCTAGCCAGATAGCTCCGGTTCGCGATTCGCCGATGGCAAAAACGCCATTGTTTGGTCCAAGCTGGTCGAAATCGAAGGCCTCGGCCTTCCCGTTGCGATACAAAAAGGCTCCGGTTAACCCTCCAAGCCAGAGGTCCCCGTTCCGGGCTTCATGAATAGTGCGCAGGTCACTGATCTTGTCCTTACCGAGATCGACGAATTTTCTGAAGCGCTGGCCGTCGAAGATGTCAATCCGATAGTCTGTTGCATTGCCACAATGAGCGAGCAGCGTGCCGTCGTGCCGCCGGAGTACCGAGCGGATCGGAAGCCCTTCGGGGTGGCGGATCGGCTCACAGGAGCCGGTCTCCGGGTCTACTACGACGATCTGCTGAGCGGATGAGCCGGACTGGACGTCCGCCGCAAGAACCATCCGGTCTCGGCCAAGCAGTTGCAGCGAATGCACCTGGGTGGAACGCGCGGTCGTGTTGCTCGGCAAGTCCAGGATCCTCCAGGTGTTCCCCTCGAGAATCGCCACCTGAGCGCGGTAGAGCACCCAGGTCCGACCACGCTCGTCCTGGGCGATGGAGCTGCAGATTTCGCCGACGCGGCCCAGCCCTCGAGGCGATGCCCACAAGGAAGGGGCGTAGCGAACGGCTCCCTGCGAGGTGCCGATCCAGAATTCCCCAGTCTGACCCGAGAAGACGGACATCAGGTTGCCTGAAAGGGCATCGGTGCGATCCACCGGTTGAAAACGCCCGTCGGTCTCGGTCATCAGAACTTCATCACGGCGGACCCAAATCGAGCCGTTGGGTCCTCGCCATCCCTCCACCGTCCCGCCACCGGCGCTGTAAACGAGCGCCCACCGGTTACCCTCGAGACGGAGAACCGTGCGCCCGTCGGGTCCCTGGGCGGTGGCAAACAGCTCTCGGCCCGGACCTTCGTGCATGCGCGAAAAATTCGAGTATTTCTGATCCGCCGGTGCGAGGGGTTCGACGCGGAACCTGGCACCCGCTCTTGCCCTGACGCCGGAGGCCACCCCTCCGCTCGTTGATACCCAGAAGCCGTTACCATCGTGCCTGCGGAGGATTTCGCTGAAATTGCCCAGCCCAACGTTCTCGGCGGTTTCAATTGTGCTTATGTTTCCGCTCACGGCGTCGAACAGGACAATGCGGTTGGGAAGAAGGAGCACAACCTGCTCAGTGTCCACAGGGCACAGGCCACGCAAAGGGCTGCCTTCCAGGACTGCTTTCAGCTCGGCATTGGAATAGGTCTCCCAACGACCGTTCCTGAAGCGAATGAGCACGCTCTGGTTCTGCGCCCAGGCTTCACCATTGCGGCTCCCGTGAATGAAACCTGCGGTGAGCGAGAAGGGATAGGTCCGGACCATGTGCCCGTCAACCATGCTGAACGCTTCTACGACTCCATGCGACAGCCAGACCCTGCCCTCTACATCGAGGTTGACATTGCGGATGTAGGACTCGGGCAGGCCGTGGTCGGATGTCCAGTAGCGCCAGGCGGACTGATTCTGAGCGGAGAGGGGCGTGGTCATCAGCACGAGGAGCGGAAGGAAAACCAAAAGATGAGTCAGTCCCCGATTCCGGGAGACGGACTTGATGATTCGAGCTCGCATAAACTGCCTCCCGCGCTGCTGGAAGGTCAAGGGAGCAAGGACGCACTCCGCCTGACCATCCCTATTGCGGCGGTGTGAAAGGTTATCCGAAGTCGCAAGGTGTGACAAGCAGAAGCGACTGCCCAACTGGGGATGTCGCCGGAACTCGCCAACCGGGCCGTAAAGCGGCGGATTCTGAACCGCGAATCCGCCCTACGACTGAGCGCTTTCGCACGTCGGGCGGTCGTAGGGCGGATTCGCTGTACAGAATCCGCCGCTTTGGGCCCGGTTGGCGAGGTTAGCCTGTCAGCTGGTCGGCCTGGCATTTCCTGTGCTCCTCGTGGTGTAGCAATCAGTTCCAATTCCAGGTTCGCCCGGTGTACCCTTGGCGCGATGCGAAGACCACTATCGCCATCGGTGAAAATCGAATAGTCCGATTTGCCGAATTCAAGGATATTGCGGCTTTTCGTCGTTGGTGTCCTTGGGGTCCTTGGGGTCGGCCGGGTTCAAATCACATGTCCGAACTGCTGATCACGGGTGCGAGCGGTTTTTTGGGTTGGCACCTCTCGCGTTACTTCGCCGGGCGCGGTTTCCGGGTGACCGGAACCTATTCGAGTCATCAACTCGCCGCGGCACTCCCGGGTGTAGAGTTGTGCCACCTGGATCTTCTCCATCCGACGGACTCGCCGGTTTGGTCTCGGCACTATTCGCATGTGATTCACGCGGCGGCGATGACTCGCCCGGACGAATGCGAGAAGCAACCGTCGCTGACCACACTGGTGAACGTCGAGGCGACCCATCTGCTCCTGCAGGGTTTTCCCGGAAGCCGGTTCGTCCACATCTCGACCGATCTGGTGTTCAACGGCCTGGCACGGGACTACAAGGAGTCCGACCCTCCGGATCCGCCCAATGTCTACGCACGAACGAAATTGTGGGCGGAACAGCAGTTGGTTCAGGCCAAGAACGCGATCGTGGCCCGGATGGCGCTCCTGTACGGACCGCCGGCACCGTTCGGCGGCGGTTTCCTCGGTTGGGTAGGCGCGAGAATCGAGCAGGGGAGCTCCGTCCCGCTTTTTACCGACCAGTATCGGACACCGGTCTACGTCGGCGATGTTGCCAGGGCGATCGAGTGGATGCTCGAATCCTCCCCGCGCTTCAACCTCTATCATCTTGGGGGAGCCGAGCGCGCCAGCCGTTGGGAGTTCGGCCTGAAGTTCGCCGCCGAGTTCGGACTGGACCGCACCATGTTGGTTCCCACGACAATGGAATCGGCGGGCCTGGTTGCCCGCGGGAAGGACTGCTCGCTCGATTCTTCGCGGCTCACGACGGAATCCGGGCTGGCCCTTTGCAAGCTGGATGATGGACTTGCCCGGATGAAGGAGGGGCGGTACTGAGAATGCGGAATGCTGCGATCGAGAGAGGCGGTGCCTTTGCGTAGGTCCGACTTCCAAGTCGGACATTCGTCTTGCTCGGATCATGACCAGCAGATTCGGCACAGCGGGGCTGGGAGTCAGACCCTGGGAGGCGAAGGCAATGTTCGACTTGGAAGTCGGACCAACGAAGGCAAAGGGGAGGCGAAGGCAGTGTCCGACTTGGAAGTCGGACCTCCCCGGCCTTTTCGATCCGCGAAATTGCGGGTTCTACTGCTACAATTGACGGAATGTCGGACGTCTACAAGCTTTTTCCTTATATCCGATCGCACTTGCACATCCTCGTGTTTTCGATGCTCCTTCTGGTGGCCAGCGGCATTCTCGAGGCGGGCATTGTCCTTCTGCTGGCCCCGATCTTTAACCATTGGTCGGCCCCGACAGTCGCCGATCCGGAGGGGCTTCGCGTCCTGCAGTACCTCTTCGCACCTCTGCGGGCCTTGGGAATTAACGACAAGAGCATTCCTCAGATCGCCATGCTGCTGGTCGGCTTTTCCTTTTTCAAGGGACTCTTTCTGTATTTTGCCGAATACTCCATGAGCTACAGCGGACAGCAGGTGGTTGCGGCGCTTCGCCGCGATCTCTATGGCCACCTGTTGGACCAGTCGATGACCTTTTACGCTCATAACTCGACCGGAAAACTGATGGCACGCGTGATCACGGACACCGAGCGTATCCAGGAGACGGTCAGCAAGACGGTGACGGACTACGCGCGGCAGAGCATCCTGCTGGTCGCTTTCCTGGTCATGATCTTCTGTCTCGACTGGAAGCTGTCGGTGCTCTCGCTCTTAATCGCGCCGTTTGTCCTGGCGATCACTTTAAAGCTGGGAAGGGGGATCCGTAAGGCGAGCACTCGGAGCCAGGAAAACTTGTCGGACCTGTCCAACAACCTCCAGGAAAGTATAGCCGGGCAACGAATCGTGAAGGCATTCGGGATGGAGGAGTACGAGAAGCGGAAATTCGCCAAATCCCTCTCGCAACTCGTCCGCATGAATCTTAAGGTCGCGCGGACCGCCGCGCTCAACTCACCGCTCGTCGAGTTCGTCGGTTATTTCGCCTTCGTGCCCTTTCTTTTCTACGCGAACCACCAAATCAGTCGCGGTGCTCTCACACTCGGCGCTTTCGCGACATTCGTGATCTCCGTTTTTCGCCTTTACGAGCCGATGCGAAAGCTGTCGAGGATGCATCTTCATATCCAGCAAGCATTTGCATCGGCTACCCGCGTGTTCGAATTGATGGAGACCAAGATCGAAGTGCTGGATGCTGCCGATTCGACCGAGTTGACGCCGATGAAGGAGGAAATCGCGTTCGAGGCTGTCTCCTTCTCGTATCGGGGTCAGAAGAAAATCCCGGTCCTGCACCAGGTGGATCTTCGAATCCGGGCCGGAGAAATTGTCGCCCTTGTGGGACGGAGCGGGGCGGGGAAGACGACGCTCGCGAGCCTCATCCCAAGGTTCTACGACCCGACGAGCGGGCAAATCCTTATCGACGGCGTCGATATCCGGCAGGTCACTCAGAGATCCTTGAGACAACAGGTGGCCATCGTCAGTCAGGACACGTTCCTCTTCAACGACACCGTCCGGAACAACATCGCTTACGGACGCGAGGATTGTGCGATGGAGGAAGTGATTCAGGCAGCCAAGGCGGCGTTCATTCATGATTTCGTCGCCAGCCTGCCGGCGAGTTACGATACCGTGATCGGTGAGCGGGGCCAATTGGTTTCGGGCGGACAACGCCAGCGCCTCGCGATTGCCCGCGCCATACTGAAAAATGCGCCCATTCTGATCCTTGACGAGGCGACTTCCTCGCTCGACACTGAGTCAGAACGCCTGGTCCAGCAGGCTCTCTACAACCTGATGCAAAGTCATACGACACTCGTCATTGCACACCGGCTCTCCACGGTGAGGATCGCCCACCGCATACTGGTCATGGAGGCGGGGCGGATCGTCGAGGTCGGTGACCACGATGATCTCATGGCACGGTCGGGTATCTATCGCAAGCTGCACGATCTCCAGTTCGAAGACATCGTTCCCGTAGGATGACGCTATGCAAAGCATGACTGGCTTCGCCCACACCTCGACCTCCTGGCGCAACCTGGAAATATCCATCGATGTTAAGGCTGTAAACGGACGTTATCTTGACCCGGTTGTACGGCTCCCGCGTGAGCTGATGTCGATCGAGGCGGATATCCGGAAGCAGATCCAGGGCAGGATTTCGCGGGGCCGCGTCGAGGTCCACATCAACCTGAATGCGGCAAGCGCCGGCCAGGAGGTCAACCAGACGGCCGTCGACAATTACCGCAAAATCGCCGAAAACCTCCAACAGATGGGGATCGAAGGTGCGCTGGATGTCTCGACCCTTCTTCAATTGCCGGGTGTCCTTTCTTCTCCGCAGATCGACCCGGAATCCGAGGAGCTGGCCGCAGCCCTTTCCCGCGGGATAACCGAGGCTCTTGATTACTTGATCGCCGCCCGGCGGCTTGAGGGCGCTACGATTCGTCAGGACCTGTCGCAGCGAGTAGGCCGGCTGGGAACCCTGGTTGCACAGATAAGGCTGGCGACAGGAGACGTGAAGAACTATTACGCCGAGAAACTGCGCCAGCGGCTGGCTGAGATTTCGACTGGCACGGTCAACGTGGATGAGAATCGCCTCGCTCAGGAATTGATTTACTATGTCGAGCGTTCCGATATTTCCGAGGAGATGTCCAGGCTGGAGACCCACCTCGGCCGGTTCGCCGAGCACTTGAAATCGGACTCCGATGACGTCGGGAAGAACCTCGATTTTCTCTGCCAGGAACTCAATCGGGAAATCACAACGACGCTCTCCAAATCTCCTTCGGCCGGTTTATCCCATCTGGGAGTCGAGGCCAAAGCCGAGATCGAACGAATCCGGGAGCAAGTTCAGAATGTCCAGTAAAGGCAACCTTATCGTGATCAGCGCGGCCTCGGGCTCGGGTAAGACCAGCCTCGCGCATCGCGTGCTGAGGGAAATGCCCGGGTTGCGATTTTCCGTCAGCCACACGACTCGAAAACCGCGGGCAGGAGAGAAAGACGGCGTCGACTACTTCTTCGTATCCAGCGCGAAGTTCGAGGCGATGATCAGAGAGGGCGCATTTCTCGAGCATGCCCACGTCTACGGCAACTACTACGGGACGAGCAGCGAATTTGTCGAAGCGCAGCTGGCGGCCGGGCAGGATGTCCTTTTGGATATCGACGTGCAGGGGGCCATGGCGGTCAAGAAACGAATGCCCGAGGCGGTGACGGTTTTCGTGTTTGCGCCGTCCTACGATGTCCTTGGCGACCGGCTGCGCAGGCGCGGACTGGACGATGAGGCGGTGATCCGGGCACGGCTGGACATCGCCCGGGGCGAGATCCGGTGTTACCGTGAGTACGAGTATGTCATTATAAATGATGATATTGAAAAGTCGGTTCTTGAGTTAAAATCTATAGTTTTGGCCGCGCGCTGTACCACGGACCGACGTCTTGACCGCGCGGAAGAAATTATCAAGACATTTCCAGCATAAGAATTTCGGATTGCGGATTTGGGAATTCGGACATGAGAACCGAAATCCGAAATCCGCAATCTGAAATCCGCAATCGGAAGAAGGAGACGGTGAATGATCATTAAGGTGCCCGACGAAATTGACAGTAAATTCAGGTTCATCCTGGTCGCTGCGGAACGCGCCAAGCAGTTGCAGAACGGGGCTCCCCCGAAAATCGACGTGAAGTCGACCAAGCCCGCGTTTATCGCACTCAGAGAAGCGGAGCTGAACCTGATTCCCTACGAAATCCTTGAACCGGTCGAGGAAGAGGGAATGATGGAAGAGGAGGAGGAACAGCCCGGCGAATGAAGCTCGTCCTCGGGGTAACCGGTTGTATCGGGGCCTACAAGTCGGCCCTGATTCTCAGGCTCCTGCAGAAGGAGGGCTTCGACGTCCTGCCTGTCATGACGAGGTCCGCCCAGGAGTTCATCGGGCCGCTGACTCTCGAGAAACTTTCGGGTCACCGGGTCGTTACCGGGTTGTTCGACGACCATGAGGTCTCGATCGAGCACATCTCCGTCGCCCGCGCGTCTCACCTGCTGCTTGTGGCACCCGCTACCGCGAACATACTGGGAAAGTTCGCGAACGGGATCGCCGACGATTTCCTCAGCACTCTGTACCTGTCAACGACGACGCCTGTCGTCGTCGCCCCCGCCATGAATGTCGAAATGTGGCGCCACCCGGCCACACAAGCGAATCTTGAGACGCTTCGACGCCGCGGTGTGGTGATTATTGAACCGGAGAGTGGTTACCTCGCATGCGGTGAAGAGGGAGAAGGGCGGCTCGCAGACCCTGATGTCATTGTCCAGGAAGTGGTTGCGCTCCTCCGACGGGGCGGATCGCTGAAGGGCAGGAGAGTCCTGGTGACCGCCGGCCCAACGGTAGAGGACCTTGATCCCGTTCGTTTCATCTCGAATCGATCATCGGGCAAAATGGGCTATGCGATAGCGCGGGAAGCCGTAACGCGGGGAGCTGAGGTTGTGCTCGTCTCCGGACCGTGCGCTTTGAAGCCTCCGCATGGCGCCGTCCTGGTCAGTGTCCGATCGGCCGCCGAAATGGCCGAGGAGGTGTTCGCCCGGTTCACGGAGACGGACATCGTCGTCATGGCGGCTGCCGTGGGCGACTACCGGCCGGTGCGGATCTCGGAGCAGAAGCTCAAGAAGTCCCAACCCCGACTCACCCTCGAACTCGAGTCGACCGCCGACATTCTCAAATGCCTCGGCGAACGCAAGACTCGCCAACTCCTTGTCGGTTTTGCCGCCGAGTCGGAGAACCTCGTGGAGCACGCACGGCGCAAGCTCCAGGAAAAGAACGTGGACCTGATAGTGGCAAACGACATTTCCGGTCCTTCGAGCACTTTTGGATCAGACAATAACCAGGTCACGCTGATTGATTCAGACGGTGCGGTGGAGCGCCTCGAGACGCTCCCGAAAAGCCGGGTCGCCGAAATCTTGTGGTCGAAGATTGAGGCGAAAATCGGTTGAGGCAGCTCCGACTTCCAAGTCGGACACCGTCCCAATGGGCAGCGCGACCTACATGGAGTTGCTTGAAGATGAGCAAAGCCGGTTTTGTAGCACTGGTGGGCCGCCCCAACTCGGGGAAATCCACACTTCTCAATCAGCTCATCGGTGAAAAGGTCTCCATAGTCAGCGACAAACCGCAAACGACCCGGAATCGAATACTCGGGATTCTGAATCGACCGCAGGTGCAGATCATCCTCGTCGACACGCCGGGAATCCACCGGCCCGGCTACCGGATGAACGAGCGGATGATGCACTCGGTGTATGAGGCGATGAAGGAGGTGGACATCGTCGTCCACATTGTCGATGCCTCCAAGAGCTTTGGTAAGGGCGAGCAATACGCCCTGGATCTCGTCAAGAAAGCGGAAAAGCCGGCCATACTCGCTCTAAACAAGATCGACCTGATCAACAAAGGGAAACTGCTGCCGCAGATGGAGCATTTCTCGAAGGAACACGAGTATGTCGCAATCGTGCCCATTTCCGCGCTGACCGGCGACAACACTGAGGATTTGGTTCAGACCATCGCCCAGCACTTGCCGGAGCACGAATTCCTTTATCCTCCGGATTACCTGACGGATCAGCAGGAACGAGGCATGGTGTCGGAGCTGATCCGTGAAAAGGTTCTCACTCACACTCGCGAAGAGCTGCCTTATTCAACCGCCGTCAGGATCGAAGAATTTGAGGAAAGTGAACGTGAGAAGGGGTTCGTCCGCATCACCGCCTCCATCATCGTCGACAAGGACAGCCAGAAGAAGATCGTGATCGGCAGGGGCGGCCAGATGATCAAAGTGATCGGCACCGAGGCGCGGGGAGACATTCAGGACCTTCTGCAGGCTCCCAAGGTGTTCCTCGAACTAAACGTGAAAGTCGTCCCAGGGTGGCGGGACCAGGAACACCTGCTCGACGACATTGGCCTCGTCTGAATGCGGAATGCGGATCTTCCCATTGCGGAATTCGGATTTCGGATTGCGGATTTAAAACAACGTGATGGGTTCAACGGGCGGTCAAGGCCCGGGCAGAGGCCAAATCAGGAGAGCCCGCGGCTGGCCTCTTGTTTTTTTAATCCGAAATCCGAAATCCGAAATCCGCTCAGCTGTAGTGCTTGGTTTTCGCCCAGATCTCGCCGAGCGGTTTCTTGGCCCGACGGCAGATGTAGATAGGGACGTTGTCTTCGTACGGTATGCAGTGGTCGCAGGCGGATATCCCGGCTCTCTCCACAGATTCGAAGACCTTTTCCAGGTCCTCCATGTCTCCGCCCAGGACGATGACCAGTTCTCCCGTGTGACCGCGTGGTCCCCACGTCCAGTAGCTGTTGTGCCCGCCTATGGATGGTGGCAATCCGTACTTTTCGCCGAAATAGTCAATCGCTCCGCACTGCCCGTAGTTCTGCGCAAAGATCGCACATTTTGCCTTTTCCGCGGCGGACAGGGAGTCGAACACCTGGGCGACGTCACGCGCCTTCTCCTTCCAGCCGAACATGTCCGCATAGAACTGCGGCAGGTCCGATAGCTGGTGTCCTTCCGCGGTTGCCGGCGCCATTCCAAGCGCGCGGGAATAGGCGATATATGAGTTGACCGGCAGCACCGGGAGTGCCATAGGCGCGACAAACATTCCAGTCAGGATCAGGACGACCGCGTAGGCAGCCGCCAAGGCCCTCCCCCATCGTCCAGCCAGCACCCGTTCGACCGCCAGCCCACCGCCCGCAAAAACCAGCACCATGCCGGCCGTCAAGTACTCGGGCTTTGAATGATAATTGAGGAGCAGAATAACCACCACTGTCGAGAAAATCACAAACAGAGCACGCATCTGGCTGCGGCGGGTTTCGTGGTCGGAGCCAGGTACGTCCGACTTCCAAGTCGGACTCGGTCGGCCAAACGCAAGGAATAGCAGCCCCCCCAGCCAGAAAGGAGCGGTGAGGGGATGATGTGCAAGCAGCACGCCGGTCAGGAATGTCCCGGGCGTTTGCGACCGGTACTTCATCAAGGCGTTCCTCATGAATTCCAGGTGAGGGAATCCGTGGACCGCGTTCCAAATGAGAAACGGGGAAAACAACGATAAGGCGATCGCGGCGGCAAGGTACGGCCAGACAGTGCGCAATTGCCGTCGGAGTGGAGCAATCAGGATCATCGCCACCGCGATGCCCGCCCCGAGCCACAAGACACTCGTCTTGTTCAGGAGGCCAAGGCCGAGCAGCATCCCCAGCAGGAGCCAACGTGACGGTCGCGGGTCCCTGATCAAAGTGAGGAGCACACAGGTCGCCGCGGCCCATGCCAGGATGTCGAAGCCGTTCATCGAGAAGATGTTGGTGATACCCAGGTGAACGGGTGAAACAAGGACAGCCAGGCAAGCAAAGAATGCCGCTCGGGTTCCGCCGCCGAGCTCTCGGGTAATAAGGCCTGCCAAGGCGACTGTTCCGGCCGCAGCCAAGGCGATTGGAAACCTGATCGCGAATAGTGAGCTGCCGAAAAGCAAGCGCCACAGCTTTAGCAGCAAAACCGAGAGCGGAGGATGATCGACGTATCCTGCACTAAGATTCTCCGAGCAGGCGACGAAGTACAGTTCATCGCGGAACAAACCGTACCCGCCCGACAGGTTTACCGCAATGTGGACGGCCAGAGCCAGGGCAGCCATGCCCCAGACAACCAGCCTGAGCCTCTTCCGTTCGCTTTCCGTCCCGAGGGCCATCCCCACCTCCGTGTGGGGAGCAATATAGCCCACGTGACCCCTGGGTGCCAGACGAGAAGATAACAGTGAAGAGAATGTTGATCTTTCTTCGGCAATTTGCCAACCGGGGCGTAGGACGATGGTTCAACTGTTAATCCTCCGGCGCGTGGGGCATCGCCCAAGTCGTGTCAGAGCCGCGCGCGAGCGCTGTCCAGCAAAGCGGGTTCGAACCGAAAGCTGGGCGTGGAAATCTAGTGGCGCTCAATGGAAGGCTGAGCCATCGGGGCAGGCGATCAGCTTCTCTGTTCGAACCCGCTTTGCTGGACAGCGCTCGCGCGCGGCTCTGACACGACTCTGCGGCGCTCCACGCTTCGCAGCACCCGCCGCCCGGCGATTCCGCTAACGCAGCCGGTATGCGAGCGATGCGCGGACCGTCCACAAGTCGTCCCCGACTCGAATTCCACCCCGCTGGACATCGAGGGGAGTGAAGAGAACTTCCCCGGTGAGGCGGATTCTCCGGTCCAAATTGTAAGCAACTCCGGTCGTCATTGAGACGGTCGGACCTGAGGCGAGCAGTAAAGAGTTGTCCTCAAACCCCGAATACAACGCATGGACCTCGAAGTCCGTGTCGAAGTAGTTCCATGCGACTGCGGCATAGGGTTCAAGCGAGTCGGTAGCCCGAAAGGCTCCTCCGAGCTCTATACCCGCGGACCGGATAGTCATCTTGTCTTCGGACGGGGCCTGGCACCCAAATGGATTTCGAACCGGATCGTTGCCGGCTTCCACGGTGTCGCGGTCGCAGGTGATATCCCCCTCCAGCGTCCCGCGTTGCCCGTAAATTCGTCCAGCAAGCCGCCACCGACCGCGGTCGAACAGGGGACGGCCCACCGCGAGAGCGACGACGTTAGGCCGGACCCCTCCAATCCGGACAGGCGGTATAAGGCCGAGAGTGAGCGAAAAGTCGGCCGGCAACCCGAGTTCCACGCGGGGCCTCGCAAATAAAGGCGTCCGGTTCACGTTCTCTTGTTTGGTTCCATTGAAGCCAATCATGCGTTGTTCCGCGTCCAGGGACGGCAACCAGCCAACCTCCACGCCCAGGTCGATACTCCACGGGGTCGTCCGGTTCGGAATACCGAGGCTTGTGGGAAGCAACTCGGATCCGACCAGCTTCATGGCCCACGCCTCCGGTCGGTCCTTGGCCAGAATCTCCACTATTTCATGCTCATGGCCGAAGAGCGATGGGGCTGGGAGCAAAAGCGCCAGAAATATGAACAGTAATCTTGTTTGACTCGTCATGAGTTCACCTCTCTAATTGGTCAAGGCCAGGTTGAATTCAATCCGCACTTCGTCTTTGACCTTGACCGTTCCCCCGAAAAGACTGACCGGCACCATGCCGAAATCGCGCTGGCGCAACGCAGTTCTCCCACGATAGAGCCCGCCTTGCTCGTCCACCGTCAGCGTGATCGGTTGAGTCTGTCCGTGCAGAGTCAGTTGCCCGGTGACGGTCCAACTCTGTGGCGAAACCTGCTTGATCGATGTCGATTTAAAAAGAATCTGTGGAAAACGAGCGATATCGAGCACCTTTGGCCCTTCCATGGTCTGCTGGACTTCGGCGCGCTTCTCAGCCGACAACTGCGGATCGAGCACCTGTAACTTGCTTGTCTCGACTCGTAGCTCGATCTGCTGGTTGGGCGCCATTTGTACTTCGCCCTGAAGCCCGCGTGCTTCGATCGTGTGATCGTGCGCGAAAGCGGAAAAAAGCCCCGATTTGAACACCATCACGGTAATGCGGGAAGACCCGGGATCGATCTTTCGACTGTCGGTTTGCGCGAGGCAAACTCCGAAGGAAAGCAGCAGGCATTGGAGCCAGCCGAACAGGATACGGTGACGAATCATCTTCTGGACTCCCGCCTGGGATGCAGGGTTATCTTAATAGACGCTCCGCCGCGGCCAGAGGTTACAGAGGAAGACAAGGAGACAGGGAGACAAGGAGACAGGGAGAGGGGGAGTGGAAGTCGGACCTACGACCCCCTGCGGGGGAATCCGTAGCGCCCGCAATCGCGTCGATTACTTCGGAGGTTCTTGCCCGTTGGGTGCTCATCTTATCAGGCTCCTGATTGTCCTGCTGATCGCATCGCCTGGATTTGCCGACAATTCCGACGACGGGCTCGTGATTGCTTTCCGGCACATGTACGGGCTGCATTTCGATGAAGCCAGGGCCGCACTCTCCGCGTGGGAGCGGGAACACCCGGACGATGCCAGGGGCCCGGCCAGCCAGGCGGCAGCCGAGCTTTTTGCCGAGCTCAACCGTCTAGGGGTCTTGGAAACGGAGTTCTTCAAGGACGATTCGGTTTTCAAGGACCGGCCACGACCAAGACCGGATCCTGCCGTGCGAAAGCACTTCCAAGTTCGAGTGACTCGCGCAGAGCAGGTCGCCCAACGAATACTGGCGATCAACCCGCAAGACCGGCACGCCTTATTTGCATTGACGTTGGCCCACGGCCTCAGGGCCGACTACGTCGCTCTCATCGACAAAGAGAACATGAAGGCCCTGCGGCATACCAGGGAAGGGGCCGCCTCTGCCGCCCGGCTCCTGGCGATCGACCCGGAATACTACGACGCTTACCTCGCTACCGGAATCAGCAACTACATTCTGGGTAGCCTGTTTCCGCCGGTTCGGTGGTTGCTTCGACTGGGCGGCTATTCGGGAAATCGAGAAGAGGGGCTTCGCGAGCTTTCATTCACGGCGGAGAAGGGGAGACTGCTGGGGCCTTTTGCCAGGCTGCTGCTCGCCGTTGCCAACCTGCGGGCCGACGAACCACGCAGGGCGCGCGAACTGCTCGTAGGATTGAGAGACGAGTTCCCTACCAACCCGCTGTTTGCGCGGGAAATCGAGCGTTTGGACCGTCAGGGCCAATGACTGACGGTCTGTGTGATGGGTCGGACGCTCAGGATGTCCGACTTCGAAGTCGGACTTACGGCACCTCCCCATTCGGGTCGTCGACTTGTTTGCTGGCGCCGTCGCCCTCTACCGGCGCCGGGACGGGTGGGTGGGTTTTACGTGACGTCTTGGACAAAAAGCTAGACGCCTCGGCGTTTTGCTGTACAATCGCGCTCCAGTAACGGGGGGAGGGTACCTTGAAAATCGCAGCGATTATCGTCGGAATTCTCTTTCTTGTGGCAGTCGGGTTTTTCGTCGCCAGCTGGCTCTGGCTCAAACGCGTCGCCCGGAAGAGTTTCGCGGCGGTCCCGGCGCGCATTTCGGTCGTACACGAACCGTCTGCCGACTGGAAAAACGTCGAGCAACGGGACCGCGCTTTCGAGGAGCTGAAAGCGATGCGGTTCATTCCGGCCGGGGCGTTTCGCATTCCCGAGCTCACCGCCCTCGTCGCCGGTTTTGTCCGCGAAGAAGACAGGCTCCTCGCCGCAGTTTTCGAGCATCCTGTTGCCGGTCTCTGGGCAGACGTCTGCCTCGAGTACCAGGACGGCGGAAGCTTGACGGTCTCCAATGCTCCCCACGGCGAAGAGATGGACAGCATGCCGGGTCACCGGAAGATCTTCCAGAAGGACTTGAATGTCGTCGAGATGGTCCGGTCGATCGACGCCGAGCGGGGAGCCGGGCGTGCCAGGGCGATTGCCCCTTCGGGGTTCGCTGGAATCCTGTGCGAGGCTTACGCGCGCGACTACGACTGGCGGAAGAACCGGGGTGGTACCACAGTGCAGGAAACGCTGCGGGTGATGGACAAGATGGAGCAGGAGCAGTTGCCTGCGCTTCCTTGTCGAACCGGGGAATGCCCTTACGAATATGACAAGGGTCAAGAACGGGAGATCGAAGGAATGCCGTTCCCCAAGAAGTCTGAAGACCCGCGGGCGTGCCCGACCTACGGCCACCTTTGCCCGCAGTTCATGGAAGAACTCGGCCTGACGGTCGAAGATCTGCAAATCCGAGCGACGATTCACTGCGGCGCGCTGGCCGACACTCTCGTCGAGCAGGGGAAACTGAGCACCGAGTCCGAACAGTACAGGACGCTCGTAGCGAAGTTCGAGGATGTCAAACGGACCTACCCGATCGAGGACTTTCCACAATACTATCGCTAGCAGCGGCCTCGGGGCTGTTTACGCTGGTGGCGTTCCTCCGGTCCGACGGACTGGACGTCGGACCGGAGGGTCCTTCGCCACTAGATCGTTTCCTGGCGGATCTCGTCCTTGATCCGTTGGATCTCGTGGATCTTGGCCTCGATCTTGTCAAAAAGCAGCTTACGGGCGTCGATCCCGCTTTTGGTCAGCATGGCGACCGCTTCAGAGCGACTGGAACAAATCCCCGCCTCGACCAGCTGATCCACCCTGCGAGCGGACTCGTCGTCCAGACGCACCGACACCACGATCTGACGTTTGGCGGATTTGGCCTCCTCGAACAGCCGTTCGGCGGTTCGAGCGATCTCGGAGCTGACCTCCGTCGCGACCTGTCTGGCCGAATTGATGAACTGGGATACAGACTCTTTGGTTTTGTCCGACTCTTTGGTTCTTTGATTCTGCTCGTTGTCTTCGGGCACCGTGATCCCTCCTGTGTTACTGTCGAGTGTAATCGTATTACACGTAATCAAATTACGCAAGAGAAACTCAAGGGCGTGTTCCCCAAATCGGAAGACGGCGGACGACGACGGTTACGGGCACTTTTTTGCAGTGCGGCGGCAGAGGGAGACCGATGAATTATCAGGACTCCCGGCGACGCCGCTTTGGCCGCACAACTCTTTGAACTGCAGGACCAGGAGCCACGGCAATATCGTGCAAGGGGAAAGCGGCGTCGCCAGGAATTCGGATAAGTCATCGAATTCCTTCTGCCGCCGCACTCCAAAACGATTTGGGCAACACGCCCTCAAGCAACGACCTCACGAACTTCACGGACCGCCCGGACAACAAGGAGAGTAAGGACTAAAACGCACTGGCCCCTTGTCGCCGTTGTCCCGGTTGTCCTTGAGGCCTTACCTTCCTCGGTCTTTGGGTCGCCTCGAAGGCCTGGCCCTCTTATGCGTGAGCCGGGCTTGCCGGTTCAGCAGGCACCGGGGCATGGCAGACGCTGTCCGGCAAAGCAACCTCGCTCCCGGTGATGACCACTTGCGTGGTGCCGACCGGAGAGCGCCAGAGAATGTCGAAGGTCGTTTCCTGCCGCCCCTCGGGAACCAGCACGTTTTTTTGCACGTCGACGATTTCGGGATGGCTGCTTTCCATCTCGATCGGTACCCCGCCAACAGGGGCCACGAGATCCTTCAGCGCCACAGTTGCCTGGCCGCCGCCCTTCGCCGGAATCGTAATCCGATCCATCTCTCTTGCCTTGACGAAGACGAATTCTGCTTCTTTGTCGCGGGATCCTTTGGTAAGGCGGAGCGCGCCTCCCTCAGTGACTTTCACGTACTTCTGCCAAGGCAACCAGGAGGGTCCTGATTTGTGGAGGGCAATGGTGTCGCCATCTTCGACCGCAGGGCCTGGCTTGCCTCCCACTTTCTGAACTGTCAGCTGCAGCCTTGGGGCGCGGCCCGATCCGAGATAGCCCTCCGCGTCCAGGCCAAGGAAGGCGCAGTCAGCCACGGCCCTGATTTCAACGACTGCCCCATCACGGATTCCTCCGGGGCAGGTGATGTAAAAAGTCTCATACCTCCCTGCAGTGGCGCTGGTAGCGCCCATGCGCAATTCGTTTTCCGACTTTGCATACATTGAGTTAACGACGGCTCTAAGATGAAGGAACATCTCGTTATCCCCCGATCTGCCCGAGCCAAGCTGGTTGGAAAGCGCTCGTTATCTGCATTGTAAGAGCTTTGCGCCCGCCAAGCCACCAGATTCGGTGCGCGGCTCTGAAGCGGGCCGATTGATTAAGAAGCCGGCCGGATGTGCGTCAGCAACGACTGCAGGCGGCGCGCTTCGTCGAGCGGGAGGTTGGGGATCGTTGGTCCTCCGCCGGTATTCGTCTGTCCGGCGGTGTCGACGCTGACCGTTGCCAATCCGAGCCGTCGGTCGAAGGGGCTTTGTGTCAGGGAGACGTTTTGCACGACGCGGATCGGGAGATAAAGCGTCTGGCGGTTGAACCATCCCTTGCGGCTGATCAGGTAACGCTCATCGAACCAGTACCCGCGGTTCTTGTACCACTTCACGTTCACGAGGTAGGCGAGCGGGAAGGCCGGCAGAAAGAAGAGCGTAAACCATCCGAGCGGCCCGATATTGCCCAGCATGACGACGAGGATCGCCAGCCAGAGCTTCTTGGAACCCCGGAGGATCGCCTTCGGCGAAACTCGCCGCAACACGGGTTGCGGGTCCTGCAAATCCGGGAGGACGTCCCCGACGAGAGCGTAAGCGCCATTCGCGCGGATGACGGGGACAAACGGCTCGCGTTTCTTTTCGTCGTCGACTTTGTTGCGGTCGCCCCCGCTATCCACCCAGACGTCCGAGAGCCGAAACCAGCGCCGAAGGAGCCCTTCTTCCACTTTGAGGGCCTGCACCCGTCCGCGCGCCAGGCTGCTGCTCCGAAACCGCATGATTCCATGCGACTTGGTCAGTACATTTCCATCCTCGGCCAGCCGGTAGCGGCCGTATCGGACAACGTAAACCGCCAGCGAATAGAGGAATCCAAGAAGGACCAAAAAGATCGATTTCCCGAGCGTGTCCTGCCAAAACAGCCCAATAACGGGCTCGAGGAACGTTCCCTTAAGCGGCATCCACGAATTGCTCCAGTTGAAGAACCGTTCGAAGGCGCGTGTCTCCGCGGCGCTCATCGCCGAACCGACAAAAAAGGCCACTTTGAAGTAGAGAATCACGCCGATCAGTGCCCCGAACGTGGCTGCCATTCGGGAGGTAACGGCGCCGAGCAGAAGTTGCGGCACCGACAGCTCCACCAATGTCGTTTTCCCGCCCTCGCGCTGGTCCTCCCCCCGATCGGCGCGCTCGGAAGTGATGGTCTGCTTGAGCCGTTCGGCGAGGTCCTTGGCGATCACCTCCAGAGTGACCTCGCGCTCCTCGCTGCCGGCGGTCGTGATCTCGACTTTGGCCAGACCAACCAACTGATGGACAAGCCTCTGCTGGATTTTCACGTCCTGAACGCGGCTGAAAGGAATCCTTCGCTCCTGCCTCCAGAGGATCCCTTCGTGAACGAGAACCTCGGAGCCGGTGACCCGAAACCGGAATGTGAAAAAACGGAGCACGTGATACCCAGCCGCCGGCAAAAACAGGAACCACAAGGCGATCATTGCCGCGGTGCGCATACCGAGTGGCACCGAGATGAGCGCTGCCATGAAGAGAATCTGAGGCACGCTGACCACGAGTGGCAGCCACAACGTCCATGGATGAAGTCTTTCCCAGGTGTCGGAGGCGTCCTTCATCTTTGTCACGCGTCTGGATTGATTTCGGGAAGCGGCTCCCATTCGAGGTTGGTTTGCCCCATGATCCTCTCGCGGACTGCAATCGCAGTGCCCGCCTCCAACCCGGATACCTTCTGGGACGCGTTGCTGGTGCCGGCCGTGTGAATATTCAGGCTCGCAAGGCCGTGGTGCCGCTCGAGAGGGCCGCGGAGCAGGTCGATGTGCTGAATCCGGGATATCGGGATCATGACAGAGGCAGTCCACACCAGCCCCGTGCAAAACTCAAAGACGTCGTTCCCTATCCGGTAGGAGGTCGCTTCGTACCTTCTTCGAGGGAGGTACCCGGCTTCCAGGACCAGCAGCAGGAGGAGCAGAAGCCAGATCGGGATCACGATCAACAGGGAAAGGCTCGCATACAAGTGCAACAGGGTACCGCCGACCAAGCCAGCCACAAGCAGGATCCCGTTGCGGATCAGCGCGGCGATGCTCCAAATGCGGACCACCCTCGGATCCAGCTTCTGCGGCTCTTCCACGGAGGCGGCATTCGGAGCTTCGGCTGCGCTCAATCCGGGGGCAGTGCCTGCCGGAGTTACTGCCGTTTGCGGGTCGTAAGGCTTGTCTGTAGCCATGTTGTGGGAACCTGCGCATTATAGCCTCCCGCAACTGTTTTTGACAAAACTAGACATTCTTGGCGGCTTATCTGCTCAACATTTTCAACACCCGCGGACGAGACGTCCGCGAACCCGGTGCGGACGGGACGTCCGAGCTCCCAGACGTGTTAGAATGATTCTCAGGTTCCCCTTCTTGACATCTCAACTATGCTGCCGCGGTTTCTCTTGACTTTGCTTGTCTTGGTGTTTGTTGCCCATCCCTCCCCAAGACTCCCTGTCCAGGCGGCCGACCCGGCGTCAGGCCCCATCCGTTTTCGCAACATAGCCGCCGAGTCGGGCCTGGACTTCGTCCTACAGAACTTCTCATCGAAAACCAAGCACATGGCTGAGCCCATGACAGGCGGTGTAGCGACCCTCGACTACAACGGAGACGGGCTGCTCGACGTCTTTTTCGTCAACGGGGCGGTTCTTCCTGCGCTGAAAAAGCAGGATCCGAAATACTACAACCGCCTTTACCAGGCGGAACAAAGCCGAACCGGGCTCAAATTCAGAGATGTCACACTCAAGGCGGGCCTGCAGGGCGAGGGGTATTCCATGGGAGTGGCCGCCGCGGACTACGACAACGACGGTTTCGTGGATCTTTTCGTTGCCGGCGTATTTCGAAATCTACTCTACCGGAATCGGGGGGACGGAACTTTCGAAGACGTCACCAGTCGTGCCGGTATCAAGAGCGATCTCTGGGCGGTGACGGGTGGCTGGTTCGACTACGACAGGGATGGCCTGCTCGACCTGTTCGTCGTCAACTACGTCGAATATGACCCGAACAACGAACGGTTCTGCGGAGATCGCAACCGTAACCTACGTGCTTACTGTCATCCGAAATACTTCAAGCCGATTCCCAACCAGTTGTACCGGAACAAGGGGGACGGGACTTTTGAAGACGTCAGCAAGGCGACGGGTATAAGCGCACACGCGGGCCGAGGTATGGGCCTCGGATTCGGCGATTACGACCGGGACGGTTTCCTGGACGTCATGGTGACGAACGACAACTACCCGAACTTCCTGTTCCACAACGACGGAGGGAAGTCCTTCACCGAGGCTGGACTCCTGAGCGGGACCGCGCTTCGTGACTTCGGAAAGCCGGTGGCGGCGATGTGCGCCGACTTTCGCGATTACGACAACGATGGCCTTGCCGATATCTTCGTCACCGCGCTGGCTGGCGAGACCTTCCCGCTCTTTCGCAATACCGGTCGTGGATACTTCGACGATGCGACCTCTCCGTCGAATGTGGCCCGGCTCTCGATCCGGTTGAGTGCCTGGGGCAACGGTTTCTGCGACTTCAACAACGACGGTTGGAAGGATATCTTCACGGCCAACTCACACGTCAATGACCGGATAGAGTCCTTCGAGGCCAGCGAATACAGGCTCCCGAACAGCGTCTTCCTGAACCAGAAAAACGGAACCTTCACCGATGTCTCTCCCGGGGCGGGTTCCGACTTCCAGGTACCCCGTGTCCATCGGGGCAATGCCTTCGGCGATTTCAACAAGGACGGGAGGATCGACCTGGTTGTGACGTCGATCGAGGAGCCGACCGAGTTGTGGGCGAACCAGAGTCCCGGTTCAAGTAACTGGATCATCCTGAAGCTTAAGGGAACCAAAAGTAACCGGGATGGGATAGGCACACAGGTTCGGATCGGGAACCAGCACAATATGATGACGACCGCCCTTGGCTACGCCTCCTCGTCCCACGTGGGAGTCCACTTCGGTCTGGGTTCCATGCGTGAGATCCCGGAGATCGAGCTATTCTGGCCGAGCGGCGTCCACCAGGTGCTCAAGAAAGTGGCGGCCAATCAAGTGCTGCAGGTCGAAGAACCCCGTTAGCGATCGCGGATTTTGGATTGTGAATTTCGGATTAGAAAAGAGGACAGGAGGCGATTGTCTTGAAGTCGGTTTCGCCTCCGTTGCGCTCCAACAATCCGCATTCCGCAATCCGCAATCCCGCATTCGGCTCACCGGCGGATCAGGAGTTTGTACTCGTAAGTCAGTTCCTTGCCGGCTCCGGGCGGAAGCGGAAACTCCCACTCGATCTCGGAGGTCGAGTTGATCGCGGTCATATTGCGGGCGACCTTCGTGACTTTCCCCTCGGCCGAGCTGAGAACCTCTCCTATCACGGACTTTCGCGCGAGGATATTGACGGGTTCTCTTTTCATGTTCGTGAAATGAACCGTACCCTTGACCATCACTTCGTCGAATGTGCTGCGGCTGATCGTGACCACCTGGCGCGAAGTCTCGGTTTGCGACTGCTCGGCGCGGACATCGGTGGCGACAGTGAGCTTGAGAACGCTCTTCGCGCCCGGAGGAGTGTAGTTCAGAACATCCTGCGCGGTCGGGAGTGCTCCTCTCACTGCGAACGCTGGGGCGGTTGTCCAAGGCTGTGTGGTCGTGTTCTCCAGACGCAGGACATGCCACACACGTGGTTCCTCGCCGGGATCTTCCGACCCGCGGCGCTCTCCATGCTCGGTCACGTTCAGCGTGTCGTCCAGGTGGCACTGATACAAATGCTCGTAAGGCACGGAGGCGGTCAGAATCGTGTATCGAGCGCGCTCGCCCTTCTTCAGGGAGACCCCGGTCTTCTGGAAGAAGTACAGATCCTCGCTCGTCTCGCCGGGGACGGGCTGTGGAATCGAGTACGCAGGCGCGGCGGTACGACGAGGTCCCCTGTCCGGGCGGTACACGACGGCCTGAGTCATGACGTTCGAGAAGGGGCTGACCTGCCCGGCTGGCCGGCGTTCACTCAGTTCCTGGAGGAATGCCTCGACCGATTGGTCAAGGGAAAGGGGAGTGGTCACATCAGCGAACATGAAATTGGGGTAGCCGACCACAAACGAAACTTCTGCATCCTTGATGTCCTCCAAGTCATTGGTTAAGACCGCTTCCAACTGAAGCTTCGCGAGCTTCTGATCACCGATATCCAGCCGATAGCTGGGGCTCCATACGATATTCTTCGCCATGTAAGCCATAGCAATCTCCCCGGAAGCGGGACTTCCAGTGACCCGCACCTTGACCCCGTCTGTCTCGCTTTCCCCTTGGATCCGCAGGTTCGCGTCATCGCGGAACTGGACCGTCACCACCGCCGACCTCGCCACGCTCAGGATGGGTTGCCCACCGCCGTCAAGCCGCAGCATGAGCAGCTCTTCGGCGCCGGGCTGAATTGGCGGCAACCGCGCGAGAGCCGCGGTTGCCTCTGGCGGGGTTGGGTGCTCCCGAGCTCCGCCGCCGTCCAAAGTCCCGAGAAGGGTGCCTTCCACGGTTTGAGGGCTTCCCCCAGCGACGTAGGTCAGGAGGACTCGCTTCCCCGGGTTGGCTGCGAGCAACTCGGTGAGTGTCGCAGCTGCGTGCTGCGTGGGCCGCTTCTCCTTGAAGCTGACAACTTCGGTCAGCGGGCCGGTGTTCCCTACGCCTGCCATCCAGACTGTTCCCAACACCGCAGGAGGAAGGGCGTCAGCCTGCGCCCAGCCATCAACGAACCGGGTCGTCCCGGTCTTGTAGACAAAGCCCAGCCCGTTCTTGAAAACTGCGACTGATTTAACCGCCGGCTCCCACCGCGGCAGGTTTTGCGGCGTCTGGGCCGCGACGAAAGTGGAGAATGCGAAAAGCACGGATAAGTCGACGAAGCGTGAAAAGCGAAGGAGTGTTTTCATGTCTGCCATGATAGGCAGCAGACGCGTCCAAGGGGTGTAACTTGATTGTAACGAGCTGATGCACGCGATGTTCTAGAGGCCCATCCAGGAGCTGATCCCGTCCAGGACCTGTTTCACGATTTCGCCCTTTCCGATAGCTGCCTTGGCGGGGACTTTGAAGGAGTGGTCCCCATCGGGCACAACGAAGATTTCCCAGGGAGCCGGCACCTGAGCGAACGCCTCTCGAAGTTCGTCCGGTGACCCGAAGGCATCACGGCTCCCTTGCACGACGAGCAGCGGGACGCGGATCTGCGGGAGGTGTCCTGTGCGGAGAACTGCCGGCCGACCGGGTGGGTGAAGGGGATAGCCGAGGACGACGATTCCCCTGTAAGAATCCGTTGCCTGCTCGGACTTTGCGACCATCTGGGTCGCTATTCGTCCTCCCATGGACTTGCCTCCGACGAAGATCCCGCGGTTGTGGGGCGACAGCCGAGCGCGT
>Ga0209077_1000047_pt1 | contig 29571 bp, 25 predicted proteins | sample PPLLak1March2015_FD_187247 | JGI IMG/M metagenome (GOLD analysis project Ga0209077, IMG submission 187247) | Freshwater sediment microbial communities from Prairie Pothole Lake near Jamestown, North Dakota, USA - PPLs Lake P7 Core (1) Depth... | ecosystem: Environmental > Aquatic > Freshwater >... | reverse complement strand
CGGTCACTGTGGAGGACGGTATCAAGGGACTCCAGGTTGCGGTTGCCGCGACGCACTCCCTTAAAATGACCGACAAGGTCTTTGTGAAAGACTTTTAATCCTCGGTGATTTGTTCGCGGGGGGACAGGGGGGGACAAGGGACGGAGTTCTGTTCGCGAAGCAGATCAGCCGTGAGTTTATCAGCAGGCGATGGAAGCGGTCGTAGGTGTAGCTCACGTGTCATTGTAGTCGATGATTCCTCGAAATTCGGGGACAGTCCATTCTACTAATTCACCCAGTTTGGAGTGAACCCCGTAGCCGGGCAACGTTCGCAGGCTTTTCTTCGCGGCGGCGTCGCCGACCTCCGAGAGGCTGGACATGCGAAAGCGATGAAAGTATCATCTCTTCATGTCGAGAACGATGGTTCAGATCCGCAACGTACCCTCCGATCTTCACCGGCGCCTGAAGGCGCGGGCGGCAATCGAGGGAATGTCGATGTCAGATTATGTGTTGCGTGAACTGCGCAAGGCCCTGGAACGCCCGACACGACAGGAAATCCTCGAACGCCTGCGAGCTCAGCCTGTGCGGCGACTCACCCGGCCTGCAGCCGAGGTCGTTCGCGAGGATCGTGAATCGCGATGATTGTACTGGACGCTTCTGCAATAGTGGAATTGTTGCTGGGTACCAACCAGGGCCGATCGGTTGGAGACCGCGTGGCAGACCCAGCTGTTGGTCTCCACGTACCTCATCTGGCGGACCTCGAAGTCGCTCAGGCGCTGGTTCGTTACGTCCGTGAAGGGGAATTGGAGGGCTCTGAAGCGTTGGCCGCGCTGGAGGATTTGCGCTCGGTCGACTTGGAGCGGCATGGGCATGAACCTCTCTTGGACCGAGTCTGGGCGCTTCACGATAACCTCACTTCCTACGATGCGGTCTATGTGGCGCTCGCTGAAGCGCTGGATGCGACTTTATTGACCTGCGACGGCAGGCTCGCCCGCGCTCCGGGCCTTGCGGCCAGGATTGAGCTGATCCGCTAATGATCATAGTCGGTGCAACCCCCTTCATTGTCACCAGGAGCTTTCCGATAGAGTAGACAACATCATCCTCGCCGACAGGCGGACAGTCTTGTAGCATCATCTCGCCGCAGACGGATGGAATTCTGGGATTTGATCCGGGAGTCTGTTCGGGTCTACCATCGGGTGTGCCGAGTTAGTCCACGACCTTCGGAGGGAAGTAGATGGGGTGCGACTGGGATTGCTTCATACGGTATTTGGACGAGAAGACTGCCGCTTCGATTGTGTTGGACCTGAATGCATGCAAAGGTGAGCTGGAACACCTGTCGAGAGTCAGCAAGGCATTAATCCGGTTGAAATCCCCGAACCGCGACGGGCTGTCATCCGCGACCGAGTCAGGGAAACTGGAAGGTGCCGAGGACGCCTTCGAGGCTTATATCCGGGCTACGGAGCATGGACGGTATGTCGGCCGCATGACCTCCCGCGGCACCAGGGTGTTCTACGGTTATGTTCCGGACTCGATCCCCCTGGGAAAATCGCAGCAGACTCTGGGGGAATATGAGGCGGACTTCGTCACCGAGGATGATGCCGGCTGGGTGGCGTTTCGCAATGATCTGTATCCGACGGACGAGGAGTTGTTGTGCATCCGTAACCGTCGGGTTCTCGATAACCTGCAAAAGCACGGTGACGACCTCGCGCGTCCTCGGGAAACGGAACATTGGGCCTACTTCACGAATCCCGGCGATGCGGCGGCCTTTCGGTCCGCTGCTCGGGAAAAGGGGTACCGCCTGCGCCAGGAATCGCTGGTCCAGGGTCGGATAAAGGTGCAGCTGTATAAGGTCGAGCCGGTAGACCAGGAGGCCATCGACGCATCTACCCTGGTACTGGCCCGGTTGGCTAAGATACATCGCGGCAACTATGACGGGTGGGAGACCTTCGTCGTTCGCGCTCCTCGCGTCACCAGCGAGTAACAGTCTCCGGGGACGTGACACTGAACTCCGATCCGTCTTCTTTATCGACCCGTCCAGTAGGGGAATGGGGCTTTGTGCCCCCCAAAATCCGACCCAAATCACTTCCTTGACTAAACGACCAGGGCAAGAGACATTAGTCTGATGTTTGACAGCCCGGTGTGGCATGCCGTCGTTCTAGGGATCATCCAGGGACTTACTGAATTCCTTCCGATCAGCAGCTCAGCCCACCTGCTGCTTGTCCCCTGGGTTTTCGGTTGGGACCACCTCGGTCTCACGTTCGATGTTGCGCTACACATCGGAACGCTGCTCGCGGTGCTCATCTACTTCCGAAGGGATTTCTTTCAGCTGACCGCGGATGCGCTTCGGTCCTTGGCACGAAAGCCCGTCGCCGGACCGGAGGAAGGCCGTGGGCGCCGGGTGGCCTGGGCAATCGTCATAGGAACAATCCCAGCTCTGGTGGTCGGCGGGCTTTTTGGAGGGACGATCGAGGGAGTTTTTCGCAGCCCTGTGGTTACGGTGGTTACGCTTTCGGTTTTCGGTGTTTTTCTCCTGCTCGCGGATCGCTACGGGGAGAAGAACCGCGATGCCGACTCGGTTCGCTGGACCGATGGTCTGCTGATTGGCTGCGCACAGGCAGTCGCGCTGATCCCGGGGGTGAGTCGTTCTGGGGTCACTATCACGGCTGCCCTTCTGCTGGGGCTCGCACGCAGGGATTCCGCCCGGTTCTCGTTCCTGCTGGCTGGTCCGGTTGTTCTGCTGGCCGGCCTGAAAGCCGTGTTCGATCTATGGCAGTCAGGGGGACCCGAACCTCACTTAGTCACGCCGTTCGCGGTTGGTATAATTGTCTCATTCGTTACTGGTTTCATATGTATAAGCGGTTTCCTGCGCTTTCTGCAAAAGAAGGACTTCGTGCCCTTCGCCATTTACCGGTTCCTGCTCGCCTCTGCTATTTTTTACTTATTAGCAGCCTCGTACCTGGAATCGTAGGCGAAGTCTCTGCACAAAAGGACTCCGCGAACGCGCCAAAGACGGTACAAACACTATCCCCGGCGCAGGCCAATCCCATCCTGAACGAGTACTTCCTGAAACAGTACTACTCGACTCGGGGTCTACCCGAGCCGGAGGAGCCATCCCCCGACGAGATTTACTCGGACAGCCTTCCGAAGGAACCGGTGGATCCTATGGCTGAGCGGTACGTTCAGTGGCAGATAACTCGTTTTCTGGAGGAGGTGAACAAGGAGGCAGACGCACTGCGGTCCGCCTTATCCGAGTCCCGGGGTGCTCGGATGGCGTTACAAAACGCACCGACCGGTTCTGCTGCCGGGCGTCAGGCTTGGAAGCAGGCACTGGAAGATGTGTCACAACACGCCGGTAAGCTATCGCGGCTGATGGGGAACATCCTGATCGACCTGGAGACGGATCGGCGCTTCAAACCGAACGCCGCTTCGGCGGGGCCGGACCTGTTCGAAAAGCAATACGCTTTTCTCGAGGACGAGGCGGAAAAGGCTCTGCGCGGTGTAAAGGTTCTCTTCCTGGAGCCGACCAACGTAGTCGGGCTCGAGGAACTGAAGGGCGAAAATGTGCTGGCCCACCTGAATCGCATTGAAAAACTGTCCAAAGAGATGAGCCAGGCGCTCTAACATTTAACGAAATAATCACAGCCGAAATCTCGCAATCGGCATCTAAGCATGGGGGAGAATCAGCATGCTCGGTCGCGTACTTCGCTCCTGTGCGGTTACCGGCTTGTGTCTTTTCCTGACTCTGGCAGCGCAGGACCAAACCGGTCCTCCCGAATACCCAGTTAAGAAAGCCGCTTTTGATAAGTACCTGACCTTCACCGGGGAACTCCAGGCTCGTCAGTCTGTTACGATCACCACTCCCGATGTCCCCGATCTTTGGACCTTCCGAATTTCTTACCTGGTTCCCGACGGGACGTTCGTGAACACCGGTGACCTCATCGCCGAGTTCGACAAATCCGAGCTGGAGACCAAACGCCTGGATCGCGACAAGCAACGAGAGGAAGCTCGCATCGCGATTGCCCAGAAGGAGGCGGAGATCGACACCCGCCGGCAGGATCTTCTCCTCAACCTCGCTACGGCCGAGAAGGCCCTGCGGGTTTCCGAGCTGAACGCGCAGATCGATCGCTCTTTGCTATCCACATCAGACTACGAGAAATACCAGCTCGAAAACTCCAAGGCGAAGATCGAGTGGGGAAAGGCTCAGGAACGGCTGGATACGCTGGAGAAGACGGCGAAGGCCGAACTGGACCTTGTTCGGCTGACATTCGAGCATGCTGACCTCGAGTTCAACCGCCTGCTGACCGAGATCGATCGGATGGCGATCAGGGCTCCTCAGTCAGGTATGGTCCTTTGCGCGGACAACTTTCAGCTGGATCGCAAGGTCCAACAAGGCGACACGATTTTCAAGAGATGGCCGCTCGTCTCCATACCCGACATGAGGGAGGTCCGTGTCATCGCGATAGTTCACGACAAAGATTACCCGTATCTCGAACCCGGGCTTCCGGCCGAGGTCATTCTGGACTCGGCTGCCGGAAAATCCTTCAGCGCCGTGCTCGACGCTCTTCCGGAAGTTGCCACCCCGCTCCGGTTTCGTTCGGATCTGCGGGTTTTCCGTGTCCCTTTCATCATCAAGGAAAAGGACACGCCACTCTTCAAGCCAGGCATGACGGCGCGGGTCAGGGTGAAGGTAGCCAGGCGCGAGGGCTTCGTGATTCCCAGAGCTGCAGTTACGGTCGGGTCCAGGAGCGAGCTTACGGTGGTGAAGAAGGGGCGCTCCGGCCCGGTGCCGGTCCAGGCGCTTGACTCGAGCGATCGGCAGCTGATCGTCAGCGGGGATCTCCGAGAATCCGACGTGCTCGTCGGCGGTTCCAGGTCGATCTCCCAACAACGCAGCCAGAACGAATATCTCCCCGTCAAGCGGGAAGACCTGGTCTTCGGTGTGTCCGGAACTGGCCTCCTGGAAGCTGAGAAGGCGGTTGAGGTCAGTCCGCCCCAGATCGAGGAAATCTATCGGTTCAAGATCGTGAGCATGGTTGAAGAAGGGAAGTCGGTGAAAGCCGGAGACCCGATTCTTTCCCTCGACGCCACCGAAATCAGAAAGCGCCTGACAGACGAGCAGGCGAGCCTGGATAAGGTCAAGGAGGAGTTGGAAAAGACGACTGCCTCGCTCGATCTGCAGGGCAAGGATCTCGAGTTGCAGCTGGAGGAGGCGAAGGTCCAGAAAGAAAAAGCCGAAAACAAGCTGACCGAGGCCAGGGAATTTCAATCCAACATCAAGGTCAAAGAAGCCGAGTACGAGGCCGAGCTCGGCCGCAAGAAGGTCCAATTCCTCGACCGCAAACTGGCCTCGGTGAAGGTCAATAGCGAGCTTCAGCTCAAGCTCCTGCAGGACAAGAAGACCTTTTACGAGAAACGACTGAAGACGGCAAACGACGCGATCGAATCCCTTAATATCAAGGCGCCGATTTCAGGCGTTGTCATCTACAAGGCGAATTGGAACAACGAGAAGAAGCAGGTAGGGAGCGACGTCTTCATGCTCGAACCGGTCTTCTCGATTCCAGACCTGACAACTTTGCTCGTCAACGCCCAGGTTGCCGAGGTGGATGCCGGGAAGGTGAAGCCGGGCCAGAGTGTGACCGTCACCCTGGACGCCATTCCTGACAAGACATTCACTGGAAGAGTCGACCAGATCAGCAACATATTCGTGGTCGCCTCTTCGGAGCGCCCGGTCAAGGTCCTGCAGCTGCGCATCAGGCTCCATTCCCTTGATGTCAAGCGGATGCGCCCGGGAATGGCGGTCCGTGCGGAGATCATTGTCGACCGCTTTAAGAACGTCCTTGCCGTTCCGCTGGGTGTGGTGGAGCTCGTGAAGGGCAAATCATACGTGATGGTCCAGGGCGCAAAAGGGCCGGAAAGGCGAGAGGTTCGCCTCGGGAAAAGTAACGGTGTCGTGGCAATCGTCGAGTCCGGGCTCACTGATGGCGAAAAGGTCGCGGGCCGGTCGGTGCAGGAAGCGAAAGCCGGGAAGACGGCCGGCTAGTGAGGAGAACGAGCAAGCATGCGGAAGAAACTGAAAGTCGCCGGGATCCTCGCGTTCATCCTGATCGGTGGCGCTGCGGGATTTTACTTGCGCGCAGATATGACGCGGATCCTGTCCGGCTATCTTCGGCCGGCAGAAGAAGACCCGGTTCCCATGCTGAAAGTCAACGAACGCGACTACGACGTAATCGTGACGGCGGATGGAGAACTGACCGGGTTTCAGGTCACGCCGGTCCCAGCCCCCCGGATTCGAACCGGTTCACTTAAGATCGGATGGATGGTCAAGGAAGGAGCGATCATTCGGAAAGGCGACCTGATTGTCCGGTTTGATAACAGCGATGCGATGCTCAAACTGAAGGAGAACGAGAACTCGGTCGACAGCGTCAAGTCGCGAATCACGAAGAGCGAGGAAGACGGGCGAAGTCAGAAGATGGTGTATGGGCTTGACGGTCGGTCAGCTGAAATGGACCTTGATTTCGCCCGGAAACAAATCCGAAACGACGCGGAGATCTTCTCCCGCTGGGAGATCGAAGAATCGGTCATCAGCGCCGCACTGGCCGACTACAAGAAAGTCAACATCGAAAAGAAGGGGTCGCTGAACGAGACTCTCAATAAGGCCGACCTCCGAATGCTCGGGGTCGACCGCCGGAAAGCCGAATCGGAAATGGCGCTCGCCAAAGAAACCCTCGATTCCCTCGAACTGCGTTCGCCGGTCGAGGGAGTCGTTGTTTACAAGCGCAACAGCTGGAATCCGATTGATGTCGGCAGTGAGGTGTGGTCGGGCCAGCCGCTGGTCGATGTCGCGAACGTGAGCCAGTTCAAGGCGCGCGTCAACGTGGTTGAGTCCGATGCGGCTTCAGTCGACAAAGGGAAGAGCGCGCAGATTGCTCTCAACTCGTTTCCAACCCGGCTGTTTACCGGGACGATCACAAGTGTCTCGACTGCCGCCCAGCAGTTCTCCCGGCGTGACCCGCGCAAGTACTTCGAGTGTGAAGTGGTCCTCGATGTTCCCACCGAATTCCTCGTCAAGTTAAAGCCGGGCATGAAGTTGCGTGCTGACATCGTGGTCGGCAGCCGGAAGAGGGCGATCGTCCTTCCGAAGAGTGCAGTCATTAAGAAGAATGGCGGTTTCTCGGTTTTTACGGGAGAGAACGGGTCATACAAGGAAGTGCCTGTCAAGATCCTTGACGGCGACTACGGTTTCTACGTCTTGGAAGGCGTCAAGAGCGGCCAGCAGGTTTGCTTACAGCACCCGTTCGAAAAACAGAAACTGAAACTGCCCGATTTCAGTGCTCCGGCCGCGGCCACGCAAGGCAGGCGGTTTACGATCGTCTACTAGACGGCACTTCGAAATCACTGGATGGCCCGAAAGATATGTTCGTTGTTGAATCCATCAAGATAGCGTCGTCAAACCTGGGAAGGCATAAGCTGAGGACGGTGCTCACGATGCTGGGCATGATTTTCGGGGTTGCCGCGGTGCTTTCCATGCTCTCGATTGGGGCGGGGGCTGAAAAAGAGGCGTTGTCCGTCATCCAGAAGATGGGCCTGCGAAACATAATCGTGCAGGCCAAGCAGTTCGAGCCCAACGAGTTGCAGATCCTGAGGCAGGACTCCCCAGGACTCTCTCCGCGCGACATGGCCGCCCTGGAGAAGGCGCTTCCCAAGGACAGCCTGATGACGGGCAAAAAGCTGCTAAAGACCTACCTCGTCGCGTCGACGATGGGGAAGACAGACTCCCGGGTTCTTGGAGTAGGCGGTCTGTTCCCGTCCATCGCAAACCTCGAGCTCCTTGAAGGTTCCTTTTTCCTGCCGATAGATGAACAAAACTTCCACCAGGTCTGCGTCTTGGGCACAACCGCGAGGCGGAAGCTTTTTGGGTTGAACGACGCAATCGGCGAGCAAATCAAGATTAACCAGGAGTGGTTCACGGTTATTGGCGTGCTGAGTGACCAGATGGTTGACAAGGAGGAGTTCGAGGGCGTCAAACTCGAAAATCCAAACAACGATATCTACATACCGTTGACGACGCTACTGGCTCGTTTCGAACGCGACCCGGTGGAAAATCAATTGGACGAAATCATCGTTCAGCTTTCGGAGCAGGCTATCCTCAAGGAGCAAGCGGTGCTCATCTCGGGCCTGATCGGAAGCACTCACCGGCAGATGGACGATTTTGCCCTGGTAGTTCCCGAGAAGCTGCTCGAGCAGAACCGCCAAACCCAGCGAATCTTCAACATCGTTATGGGCGCCATAGCGTCGATCTCCCTCATCGTGGGCGGGATTGGCATCATGAACATCATGCTGGCTTCGGTGCTCGAGCGGACGAACGAGATCGGTCTGCGTCGAGCCCTTGGAGCCCGACGCCGGGACATCAGCAGGCAATTCCTGGTGGAAGCTGTCACAATCAGCTTGAGCGGTGCGCTGCTTGGGATTTGCCTGGGATACGCGATTTCTCAATTGGTCGCTTCCTACTCCGGCTGGTCGACGATCATCACGGCATCGGCGGTCATGTTGGGAGTCGGCGTGTCTGCGTCGGTCGGCATTGTCTTCGGGATTTACCCCGCCCGTCAGGCCGCCCGGATCTCACCTATCGAAGCACTCCGATACGAGTAGATTTACTCCCTCCGGCCATTCCTGTAAAATTGCCGCTTTCACCAAGAAGCGAGGAGGCAATAGAGAAGATGGCGAGGATGAACTTTGGTGGTGTTGTCGAAGACGTCGTGACTCGCGACGAGTTTCCGCTGGAACGAGCCCGTGAAGTTCTCAAGAACGAGACGATCGTGGTTATCGGTTACGGCGTGCAGGGGCCGGCTCAAGCCCTCAACATGAGAGACAACGGCCTGAAAGTCATTATTGGCCAGAGGCCTGAGGAAAAGCTGTACTGGGATAAGGCCGTCAACGACGGGTTCGTGCCGGGCGAAACGCTCTTTCCGATCGCCGAAGCGGTTAAGAAGGGGACGATCATCCAGTACCTGATCTCCGATGCCGGTCAGAAGGCCCAGTGGCCGGTTGTTAAAGCTAACCTGAAAAAGGGCGACGCTCTCTACTTCTCGCATGGTTTTTCGATCGTATACCGAGAGCAGACCGGAGTAATCCCGCCGCCAGACGTCGACGTCATCCTGGTAGCCCCGAAAGGTTCCGGCACCTCGGTTCGCCGGAATTTCCTGGCCGGAAGCGGGATCAATAGCAGTTTTGCGGTCTTTCAGGACGCGACTGGCCGCGCCATGGAACGCTGTCTTGCGCTTGGCATTGCGGTGGGGTCCGGTTTCCTGTTCCAAACCACTTTCCAGCAGGAGGTGTGGAGCGACCTCACGGGTGAGCGCGGCGTTCTGATGGGTGCTCTGGCCGGGATCATGGAAGCTCAGTACGACTGCCTGCGCAAGAATGGCCATTCCCCCAGCGAAGCCTTCAACGAGACCGTCGAGGAACTGACTCAGAGCCTCATTCGGCTGGTCGGCGAGAACGGCATGGACTGGATGTACGCCAATTGCAGCACCACTGCGCAAAGAGGCGCCCTGGATTGGCTTCCGAAGTTCAAGGCAGCCGTGGAACCGGTCTTCGAGGAGCTTTACCGGCGGGTTAAGGACGGCGACGAGACGCGCATCGTCCTCGAAGTGAATAGCGCTCCCGACTACGCCGAGAAGCTGCGGGCCGAGTTGAAACGGATGCGTGAATCCGAGATGTGGCAGGCCGGCGCGGCCGTCCGCCAGCTGAGACCCGAGAACTGGAAGAAGTAAACGAAAAGTCGCAAGGGCGGGCCGTAAAGCGGCGGATTCGCTGTTCAGAATCCGCCGCTTTACGGCCCGCCCTTGCTAAGTCACCGAGGTTACCGCTTCTTTCTACTGCACGGCCACCGCTTCTTTAATAGCCTTTTTCCTCAAGAAAATCAGCTTGTAGAGGATGCTGTCGATAATCGCCTTCCAACTCGCCTGGATGACGTTGACCGAAACCCCGACCGTGGTCCACGACTCTTTGCCGTCGGTTGATTCAACGAGCACCCGGACCTTCGCCGCCGTGCCGGCTTTTGCGTCCAGAACACGCACTTTGTAGTCGATCAGGTGGATCTCCTCGATTTCCGGGAAGAAGCGAGTCAGTGCTTTCTTGATTGCGCGGTCCATTGCGTTGACCGGCCCGTTTCCGTCGGCCGCGGTGTGCTCATCCTTCCCGTCCACAGAGACCTTGATGGTGGCTTCGCTGATCATTGAGCCGTCAGGCTCCTGGTCAAGCAAGACCCGGAACCCCTTGAAATGGAAGACGTCCTTGCGCTGTCCGCTGAACTCATGAACAAGGAGCTTGAAGCTGCCCTCCGCTCCCTCAAACTGATAGCCTTCGTACTCGAGGCGTTTGACTTCTTCGAGCAGCGGGTTCAGGTCCACCGCTTTCACGTCCACGTCGCCAAGCTCCTGGATCTTGTACAGAAGGTTGCTCTTGCCCGAGAGATCTGAGACGAGGACTCGGCGCGCATTGCCGACTAGCTCCGGATTCAGGTGCTCGTAGGTCCGGGAATCGCGCAGAATGCCGCTCACGTGCAGTCCGCCCTTGTGCGCGAAAGCACTCTTGCCGACGAATGGCATGCAATTCGACACACCGACGTTGGCCGTTTCTCCGACGAAGTGTGCCAGGTCGGTCAATCCCTTCAGGTGCTCCCGGCCAAAACAGTGAACGCCGAGCTTCAGCTCGAGGACGGGAATGACCGAGCAGAGATTCGCATTGCCGCAGCGTTCGCCGAAGCCGTTGATCGTCCCCTGGACCATGGAAGCCCCTGCTTCCACTGCCAAGACACTATTGGCCACGCCCATCTCCGAGTCGTTGTGTGTGTGGATGCCGAGCATGGGGAAAGACGGCCGCAAAGTCGACACCACTTGGGAGACAAACGAGGGGAGGGAACCGCCGTTCGTATCACAGAGCACGATCCAGTCGGCGCCCGCTTCGGCAGCCGCCCGCACGACTGCGGTTGTGTAGTCGGGATTCGCCCGGTAGCCGTCGAAGAAATGCTCCGCGTCGAACAGGACTTCCTTGTCGAACTGCTTGAGGTACCCGACACTGTCGCGGATTAGCTGCAGGTTCTCGTCGAGGCTGATGCCGAGCGCTGTGGTGACGTGGAAGTCCCAGCTCTTGCCCACGATCGTGATCACCGGAGTGCCTGCTTGAAGGAGCGCCTGGATGTTGGGATCCTTGTCGACGGCGTTCTTCGAGTGCCTGGTCATTCCGAAAGCGGCCAAACGCGCCGTTTTCCAGGGCTGGTTCTTGGCCCTTTCGAAGAACTCGGCGTCCTTAGGGTTAGAGCCGGGCCACCCCCCCTCGATGTAAGGGAAACCGAACTCATCAAGCCGGCGGGCCACGTGTAGTTTATCTTCGACACTCAAGGAGACGTTCTCGCCCTGGGTGCCATCCCTCAGCGTGCAATCATAGATTTTCACGGCAGTGTGCATTTCCTGATCCTCCGATCTTATGCGGCGGGCGAGCCGTCCCTGACGGCTGCACTGCCCCTCGTCAATGTCAATTTGCCGGTGCGGTGCACCTCGTCGATGCCGTAGACCCGCACGTTGTCAAAAAACGCGTCGATCTTTTCGGATTGGCCCGTGACTTCGAAAATATAGCTGTACGGGCTGGCGTCGATCACCCTGGCCCGAAACACCTCCGAAAGAGCGAGCACCTCGCGCCGGGTCTCCTCTTTGACTGATACGCGAACCAGGGCCATTTCGCGGGCCACATGAGTCGCGGGGTCGTATGGAATCACTGTCAAGACATCGGCTTCACTCTGGAGCCGAGTTCGAACCTGTGCCATCAGCTCTTCGCCGGCGCAGGCGGAGAGGGTAATTCGAGAGATCGTTTGGTCCTGGATTGGCGCAACATTGAGAGTCTCGACGTTGCATCCGCATTCACGGAACAGTTCCAGAACGCGCGACAGGACACCCGGCTTGTTTCGCACCAAAAGCGAAAGAATCTGGCTCATCTACGCCCTTCCTCCAGGCATCCAATGGATGCCGATGAAATCCAGTGACTCCGTACAGAGATATCCGTGGGTAAGTCGGCGGTTAGGGTCTCTTTTACGGAGTGGCTGGATCTGACCGACCGCGGTCAAACCCTCCGTAAAGACCCGGAGGTAATGATGATGGCGGGGATAATAATCAGACCGATAGGGAGCACTCGAGGGCGCCGATCAGCAATCAAATTGTGGGCGACTGGCCTTGGGTTCCCTATCAATATATCCTCTCGAACCTTTCTAGAATATTGATTCCGCAACGGAGGTGTCAAGTCTCTCTTTCACGGAGCGCCGACATTGCTGGAGTGCGACAAGATGCCCGCGCTCCAAGAAGGTCGGCGCTTCCGGCCAGGTTTTCTGGTAGCATTTCGGACTGGTGAAAAGGGGGTTGATCGCATGTTTCCAGCTGCTTCACGCCTTGGTTCTGCTTTAATTGTCCTGACCCTTCTACTCTTGGTGCAGTCCACGAGCCTGGCCCAGCCATCCCAAGTGCAACCGCCCGACCCGGCGATTACGAAGCCCGGCCAGGAGCCGGTCCCGGCTCCCGAACCTTCTGAAAAGGCCATGAGTTACTACCGGAGCGGAAATATACTCTGGGTCATCGGCACGTTGTGGGGTTTGGCCGTACCGGCCCTGTTCCTGTTCACCGGCTGGTCCGCCCGGATCCGTGACGTCGCGCGGCGGATCGGGCGCGGCTGGTTCCTCACGGTCGGTCTTTACTTTGTTATTTTGTCGGTCATCCTTTTCGTTCTCGATTTTCCCCTGAGCTTTTACGCGGGCTTCGTGCGGGAGCACGCGTACGGCTTGTCCAATCAGACGTTTGGCAAGTGGCTGGCCGATTCGTTCAAGGAGTTGCTCGTTGGCCTGATTCTCGGCTTCCTGACGATCTGGATACCTTACTGGCTTCTCAAGAAAAGTCCGCAGCGATGGTGGCTGTACACGAGCATGGCCCTGATCCCCCTGATTTTCCTCCTGATCCTGGTCGCCCCGGTCTTCATCGACCCGCTCTTCAACGACTTCGGGCCGATGAAAGACAAGGCCCTCGAGGCGAGCATTCTCGACCTGGCCGATCGGGCGGGAATCGACGGAGCACGAGTGTACGAAGTGGACAAGAGCGTCGACACCACGAAGGTAAACGCCTACGTGACCGGTTTTCTCGGGACGAAGCGAATCGTCTTGTGGGACACGATCATTGAAAAGCTTGAGCCCGAAGAGCTGTTGTTCGTCATGGGGCACGAGATGGGCCACTACGTTCTTGGCCACGTGGTGAGCACTGTGCTTTTCCTGTCGGTCATGGCGGTCGGTTTGCTGTACGCGGCCCACCGCTTGTCGGCCTTTCTCATCGACCGGTTCAAAAACCGCTTCGGCTTCAGTCAGCTCGGTGACGTTGCTTCATTGCCGCTCCTGATGCTCCTGATCGGAGTGTTGTCGTTCGCGGCGGATCCCTTGATACTCGCCTATTCCAGATATCACGAGCGGGATGCCGACCAGTTTGGGATTGAAATAACGCGCGACAACCGTGCGGCCGCCACGGGGTTCATCAAGCTGCAGGAAGAAAACCTGTCCAACCCGCGGCCCGGGTTGCTTTACAAGATATGGCGGGCAAGCCACCCGCCGATCGGGGAAAGGATAGATTTCTGTAATGCTTACCGGCCCTGGGCAACCGGGGATCCGCTCGTCTATGAGAAGTACTTTCGAAAGTGAATTATCATGGACGGGATGTCCTTGGGCCTTGCTCCTCTCCGTGAAGTCTACACTAGACGGCGACAGGAGATTCGTGAATCATTTCTACTGACCCGCGACGCAACTCAGGCGCTTCACGGCATGTCGGACGCCGTTGACGCGTTGGTACAGGGGGTGTGCGGGGAAGTGCCGCCCGAGCTGTTCTCGGTTGTGGCGCTCGGAGGGTATGGCCGTCGCGAACAGTACCCTTTCTCGGACGTCGACCTGCTGTTGGTCTACGATAATCACCAGGAAGAGGTTGCGCAAAAGCACATCACGACAGTATTGCACGGACTCTGGGATTCCAAACTCCACCTGGGACACCAGGTGTGGAGTCTGGATTCGCTGCAGGAGCTGTCGCCGGACGACTTCGAATTCATGCTCGCCCTGCTGGACGCGCGAGTCGTTTACGCAGCTGAAGGCCAGGGAGACACAGTTCGTGCGGCGATCGGCAAGGCTCTCGAGCCGCAACGCGAGTTGCTGATCGACCGACTCGTCGCGAGCACGGAGGCACGTCACGCCGGATTTCGTTCCACGATTTACCAGCTGGAGCCCGATTTGAAGCAGGCTCCCGGGGGGCTGCGCGACTGGCAGGCTGGCAAATGGCTGCTGCATCTCTCGGGTCAGGCGGCGCAGTATAGCGAGACAGACGTCGAAAACGCCCACAACACGATCGGCCGGCTTCGGATCCTGCTGCATTTTCAAAAGGGCAGAGCTCAAAACCAGCTGACACATCGCGCTCAGGAGGATATTGCGCGGCTGAACGGTTACGGAGACGACTCCCTGGAATCTGGGGTTGAGTCCCTGATGATGGAGTATTTCCTGAACGCCAAGATCCTGCATTCTTTCTGCAGCCGAACCATGAGGATGGTCAGTCGCCGAGATCATCAGGAGTATCTTGACTGCCCGGTCGCTCCCGGAAATGCGAATGAGGTGCTGGATCTATTCCTGTATTCAGTGGTTAGCGGGAAGGGGCTGAGCGATGAAGCGCGCTCGTGCGTAGTAGAAGCCCTCCCTGCGGTCTCGCGGACCGTGTTTTTGCCGGACGTCCGCTATCGTCTGCGCGATCTGCTGAAACCCCGGCCGGGGCTGTATCGAGTTTTGAGCGAGATGTACGAGCTCGGCTTCCTTGAGCTGCTGTTGCCGGAATTCGACAGCATTAAAGCCCGAATGATCCGCGACTTTTACCACAAGTACACGGTGGATGAGCACACATTGCAGGCCATCAAGAACATAGAAGATCTTCTGACGACGGAGCAGGCATCCGACCTGCGCTTCAGGTCGTTGTTGCTTGATTCTCCGGACGCGGAGCTGCTGATACTCGCTCTGCTACTCCACGATATCGGAAAGAGCAGGGAAGGAGCTCACGTGGATCGCAGCACCAGCATGGCTGCCAAGGCTCTGCGGCGGTTTCACTTCAGCCGCGAGGACTTCGAGACGGTGCTTTTTCTAATTCGCAATCACCTGATCATGTCGGCAGTCATCTTCCGCCGGGATCTTGATGACCCGGAGGTGATCGGCCGATTCGTGGACACGGTCGGTGACCCCGGGCGGCTCAGGCTTCTGTGCCTCCTGACTTTCGCGGACATCAAGGCCGTCGGCCCAGGCACCTTGAACGACTGGAAAAAGGACCTCCTGTGGCAGCTTTACGTTTCCGCGTACAACAAGTTGACTCTGGGATTTGGGGATGAACGGATCGCCGAAGAGGACATCGGGGAAAAGCTGCTGACCGAACTTCCGGCGGAGTTCGACGCTGACCAGTTCGAGCGGTTCCTGGAGGGTTTCCCGCGACGTTACCTGCAGACCGTGCCCGCCGGCGAGATCTACGAGCACTTTCGGTTGGCCAGCCAGCTGTCGCCCGCGAAGCCGGTCCAACTGCGACTGGTCAAGCGGGAGAATCACTACGAGCTGAGCGCTGTTACCCCGGACCGGTATTACCTGTTTGCACGCATCGTCGGGCTGCTGTCCTATTTCGAGATGAACATCCTGAGGGGATACGGATTCTCGAACCGGCAGAATACTGTTCTGGACATTTTTCAATTCCACGACACGCGGAACGTTTTCGCTCTCAATCCTGAGGAGAAGGACCGGTTTCTGGAACTCCTGGAGAAGGCAGTCAAAGATGACGTGGCGGTCGACCGATTGCTTGCCGGAAAAGAACGGAGCATCGTCTTCCGGCCTATTGGGCCGCCTTTTCCGCCGACAGTGTACTTTGAACCCGAGCACGCCGGCAGCTACTCAATCATGGAGATCGTGGCTCCGGATTCCGTGGGCCTGCTATACCGGATCGGACGGGAGATCTCCAGCCTGCGCTGCAATATCGAGTTGGTCCTCATTGCGACAGAGGGAAACAAGGCCGTCGATGTTTTCTACCTCACCCACAGTGGGGGAAAACTGTCGGCCGTGATCCAGGCAGAATTGCGGGAAAAAATTACGGCAGCCATAGGGGAAGGCAATGAAACTGATCAAAGCGATCGTCCGGCCAAGTAAAGTCGAAGAGATCAAGGACGCCCTCACGCGCCTTAACATCGCGGGGATGACGATCACCGAAGTTCGGGGACACGGCAGGCAAAAGGGCCACGCGGCGATCTACAGGGGGAAGGAATATAACGTGACCCTGCTCCCGAAGATCAAAATCGAGATTGTCCTGCCCGACGAGTTGGTGGAAGACACTATCCGGACGATCATCGAAACCGCCCGGACTGGAGAAATCGGGGATGGGCGAGTGTTCGTGCTCCCCGTCGAACAGGGCTACAACATCCGCACCGGCGAACGGGATGTGACCTAGAGGCTCTAGTGCCGGACCGCCCCGGCCGGGCTCGGATGCCTGCTGCCGCGACTGAACAACATTTTCAGAAAACGGAAGAAAAGGTAGATCAGGAAACCGAACACCGCCAGTAGCGCCAGCGCAATTATCACCGCGATATACGGATGCGACGAAACCAGCCACAGCACGCCGAGACTGACCACATCCTCGGCAAAACTCAAAAACCAGTTGCTGAAAGGCTCCGGCGTCGAGTTCACCGCCAGGCGGGTGCTTGCTTTAGCGCCATGCGACGTGAGGCTGACAGCGCCTCCAGCGAGGGCTGCGATCCAGAGCATGTGATCCGGCACATCGCCGAGCGACGCGGCGGCCAGGAAGGCACCCGAGGGAACGCGGATAAACGTGTGGATCGCGTCCCAGACATTATCGACATACGGAATCTTGTCGGCAAAAAACTCCACAACGAGCAACACACCGGCGGCGACAAGCACCCACTGGTTGGACAGCGGTGACAACTGCGCAGGCAGTTCCAGAATTCCGAACCGGTCCATCAAGCCCAGTGTGAGCACCGTGATGTACAGGTTCAGGCCCGCCGTCAAGCTCGAGCCGAGGGCTAGGGCTATGTTCCCGATATCCATAGGCACAATGGTACTCTGAAGAGCCTTGGATTAGGAAGAAAGCCGGTGAAGAAACCGTGACGAAGGCCGATCGGAAAAGTGGATGCTGAGGCGATCAAACGGATCCGACGGATCGGACGGATCCGTCGGATCGATCGCAGCATGTGACCTGCCCCTCTAGTACGACAGCACGTAATCTCGATTGTTGTTCAAAGAGGCCTGGTACACCTTCAGCCCGTAGCCGTTTTCGGGCGCTTGTCCGTAGAGAATCAGTTTGTCCACTGTTCCGGGACCCCTGTTCCAGGCATACAACACGAGGGCGAGATTCCCTTTGTATTTCTTCAGAAGCTCGTGAAAATGCCGGAACGAGTAGCTGATGTTGGTTTCCGGGTCGAGGAGAGCCTCCGGGCTGACGTCTCCGTAATCCTTGGCGGTTGTCGCCCAGATCTGGGTAAGGCCCCGAGCCCTCCCGCCATCCCCGATAGCACCAGGATTGCCCCTGGACTCAGCGTAGATCACAGAAAGCATGACGTAGGTAAGGAACTCAGGAGTTTTGAGGAGTCTCCATTCTCCGGTCCCTTTTTTCAAATACTGCCTCGAGTACTGGTCGACAAGGGTTACGATGAGCGGATCCATCGAGAACTCGACGGAGAGGTTTTGAATGTAACGCAGATGCTCGTTTTCCTTGTTCACACCATCGTACTTGGTTTCCAGCTCCGCCACCTTTACTTCCAGCTGGGTATGACGCGATCGATATGAATGATGAAGCGGGTAGCCAGCGGCCAGCACGCCGAGCGCAAATGCCAACAGGCCAACGACTTTCCGAGTAAAAAGACCCTTCACAGTCACGGTTTGCTCCTTTCGGACACAAGTGCAGAATGCGCACGAATAGTAATTTTCTCCCCCCTAATGCAATAAATCTGGTGGGCTGTGTTAGGTACTGCTTGGACTCTTCCGTCGGGAACGGCTACGAGATTCTCGCTGTTTTTGAATTATATAGGGGGAAAAACCGATGTTCAAATCGCGGGGTCAAATTCGCCAAAGCGTAAAGCAAAAGACCGTCATCCACGAAGAACACGAACGGACCGAAGAGAGCAGGGACTGGATGGCCGCCGCCTCTCGTCGTGTCCGTTCGTGTTCTTCGTGGATGACGGGTATTTTGCGTTGGCAGCTATTCCCCGATGATCTTTACAAGCACGCGCTTTCGCCGTCTCCCGTCGAATTCCGCGTAGAAGATCTGCTCCCACGGGCCGAAATCCAGTTTGCCGTCGGTGATGGCCACCACAACTTCACGTCCCATGACCTGTCGCTTCAGGTGCGCGTCGGCATTGTCCTCGCCGGTTCGATTGTGGCGGTATTTGGACACCGGCTCGTGCGGCGCCAGGGTTTCCAGCCAGTCGTCGTAATCGCGGATAAGTCCCGACTCGTCATCGTTGATGTAGACGCTCGCAGTGATATGCATGGCGTTTACAAGGCAGAGTCCTTCCCTGACGCCGCTTTTCACGACAAGGTCCTGTACCTGGGAAGTAATGTTGATGTATTCGCGGCGGGAATTCGTCTGGAAGAAGAGGTACTCGCGAAGGCTCTTCATAGGCCATGCCTCCCTTACTCGAACACCATACTGCCGTATGTGACAAAGGAACCACCGCCGTCCATGACGGTGTGTCGGTGACAAAGGACGCGACCTTTGAGTCCTGGCCGGAGCCGCAGCATCGTGTATAGCGCAGGGAAGCCGCAAATCCGGCGGCGGTCTTCTTCAGCGGCCACGAAAGAGAAAAAACTTGCCGGGTCGCCCGTACACAGCTTTTCGAGCATTTTGGCGTCTTCCTCCGTAACCTGCGCGACGGTGCGGTCATCCGGCGTGAACGCGTCGCCATAACGAGGGCCAATATGCGCGAAGTCAACGCTGGCGATGAGAGTGACCCTCTTGCCCGTTTGCCGTTCCGCGAACCGCAGGCCGTCCACGAATCGATCGAACCACCTGGTGGTTTCCTCGGCCCCGTTGGCACCCTGCAGGTCCCTGTACGAAAAGCTGCACAGAATGGGCAGTATCAAAGCCTGACGGCCGGCAAGAAGATGGTGCAGAAAGACCAGTTGAAACTCAATCGTATGCTCGTTTCTATGGGAGATATCCTCCTCGAACATTGGCTCCGGGAGCTGCTCGCGAATCGCCGCCAGGAAATCGCGATCGACCTCGGAGGTGCCGAGCGGGGTCTCGAAACTCTTATTCGAAATGGAGAACAACCGAGGCAGGCCCATGTGTCCAGTGCCGAGTATTACGAAAACGTCCGGGAGAGGCGATTCGGCGAGCGCACGGAAGGCATGTGTGTACGCGGGCCCACCTGACCGCAGGTCAATATGAGGGGCGACTATCGCCTTAACGTTTCCGCACGCCCCGGACCGAGGCAGGCCGGCGCCTTCAGGGTGCGTATAGAAACCGTCCAGTTGTTCCCTTAGCTCCACCGCGTCACTGGGGTAGGCCAGCCCAGCGTGACGGGGGCTGCGAACGGTCGCCGCACGGAACTCGCGGAGGATCTGTTCTTCGTACTCCTTGTAGCTCGAGGTGTCCAGAAAATGGGCATCGTCCAGGTACTGGAGTATCCGGGCAATTTCCTCGGAATGGACGATCCTGCCTTGGCGCCGGCTCAACTCCACTTGAATATCCCGGACGGAATTCTTACCGTTGAAAAGAGGGAAGAGCTGAAATAGCTCCGGGCTAACCACCAGCAGTTGCTCAGAGATCTGTGTCGGATCCCGAAGAACAACAAGGGTCTTGCCGTCCTCATAGTGGGGGAACGCCTCCAGGGGACGCAGATGCGGAAACTCAGAGGACATAGGATCTCCGAAATCTGTGAAAAGAACCAAGGTACCAGACGCTGCTCGCTTGTGACAATAAGCAGCGTTGCCTTTCGAAGGGCTCACTAGCATTGAGGAGCTTCACTTGAAAAGGAAAGCGCTCGAGATACCCGCGAGGCAGTTGCGTTACGTCTGTAATCCGCGCCAATTCACCTTCAAAACCACAGAGGATCTGGAGCCCGTTGACCGGGTCATCGGACAAGACCGGGCGGTTAGATCAATCGACTTCGGCCTGACGATTCGCCGCTTCGGCTACAACATATACGCAGCCGGCATCCCAGGAACCGGCCGCAAGTCTTTGATCAAGTCCTTCGTTGAACGGATCGCCCGTACACAACCCGTTCCTCCAGACATCTTCTTCGTCTACAACTTCGCCGAGCCTGACCATCCGCGCGCGGTAACTGCGCCTGCGGGAACGGGCCCTACATTCAAAAAAGAGATGGAGCGGTTTGTGGCGACCCTCAAAGAAGAGTTGCCGAAAGCCTTCCAGACAGATGACTACGAAAAGCGCAAAGGCAGGATACTCGAGGATTTCCAGCGGAAACGGCAGTCGGTCATCGAAATCGTTCAGACCGAGGCCCGCAAAAACGACATGGTGATCAAGGGGACCGATAGCCAGGTGGTCACTGTGCCGCTCGTCGACGGGGAAGAGGTACCCTCGGAAGCATTCGACCAACTGCCCCCGGACGTGCAGGAGGATGTGCGCCGCCGTCAGAAGAATCTGTCCGTGTCGATCGGCGCCGCATATCGGAAGGTGCGGCAGCTTCAGGCTAAGGCGCATGACAAGATGCGAAATCTGGACCGGCAAGTGGCCATCTCGGTCCAGGAGCCCCACCTGGCCGAGCTGCGAAGCCTGCACCGCGACCATAAGCAGATCCTCGACTACCTGAAAGCAGTTGAGGAAGACATCGTGGAAAATCTAGCCCAGTTCGTACCGACTGAGGACGAACCCGACTCGCGGAAAACCTCGGTCCCCAATCGCCGAGCCAGCGATCGACTGGAGCGCTACCGTGTCAATCTGGTGGTCGACAATTCGCGACAGGCCGGAGCACCGGTCATCGTTGAATCGCACCCAACTTACAAGAACCTGATCGGGACTTTGGAACGCGAAGTTCGAATGGGCACCCTGCATACCGACCTGACCATGATCCGCGCCGGCTCGGTGCTCCGCGCCAACGGAGGCTACCTGATCATGGATATCACGGATCTCCTCGTCTCTCCTTTCGCGTACGACGCATTGAAGCGGGTGCTTCAGAACGGGGAGGTAAAGATCGAAGACGCAACCGAGGAATACGGGTTCATCGCCACGGTAGGCTTGCGGCCCGAGCCGGTTGCCGTCGACCTGAAAGTGATCATGTCGGGCAGTTCCGAGATCTACAGCGCCTTGTATAACCACGACGAGGACTTCCAGGATATCTTCAAGATCAAGGCCGACTTCGATACCGTCACCAAAAACACCGAACCGCAGCTGGAGTCCTACGTCCGCTATATCAGCAAGTTATGCCGGGACGAGAAGCTCCGCCATCTCGATCGGCAGGCGGTTGCGGAAATCATCGAGCACAGCGCCCGGATGGTAGCCGACCAGGCACGGCTGACCTTGCGATTCAGCGACGTTGCCGACCTGATCCGCGAATCCGACTATTGGGCCTCGCAAAATGGCAAGCGGATCATTCGACGAGATGACGTACGTCAGGCGATCGACGAGAGGATCTACCGATCGAATCTGCTCGAGGAACGCATCCAGGAGATGATCGACGAACAGGACCTGATCGTTGAGACGGCGGGGTCCAAAGTCGGACAACTCAACGGCCTGTCCGTCTATCACCTTGGCAGTTACTCGTTCGGAAAACCAACGAGGATCACCGCGCGGGTGAGCCCGGGTGATACCGGCATCGTGAACATCGAACGGGAGGCCCGGCTCAGCGGCAGCCTGCACGACAAGGGCGTGCTTATCCTGTCCGGATATGTTCACGGGAAATACGGCAAGACGCCCTTGGCCTTGCATGCGAGTCTTTGTTTCGAACAGTCGTACTCAGGCGTTGAAGGCGATAGCGCCAGCTGTGCCGAGCTGTGTGCGCTGATCTCGGCGCTGTCCGGGGTTCCGCTCACCCAGGCGGTCGCATTGACGGGCTCCGTGGACCAGATGGGGCGAGTCCAGCCGGTCGGGGGCGTGAACGAAAAGATTGAAGGCTTCTTCGAGACCTGCAAGCGCAGGGGCTTGACCGGAAACGAAGGGGTCATCATCCCCAAACCGAACGTCCCCAACCTGATGCTGCGGCGGGACGTCATCGAGGCGGTAAAAAAAGGGGAGTTCCATATCTTCGCGGTGGGCGAGATTGACCATGCGCTCGAAATACTGACAGGCCGTGAGGCAGGACGCGCGGCCAACGGCACGAGATATCCGGCTTCATCCGTCCACGGCCTGGCCGAGGCACAGCTGCGCGAAATGGCGGAGACGGTCAACGGGGGCAGGAAGGGTAAGAGGGCAAGAGAAGCAAGGAAGGCGCGCCACGAGAAATAGAAGAGAGGAAGCGAAACACCGGAGAGGTTCTTTCGGAGCCGCGCACGCAGTGAGGGTGTTGCATAAGGTCGGAGAAGTGCGTTCGGCCCACAGGCTTTTCAACACCCTCGCTGTCGTGCGCGGCTCCGAAAGGCAAGTAGCTAATGAGCGGCGCTCGAGGGGTCGGGCAAGACGTAGCCGTACTTCTCTTCTTCTTTCGACTTCACATCCTCGAGACTGATCGCGTTGTCCAGCGAGCCGGCGGTTTCGGTAATTCGATTGGCGTCCGTGCAAAGCGCCGGGTCGTTCTTCTCAATCCACTGCTGATACTCGTCCGGGACTTCGGATTCCGGGTAGATTGCATTCACCGGGCAAAGGGGAACGCAAGCATCGCAGTCGATGCACTCGTCCGGGTTGATGATCAGCATGTGAGGCGTTTGGATTTCGTAGAAGCAGTCGACAGGACAGTCCGCGACACAATCGGTGTAGCGGTTGCTGGCGCATCGCTCGGTCACAACGTAGGTCATTGCTGAACCTCCCTCGCTAGATTGACTCGCTAGACAGATAAACTGGAATTTACTATACCAATCGTACACAGAGCAGGCAAGCAATTAAATCCCTGAATTGCCTGATTTTCCGGTCCGTTAGTCGTTGATGGCAAAAGGATTAGCGTTGAGGCGCAATACAAGACCGTGGACTTCGATCCGATTCTGGTGCTAGAATGCAACTTTTGTTGTTGGCACTGGGTCCCCATCGTCTAGCCCGGCCCAGGACACCACCCTTTCACGGTGGCGACGCGGGTTCGAATCCCGCTGGGGACGCTGTCTCTTCCCGCCGTTTGCCCCTTCCCCGCTGTCCCCTTGACGTCAGTTATCCGCGCACCAGACGCCAAAATCGCCATATCTATTTAATAATCAGCAACTTGCCGAATGGGCGTTTACTCTTGTTCCTTGCTTCTACCCGTCATATAGTATGAATGTCCTACATACAGGTCGGAATTCAAGAAGGAGGTTCTATGCCCAAAGACGACAAGGCCGACAAGCCGACGTCCGGTTTCTCGCGGCGTGATTTCTTGCGTGGCAGCGCCGCAGGTGCCGCACTGTCGGGTGGGCTCCTCGCCGGAGACGATGCCCAGGCCGCCGCACAGCCGACGACTCAGTTGGCCGGACCGGGAGCCGTCCCTGTGACGCTCCAGGTGAACGGAAAGTCAACCCGGCTCGAGCTCGAACCACGGGTCACACTGCTGGATGCTTTACGGAATCATCTGAATTTAACCGGTTCGAAGAAAGTGTGTGACCGAGGGACCTGCGGAGCGTGCACCGTTCTGATGGACGGAAAGCCAGTTTATGCCTGCAGTATCTTGGCCATCGAGGCACAGGGCAAGCGGATCGAAACGATCGAATCCCTCGGGACAGTCGAGAAACTGCATCCTATCCAGGCGGCCTTTGTCGAGCACGACGGCCAGCAGTGCGGTTTCTGCACGCCCGGCTTCGTCGTCGCGGCAAAGGCTCTCCTTGATAAAAATCCCAAGCCGACGCGCCAGCAAATCGAGCACGGTCTGGGCGGAAACCTATGCCGATGCGGCACGTATGCCGGCATCCGCTCGGCTCTCCTCGGCGGGACTTCGCAGAAAGGAGGGGGCAATGCCTGAGTATAAGTGGCCAGAGGCTAACGACCGCGATCTGATCGGGAAACGGATCAGCAGGCTCGACGGGCCGGTCAAGGTCACCGGCAGTGCGAAGTATAGTTACGACATCAACCGGCCGGGGATGCTCTTCACCCGGGTGGTGCGAAATCCGAACGCCCACGCAAAGATCACCAAGCTGGACGTCTCCGCGGCAAAGGCAATGCCGGGAGTGAAGGCCGTCCGCGTCATCCAGGACGTGGGGACGGAGCTCCAGTGGGCTTTGGACGAAATCGTCGCGATTGCCGCGACTTCAGAAGACATCGCCGAGGACGCGGTGCGCGCCGTCAAGGTGGAGTACGAGGTGCTTCCGCACTTCGTCACGGCCGAACAACTCGATAAGGCGCCCAATGTGAAGCCGGCCCAGGAGCAGGTTACGGGCAACCCCGATGCGACGCTCCAGACGGCAGAAGTGACCAGCGACGGATACTACGGATGTTTGACCGTAGCTCACTGTTGCATGGAAGCGCACGGCCAGGTGTGTGAATGGGAAGGCGACACTCTTCACGCCTGGTGCAGCACGCAGGGAGTCTCGGGCCTGCCGGCTCAGTTTGCCGACGGGCTGAAAGTACCGGCCTCGAGCGTCCATGCGATCTGCGAATACATGGGCGGCGGTTTCGGGAGCAAGTTCAATGTCGACCGGTGGGGCATCGAGTGCGCTCAACTCGCCAAGGAAGCCAAGGCACCCGTGAAGTGGATGCTGCCCCGGGAAGCGGAACTCACCGTCGCCGGTGATCGACCCTCCTTCTGGGCGCAGATCAAGATGGGCGCCAAGAAAGACGGCACGGTTGTCTACTGGCAATCCAAGTCATGGGGCACTGGAGGACCGGGCGGTTCGGGGAGTCCCCCGCTGCCTTACGTTTTCCAGTTTCCGGACCGGAAACACCAGCATTTCTCCATTCCAACAAACATGGCTGCGTCCCGCGCCTGGCGGGCTCCGAACCATCCGCAGGCCTGCTTCCTGACCATGACGGCCATTGAAGACCTCGCGGCCGCCCTGAAAATGGACCCCGTGGAAGTTTTCCTGAAGAACCTCCAGTTCACCGGGGCCCGGGCCAAGACCTACGCAGACGAGCTCAAAATCGGAGCAGATCTGATCGAGTGGAAGAAGAAATGGCATCCCCGCGGAGAATCGGGCACAGGCCCTGTCAAGCGCGGCTTGGGCGTCTCTCTTCACACGTGGGGAGGCATGGGCCATCAGAGCAATTGCGATCTGACCATTTTCCCTGACGGTTCGGTTGAAGCGAAGCTCGGGAGCCAAGACCTCGGAACGGGGACCCGGACTGTCATCGGAATCGTCCTCGCCGAAACGTTCGGCCTGCCGCTCAACGCGGTGAAAGTGACGATCGGTGACAGCCGGTACCCGGCGTCGGGCGCATCCGGCGGGAGCACAACGGTCGGCGGAGTGAGCGCCTCTACGCGTCGCGCCGCTCAGAATGCCCTGGAACAGCTCTTTGCAAAAGTGGCCCCGGACCTCGGTGTTCCACCGGATCAGCTGGAGGCTGAACAGGGGACCATTCGCGTCAAAGGCAATCCGTCCAAGAACATGCCTTGGAAACAGGCGGCTGCCCGAGTCGGGATGACCCCGCTCACCGTCAAGGGAGCGAATCCCGGGCCTGGGAAGCTGATCGACCAGGGTGTCGGCGGAATACAGATGGCCGAGGTGAGCGTCGATACCGAAACCGGGATCGTCAAGGTCGAGAAGATGGTCGCGGTCCAGGATTGCGGGTTGATCATCGATCTGAAGACGGCGGAAAGCCAGGTTTACGGCGCGATGATCATGGGTATTTCCTACGCGATCACGGAGGAGAAGATCATCGACCCGGTCACGGGACGAATGCTTAATGGAAACATGGAGTTCTACAAAATCCCCGGTATCGGTGACATCGGTGAACTGGTCGTCCACATGATGACAGGTCCGGGCTACGACGAACGTGGGGTCATCGGCTTAGGTGAACCGCCGGTCGTTTCCCCGGGGGCTGTGATATCGAACGCGGTGGCGAACGCCATCGGCGTCCGGGTTCCCTACATGCCAGTTACGCCTGACCGCGTTCTGGCTGCCCTCGAGAAAGGAGGGAAGGCCTGATGCGAGCTTTTGAATACGCAAATCCAAAAACGAAAGAGGAAGCCGTCAAGGCGCTGACCCTCGACGCGGGAGCCGCTGCTCCGCTTTCCGGCGGGACGGACCTCCTGGGACTGATGAAAGACGATGTCGAAATGCCCAAGAGGCTCGTAAATCTTAAATCGATCAGCGAGCTGAAAGGAATCCGGTACGACGGGAAAGGCCTACGGATCGGGGCCCTTGTGACTTTGGATGAGTTGATCGCGAACAAGAAGATCACACAGGAGTACTCCGCGCTGGCTCAAGCCGGACGAGGAATCCACAGCCCGCAGATCCAGAACGTCGCCACAGTGGCCGGGGATCTCTGCCAAAGGCCAAGGTGCTGGTACTACCGGAACGGTTACGGTCTGCTGGCCCTGCAGAACGGGAAGTCGATGGTCACGGAAGGTGACAACCGCTACCACGCGATTCTCGGCAACGACGGTCCGGCGTACTTCGTCAGCCCGTCGAGCTTCGCTGTCGCCCTGATTTCCCTGGGTGCAACCGTGCGGGTCTTCGGACCCTCGGGCGCCAAAGATCTACCCCTGGCGCAGTTCTTCCGCATTCCGACCGCGGAAGGGCAGAAGGAATACGTGCTGGAGCCGAACCAGATCATTACCGAAGTTCTGGTGCCACCTGCCTCTCGAGTTAAGAGCGCGGTGTACGAGGTGAGGCAGAGGGAGTGCCTTGACTGGCCGCTTGCGACCGCCGCTGCCGCGCTCCAACTGGATGGGAAATCAGTGAAGTCCGCTCGACTCGTCCTCGGCCAGGTTGCGCCTATACCCTGGCTGGCGGAAGCGGCCGGCACGTTCCTGCAGGGAAAGACCATCACCGCTGAGGTAGCCGACCAGGCCGCGGAGATGGCCGTTCAGGGCGCCAAGCCGCTCAGCAAGAATGCGTACAAGGTCCGTCTGGCACGTGTTGCAGCCAAGCGGGCGATTCTCCGGGCAGCCGGAATGGAGGCATAACATGTCGAGCATGACCGAATCGACGAAAACGGTTTGCCGCCGATTGCGCTGGAAGGGCATGTTCGTCGATGTAACCCCGGACCCGTCTCTGCCAACTATGAGTGACGGGTTCTGCTGGTGCACCCACACGATGAATTGCCTGGGTCCTGACGGCAAAGTTGCCGAGAAGGAAGCCTGCCGCAAAGGTCGCGACTGCTACGAAGTCTTCTGACATTTTCCCTACGCCAGGAGAGGCGCAAGCCTTTCCTGGCGCTTTCCCCTGTTCCGTGCGACTTAGCCCGGAGCTGGTTGCTTCCGGTGACAATCCGCGCACTCCGCACAAGACGCTCCGTTTGCGGTTCTGTGACGCTCGACGACCCCATTTCGTTTTGAGCAGGGGCACAAGGAATGAGTCGCCGCTGACAGCCACAATCCGCGCGCTTCGCGAAAAGCGCTACGCTTGCGGTTCTGTTCGGGTCGACTGTTCGGCGCTGTTTTAAGGGCCGAAACCGCAGCCGCTCGTCCGGCGTCTGAGTTGATGAACGTGGTAAATTGGAATCAGACATATACCGAACAATAAACAGACGGAGGGTGAACAAGAGTGAAGAAAAGAACCTTTTCTGCCGTCGCAGTGGTAGTCCTGCTGCTCGGGTCCGCTATTGCGGGCAACATCTCGATCAGCGGGGACTACGTCGAAGCGAGGACGGCTGACGTATATACAGGTGCCTGTGTTGCGAATGGGGAGATGAACCTGGCCGGGAAGGAAGCGATTCTGGCGTGGCGTGTGAGGGACGGGAAGTGGCAGGGCGTTGATGTGAGCGGACTGAGCGTGGTCGCCGTCGTCAGGGCGAACGCGACGCTCGGTGATGTTTTCAATAGCCCGTTGCCGGCACGATCAGTGATTGTGGTTGATCGGGGGGCGAATCCCGAGCAGCGGGACGCGCTCGTAAACATGGCGAAAGATCTTGGCGGTGACCTGCTGAGCGATGTCCTGTGGGTCCAGGCTCGTGATATTCAGTTCGAGACCGGCGGACACGGCGAAGCGACAGTCAAGGCCGGTGAACTGGCCGCCCTCGAGACCCGTTGTATGAGCCAGGCGGATCACCTCTGCGGCAACGAGGACGTCTACTACCCGCCGTTGACGAAGGTTGCTGGTGCGATGCCCGCCTACACGGTCGAGAACTCGTTTAAGGGCGACGGTCTGGACACCACGTGGAGCCTCGGGCACAAGCGGAACGCGTTCATCGGCACCTTTGCGCGGTAAGAAGCGTAGGAAAACAGGACCAATAGGGAAAGCGGCTTTTCTACTGGTGTTATCGGTCGTATTGGTCCTGTTTTCCATCATTTTTCCCCCCAAGTCTTTTTGTTACAATCGACTCGTTGAATTCAGTTTTCCAGCAACTCCGACGTCACCCAATTCATCCTAGCGTCTAAAGGAGCTCGAAAATGCTGAAGTGTCGCTATTTTTCTCTGGTATTGGTTTTGATATTCGCGAGCGGGGTCATGGTTGCTGCCGACCCGCAGCTTGAAAAACTGGCTGCACCCCCTTCCGAAGTGCCCGCTGCGGTAAGTGCGCTCCTTGACCCGAACGGGTTCAAGGTGGCCGCCGATGGGAAGACCCTGGGCGAGTTCTGGATCTGCAAAGAAGTACCCGCAGCTGCATCGGCAGATACGTCTTTGGGGGTAAACTTCGGCACGATTCCTGTCTCGGCTTTCCTCGGTGTCGCGAAGATTACGAGCTGGAGTGACTACAAAGGCCAGGTGATTCCGGCCGGTGTGTACACCCTGCGGTATGGGCTTCTGCCGGCCGATGGCAACCACATGGGAGTATCCCCGCACCGTGATTACCTCCTGCTCGTCCCAATCGCTGCCGACGCGAATCCCGGGGCGAACCCCGCCAAGGAAGAACTATACAAGTTGAGCGCCAAGGCCTCGGGGACGAACCATCCTGCCGTCCTGTCGCTTTTCCCCGTGTTCGACGATGTCACCGAACCGAAGCTGATGCAAAACGATACCGGGCAGTGGATGGTCGCCCTTCCCGTTGGTTCGGCCAAGATCGGCATTGTCGTTGTCGGCCACGGCGAAGGCGCCTGAGCCGGGAACCGGTCTTCTTTCGGAGCCGCGCACGACAGCGAGACTGTTGAAAATGTTCACCTGTTTGTCATATCCCCGGAGGGGATTGCCGAATGACCCCAACGGGGTCACGCAGCAAAGCCCGGGGTTGCCCGCGCTTTGGCGGGCTACCCCGGGTCGGAGGCTTGCATGGGGCTCAACCCTGAAGGGGTTGCGTACTGCGCACACGATACGCAACCCCTTCAGGGTTGACGACTTACGGCTCTGGATCCCAGGGTAGGCTGCAAAAAACGCAGCCAACCCTGG